>Ga0255047_10001733_pt1 | contig 15276 bp, 19 predicted proteins | sample JV7_2_1_MG_FD_183640 | JGI IMG/M metagenome (GOLD analysis project Ga0255047, IMG submission 183640) | Seawater microbial communities from Jervis Inlet, British Columbia, Canada - JV7_2_1 | ecosystem: Environmental > Aquatic > Marine > Inlet | place: Canada: British Columbia | collected 2016-10-06
TGCGTCTCCGATCACCGGTCTTAAAAACTCTAAGTTGAGGTCGCTTGATTTGAGATTCCCTTCGGGGTCTTTGTAAAACCCAGAGGTGGCCTCTAAAAACTTCTTCTTATCTTTCATGCCATAAAGGTGCCAAAGCATCCCCAGCTTCTGGGTCTGGTCACGCTTCGCATTCGCCATCACTGCAGGGTTGTTGCTGTACCGGCTGGCTGACGCCGATGCGTAATTTTCATAGTTCACTCGACCACGCAAGTCTAACCTCGCCCAAGCATCTGCACCCAGTGCTTGACGGGCAGAGAGGTCTTTCTTGTCTTTAGCCGCTTCTTCAAGCTTTTCATCGATTTTGTTCAGGTTGTCGATCTGAGTGTTCTCTGCATCAGCCTTCTCAAACCGTGCCTCACGAGACATCTCTTGATCCAAACGAGTAATCACCCGGTCACGAAGCTCCCCTGAAAGATCATTCTTCGCCGAGTGATGGCGGTCTTCCCATGAAGCGTGCGTCATCATTATGGTGTCAGTCGCTGTCTGAGCGTCAACTCTCATCCCTGCTTCTTTGAGAGCTGGTATCAAACCCTCTTTCGAGGCCGATGACATCTCTTTCTCATTGACATCAAGATAGGTTCTAGCATTAGCATTTGAATCCGGAGTGTCTTCTGAAAGCATTCTCTTGATCACACCCAAGTGAAACTTCGTGGTCTGGTCAAGCTTGTACGTTTTCTTCGTTTCGCTGTCCCATCCCTGGTCATCGATCCAGTCGTCAAGAACGGCGTTGAATTTAACGTTGTCTTCTTTCAATCTGGTTGGGTCACCGTAATGCTCTGCCGCTGAGTTCATCATGTTCACTCGGTAGGCTTCACTCTCCATCTCCTCAACACGCTCGTACTCACTGTTCACATGACCTGTGACAGTGCGATTCATGGAGGTTTTCCTGGATAGTTGAATCTGTTCTAAACCCAATCTCTGGGCCTCGTTGTGAGTTTCAACGTTTTTGACGTGTTCGTCGAACTCTTTCTCAGTCTCGTCATGGAGACCAAAGGCGTCCCGGCCCTTGCGTTGTTTCGCACGGGTTTCAATGTCGAGCTGTTTCTTGGCCATCTCACTCTCTGTTGAGAGGAACCAAAGCTTATTTGCACGTTCTAATTGTTGATCAGCGACTGAAGTCAGGAGCCTTGCGTTTTGATTTAACTCGCCAGCCATGGCAGAAGCGTCACCAAAACCACCCGATGGACCCTGGCCACTGGTCGGGACCACGGCTGTAGGCCTTCTGCTGACCCTGTTGTCTCCGATTCTTGGGACGTCAACCATTATTTACTCCCAGTTTTCTGTCCAGCAGTGCCGGCTTCGTTCATTTTGATCCCAGTGCTGACTACCGCCTGAGATAAATTTGAATACATCAGTAATCTATTTTGCGTCTCTTTGGACTTTCTTGCAATGTGCGTTATCTTCGCAGACTTCTCCTGCTCGATCGCTTGCTTCTTGAAACCAAAAGCTTCTCGAACTGCGTTGGTCCTGATGGTGGCCATGTCTTCATAACCAGTCTCGATGGTTTCGTCTCGAATGTCTTTAGCTGTTCCTCTTGAAACGTCAATTCCTTGAGCGGCGAGTGCGGCTGTCTGAGCCCCCTCCAGCCTCTTGATGCCCTTTAAATAATTGGCAACGTCAACTTCACCACGATCCTTGGCGTCGTTTGCCGCCCTCTTCAATCGCCTTGAGTTTTCCATGAATGCAGATGCTTCGAATTTCCCCTTCAGTCTGATGGCACTGGCCGCTGACATGGCACCCATGACAATCGATGCGGTGTCTAAGACCCCCCCGGCCATGTAGAGCTTTTGAATATTTGACATCCCGGTGACCATGCTGGCATTTTTTACAATGTCAGATTCACGATCATTTTTGGGATCTGTGTAAGCATCCGAACCCACGCCTGATGGGGTGCGGTTGCTGGGAGCGTGAGGCGCCCTCCATCCGTCACCTTTGTTGCCAAGTAAAATCGGTGCATGTTTCTTCTTTGCCATCATCCCCCCCTAAATGCGTAAAAACCACCCAAGTGTGCCGCTAATATGGTTGACGGTACGGCATCCACCTGTCGAATAAATACTCGGCCACCCTGACCCCACTCCGAAAATAACTCCGTTGAGATGTTCTTGGTCACTAAATCTACCGGACTTTCAAGGCTCTCCTCAGATCGGATCTGAAATTCTGCCATCAAGTCTGGGTCGATGTCGTCACTCGGCGGGACCAGTGTCCCAGCCCATAACCCACGGGTGTCTTCAACTGTCAGTGTCACCTCGTTTGTGAGTGAGTGCTTATCTGCTACCGTTTCAGCCTGAACAGAATCCACGTCCAAAGTCTCCATGTCGGATGTGATCGGCAAGCCAACATGACGGACAACATATTTCCGGTCCAGTGTCGCAGTGCCATTGGCCACCGTCACGATTGTATGACTGGGATTGTGAGGACTGGCCTCAACAAAACCGTCTCCAAAAGCTCCAATGTTCTGACCCTCAAGATGCCAGAGGTTCGTCACAGTGCTTCGTGCGTCCCCCCAGGTTGTCAGGGCAGTTGTTCTCATTGTGGTCGGCACAGTCTTATGCGCCCTCACGGTGACCACTGTGGTGCTGGTGTAGGCTGTGACTGCCAACCTCACGATGTCACCCAGTGAATCTTTTAAGTGTACCTCAAGGTTATCCACATCTCCTGAAGAGAAGTGAGCAACGCTTGAGGTCAACGTCAAATCTTCATCGTATGCCCATGTAGAGCCCCCCGACAAAGTCATGGTCGTGGCGGCAGTGTTTGTTCCATCTACCGTCACCGAACTGTCCAAAAATACATAATCTTCCACGTCTACGACCTTGCGTGGTTTGAATCTCTCCACATATCGCACCGTTCTTTCCACGCCCTGCACTTCAATCGTGCGCTTGAACACACCATAAAGAGCATCCTCTGTCCCCTCGGGAACTGAAATGAGGTTCTCAATCGTGCCATTCTCAAAGTCGTGAATGTGCCAGGCTAAGATTTCCTGCTCTTTCAGGTGGGTCATGCCCAACATCTTGCCGTCACTTCTCACAAACCACACCACTGAGTGGGGGATCTGCTGGTAAGCCATGTCTGTCAGAGTGTAATCCTCAAACAAATGGGTAGAGAATATGGTCAAATCATCACCACCAAAGGCGGCAAAGTCAGCCTCTGCAGTTAAAGATCGCACCTTACTCTCACGGTCCTGAATGTACACCGCTGTGGTGTTCACGATTACGGGAAGCACTTTGCTTGCCCCATTGAAGGAGTATTGCTGTGGGTTGATGTCACCCGTCGCAGTTAAAACTCCCGAAGCGTTGCCCCCTATCGACCACTCGCCCGCTGTCGTCATGACGATCAACGTTCCGTTTAGATCAATCATGCTTTGGACTTCGTTAACCTGGCGACCTGCAAGATTCCAATTCACCGTATCCGAATCCACAAGTGGTTTCGCTTTCGAGAAATTGTAGAAGTCGCCTGACTTCGATGCCCATACGTCCTCGATGTTATTGTCAGTATTAGCGAAAACACGCCTCTGCTGATGAAACGTAACGGTCGAGGGATAGTTCCCAGCAAATAGGAACGGGTTTCTATCGGCAGGAGGCGTGTCTGCTGTATCCTCGTCACCGACAGCCGAGGAATCATTGTATGTTGTTGAATCAGAAACACCGATCAAACCGTAGGTATTTTCGACTGCTTTATAAATATTGTAAGTTGATGAACCGGTCACCTTGGTCCAGGAAATAACATTGGGAGATGCGAAGCTTGGAGTGTCTGCTGTCGCCACTCGCATGTCTTCAACAAAGGCCGAACCGCCTGAGCTGTAAGCCGTGTACGCAGAACCATCGATCTCTAAGAGTTCAAAGTCATTGGGGTTCTTGTTGGATACCGTGTAACGACGGCCATTCAATTCTGTCATCCCCACAATGCCAGTGATTAAAACTGTGTCACCGTCAGAGTAGCCGTGACCAGTAGCTGTAATCACCACCGGATTAGCCGCAGTCGCCCCAGTAATTGTTTTCGCCGCTTCTACGCCCGGTAGTGATTCTTCTCCAGTCTCGTCGTCAATCGCTGTGACTTTATACTTCACCTCTTGAGTACCGCCAGCTCCCACCACTGCAGATGCGCCGGGTGGGTAGGCTGTTGTCGGGGCCACTGTAATTGCAGTCAATGCCCAAGTTGTGTCGCCGGTTCTGGTTAATTCTTTCGGTTCATAATTTGGATGGGTCAGGGTCACCACGTCAGCAGACTGGACATAATGGAGTTCGGCTAAGTCAGCGGCCAGATACGGTGTCGCCAATTCATATACCTTCTCGCTTCCACCACCTGATGCGTAGGCCGTGAACGCAGAGCCATCGAGGTCTTCGCCGTCTTTTGTCTGTAATGAGAAAGTCGTAGCTGTTAAAACTGTAACCTTGAAGCTCCGGTTGTTGAGCTGTGTCATCCCCACTACGTCTGTAATGAAGACTTCGTCTCCAGTGGCGTAGCTGTGGGTGGCAGTCGTTAAGACCACTGGGTCCGCCGCAGTCGCCGCTGAGATGGCCTTTGAAGCTAATCTCTGCAATACCCCGTCTTTGATCACCCTCATTGTCAGGTCACCGAATAAAAGAGGGTAGGTTTGGGATGAGTTGAAGACAAACTTAACCAGCTTCACGGCCTCGGCTGAGTTCTCAACCTCACACACAAAGCCTGTACCTGGCCGGTTAGCTATCCCGCCATGGCGTAGAACAATGTTGTTTCTACACTTCTTCAAACCTGTGCCGTACTTCACCTGATCCACTCGACCATAGAGGGCCGGTGTGATCTCGCCACCACTGAAACTTCTTTGGGAAACTGTGGTCATTAAAAGATGTCCTTATTATCCGGATGCGCTGTCCATTCTGCGCCCAAAGGATAAAGGGTCTCCTCAAACTGCGCCCTGACAAACTCGGACTGAGCTGGTTCGGGCTCTTGCTGTTCGTTTAGAGAAGCCGCCTGTGCCTTCCGTTTCGCCTTGTCGTAATTTGCCGCCGCCTGTGGTCCCAGTTTAAATGGGTCACCCTTCGTGATCCGTGGAGCAATTAACTCGGCCAGCCTATAAGAGAAAGCCAACACGAAGTCCACCTGATAACGGCTTGAATCTGTTTCGATAACTTGATAGTCCAGGATGGCATCCACCTGATTGGTCCAAATCACTCTGCCAGTGGTGTCCCTTCGGATCTCAAAGTCAACAACGGTCTGACGGTTGTCGGGAGTGTAGCTGGTCCTGATGCGATCAATGTACTGGCAGTCTGCTGGATAACGGTATTCGTATTGAAACTCGTCCACCGGGTTGCTTTGAACAAGGCCCAGTGTGACGTGCTTCTTTGCCATCCCAAATGGGAAGTCTCTTTGGAAGTCATTCATAGCTGTCTCAAAGAATCGACGGCATGCCGAGGCATTGGGTCCATTCGATACGTCGATGTCTCCGATGTTTGTACTGATCCCCAGGTGAGATGTCGCAATGTTACATATTTCAGTTGATGATGCCATTTAGCCCCCATTCTTCAATGGTTTTAGATCGCTGACTGTATCGTTTACCATTGGCTTCACTTGATTCATTAAGCTGTTTTTTTTTGACTTCATCTTCACATGACAAGTCTTTGATCATGCCTGTAATAAGTGTGGTTTGTTTCTTTATCTTTTCGCAACTCGTCTTTAACTTCTTGTGGATTTCCTTCTCTTTTTTGTCTTCAAAGAACATCAAGCACCTCCGCTGTGTACGATCCAATAGCCTACCAGGCCGAGGAACCCAACAAGAGCAGAGGCACAAACTATGCCAAACACGCTCCAAAGGATCTTCACCCTGAATGATATTTCGGGGAGCTGGGCTATCAGAGTGTTCTGAGTACCCACCTCCCCCAAGAGGCTCTTTATCTCTGTGATTAACTCATTGTCTTCAGACATCTAAGTCTCCTGTTAAATTACGTCTGCGCCTTCGCCATCAGAAACCACAATCGTTTCCTCGGCTTCTTTTTTTGCTTTGTTGGCCGCTCTTGTTGCCGCCGCCTTCTGTGCTGGTGAAAGCTTTGCCGGGGCTGATTCAGGGAGTGCCTGACGAACCACCGGTTGCTGGGGCAGTGTGGCCTCAGATGCCTCAGATGAACGGGCACGAAGCAAGTCAGCTTCAGCACGTTTCTCTTTGAGTTCAGCGTTGTTCAAGACGTCAACACCATCGTCCGTGTTACCACGCTCCAGCTCAACCATCCAGTGTTTGGAGAATTGTTGGGCCACGGTGATGATCACCTTCTCGGTGTAGTCTGCGAACTTGCTGATCCTGTGGAGACCAATCTTTTCCTTGATGATAAAGACCTCGCCTTTAATCACCGTTGAACCACCAAAGAAGCCGTCTCTCAAAGCCTGGACCTTGAGACGTGTGACGCCCTTCAAATGTGGATTCTTGTCTGATTTCAATTCTTGCTCTTTTATTTCATTGCTCATGATTTTCCCTCGATACAGTTTTCAAAATAATGGAGAGGGACACATGCCCCCCTCCAAATAAAACATCACTTTTAGATGATGGTCTTGTCGTCGGCGTAACCGTTTTGAACGTTCTCGCTGATCATGCTCATAGGCTTGAGATAGGCGGAACAAGTGATTGTTGGCGATGTGCCAGCAGTCGTATAACGGATGCCAAGAAACAATTCGCTGTCACTCAACCCAGTAGGGGGAAGAGGGATAACAAACTGATAACCAGCAACCAACAAATCCGCATCCTGTGCAGGAGCGCCCGGTGTGCCAGATTCAAAAACACGACGTCCCATCAACTGGCGACCAGTTGTTTGAGCGGCGTCAGATGCGTACTCCACGTCAAACGTGTAGTCCTCATCACCAGATGTCTGGTCAGCGGCGACGATCACATGGAACACGACAGCCATAGGCTCTCCAGTTCCAATGCCTCTGTCACTTACCAGGGGGATCACGTTCGTTCCAACAGCAGACGAGCTAACCGCCTGAGAGTCAGAGAACTTTTGAAATGCGTCATTTATAGCCATTTTCTTTTTTCCTTATAAAAAGAAGCTACCAAAAATCCCGAAGGGTCTTAGGTAACTTGGGCCTCAGTTACGGTTAGTTGGTCCACAGTGGCCACTTTGACACCCTGATAATTGGCAGTGCGATTGCCATCAACGTTGTCAAAAGTTAAACCACCACCAGAGATCACATCATTCCGATTAAGAATGTTGAGCATCTGACGACCAGTACGGTTCATGTAAAAAGCCGGAGAACCACCATTAAGTGAAGGGGGTCTTTCCAAAGCTCTTGCCATCAATTCACTGATGTCTGCGGCACTTGTAACACCACTGAGATCAGATGCGTCGATGTTGGCAATGCGAACCACACAGCGCCAATCGGGTACGGCCAGACCACAAGTCAAAACGTACTGTTCCTGATAAGCTCTCAGGCGAGATGTGCCAATACCTGTGCTACCCTGAATAGTCTGGATACCAAAGTCATTGCGTTCCAGTCCACCGATTCCACCCTTGGGGAAGATACCGTGAACCATGTCTTCACCCCAACAAACAAGCAAAATAGACATGTTGTCAGAGCCGGTGCCACCACCATCGAGGATGTTGACAGCGTTATTAGTGCCGGACAAATCATTGTACCGGGTCATAATGCCATCGTACTCGTTGGGTGCAGTGTCGCCGTTGCCGTAAAGCAGGGTCGAAGCCTGTGTTTTGGCGATTTGACGGATGTGAGGACGGGCCTGTTGAAGACGAAATTTTGCAACGTCTCCATTCAGTGCGGCCAACTTAACATCCACCTCAGACCAAGATTCCAGGATACTGGCCTGGTCAACGATCTGCGCTGTGGTTCCCTTTGAGGGAGACACACCTTCGTTAAGCTCACGATAAGTGGCTGAAGGTTCACTGGTTTGAACTGTAGTTTGATGGCCCGTGGGCAGGTTGCCCTCGATCATCACCTGGTCGTCAATGATTGCATTCTCCTGAGAGAGCAAATCGACGACATCGGCAGTGGTGCCATCTGGGTCACGTGTCTTGGCCCAGTCTGCGAGTGTTGCCACTCCTGAGTTTAAAGTTGCCATTTTGAATTACTCCTTAATTGACATCAATTTGAAGGCGCTTCATTTGGGTACATTTTGTGTGCAGTCGAGATGTTTTTCTTAACCTTAGACTGTTCACCTTTAACGAATTGATCATCGCCCATCGCCGTTCCAATTTTATGCATGAAATCGAATACGCTGGGATCGTTGATTATTCCTTTACCCACAAGTGCCTCTGTTACTGCTTCGTCCCCAAACTTCTCCAGTGGTCGATTGGCCACCATTTTCGCCTTCTCGAGGTTTTCACCTCCATAGACGGGATGGTCTTCGATCACCTTATAACCTTCAGCCAACAAGGCTTCCATGTCGGATTCTTGTCTTGCGACAAACGAAGTCTCTGCGGCTTCTTCCCGCTCTAGAATCAATTGGGCAACCTTCTGGCCGAGGCTGTGTTCTGTTGCGAACTCAGTCAACTCAGTAAGTCGTCCATCATCTAGCGGTGAATCTTTGGAAAGCGTGAGCGTGAGGACTTCAGCCTCTTCTTCATTCGCAGTCTCTTCTTGTTCACCAGATTCTTCTTCTCCCTCGTCTGAGGATTGTTCTTCGGATTCTGTTTCAGGTAATTTCTCACCCTTCTCATTGTCCTCGTACATGGCTTTCGCCACGTCATCTTGAGTACGGTCAGCTTTGACCTCCTCTTGAATCTCTTCTTTTACTTCTTCGACCACTTCTGTGACCTCTTCTTTGTCTGACATTATGCGCTCCCCTCGGTAGCCTTCAGCTCTTCAGAATCCGCCAACTCAACGTCCTCTTCAAACTGATTGTCTTTTATCATGTGGAACCACGCCTCCAAATTGGCGGCCTTGATGTTCTCCATCAAAGCATTGCCCAAACTACCCTTCGCCAAGAACCTGGCGTTTGCTATGGGGTCATTTGAGATGTAAGCCTTCAGACAACCAGAGGGCTCGATGACCTCACGCCAGAGAATGTCTCGAACCACTTTGTGTTCTAAGGCACTCTGGAGTTGCAGAAACTCTTCTTCTGCCTGATCTCTCTCTTTGTCTTTAGACATGCTTGCTCTTTCTAATTGAGGGCAGGGGTCTCCCCCCACCCTCGTTGATTAAACTTCTGTAACTGTAAGGTAAACGCCTTGAACATCCACGTCAGTCAATGCCGCAGTCGTCACGGTCAAGAGGATGTAATAACCCTCAGTGTCGATAACAGTGTGAGACAAACCAGTCTCTTCGTCGTCAATAACCGTGTCAGCAGTCACACTCACCTGAGTGATGCCCGATCCAATAGCCGCATCAGTGAGACCAGCCGCAACCGCAGTCTGAGCCCTCAAGATACAGTCCACCGTCGCAGTGTTACCTCCAGATTCGATCTGACCAATGATTCCAACGCCAGTGATGATCCAGCCAACCTTCAAAAAAGGAACCTTCACCACAACTGTCGAAGCAGTCTGAGATGCCGGCACTTTGACCAGTGATCCCTTGTCGTTTGCGGCGTCAACCACAGCACCTGCAGTGCCACCAACTTTGGCACCCGATGTGATTAGATACTGCTGGTCCACTCTGCGAATGGTGGTGTAACCCTCATCCTTAGCGGCCAAGAGTGTCACTCCATCGTTGTCGATGACATCGTCAACTTCAGGGATGGGGTCTTTCACATCAGCAATGGCCGCTGTCAAAGTTCCACTTGTGTATGCCGAACAACGTGTTCTCACCCAAACCTGGCGGGTGTCGTTGCGACTGTTCTCCCAAGTCACCGATGTTTGCGTGCTGGTGCCTGTGGCAATTTCGAAATAGTTCGTTTGGTCCCATGTGTATTCGACAACCCATGTTCCCACAAATGTACCCGTCACCACATAAGTGAGCGAGTTCTTGTCCTTCACGGCGATTGCGGCGCTGTTGCCCGTCGCTGTGTATGCTTTTGATACTGTAGTTGTCATTTTATGCTCCTGTTAATGCGGTTAGGGCGTTATCGCCTGACATATCAGCGGCGGCTAGATCCTTTGCGGACCCTGCCATCGCCATCATTTGTTCTTGTTCTTGAAGAGCTTGTTGCTCCATCATTCTTTGTTCTTTAACCATCGCCACTTCCTCGTCTGAGACAACAATGGATGGCGTCACGCCCCCACTCTCAGCGAGTTCGTCAACGAGTTGTTCTGTGTTCACCTTGTCCCAAACTGTGGGGTCTTGAGTGATCTCAGCTAATGTGCCGACATCGTTCATAAATGTCTGCAAGCCACCCAATGCGAGTGACTTCTGTGCCTGGGCCAATACGCCAATGAACTCAACCTTCAGCTTCTGGCCTTGGATTGTCTCAGGTGCCGGTGGGATCATGCCCCGGTCCATCATCTTGGCAAATGTGTAGTCAACCAATAGCTCCAAAAGATCATCCTGGATATTGATCAACGCTCCGCCAATCATCATTCGACCTTCCTGCAGTCTGGATTGGATCTCAAATGCAGTGAATGTACCCTCTAAATCAGATATGGCCCTGAAGGCCTTCTTAAAGAATAGGTCGTCAATCGAATCCTGATGACGAAGAATACGGTTTTCAATGGATGTCTTGTCGTAGTTCACATCCCAGACTGACTTCACCGTACGGTCTTCACTGTCGCCATCGGTATAGAATCTCATGCCGGGTAGGAGTGCTGTGTTCTTCTTCTTCAAACTCACTGGGACGTTTAGAGGTGGATTGATTCCCAACTCATCAGCCTGGGCAAGTCTTCGTTCAGCCGCCTGTAATGCTCTTTGCTGGCCTTCAGCTTTCATCGCTGGGCAGTCAGTGCCGTACGCATCCTCGCCTGTGGTTTCCCATCGAGGACACAATACCGGGAAGATGTCGTATCCACCCTCACTTAGAAACTTCTCGAGATCAAGTGTCTGGCCAATGTTCCCACCGGACCCACCTGATGTTCCACGCTCGTAATAGGTGCTGGAATAACGCTTGTATTTTGAGTCCAGCTTATTAGGATCGTATTCTTGATTTGGGCAAATGATGTGAACCACGTCCACCCACGTCTCGTCTTCATCGTTCATCCAAAAGCCTTTGACCTTTGAACTGAACTTCGACCAGTCAATGTTGTCTTCAACCAATGGCTCACCCTCGCTAATGCCGAACTTCTCAATCAGTTGTCGAACTGTCATTCTGAACTCACGGGATATGGTGTCCACCACTCCCTTGGTGTTGTTTGAAACTTGATACGTGCCAACCGGTAAACTCGTGAACCGGACCACATCGTCAAAGTCTTCCTCCATAAGCATGGCACCCATGGCCACAATTGCCATATCTCCATAAACTGTCGGGAGTGTCTTGTACAGATTTGACTTCGTGAAGACTGCGGCCATCCCTTTGGTGACATCGTTTAGCCAGTCTTTGTTCTCACCAATCTCTGCTTCCTTCTGGTCTGATAAGGTAACTCGAAGCCACTCGGTCGAGGGATTCGTGATACCCTGCATCATGCCTGACTTGAGTGTGGCCAATGCTCCATAGGAGTGAGGGTTGATGATTCTCTGGTTCTTTCGAGTACCCTTGTTGGCATCAGTGACTGTGAACCTGCCCCGTGTAGGGTGGAAGAAGTCCAGCAATTCCCGATGTCTTGACCGGTGGTTGCCGAACTCTTGCCATAGACGAGCCCGTAAAGTATCCAGGCGCCTACGCTTCTGCGCCTCCTTACTTTTAAGTTTGCGTCGTTCCATCTTCTTCTTAGCCATTATTGTCCCAGTAGGGTTTTGGTTGCGCCAGTTGATCCACCAGTTGTCGATGTCCCAGTTGTGGCGCCTGTCTTAATTGTTCCTGAACGGCCTTTGTTGCCGGCACTTCTCTGCGCCGCACGCCTCGCTCTCATTTGTTTACGTGTGCGATCACGACGGCTTTGGTCTGCCACCTCTTGCTCTTCTTCTTTTTCAACCTTATCTGTCTCAATCTTTGCGTCAAACTCGGTCTGCTCCTGCTTTCGACTGGCCTCACGTTGTTCTTTAGCCGCCATTCTCGATTGGTGCATTGAAGAAGCTATTCCAAGTGCTATTCCCCATCCGCCCATTAGACATTCCTTTCGTAGACGGCTTGGCCGTCAATCTCTGGGCACTTCATGTCCAACTTAAACTTCAACGCTTTCATCCAGCGATGGCCATCCGTAAATGGTCCACGCACAAATCCGACCAACTTCGTGTAATCCCCTGAGCTTGCCAGGTTCTGAAGGAAGTCTGATACCGCACTGGTTACTTCAATAACGTGTTTTTTGAATAAGTCTGAGTGAACTGCCCATGTAACAGCTTCGCCATCAACAGGGAAAGCGCCACATATTGTGATGATTTGGTTATTTTTATCTTTGATAGCCCAGGATTGACCGGCCCACGATAGCATTTCCATCCAGTTGGCTGGCATGTCTATCATAAAATCGGCCTGTTCAGCCTGTGGTTCGATGTTTAAGACGTGACGAGGGCGTAGACGTACTACGTTTATTCCCTGAAACCCATGTTTCTTCTCCCGATGAGTGATCATGGTATTCTATTTTAGTTAAAGCTTGAATAAAAGCAAGTCATATTTTCCTTTGGACTCTCATGAACTATCATGAACTCTCATTGACAGACTATCACCAACTCTCATGAGCTATCAATCACTATCATTTTCTTACATGAACTATCAATGTGAAAGTTTATAATTGACCCGATGTCGTATTCTGGGGTAAAAAAGAGGTGGGGTGAAGGGGGCTCTGGAGGATGACGGATTCAGGATTAAGGATTAAGGGGAAGAAATGAGTGATTTAAACATAAGAGCTTGTAAGGCTTTGGGGTGGAAGTATCAACCCTGTGCTGACGATTGTGACAAACCTTGGCATGGTGGGTTCATTGATAATGATGATGACTTTCATTTTAAGCGTGACCTCAAATTCACCACCTCATACGACTGGGCCATGTTGGGGGTTAAGAAGGTGATTGAGGTAGACGCTCCCTCATTTTCTTGTAACCTCTACCGCATAACAAAGTACGATTGGCAAAGAGATGAGCCTGATGAGCCAAACTATACAAGTGAGATTGAATGGGCTATGACCAGATGGTGCTTCTCATTCACCCCCGAACAAATAACCCAAGCATGGGTGGAGGTGCTTGAAGCTACCCAAACGGATCCCAATCACTAGAAGCTCTCTCATCAGGGACCGTCACACCTGGCATTCTCTCGGTTAAGTCAGATGACTGCTCTGGCATTGCAAATGTCTCAGCTAATGAATCTTCATGGTCTGGTGATCGCCTCAACTTCATTTTGATCATGGCCTTGTCTTCGAGTATGAGCCGGCCTTTCTTCATCGTGTAAGTCATGCTCGACAAACCCTTGATCAGCTTTGGACAGTTGGGAAGTATCCCCCCACCCCGTACCCAATCTCGAAGCCTGAAGTACATTTCTGCACGTTTGTTGAAATACTTCTCTGAATTTGAGGCCTTATTGGAGTAGACCACTTTGATTGGGTCGCCCCCAGCCTCCTGACATCGACTGAAAACTCCCTGACCATGGCCACCCGTGCAGTCAATAAACTCTAATTCTGATCCCCATTGGTCCTTTGCCTCCAATACCCTGGCCGCAATCCTCACATCGGCATCATCTTCTGAAGCTGTGTTCCTCATCTCGACTGGATTAAATGCTCTCAATCCCTGTCTGGGGAATATCACCGTCATGTCGTCACCGTACAAAGCGACATCAACACCCAATCTCTTCTGACTGTGGTTATAGAGTGATTCTTTAATCTTGGATTGCTTACCCAAATTGATTGAAGCTCTCACCTCATCTGCAGTCAGTAGCGTGTTGATTGCTGTTTTGGGGAACTGACCCAGGATGTAAGCCATGACCCAGGCATCGTCTCGACCAAACTTGTCAATCATCTTCTGAGCGTGTTCAAGACCTATTCGAGGACTTCTCTTCGGGTCTTCAGGGTCTCCCGTGATCACAATCACGTACCAATCATCATCCTCAACTGCCGCAAAGTGCAGGAGGCCAGTGTGAGATGTCGGGTTCCCGGCTGTCATAATCTTACCGAAGACACAGTTGCCCAGTCCCTGCTCGGCTCCCTTCAGCACGGCCACGCTCATATCTCCTGATTCATCAATGAAATAAGCGATGTGGCTAGAGTGCTGACCACTCAATGTTCGGCCCTGTTCATCCTCATTCGCTGACTTGGCATAGGTTTTCGCCGCTAAGAACCAATCTTTTGGATGGTCATTCGCATAAACTTTCTCATTTGTTACCGTGAATGCCGCCGACAAATACTCTGATTTGTTCAACCAGATGCTGATTTCTTTCCACAATGTGTCTCGAAGCAGGTCTCTGGTCTCTGAGATCACATAGCCAATCGGGTGCTTCTCACCGCAATAACATGAGATGAACAACAACGCACACCAGGCAATGCAACACGACTTACCGGGTCCAGCACAGGCTGAGAGTGCAATCCTCACCTTGTCTGGATCGTCCGATACGAATGCTAAAAGGGCATCCTCCTGCCACTGGTCAGGGACTTCTTTGAAGTTGTCCCAAACAAATGAGACTGGATCTTCACGCCATGCCCTGAGTTGAGAGGCTATTTCCTCGGCTTCGGTCACCCAGCCACCGGCTTGACAACTGCCAAAGGTTTGAATGTCTTCTTATCCAACTGCTTACCCTCGATCAATTTGTACTTCTTCCTCGTGCCGTCATCGTCCTCGATGTAGAAAGATTCACCCATTCTTAGGTGTGGTGTGATCTGTTCCCCGTGTGATGGGTCTAATTTGTTGCTCATTTTAATATCTCCATAAATGCTACCTCAGCCCGCACAATAGCGAGTACTGGGGTTTGATAAACCTCATCACCAGCAGTCTTCAACGACTTGATTTCATCGTCAGTCATATCCACCGTGGTCTTGGCCCCTGACTTGAAGATGAGTAAAACCTTTTTGATGTCGCTCATTCTCCACACACACAGACTTTGTAACCACATCGATTGCAACCATGAGTTGCGGTGGTGTGTACGCAGTCCTCACCGTGATGGCAAGCTATACCGTTCTTATCGTGGCATGAGTAGATGGCGCTGATAACTGCCTTACCCTTTGGATCTCGAACGTTCTTAAGTAGTTCGGCTACATCATCCTTAAATATCCCATCAAACCGCTCTTGACTTATGTTCTGGCTCATTGGGTGGTTTGACCTGTATTTTGATGATCGCTCTGTCATCCTACCACCGCAATCACCTCTGATTCCTTGAGAATC
>Ga0255047_10001737_pt1 | contig 15266 bp, 26 predicted proteins | sample JV7_2_1_MG_FD_183640 | JGI IMG/M metagenome (GOLD analysis project Ga0255047, IMG submission 183640) | Seawater microbial communities from Jervis Inlet, British Columbia, Canada - JV7_2_1 | ecosystem: Environmental > Aquatic > Marine > Inlet | place: Canada: British Columbia | collected 2016-10-06
TGCTGAATCTGAAGATATATCCCAAAATTTTGTATATCCATTATCTTCTAATCTAAGACCACCTTTAAGCCACAATGCCTTACCAGTATTCTCATCATTATAAATTTTAGCTGCAAAAACTGGTGATGTAGTGTGTCGAACCACGTCTAATGCATATTCAGGTGTAGCTGTACCTATACCTACATTACCGTCAGCAGCGATACGCATTCTCTCAGTGCCACTTGTTGCAAATTTAAGAGGAATGTCGCCTGTTCCCCACAGATAACTTTCATTAGTATTATTATTATGACCTAATTGTAATACTTGAAGACTCTCATCATATATCTCAAGCCCACTTACTGTAGAAGTGGCTTGTGTATTCTGTAATTGTAAAGAAGCATTACCGACTACAGTAGAAGTTAATTCTAGTTTTTCACTAGCAGAATCGTAAGCCATTGCCGCTGTTCCTGATAATGCACTAGTACTTCTAAAATAAGGGACCTGATACTGTAAAGAAGGGTCAACTGTTCCTCCGCCACCTCCTGCTCCAGCAGTAATTGTAACTGAACCCGTTCCCACAGTAGGGGAAAGGGTGATGTTATCTCCCGCAACTAATTTAGAAACACCTATAGCGCTAGAACTAGTTATAAAGTTGGCTATGGATTTTTTACCGTGCGGTAATATTCTTCTTGATAGTGGCATACATAATACCTACGTAACGTAGGTTAAAAAAGTTTGTGGAGGTTTTTATACAGACCTCCAACTGTTACCGTGCTCCGAAGAGCTGATTTTATCCTATCTAAGCTGTGTTGATTACAATCACACCAGTTTCAGGTCTTATAATTTTAAGTCCATATCTCATAGACATATAAGAACCGACAATTCCAAATCCGGGATTTGCTTCTTCTACAGTTAGTGCACGTCTTTCGACGTAAGCCATCTGTTTTACAGTAGAATCAAAGATACCAAACCTTGAAGAAGGTATCCAAGCACTAGTGTAAACATTTAAACCGTATAGTTGCCCAACTAATCCATTAGTAGATGTCTTCTCGAATCCAGCCATCTGACCACCAGCATCACGTGGAGTACTTGCGACATACACTGCTGTAAAATCTGCAAGGTCCAATAATGACTTATAGTGCGCAGGTGATATGAAAACCGTATCTGCATTGTATCCCATATTACCAACCAATTCGATTGCGTTAGTAATATCAGCTAACCTTAGTTTTCCTGCTGTTGCGTCAGTTGCGGTCACATAGTGACTCTTCTGTATCTGTAATGCTGAAGTTAAACCATAGTCATACAATCTTCCAGTTCCTACTGCACCACCAGTACCAATAAATCCACCATATATATTAGCGGAAAAATCAGTAATCGATGATGTTGCGGGTCCTTCTGCTGAAGTTACACCTATGTTTCCTGCACTTAGTCCTGTGCCTAAATCGGCATCATAAAGACCAAGTAATGCATAAACAACGTGTTTCTCCAAATGTCTGTCAACTGCTCGACGTGCTTCATTAAGGGACAACTCAACTTCGTTGAATCGTGAATCCTCAATCATTCTGCGGGTTACACCTACTGCAATACCCCACTCATTAACGCTAACTCTTTCAGAGCGCATCTTTGTGTGTTGATATTTAGGAGTGCTTCCTTCATCTATCTGTTGCATATTCATTGATGGAAGACCAAATGTAATATCTATGTCTCCACCAGTATCTGTGGACATACGTTCGCAAAATAAGCTAATTGCAGGGATATCGGTTGTTCGATAATCTACGAGTGCGTCTTTATAATCAATAAGGACTCTCTCTCCTGTGCCTCCTGTTGCGGCGTATGAACCTGTATTATTGGACGTTAAAAGTCCTTCTTGTGCTGTTACCATATTTAATCACCTTATCCGAAAACCACCTTTTGTAAAGAAGGAGCTATTCCGCTTCCTCCAGTCAATGCACTATCTATATATATAGCTACTACTTCTCCTCGCGTTTTCTGTACTGCGGTTGCGCCTTCTAAATACATTAGCGCATTCATAGTAACTTCTGCTCCGGTAGCTATTGTTCCTGAACAGTATGTGTTCAAGATAACTCCCTTCCCTGTTACCAAGTTTGCTACGTTACCAGAGGTAGCTGCTGTAAGCGCTACTCCCAATCCCTGTGCACCACTAACATTAACAGGTTCTACTTTACCAGTAGCTTCCATACCTACGTAATCTCCTGCTGCTATTGTTGCATTAGCAATAAATGGTAATATTCTGGAGGGTGCCCCTCCATCGTTAATTATTATTTCTGTTGCCATAATTATTCACTTATTCCTTTTTTTCCTTTGTTAAATCGGATTTCCCCTTTGTTGTCCATCGAGAACATCCTTTCTACCTCAGGTTCGGCTTTTACAGCCTTTTCGTCTGAATCTTTTGCAATACCTTTACCGAAAGTTTTTTCGGATTCAGGCATAGGCATCGATTCTAATGCTTCATAAAACCCTGAAAGTTTGTTGTCTTCCCACAAAGTTAATTCTTCAGCACGACTATCTTTCTTATCCTCTTCGACTCTTCCTAAAAGCAGTTCTTTAGATATGACATTGCCTACAAGTTCACTTTTAACACGTTTTGTTTCTGCAAGTTGTCTATCCTCCTCTGCCTTTTGGAATTGTTCGACGAGTTTAGTAGATTCTTCGTACTTACCTTCTAACTCTGTATGGGCTGTTGTTACTACTTCCAGTTGCTTTTTGTATGAAGCAAACTCTCTCTCTAATATTTTATCAGATTCTGTTTTTACAATTTCTTCGCTCATATTTTCGACCTCCCTTTTTCCATCACCGTCGTGGGTGCATTGGCACGCTTCATCTGAATGTCCTCCACAACCACAGTCTTCCTTAGTTGCAAATTCCCTTTCAGTGTGTGTACCACATTTCGTATCAATTGTGCATTCCCCACAAACGGGCGTTGATATCTCATTGTCTATAAATGACACTTCAACAGGCCTAATGTTAGTGGCATAGGAATCGCCCATAACATCGACATCTTTCGAAAACCAGTCTATACTGACGTGCGTGATGTCACCGTCTTTTACTTTCTCTATCACTTCAGCTGTTCTTTCTGTAGGCTCAAATACTTGAGCCATCATTGTTACAGCTATTTTTCCATTCTCTAACTCCTCAATTTGAGGATTGAATGCCTTTCCGATTAAATCGTCGGGTGTTCTTTGATGATTGTAATATATAGGTAATTCATTGAATGCATCCAAACTTTCTTTGAGGATACTGGGTTCAATGAAAACCTTTTGGTCATCGCCATCAACTTCATAGTCGTGACGACCAGAGGTAATAGCTTTAATTGGAAATTCCCATAAATCCTTTTTACCGGAAACTTCCTTAATCTTTTTAACGTCTAATTTGAAATCTAAAGCAAATTTTCTTTGGGTCTCTTCAGTGTTAGTAATTCCAAATTCCTTTTCTTGACCATTCTCTTCTGCCCACATTAAACACATTCCTTGAGCCATATTTTCAGAACTATCTATACCTCTCTTTTTTAATCGCGGGCCTAACTCCAATACACATCTCTCAAACGTACTCATACTTTCTCCTCTATTACAAGTTCTTTTTTAACGCCACTACCCTTTCTTCTATTACCTGTTTTGTTTTTAGAAAGTCTTTGTTCTGTGCGTCTACCTTCTTCTTTTTTATCTTGATTTTTCCCACCACTAATATTAACATTAGGTTCGGTAGGTTGTATTTCTACGATTCCATCAGGGTCTAATCCTCTTTCAGCTCGTACTTCAGATGATGCCAATACTCCTTCAGACATATAAATCATATCAGTCTTAGCTTTAGTAAAAGCGTCTTCTAAGTTAAGTGAACGGAAAACAAATCGTGCATCGCCAAGTTGTGGCATAAGTTGTGAATTAATAGAAGATTCTACAGCTTTTTGTAAATATTTTACATAAGGTTCAAAAATAGGTCTTGCTTCAGCTGGATTAGACCACATTGTTCTAGGTACCTTTAAAGCCATATGAATCTTATCTACTAAGTCATCTGTAAATTTGCCATATTCAAAAGCGCGGTCTGTGCCTTCTAGTTCTTTAATTTCAATGTCATTACCGTGAATTATATCTTCACCGGGTTCTAAAGTATTAAAAGTTTCAACAATTTCATTAATCTTATCAGGGCCATAGGGCATATCAGGGAGCCCACAGGAAATGTCGAAACGAGAGACCGCATATTTATTTAGAGCGGCACCAATGTCACGCTCTGCATAATCTTTTAGGTCTACTAAGTATAAAATAGTATGGATATCGGATAATCCATACGCATAATCGTCAAATGGGTTGTTTTGTAATTCTACTATTTCATCTGGGTTAAAACGAACATCTTCTTGGTCTGCACCAATGGATTGGTAATACCACATTACCTGACCGTGTTCGTTTCTTTTAACATACATATTTTGAGAAGAACGTAAAACTAGGTTGTCTCCAGTCCATTCCAAGTATCCTGAACCAAAGATTCGAGCATTACGTAGCCAACCATAGATTGTCATATCAATATTGATATCAACAAACATCTTCTCGATTCTTTCTCTTAATTCCTTATCTTCTGTAACGATGTCATAACCGTCCTTTACTGCATAAAGGCAAGGTAAATCAATTAAGGAACGTACGATTGGGTCTGAAAGATAAACATTCATATAGGTTCTATTGTCACCTATGTGTTGCTCATAATTTCTCATCCCTTGAGAGTGGGAAAGTTTTAACCTTCTTATTATACCGTCTCCAAAGCTACGAGGTTTATCTTCCGGAGTGGAAGGATTACTACCCGTAACAGCAAACAAACGGCGTATTCTATCACCAAGACCCATTGGTATCAAATAATAAATAGACGAGTCAGATATTTAAAGTTATTGCTTATAAACCGCGTATATAGTGTTTTCCGGGGCTAGAAGTTCGTCTTCCGGTAGTAGTTAATCCACTTCTGCTATGTCTTCCTTGTCTCATAGCTGTTGATTTCTTTTTAACGGTTACTGCACTAAGAGCAGCACTAGAAGGTAACATCGAAAGTGCAGAATGCACCCCTAACATACTACTATCACAATAATCATCGTGTTTTCCATTAGGAGCCGATATTTTTTCGGTTTTTTGAGTATTATCCATAATATATTCTAAATAACAGTGTTCTCGATACCATTTCCACATTAATTTCTTTGCTTCCCCTTCTTGGACATCAGGGTTAGGCACCCTGATAGTACCTTTTTGAACAAATGATACATAATCACGATAACCATATGTTTTAGTCCCTCGAGGTCCTCCTGTAAACACGAAAGGTAAGAAATGTATACTTCTTGGAATACATTGTAACCTTATGTCTTGTTCGACGGCGCCCCCAATGCCAGTTGCATCGATAATAACACGAGCGGCACAAAAATCATCAGCCACAGACATAATTCGTTCTCTCTGATAAGGTATATCGTGTCCTCCAGACTTTGGTCCGATTTCTTCCAAATAGACAAGTCTTGCGATATTACCTTCATCCACCTTTTCAGTGCTCCAAACACTAATAACAGTAGAATTGACAGATTTGCCAATGTCAACAGCAACAGTATTATTTTTTCCTGTCTCGGCATCTGGGTCGATGGTCCCTTTGGTGATAAGTTCATAATTTTCGAAGCATTTTCTTATATTTTCCGGAATAAACACACTTGATATACTTTCCACAAACTCACATTCGTATTCTGTTTTCCAATGAATAGAGTCTTCACCCCATTCAGTCATTTTATTTAACATCTCCTCCTCTTCATAAGGAGGGGTGTAGGCTTCGCCCTTAACAATCGCATTTCGCCAAGTATAATGTAATCGAGTAAACGTATCTTCATAACCCTCGTCATACAAATAACGATACATATGGTTCTCTTTACTTTTTGGTGTTCCAAGATTAATAAATGGAGCCTTATTTGCGATGATGGCGGGTTCAACGTTGTCGACAAATAACTCGTCTGATATTAATGGTGACTCGTCAACTATTAAAAGTGTTGGGTGCTGTCCTCGAATCGATTGTCCTTGATTTGAAGGCGCTACAGGTGCCCTACGCAGAATTGTACCCCCTTTCATCTTAATATGGGGCTTATTATGTAGTTTATAGTTACCAATTAGACTATCTAAAAATGCATTATCTCTAAAATGACGCAAACAATAGTCAAAAATCAGGGCGCACTGGTCTTCTGTCGGTGCTAAAATAAATACTAGGTCTCTAAATCGGTTAAAAAACATATATATGACCGATGCTACCGACAGTGCCCACGATTTGCCACTCCCTCGTGGTGCAAGGATAGCTAGTTTTCTCTGTTTATCGGGATTACCGTCTGGGAAAGTTAAAGATTTAACAATAATATCCATTTGAAGAGGTCTTAATCGTAATGGCCTCTGTTGTTTGTCAATTAAATAGGTTCCACAAAAAGCTCGGACTAATTTTTCCATCTTCTTTTCATCTTTTCGCACTTCTGCAAAAAAAGCGGATAAATTCTGTGAATCGAATTTATTTGGTCCACTCAATATGGATTTAATCTCTTTCGTCTGATTCGCTACTGGTATCATCTTCCTCTAACTCTCCTAAAAAGTTCATAAAGTTTTCAGTCTTCTCTTCTACCAAAGTAGGTATTTCAATATTAAGAGAGCGGAACTCAGTATGAATATCGCGAACAATTTGGTTTCTTTGCTGCAATAGCTTTGTTCGTTTGTTAACATCCCGAATAGATACAGAAATTTCTTCCCACAGCAAGTCTTCAATAACAAGATTTCTAGCCAAAAGGCGTACAAGTTCTTTATGACGTTCATATTCTCCTTCTCCAACGCGTTTTCTCAATCGGGTTATATAATTATCTACTTCTTCTTCCATTTATCACTTCTTTTTCTTTTTCGTTTTCTTTTTCGTTTTAGGTTTTAAAGCTGGGTATTTTTTATAAACCGCACGTTTAATTCCCGCAGGACGTGGTGCATTGTGAGCTAGTTTTATTGCTGACTTTGCTCGAGCTAAAGTGTTAATAGGGAAACTGCCTGCTGGTGCTCCCCCTGATGGCCCTGCAAAGGCTTTTACCCCTTTGTATTTGCCAACGTTTGAACCACCCGGTTTTTTACGAGCAGTTTTCTGTTTTTTGGTTACCATAATTAATTATAAATAAAATAATATCTCCATTCACTAGAGCCAACTTTAATGACCCCTTGTCCAAACACGTTTGTTATAGTTACTGCATTAATAGCAACATTCATTGATACTATGCACGCTTTCACCGTCTCTTCAGTGCCTTGGAGTACAGAACTTGCCATATTTATTTACTATCACAAATACAAGTCTTAGCTTTTGTACTGTGCTTAGAACTCCATATCTCTAATCCACAAACTTTGCAATTCGTGTGTGTAATTTCGGTTGCTTCTGCCATATTTCTCCTTTAAGCCGATGTACTACTGGCGTTACCACCAGTTGATTGTGTATTTGGGCTCTTTACAAATGCAGCTTTGTCTTCAGTTGCATCGACGTTTATAGTTGGCGCTCGGCCTCCGAAAAACAAGTCTCCAGTATCTGTTGCGTCTCGCGTATCTTCGTATTCTTTTTTAGTTTCTGCCATATTTATTTCCTCTAATATTTTATTTTTAGCTACACGCTGCGGTCTCTGCCGTTTTAGCTGCACCTACTCCTGCTGTTGCAACTACTACTGATGCATCTGCATTTGCGTTTGCTGTGGTTGCTACGGCTAGAGCTGCTGTTGCTGCGGCTAACCAAGCATCGGCAGCTGGGTTAAGACCTAGTTCTGCTCCTGCTGCAACTCCTGCTGCTGCTTCGTCTGCTACTAATGGTGGTAGTGCTGCGGCTGTTACTGCTGCTGCAGCTACCGCTGTTGCTAATATTCCTTCTGCTGCTGTTACAGCTGTTTTTGCTGCTTTGCACGCTGTGGTATCTTCTTCCGCCATATTTATTTCTCCTTTTTAGATTTTTTAGCGACAGTAGCACAACAGGCGCATCCTTCTATTAGAACTTCTAATAATTCGTGAAGTCCATCTAATTGTTCTGCTAATTCAGCCACTTCAAAATCGTTCATTTCTTACCCTTCTTTTTTGATGCAGCTTTCTTAGCTGGTGCTTTAGCCTTTACTTCAGGCATTATCTTATCTTCTTTTTCTACCTTTTTTGGTAATATTGGATTACCGTGTCTGTCTAAAGGTATCGAAGGTTTTTCTCTAGCGTGTAATTGTGACATAATTAACTCCTTAACAAAAGTAGGTTATCCTGACATATAAATGTTTCGGTCACTTTTATTCTAATTCCTTAAGCCTGTCTAGAACTACTTTCTCTTCGTCTTCGTGGTCATTTCCATTACGGAATGTACCTTTTCTTGTTTGTTCTATCTGACTGTTCTGTTGAGCAGTCCATAGTTCTAATACTTTATATATGATAACTAATGCGGGCGAGCCTATAATCAGTAATACTGACTTATAAGATTCTATATCTTCTACTACCTCTGGATGACGAAATGCCATCGTAACCAGAAATACAGAGAGTCCTACCCACGCCATTACTACTGGCGCTGCTACCAATACCATCATAAAGTTAGCAAAGTTCCCATCTGGGTTTGCTGCGTCTTTTTTATGATTGCTCATTCTTCCTCCGTGTTATTATCTGATGTTGTGTTATCTTCACTAGCTCTGTCAGAATCACCTTCTGCGATATATACATCATCATATCCATAGTAGTAGTAAGGATAATCACAATAACAAGAGCAACTATCTTGATAGTATGTCTTATCTTTGTCTTCATCTTCTTCAATATAATCACTTACTATTGAGTAAGTCATAAATAATAATATTACTTGTATAGCTAAAAGTGCTACAATTGTTTGTTCAAATTTAATTTCCATTTATTCACCTCCCTCTACTCTTATCTTTGGTATATCAAACTGTTGTTGAAATACATAATCCTCTAATTCTTCGTCCCATACGAGTAATGCTACCCACATAGCCCATTCGCCTTCTGTCTCATTAAGTTCCTCAAATGTAAAATTAAACCAGTGGTCATCCCAAGTCATACCATCAACCGTCAGAGTTATATCCTTCCAAGCGTATTCTCCAGATTCTTCGTGCCATACGTCTACATAAAGTAACACCGATGTGTTATAATCAGTACAGTCTGTATCTATATCCGTTAATACCGATATACCTTCGGCCGTGTCGTTTATCCAGAAAACAGACATATTTTCTGTCTCTTGGTTATACCAGCCGGGATAGAAATGTACTGATGTGTGATTCCCGTGTTCTTCTTCATATTCACTTTCGTAATCACAAGTACCATCGTCTTCAGTAACTTTATCGTCATAGTTATTAGCTGTGGTATCCATACAACCATAAATGGCAGCTGTTTCATTCGTTGTCCCATTAGGGTTATCGTTTAAAACCACACATCGTCCATCGTCGTGTGTAGCATTCGGTTGATGGTTTTCAGCTTCAGGATTAGTACATCCATAGATGATAATCAAGAAGTTACAACTTCCATCATCAAAGGTAGCTTTAGGGTTGTAGTTGGTAGCGTCTGTTTGTAAACAACCCCCGATAGGACCAATTTCTATTTCTTCTTCACCATTAAAATAATCGTGAATGATAGACATATTGGCCCCCCCACTCAAAATCGCCAGTAAGATGACGGTTATAATGGTTCCAATTTTTCTACCTACTTGAGTCTCCCCAATCTTATCGGCAGCTTTACCTATAGTTTCGAATAATTTCTCTTCGTCTTCTTCAGGTTTTTTAGGTCCATCAATGCCTAATATTTTCTTTTCTTCGTCAGAAATAACACTGATAGCGCCATAGTCTTCTGGAGCCATACTTTAACTTTGGTTGGATTTACTTATAAAGTTTTTCCTCATAGCTCTATTGTATAGTACTATATAGTACCAAAATACCTTAACATATGCTTTCTTTGCTTAACGGATGCAGTAATCCCAAACCTTTATATAGATTCTAGGTGTGTTGAAAAAATATGAAAGAAACTCAAAGTACCTCTAACGAGGTTACGTACACTGTCAGTGTGGACACTGAAACAGAACCCGAAACAGGAGATATAGATTGGACTCCGAGTGATATGCGTTTGTCTCCATCGAAAATCAATTGCTTTCTCCAATGTCCTCGACAGTTCTATTACAAGTATATCGAAAAGTTACCTGACCAACTAACCCTGCACCTTTTCCGGGGTACCATAGTTCACCAAATACTCGAAGAAATATTCGAAAAAGAATTTAAATATCCTAGTCGATGGCGGAACGCCGAACCGCAAGAGTGGGCGATTCTTGAATTTCGTAAAAAATGGACAGAACGTAAACAGAAAATGCCGTGGTTATGGAAGAACCCCGCCATTGATGGTGACCGTATGGAAGGCGAAACGATAGACCTACTCGCTAATTTCTGCCACCGCGTCGAAAAGAAACTACACGAACTAATGGACTGGGGCGTTGCACGTTCCAAAGATATGGCCTTTAAACAACTTAAACCCACCTTTGCTGAAATGCGAGTGCACAACAAAGAATACAAAATAATGGGCATTATAGATGTTATCCAAAAGGATTTCGAGGGCAATATCTCCATAGTTGATTATAAAACCAGTAAGCGTTACGGAAGCTGGTTACCTGACGATTACTACCGCCAATTAATAATATATGCCCTATTGTACCAAGAAGAAACCGGTATCAGGCCAAAATTCGCGGGCATCGATTGGTTGCGGTATGACGATTGTTATTTTGTCGCAATTAACGACGGTGTAATCAAAGAAGCGCAGGACCTCATCAAAGGCATACACAACGAATTAAAGAAAAGGGGGGACGACATTGAGCAGTATGAATTGGTTCCTCAGACACTTTGCAAGTGGTGTGCCTTCTACAAGAAACCCTGTGAACCAAAAGGTATATATAGTAAGAAAAGGAAGTAATACTTACGGACTAAATAGGTCCGACTCGAGGAAAAATGGCTAACGAAACAAATAACCAGACTGCTGCGAATGGAACTACAGGTGATACTAATACTACCGTAGACCTTCTTGTAACAGTTGAAGAAAGTGGTTTGTTAGAAGAACCGATGGTGCTTGCATTGTTGGCGTGTGTTGCTGCTCTAGTAGCTTTTGTGTGTTATACAAATCCTGCTCTTAAAGCAATGGTTATACCAATATTGAACAAGTATCTGAAAAGATACGATGCTCAAATTGAAGCACTGTTGGAATCAAATCTAACTAAAGCCCAGCAAGTCGTCTATGACAAACTTGACGAAACACTCAAGGCTCAAGTGAAAGATGAACTTCTTAGGAAGGTAATCTTAACAGCTTGGGATGAAAAGGACGACGAACTCAAAGTCTTGGTTAAAGGGAAAGTTAAAACTGCCCTTGCTAACACCAAGTAATAATCTTATGGGGACAGGATTCAAAATAAGGTCCCCGATTTTTTTATGACTAAACCCTCTTACTGGAAACTATTGCGGATATGTAACTGTAAACACGGGCACTACAATTGTACCTGTGACGGCAACGGTAATGCATTCAAAAAATAGACCCCAATTTTTTTTAACATCCCTGCCTAATCAAAAATCTCTAGTGTTTGTTTGAAGGGGTGGTTATCACTACTTTACTATAAGAGAAGATACTTTAGACCCTCCCCTTGTAAGACTTTTGGAATTATAATATATATCTAAGATAATGAGATATATATATCTGGGAATAATAAATGAATAAGAAAGAAATACAAGAACAAAAAGAGAAGAAAGAGAAAGGCATAAAGGCACTCGGTAAGTGGTTAGATGCTATGTTTGGCACGTGGAGTCGAGATTAAATAGGACTCAGTAATAGGAAAAGAAAAAATGTATAAAACAAGAAAAGAATGTAGAGACGAGACAGGTTTAGAACCTGAAGACATCTCTAAGCTAGCAAGAAGTCATCCTGCGATGGCAAGACTACCTAAGATAGGGAAAGTAATGACTCACGAAGAAAGAGTTGAGTTTGTGTATGAGGGTGTGAAATCCAACTATCAGAAACAACAAAGACTCGCGTCTCAGACAAGTCTTGATTCATTTGTATCTAAGGATGCAGATTCGAGTCAGGCTAAATGCACTGGTCTTAACACCTGCTTACACTGTGAAGAGGTAAGAAGGAATAGGTATATGAAGGCACGTAGAGATGCAGTCAGAACTGGAGATGTGTTTGGTGAGTTCAACAATCACAGGTATTATTAATGTTTAACTGTAAGAGTTGTAAGACCCCTATGGGTGAGGCCAATAAAGGCTATGGATGTAGATGTCATAAGTGCTACACAAGATTCAGAATAAGAGGTTATTAAGTATGAGTCAATATAGAGATTTAAATCAGTCTGCTACTAAGAAAACTAATACAGTTAGCAAGAAAATGCAAGAACTGATTGAGAGAGAAAAAGAATCATATAAGAAACCTTTATGTGAATTTTGTGAAACGACATATAATGAATCTAAGACAGAAGAGTGCCATCAATGTTTATGTATGAGAGAGGGAAGAAATCGCCCAGATATGCAAACTCTACGTGAACAAATTAAAGAATCAGATGATGATTGGAATGAAAAGACCAATTTAAGAACTGTTGGACTCACTGAAAGGGAAGAAATCATTGATGGATGTGAATACACGGTGACAATTGTATGGGAATGGAATCCAAAGACTAAAGAATGGGAGAGGGAAGAATAATGATTAAGAAAATATTAACTTCTCGATTGTTAAAAGAAAGAGGTATTACCATACTGGTAGTAAAGGAAGAATGAGTTATTTAGATTACGTAGGTCACGAACACGGTAATTCAACAGATACCAGTGAAGAAATTCAAATGAAAGTATTCAATTGTGACTATTGCAGAAGAAGACACGGATACATCGCTGCTCCTGAAGGATACCACGATACATACTGTGAAGTATGCAGACAAAAACATAAGAGGTGTAATTGTGACTAAGAAAGTCCATATAAAACATCAACACTCAAGATACAAAGGAGTCCCTGATTTCGGTATATGTGGTAATAAGAATAAATTAGAATATGCTACGAGGATAAAAGAAGTCACTTGTTTAAACTGTTTGCGTGAATTAACTAAATACAGGCCGTGGAAACAAGAAGCTATAACTTGTGGTTCTGAGATAGTAGAAACAGATTATCCACTATTTTGGAGTCATACTCAAGGAAGATATTTAATAAGAAGTAAACCATTTAAGGTTTACAGGTAAATCGCCCTTCGGGCTCTCATTAAGAACTAAGAATGAAGAAAGACTACACAGTTGAATGGTTAGACTTCTACCTGTTTGAAGTAAGGAAGAAAATACTAAAAATAAGAGAGAACCTTGAGAGAGAGAAAGAGAAGATACACGAGGGTCTTACTAAAGGTATTGAGAATGAGTATGATACTGAATAACTTTTGGAATTTTAATTATTATCATATAATAATGATGAATATAATAATGAATAGGTCATTGTCATTATCAAAGAAGTTCGTGACATATAGTTCGGTGAATATGTCACTCTCTAATACGATTAAAGAATATATAACTGACTCGTTAGGACTTAGTCTGCCCTACCGTTTAAACCTAAGACAAAATTTGTATAAAAATGAGTAAGAAACAAAATACTACAAAGAGAGAAGTCGCGTTTAACCACGTGATTGAGAAGAAATCAGGCAGTCGAGGGACTTACTTCGATATGCCCGATGAACAGACAACATATGGAACTGGAAAAGGAGAGATGCTCTTCAAAGCAGCTGGATTCAATGATATGGATTCCAAGAAACATTGGAAAAAGGGTCACAGACCTTTCGGAAGTCGAAGAGATTACGGAATATGTATGTCCCAATTGTCAGATGCGCATCTACATAACACAGATGTAAGAGTTGAGATGGATATGAGTCCAGAACTACAAACTTTAAATCATAGTTGGTTTGAAAAAGTTCTAAAGCCGAATCTACATAAACTCCAAGATTTGAGGAAGAATCCAACCCTTAAGAAAGCTCGAAGGTCAGCTGAAGTATATGCTAATGAGTTAGCTCACTACAGTAAGAATCCAGAAGAGTTAAAGGAATTGGTGGCAAAACAAAATGCAGGAACGCTTGAATTTGTATCTGAAGAGATGAAAGAAACAGTCATTGATGCATTCGCACAACAGTTCATAGCAGACAGAAAGTCTAAACTCGAGGTAATGAAGAAGATATAAATTCTTTAACATAACCTAAGAACAAGTAAGAACTTAATAGGCACTGGTGGTGGGATTGGTAAGATTCCCACCGCTACTCCATTTAATTTTAAATAGGTAAAAAAATGAAAGAAGAAGAAATAACTACAAGATTAATTGTAATAGAAACAATAAGGCAAGTCCAGAAACTGTCCGAACTCGGTGAGAGAGAATTCGCAAGAATATTTTACGGAGTCAAAGATAGTAATATGAACCGAGATTACATAAGAGGAAAATACATATACTATCAAGAAGAAGGATTCTGTCGTGCATATAACAGACTCGATTTCAGTAATGCATCAAGAGTATTAGAATACATAATGGGTGAAGTATGAAAGAAGAAAGAAAGTTCAAAGACAAGAAAACAATCAAAGTCACACTACACATAACTGCTGTATTAGAAAAACAGGTGACCGGAATGGTATCAGTTGGAACAATAAAGAAATATATGGAAAAGGGTTGGGATGAACACTGGCTAAGACTCCAAGTGAGTGAATCAGACACAAGAGAAGAAACTGAATTTCACAACCCAGACAACCTTGAGTTAGAAAACATAACCCTTGAAGACCCAGAAGGAATATACGACAAGAACTACTGCTGGATAAAAGGTGACCTCATTCATTAGACTTACTCATTAGTAGGTGAAACTCCTACATCTCACCACGTGCGTAAGAAGGTCCTGAGTATGACCAAAAACTACTCAACTTTTTTGTCGTGACTCAAGAAGAAAGAAGGCAATAAGACAACGTCTTTGCTTCAGCAAGAAACCGCTTCGCTTAGATGAGAAATCTGCTTTAGTAAGAACTTGCCGTGGAAATGAGAATCTGCTTCGGCAAAGGTTTTGCTTAAGCCAGCCCCACCACATATAAAGGCATTTTCTGCTTTAGTGTAAAAAAATAGGATTGCTTAGTTATTTTTAGAACTTTCTGCTCCGCTGTAAATAGTAGAAGAGAAAGCAACAAGTCTGATGCTCCCCGTGAGTCAAATGAGCATAAACTGGTTTTAGTTTGCTGAACTGGTTTGGTGTGTGTGAGCATTAACAGAAAG
>Ga0255047_10001739_pt1 | contig 15257 bp, 16 predicted proteins | sample JV7_2_1_MG_FD_183640 | JGI IMG/M metagenome (GOLD analysis project Ga0255047, IMG submission 183640) | Seawater microbial communities from Jervis Inlet, British Columbia, Canada - JV7_2_1 | ecosystem: Environmental > Aquatic > Marine > Inlet | place: Canada: British Columbia | collected 2016-10-06
CATCCACGCCATCATAGTAAAGGGGTCGTCATCGACACCGATGCCGTTGCCAAAGTTGAACCCTTGCGCGGCAGATGGATTCGTCATGTGGTCAGAGACAGAATTTACAACATCTACATCTAAACTGGTTCCAACGACTGCGGCATCCCCAGCAATAGAGGGGGCATCTCCGTTCGCCGCTAATTGCCGTGCGTCTGCGTGGTTGAATGTAACCCCAGAGACGCACCATGCAGGCGGTCGCCTGTCAATGCTACGCCCCATTGATTGACCCTCCTATTAGGTATATGGCGTCATTGTCTTTCGAGTACATGCGGATTGAGACCGTGTAGTAGTCGAAAAGTGTGGAGCTTGTCAGGTCGGCTGTTGCGAGGGTCAAAACCTCTGGCGTGTCCGCCGTGGTGATCGTTTGCCCCGTTAGTGTATCAACCGTTGTGATGCCGCCGAAGGTCGAGTTGTACCCGTACAAAGTCAAATCGTATTTGCATTGGGTCGAGGTGCTACTATCCCCGAACAAAACAAACTTGAAAGCGTTTGTTGCGTCAAGGCTCGTTGCGTCTGGCGGGGTTGCGAAGGTGGCTTGAATGGTTCCGCTCTGCTGTGTCGCGGTGCTGTTCTGCAAGCCTTCCCCAGTAGCTTTAAAGCTCGCCGTGTCCAGTTGTGCAACCTCCCATCCGATAGCGCCCGACGCGTTGTCGGTATCCCATGAGAAGTTTTGAGCCGTGAACGGTACGGACCAGCTGGAAGAGCCACCGCCTCCTCCAAGCGCGGCAATCGCCTGCTTGACCCTCTCGGCGGTCCAAGTGCGAATCGTCGTCGCCGTTCCCGCTTCGGCTTCGGCCTGCGAAACGGTCGTCACCTGATTGTTGTAGGCGGCTTCGATCTCTGCATCACTCTGATCGGCGGTCGCTGAGGACTCGGTGCCATCAAGTTTTGTTCCGTCTGCTGAGACATCGCGGCCGTCGACCAGACCTACCCCGGTTATATTAAACCCGGCCATAGCTAGGTCTTCTGTAGCGGTGTGATCGCCTAGGTTGTCGCCGCTTCCGCCTCCACTTTGGTCGGACAATTCGAAACGGCTGTTGGCAGCGACCCAAGCCCAAATCTGTCCATCGGTCGGGGTGTCGCCCGTCTTGAAATCATTCAGATCCTCCGCATCCAACGGTCCAGACGTTCCGACGTATCCGATGCCAGCGCTGGCAGGGGTCGCGGTGACGACAATCTCGCCTTGCCAAATGATTCCGATAGTCGTGACGCCGCCCGTATCGAGAACGCGGATGACTCCGTTGTACGTTCCCGCGGGCAAGTTACTTTCCGCGGGGATGAGCGAGAGGGTGAAGGTGCTTGCGTCCGCGTCGACCGTTCCGGCGATGTTCGCGGAGAGGGTAACGAGATCGGTGCCTTGCCACGCTTGGAGCTTACACGTTCCGGTCGGGAGGGTCGCGAGGGATCCGTTGCGCTTCACCTTCCCAGAGATCGTAACGGACTCGCCGCCGTCCCAAGCCAGCGTTCGATCGTCCCACTTGGTCGAAATGTCGCTGGTGATGTTAAATGTTCTGATGTTACTCATATTCAGTTCCTCCTCCTAATCTGGCCAACGCCGATCGCAAAGAACAAAAGGTCTTGTTGCGCGCAGATTTCTTTTCACAGTTTATCATGGGCAAGTGATTGATGTTAAGGTTTCCGAGAACGCCGCGCCAATCGCTCCATTTTTAATTTTTGGCGCTGGTGACGTTCGGCTACTGCGCCAGTCGTGAATGGTTATCGTTTCAAGCAACGGAGCTGTGGCGGCATCGACCTTGGTGAAGGTCGTCCCCCAGGGCATAAGCTCGGCCATCTTCGCGGCCCACTCGTCAAACGTATCGGCATCAACTGCGTCCATGCCGGCAATGGACCGGCAATAGTAATCCCCCTCCGGCGTCTCCAAATGGGTGAAATCAAATCCCGCCGCGTCCGTATATTCATAGCACTTGGATGGGTCGCCTCCGTACACCGGGCCTGCGACGGCCTCATCCGCGTCCGCGTGCAGGTTAGGGAAAACTGCCGTGCCGATGACGCTCCACTCGGCCGCGTCATTCTGCGCCCAGATGTCCAACGTCGCGCCGTCCGCTAGGGAATCGGTCTGCGGGTCGAATGAACTATCAGCCCAAGGGAAGAATGTAGGCTTCACTCCGCTGAATGGAAGCGGCGATGCGTTGAACGGTTCCCGGAATCGGAACGCCGCGCCAAAGCCTTGAATGCGGAGATCCTTGTTTGAGTAGGTAGTTGTTGAAGTGATGTCGAACTGGCAACCGTATTCTCCCGGCGTCTCAGGATCCTCGCGATGGTTTCGTGTGAACTCAAAGTCCGCGTCAGATTCGTAGTAGGGTGTTGAGATCGAGGAGGATCCAACGCCATACGGATTCTTCATCGTCGCGGTGTCGTCCACGCCGATACTAAGCTCCCCATTCAAGCACCAGTTCCAGTCCAGCGTAACGTCCCATTCGTTTTTATGACGCGGCACGTAATCCCCGGTGAGCGCGGAAATGTTTCCATTCAGCCACAAGCCTCCTTGGGGCAGGGAGTTCATCACGGCGCACGGACGGATGTGGGCTGATCCGCCGCCCGCCCTCTTGCTTATCGCGTGCCGGTCTGTGTCGGTGTAGGTTCCGTCTGGGTCGGGTGCCTTTTCATTCTCCGCGCTGAGATATTGCAAGCTAGGAATCGCTAAGAGCTTTTCGCAAGCGGGTCGGTCCATCGTGGAAGCAAAGAATGGGGTGCCGCTTCCCGAGCTTGATGTTGAAAAGTACATCTCAATACGGCTGGTGGTTGCTGTGAAGTCCAGATCAAATTCTACATAGATGCCCCACGCTCCTAGTCCGTTGGTCTGAAGCATATCGAAAATCAAGTCATCCCCGTTCGCAGGGTCAGACGGCTCTCCGGTGAACGTGCCTGCGACCTGCGCGGCCATTCGCACGAAGCCTTTCCACGTGTGCTTGTCTCCGGTGAGCGGGAAATTGTTGCATTCAAGAACGATGTCCGGCCCCTCGCCTGCGACGTGCTTACGGAGCCATGGCAAGATGTAGGTGTAAACCCACGCGCTCCCCGCAACCTTCGTTCCCGTTCCCCAGTCCAGCGGAACCTCCGCAGGGAATGCGTCTGTGCCTTTGGAAAGCCGCACGGACAAGTAGCGCGGCGCATCGTACTCGACGCAACCGTCCAGATTGCCGCCCGACCATTCGCACGATGCGCAACAACCGCAGAAAGGTCCGCGGAGGAAAGGGCCATCACTCATCGGTGATCCCTCCAAAGCCCCACCAGCGAACGTCCAGCCCTTCGACATCGCACACCGCGAGCGAGAGTGATGTGCGCTTGAAATTCTTAATGTTCGTGACAACCTCGCCCTCGACTTCAAATGATCCCAACAGCAGGTACGCTTCGGCAAAAACTTCAGCGGGTCCAACGTCATAGGCGACGTTTGCCGGCGCGGTGTCGGCAGGCTTTTTGTGGGTGATCTTCCACTCGTCCAAAATAACTTTCCCGGTGCCGTTCAGCTTGACTCCCAGATACACTTCGTGGGTGCCGTCCTCCGATGCGTCAGTATCAAATTCGAGAACCGGCGCAGGGTCTGCGTTGAGCAAGTCCGTTCCGATCATCGGCACAACATCATCTGGGCCAGAAGCCGCGGGAGCCGTTGCCGTGCCGGGGTTGATGAGCATCTCTCCCGTGCTTCCGTCAACCCCTTTGAAGGACAAGTCGAATGGAGCGGCCGCGCCGCCTCCTCCGCGAATGTGAAGGCGGGCGGTGGCTCCGTCAAAGTTGAATACGGCCTTGCCAGTAACTTTGAAATTTGAGATGAAATTCGAAGTGATCTGGGCCCATGATAATGGGATCCCGTCGCCGATCTTCCAATCGGTTTTGTACTTCCCAAGCTGGTTCGATGACTCGCCCATTACGCTAGTGCCGCGGCGGCATCCCAAGCGACCCATTCGTCATAGGCCGTCCATTCTTGAATTTCGGTCGCGATCCCAGAGCCTTGGATTCCCGGCTCAAGTACGTCGCGAGTGCAAAGCATTTTGCTCAGGCCGCTAGGGAGACTGGGAGTCTTTCCGGTATCGCTCGCAGAAAGGTCCGAGGCAAGGGTTGATGGGATTGCTGTGTTGCCTTGCTCGCTCGATAAAGTGACTGCGCCCATCCCAACCATAATCCGCCGATACACAACGTGCTCGCGCTTCTGCTCTTTCGCAGGATCCGCGGGATCTTCCCTGAAGTCAATGCCTGGAGTAAAGCCCTTGAAGATCCAACCACTTTTAGATGTCGCTGTCATGCTCATAAAATTATCCTTCCACCACGCCGGCTGAAATCTTCGGCTCCATCGCCACCACGTTTACATTGAGGGGTTTTGACTTAGATCCATCAGGCTTTCCGTTGCTCGCTCTGTCGAATAGGTCGCCAACCGAAAGCGCCTTGCCGCTCGCGAGGGTCGGAGGCGCGGCGCCCATCTTCACCGCGCGCGCCATCGCATCCGGGTTATTCATAATCTTCATCAACTTCCCGATCGTCGCCATAGGCGAGCTGGCCGTGCCAAACGCCCCTCTCGCGCTGAGTAAATCTTTCGGGGCACTAGTGCCTCCCGCTTCCGGTTCGGGCGCTGAGGGGCCAGCGAGAGCGCCACCGCGCCGTTCTAGGAAGTCTGCGATGGTCACCGATGCGCCCTTGCCCTCTCCAAAGCCTTGTTCCGCCACAAGCCGCTTTCGCTGTAACTGGTTCGCGATCTTTTTGACTTCCTCTCGCTCAGATGCAGAAAACTGTCGGTGAGTCGATGTTCCGTGAACCCCGGCGCGCGATGCGTTGAAGGTTGTCACTTCCTTGCCCATCCCGCGCGATGCCGCGATCCCTCGCGCTTGCGCCATGTCGGTTGCGTTGGGTCCGCTGAAAATGGTGTCGCCGATAATTCGACCGGCCGCGGCCGCGCCGCTTAGAAGGATCGCAACGGCCGCGCCCATCGCGGAGGTGAAGATCAACTTGAGATCCGACAACGCCGCGAATCGTTTGGACTTATCGGAGCTGAACAAATCGCCAACGAGATCCTTCACCGCCTCCAGCGCTTGGGCCGTCCGTTGCGCCCATTCTTCGAATTCGTCGGAGTTGGAAAAGGCGATGATTGCCGCGTTCGCTTCCCGCAAAGTTTCTTTCGCAAAGCCTTGGATCTCGTGGCCAAAACTCATCAAGGCCAATTCCGCGTTACTGATGAAGGTCGAGAACAAACCGTTGCCCAGCTTCGCGCTCGCCTCCATCCCGCCGTTAAATGCTTCCAACTCTTTCGAAACGAGCGCCATGACCGTGTTCACGTTCCCGGTCGCTTTCGCCACCTCGTTGATCTCCTTCGCGGCACCCGCGCTGAATCCGCCCATGAGCTCAAGTTGCTTCAACGGCTCTAACATTTCGCCGGTCGAAACTCCCAACCGGATCCGCGCCACCTGTTGAGCAAACTCCTCGATGCGGGTCGGGTCGAGGCGCGCCGCGGCATCGCCTACCAGCGTCACCCACTTCGCGTTTTCCTTCATCGTCGCGCCGGAGATTTGAAGCGCCTTCGATACCGCGAAAATTTGATCAACGGAGAATTCGGAATTGCTAATGACGCCCTTCAACTCTAGCCATCGCGTCTTGGCGGCGCTCACGGATCCGGTGAAGAATTCCAGCTGGGCCATGTACCCTTCTTTTTTGAAGGCTTGGCGAACGGCCAGCCCCAAGACGCCAACCCCTACGGCCGCGACGCGCGCGCCAATCCCAACGCCCTTCATCACGCCATCGGCGACGGCCTTGAAGCGCATCAGCGAACGCTTCACGCTCGCGAGGCCGCGCATGACTAGGTTCTTTACGCTGACGACAATTTCAATCTTCTTCTTACTCACGCGGGATCTCCCCACTTCACCATCAGCTCCGCTTCTTTATCACGGAGCGCGGCCATTGAGTCGAGATACAAACGCGCGAAGTGCTTGTGGCCGGCGCTCGCCGCGACCTGTTCGTTGTCCGATTCAACTTTCACCCGAAGATCTTCCAGCAGAGTTTTGATCGTTTCCAATCCGGTATCGTGTAGCCAGAGATCCGGGGTGCCGCCGTATTCCCGGAGGAGCGCCGCGATCACCGGCCCATAGATCATCGATGGCTCCGCGCCTGCGCCGTCGCCCTCGCCGGTCGCGCCGGGGATGTCCAATACCTTCTCCATGGTCGCGAGTAATTCGGACGGCATCACGTCCAACAACTTTACAACTTCCATGACCTCTGAAATCAATTCGGAATCGGAGAGCGAATACAGCACCCGCGGATCCTCGACCTTCAGCGCGTAAACTACCGCGGCAAGCAGGCGCACCTCCTCCGGGAATAGGCGGTGAGCGTGATCACTAATCCACCACGCCCGCGAAATGGTCGAGGGGTGAAGGAGGATCCCGGTGGTGCCGACTTCCGCAGGCCGCGCGAGGAGCCGATATGCGTGAGGCTCGTTGGGCGTCATCGCCCGTCGAGCAACTTCATTCAGCTGGGCGATGTCATCAAAATCGTCAAGCGACAGTTGGTGTTTCGTCGCCGTCAGAATTCGGGTGATCGCTTCCTTCGCCAGTTCGCATATCTTCGGAGTCGTCATAGGTCGCTTTGTCTTTCTCAGAAATTTCCCGGAGAGCGCGCCGCTTCGCGCGGCACCGCTCTCGTTCGATAGTTTGGAGGGAGAGATTCATGATTAGATCACCGCGAAGTAACGATGCCCGCTCCACGTCGCTTGATCGTGGTCGGTGTTACTATCACTCTCATCCGTATTGTCCGTGGTCCAGCCGGTGACCGGATCGTAAGTTGTCGGCACCCCTAGATAATCAACGCTACACTCCGCTTTGAACGTAATGTTCTGAGCCGCGAAGATCTCGCCGTCAGCGCCGGGAGCGGCGACGTGGTTCAGCGAAAGGGTAATGCTCATGCCGATCGGCGTTGCGGCCGTTCCTAGCGTTACGCCGGTGAGGGTCGGAACCGTCACGCCGCCCGCGGCCGGAACCGCGGCAGACACATCGGCGTATTGGATGGCCGTGACCGCGGCTGGATATTGAACTCCGGTGAACGCGACCCGCGGTTGCTTCCCGCCCTCGTAATCAATCTGGATCCCGGTGACCACCTTCGCGTTTGAGACGTCGCCAAATTTGGTAAGGAACAGCGCAAGGTCCGTTTGAAGATCGGTTCCGCAATACGTGAAGTCGTTTTTGAAATCGCGGGTTTCGCCGATCATCGATTCGCAGGCAACGTCGCCTTTCTCATCCATCGCGGTGGCGGGTGTTTTCCCGATCGCGCTGTTGCTCGACTGCGGGCTGAATTGGGCCCCAAGGGTGAATAGGTCTGTGGCTTCAATAGGCATTTCGTTTCTCCAGTTAAGTTGCCACGCCGCAGGTCTTAGCGGTGAGGCTTATGTTCATAAATTGTTTACTTCCCTCGATGCCGCGATCGCCGCCGCCATCGAGGATCAGACTAGCATACCCGACCCGCTCCAGCCCAGCCAAGTCGCCGCCTAGGATGTAGCGCACCTCTTCATAAAGGCGCGCCAGCTCCGTTCGTTTCGGGTCGTGGGAGTGGTGGGTTGAAATCTCGACGTCGATGGAGACGTCATTGAACAGCCCCGCTCCTCCGTCGACGCTTTCCGCGGGTGAACTTTTGATCGACACGCAAGGGTAATCCTTCTCTTCAAAATCTTCACCCGGATCGTCATCGATGAGCCATGCGCGAAAGATCGCGGGCTTGGCCACCGCCACGCCGTCGACGTAGGTGAACGCATCAGCCACCAGCGGCTCCGCGGCCAGCTTGGCTTTGATCGCCGTCTCAAGATCTCGCTCAATTCCTTTCGCGCTCATAGCGTTGCCAAGAGCCTTTCCGTTTGAGCGATGACGTCGCGCTCGATGTTCCGATCGAGCTGGCGGATCAACTCTTGGGCTCCATGGCGAACGGCGTGATCTGTAATTCCGGGGAATGCCGCTTCTTGGTAGGTCAGCGCATTGGTCAGCGCGATGAACGGCGCTTCCGGCTTCAGCCGGTTCCGCACCCGCGCGTTCCGCGAAACGACGCGACCCAAGCCGCGGCCTCCGCTCCGACGTCTCCGACCAACGCGGCCTTCCATCGCCTTCCAGACGTTCTTAGAAAGCCCTGCGCGTTTGATTGCGCGCTTCTCTTTGTGGAGGTGGTCGGCAACAGTCGCGCCGCCCTTCCCGGAGGTGGCCAACCCGATCGTTACCCACTTGGGGGTTGCGGATTTTTGAGACCAAACTTCCATCTGTAGTTTCTTAGCCCGCGGCTTGCGCCCTCGCGCGCCGGTGAAGGCCACATTGCGCGTCTTGCGGTAGGGCTTTCCCTTCTTCGCAAAGCCGCGAGCCGATCGACATACGCGCCGCGCCGCCCACTCAACCGCGAGGATCGATGACTTGCCGGTCTGCTTTTGGATTCGGCCGATCGCGCGGTTGAGATCCCGTATGGAGGAGCCGCTAACTTTCGTGGAGATATCAAGCATGTTGATCTCCGAAGTCGACGCGAAGCGTGGCGCCGGTTTGGTCTAACTTTTTGCCGAGCACTTGGTACACGGTTCCTGAAATTGTAACCAGGCGTTGAACGTCAACTCCCGGTAGATCGTCCGCTTTGATGCGGACGGAAAATTTGTAATTCGACATGCGACCCTCTTCATCTAATTCGGGTGCCGTCTCGTCAACTGACTTAACGCCGGTTGCCGTATTTCCAGCGTATTCCAATACCACGTTCTGGGCAGGCAATGACGCGAGGAGAGAAGCGTGAACGCCCTCCATCGATGCCTTAGTCAAACCGTGAGTAGTCATAATATTAAAAAAACAGCCGCCCGCCCGGATAAGACGGGCGGCTGTTTCCGTTCCGTTTCCGGTTTAGGTTTCGATGGCTTCGACCTGATTCACCGCGTCGGTGATCACGATCGGAATGCCTTCCACTTCGGTCGGGAATGGAGCCGGAGCGCCGGTGGCGTTGGTTGCGGTGCGTGAGGCACGGAGCAACTTAGCCGAAGGCCGGTTCATCACGATATGGGTCGGTTGCCGGCTCGCCGGGAACGTCGACAGGTTCGCATAGATATCAGCATCAGCCAATACCGTTTCCACGTTCGCGATCCGGCCAGCGGAATACTTCCCGCCATACTGCATCGCGGCCCATCCCAAAACGGACGCGCCTTGAGCGGTGTACGTTTTGTTATCGGTTCCGGGGTTCACGACCTTTTGGAATTCGAAAGGGTCGCCCACTTCGATGTTTCCGTCATTGCCCATGATCGCCGCAATATCCTCATCGCCGGAGCGAATCAAGAACACAGAGCTTTGCTCTGCGACCGTGGTACCGGGGGTGCTGGGTTCGGTGACCGTGGCCTGGGCCAAGCTCGCCAGGTAGGTGTTATCGGACAAGCCGGCAAATCCACCCGCGTCGTTACCCACGCCGTATAGAATCTGCTTTTCCATTTCGAAGAAAACAGATTTCATCGTGCGCTTCAGTTCCCTGTTGAAGACGTCGCCGCGCGCTTGCCCTAAGAGCAGTGCTTTGTCGAAGTCGAATGAACCGTCCAGAACCTTGAGCGCAATCGTGACGATGTCATCTTGCGAATAGGTTTTGGTCAGTCCAGCGTTCACCGCGCGGAACGCCGCACTGGAAGCGACGGTCTGAACGAGGTGGTTATGGTTCGTCCCGTTGGACGCCCCTTTGGCGAACAAGACTTGCAACAAAGGCGCGTCTTGTAGGAGGTCGACGGGGTTGATATCGTCAATGTCCATCCGGTTAAACTGGACAAGTCCAGCGAGTGTATTTGGTGCTACTGCGGCCATGATAATTTCCTTCGGTTAATTTTGGTTGGCACGGTGCTAGGGGTTTAGTCCTCGCCCCACAGGGTGTTGGTTTTGATTTCGCCGGTCGCCGGTTCGTTGCCCAAGGGGATCGGATCCTTTGCGCCTTTAGACAAGGCCTCAACGCGCGCTTTCAACTGCACGTTTTCTTCTTGAATATTTTTGAATGCGAGGTCTTGGGCCTCGGCATATCCGCCGCCCGCTCCGAAAGCGGCCGTTGCGACTTCGGCGCCAAAGGCGGCGATCGCGCGGTTCAGTTCCGACAACGGGGTCGGCTCTTGGGGCGGTTCGGGCGCGGCCGGTTCTACGGGCGTTGCGTTCAGCGCGGCCGGTTCTACGGCCGGTGGAGTCTTGGCCGGATCGGTCGCAACCTCTCCAGCCTGTTTTTTAGGTGATCCCATTTCTGGATCCTTTTGTTCGGGTTTGGTTGGAGAGCTGGTAACGTACCGGCTCAAAAATTGTTGTACCAGATTCGGGTTGCCGCGGGCAAAGCTCGTGATCTGCGGATGAAGGTCGAGGAATTCGGTCATGGCCGCGGCGATCTCTCCTTGGCCATAAGCGGCAACGCTGAACAAGCCCTCGTTCGCCGCGGGTTCATCTACCGCGTCGCAGGCGTGAAGCGACTCGCACTCAACGTAAAGTTCATCCGACAGCTCTTCATCGTCATCGTCGTCATCCCAGTTGAACGGAACCTTCGCGCCGTCCGCGTGGCGGAAGTAAAGCGCGCCGGGGGTGAAGACAATCGAGGTACCAAAGGCTTGATCTTCCTTCGCGCCCATATCCATTACATAGGTGCCCAGCTTCCCGTTCGGCGAGGAGTCTGCGGTGGGGCTGATGTGAAGATCGGCGATCACTTGAGTGGCCTCGCCCAACTCGTTCCGAATGACGGAAAAATTCTTGAACCAACCCACGTGAGTCCCAAGCGCCTCGTTACACATATTGGGGTGGCCAAAGCGACACTTGAGGCCCATCTCCCGTTCGCTCCCTAGGCGGGCAACCTCCTCGATAAATTCGGAATCCAAATGTACGCCGTGGCCTTTCGCCTCTCCCGCGGTACAAACGGAAACGCCGCGGATGATTCCCAGCTCGCGATCGACGCCTTGGGCGGGTCGCGTCCCATAGCCAGCGGCCATGTATCGGGTGTAGGTGGATCGTGGATCGGTTCTCACTGCTACATCACTCATCGTTCGTTTCCTCGTTCGGCTCGCCTTCAACCCGTTTCTTTTCTTCGACGGTCGACTGCCCCGGTGCGCCGATCGTAATGGGCACCCCAAGCTCTTTTGCGTATTCTAAAAATTCGGCCTGCTCTTCCAAACACTCGTAGGCGTCAACGCCGCGCCGGAGCGCCGCGCGCGGGCTGGACTCAATCCCAATCGCGATCGCCTTCTCATCGCCGGCAACCTCCTTGAGCTTATCCATCCACGGCATGCCAATCGGGATCCACTGGATGGCCTGGGCCAACTCCTCGACCGTGACGCCGTATTCCTTCAGATCATCCGAGAGGATGTCGGGATCCGTTCCCCACCGCTCGACGTCGCGTTGCGTCATCCGGTTTAGCACTTGCTGATTCTTGAGGCGCTTAGAGCGGGCGCTGTATTCGTACTCCTCGCGATCGGCGATGCGGGCGCTGAAGCTTGACTGCATCGCGTCGAAAGCGGTGAACGGAATATCGAGCGAGAGGAGCCCAACGCGAGCGGCAAACCGGCTGAAGTCAATGAACTGACTTCCCGGCGTTTGGCTCTCGATCACCTCGACCTTCTCGCCAGGTTCCATATTGAAAAGTGCTGGGCCGTTCCCTAGGTCGATGCCCGCGGGCGCGGCGTTCGGCAAATCGTCATCTTCATCTTCTTCCCCGTCGTATCCCTCGCCACCCTCGCCATACTCCGCTCCGTCACGCGTCACCGCGATACCGAACAGCGTGTGGAGCTTTATCTTGAGATGGGTGAGTTCAAACGCCTCCATCAGATCGGCGAATGTATTCAGCGCGGTGCTGAGAGGAGACACGCCGCGGGAGGAGGAGACGCGCGGCCAGTAGGCGTCAAAAATGAAATCCTTCGCCGGGACCATCCGACCAAACACTTGCTCGTTCCCTTCGGCGTTCCACGTAAGGAGGCACGCGTGGGTCATCGCGCCAGTTCGCTTATCGAGTACCAAGCCGGAGTCGCGCACCCGCGGTTCCCACTTCTTGGGCAAGCCCTTCTTAGCCTTCCCAATGCTCGTTCCTTCGAACAACTGGCGACGGCCATCCCGGAGTTCAAGGAACGCGGCATCGCCTCCAACGACTTTACTCATTTCAAAAAGGCGCATCGCCTCATCGCGGCTCAACCGGCCGCGGATGTCGAATTGTTCCGGCCGTCCGTAGTAATCCAAAAGGCGCTTGACCTTTTTGTCCAGCGCGCGGTGACCGGTTCGCACGTGAGGCTTATGCTGAGAAACGTAATCAACGTGGCGGCGAATCATCCACGCCAATAGGGAATAGTTGCGGGCTTGGTCTTGGGCCGTTGCTGTTAGCTTTTTCCGCTTGAAGGAACTGAGCACGCGATCCTCGTGATGAGCGACGGTGCGAGGCGCTTGGCGACGATCGGTGGATTGAATCGCTTGGTATTCTAGGGAGACTTCAGCCGCGGCTTTCTTCGCGGCTTTCTTCTTCCCCTTCTTCGATGACTTGCTCATCGGTACGGACCCCCCATCTTAACTTGGGTGTTCATCTTTCGACGGCCGCGGAGTCGACCCAGCCGGTTGATCAATTCCTTTTGCTGGTTCTGGAGGCGGAAGATTGTGGGCCGCGTGTAGGCGATCCCGTCGACCACCACCGCTTGCCCGTTCCGTAAGATCTCCCGGATTGCCTCACGGACAATCTTCAGCATATCCTTCGCTTCACGTATCTCTTCTGATCTGCTCATCCTCTACCCTAGGGGGGAAAGGAAAGCAGAGGCCGCGGCGCGATTCGTTACTTGGGGTGCCGCGGCGCGTGATCGGGAGAGGCGAGGCCGCGCGGCTCGCGCGGGTCGCGCGGGTTTTCTATTGTCTCCCGAATATATATAATAACACTCTTTTTTAAAGCAGAGGAGGGGTAAAAGCTATATATACTTTATAAACATAGGAAAACCCGCGCGACCCGCGCGAGCCGCGCGCCGATCACTCCTCCAAGATCTTCCGCAAGAACACTTGGCGGCACCCCGTTTTGACGCACCTGTAACGAAAAACGAGCCGCCACGGTTCGTTGAATTCCGTCTTCAATAGCAGTTCCGCTTTCCCGGATCCGCACACGGGGCACGATCGCTCCGATGGGGTGGTGGTCTTTCGTTGCTTCTTCTTCTTCACTACTTTTTCCTTGGCCATGATTTTCTCCTCTGTTCTTTCGGCGCGGCGCGCCATGGTATCGTTTTGCGACTAAATCTTGAGCGTGCCCATCCTCGCGCGCTTCTTTTTCTTCTTCTTCCGCTTCGGAGCCGGGGTATAGGATGCGCCCATTTCCGCGGCCGCGACCATCGCCCCCGTCATCGAGTCGCCTAGATCGTTCGCCCTCCCCACGACCGGCGCCCATTGGTAGATCGCCACCCCTCTGTCCTCGACGTAGTGGGTCAGCTTTTCTCCGCAGATGTGTTCCGCGAAGTACATTTGCTTTGGTTCGGAGTCACCCCACAGCGAGGTTCCGCCGCTCGCCCCTACGTCGAGCAGGAAAGATTTTTGCATCCGCATCCGCCAGAGATCCGCGTTGTGGCTGATCACCTTCCCCTTCCCCTTAAATGTCGTGCGGTGATAACCGTCTCCGGGTCGACCCTCCGGCGCGGTCTGCTTATAGCGACTGGCCGCCCACCCCCGGCTCGCGATTATTTTGAAAGGATATTTCCGCCCCTTCATTCGGATCCATTTGAAGACCATATCCATCCAGCGCCCGCAGTCGATCATGAACATATCCAACTCGACCTTCTCGCCGCCTCGCCGGAGATCCGCGGCCGCGATCATATCCATCATCTCTGTTAGCGCCTTGAAGAAAAGCGCCTCTGGGTTGGGCGTGTTCTTTTGGCAGAGCACCTTCGCGCCCTTCGGATATTTCCCGGATGCGGCGACGTACCCGCTGAAGTCATTTTCGAAACCGGCGACCACCCAGTGAAGCCCGACGTAATTCAAATCTGCGAAACCGGTGACGATGTTCGCGGCCTCCGGGATCTCCCACGCCCGCATCCCGTTGATCCGGCTCGCCACGAGTTTGGGGGTGATATCGTAAACGCTCGCCACCCCTTCCTCCGGCTGGTTCTGGTACTCCGCGGCGAACGCGCTTTCACCAACTTTGTAATAAAGATTGTAGGCATGTTGGATCGCAGATGCCTCCGTGTCTGGAGCGTACATATTCGGACACGCAACCTCCGCGCCCTCATCCATCGCCTTCCGGTTGGCGGTGTAAAACGCCGTGGCCGCGGCGATCCCTTCACCGGCCTCTTGGCCCTCCTTCCAAAGATCGTGATACGCCTTCCATAGCGACTCCGACGTGGACCAAGAATACACGAGCGGCGAGCGATGGCCCTGCCACTCCGGGTGGGCTTTCGTATCGAGGTGCCGGTCAGCCAGATCGTTGTCTTGGATTACCGTACACGGCATCACCGCCGCAATCTCCTTATCGTGACCGGCGAGTCCCATGACGTCGCCTTTGATAATCCGCTCGCGCTGGTTGGTCTGGGTTTCGCTCTCCGCGGATTCGCGCGTTTGCGGATCGTCGATCATTACAAAGTCCGGCCGCAACTCGCCTTTCTTCATCCCGCGAACGCCCGATGTAATCCCGCGCCCTTCCATGATCGTGCCCGACGATACGGAACCAGCGATGGTCGGATATGTAAGGTAATCAACTTTCCATTCGATTCGGGTGCGCGTTCCCTCGTGGGTCTGTCCCCCCGCTCGCTGGGCGCGGCCGTCGATATGGCGAACCGCAACGCATACCTCCGGGAAGTCATCGCAGAGCATATCGTTCGTTTCAATCTCCGCTTTGATATCCGCGATGACGGAATTGGACGCGCCCTTATCCGCGGCGATCACGACCAGATACCGGCGATGGCCGTACAGCGATGCCCAGATCATAGCGCCTTCGGTGATCGTAGTTTTCCCGGTGCCGCGCGGCATGGCGACGGCGAACTGTCCGCCCTTCAAGCACGCCCGTTCGATCTTGCGAATTGCCTTCAATTGATCTTTGGAAAATGGCCGAAAGAAAAGGTGAGGGAAGTAGCACCGGAGGAAACTGTCCAACCTCTTCTTGTGCCGCCCCCTCCGGCGTTTGTCCTTTATCTCCGGGAGCGTTCCGATGTCCGCAGCCACGGAGCGTTTCGCCTTCGCGAAGATCGCTTCATAAGAATCGGTTTCAAGTTTCTGTATCATCTAACGCTGTCCTAACATAACGGTTTATTTTTTAACGCC
>Ga0255047_10001740_pt1 | contig 15231 bp, 13 predicted proteins | sample JV7_2_1_MG_FD_183640 | JGI IMG/M metagenome (GOLD analysis project Ga0255047, IMG submission 183640) | Seawater microbial communities from Jervis Inlet, British Columbia, Canada - JV7_2_1 | ecosystem: Environmental > Aquatic > Marine > Inlet | place: Canada: British Columbia | collected 2016-10-06
CAGAACTGGGCAACCCTGATTCAAAACCTGCCAGCGGGCAGGGGCACTATCACCAGCCCGGTAGCCAATGAACTGCTGATCCAGGTGATGTGGGACGACGAGGGTACCGGTGCCACCGGAACCGATTGCGGTACCGATCCCGCGACCGATTTAACCTGTTTTTCGGCAACTATGATCCAATGAATAAATTCCAACATCAAGTATGCAAGCATCAATTCGGTATGTCTCTGGTCGAAGTGATGGTGGCCCTGGTCATCAGCCTGTTTTTGCTCGCTGGCATCGTCCAGGTTTTCCTGGCCAATAGAACTTCGTATACATTTTCCGAATCGATTTCACGCATCCAGGAAAATGGTCGCTTCGCACTCGATACGATGACGCAGGATCTGCGTATGGCGGGCTTCTTTGGTTGCGCCATATTCGACCCGGCAGACACCGCTACCCTGGTCAATAACCTGAACCCCGCTGGCGCCGGCTACGATACCGCAGTCCACGATTTCATCGGTCAGGGCTTGCTCGGTGGTACCGAAGGCGATGGCCTGAACGGATCCGACAGTATCACCCTGCGCGGCGCCAAACCCGACCAGGCGACCATTCATCCGCCCTATAACGTATCGACCTCGGCTAATGTCCACGTCACCACGAATGATTCTATTCAGCCCGGTGACATAGTCATGGTAAGCAATTGCCGCGGTGGCGATATTTTCCAGGTGACAAACAAGACCAATAGCACTAAGGCCAGCCAACAGGCAGTAGTACACAATACCGGTGGCGGTTCACCCGGTAACTTTAACCCCGATAGCTGCAAGGGAGGCAATGCGCACTGTTTGTCGCAGACCTATGGTTCCGACGCGACGATGTTCGAACTCCAGGCCGTGACCTATTCGATCGCGGTCGGCGCCAGCGGCGAACCCGCACTGTGGCGTTCCGAGAACGGTACCAATGTCGAGTTGATCGAAGGTATCGAGCAAATGCAGGTACTTTATGGTGTCGACACCGACGCCGACAACTTCGCCAATCAATACCTGGTCAGCACGGCGGTAGCCGACATGCTGACCGTGATGTCGGTTCGCCTGATGCTGCTGGTTCGTTCGGACTCGGATGGCGTTACCGAAGACGCACAGGTTTACAACTTCAACGGTGCCAATACCACTGCAGCGGATCAACGCCTGCGACAAGTTTTTTCCACCACCATCGCATTACGAAACAGGGCAGGCTCATGAACAAATTTAACCACAACAGGCAAGCGGGTGTAACCCTGGTAGTAAGCCTGGTGATACTCATCACTATGACCCTGCTGGGCGTTACCTCGATTCAGAGTACGCGCACCGAGGTCGCGATGGCGGGTAACCTGCGTGAGGCCGGCCTGACTTTTAACGCCGCCGAAGCCGGGTTGCGTTTCGGCGAGTCATTTGTCGAGGATTCAATCTCCACCACTGTCTATGCCGACGCGACCATAGGGCTCTACGCCGAGTCAGACGAGGACCCGGCCTATGCCGATTACACCATCTGGGCCGCCTCGCAGGATGCTGCTTTCAGCCTTGCCTACGTGGCCGAGGATCCGAAATTTATCATCCGCTACCTCGGTGATCGTTCGCAAAATGAAGTCGCGAAGGTCAACATCGGCGGTTACGGAACTGCCCAGCCCGGCATTACGGTTTCGAACTTCAGGGTAACCGCCCGCGGCACTGGCCAATCGGGCAACGCGCGGCGGTTTGTCCAGTCTTATTACGGAAAAGAATTCTAGTTTCAGGAGATACAATTATGAATATGCCATCGAAATCGACGCTTGCACATCTGTTCATGGCCGCACTGTTTGCCGTCATGCCGTTGCAACAGGCACGCTCGGCACCGGGTATTTTACCCGCGGCACCACTATTTTTGTCGACCAACATCGAACCCAACATTTTCTTTTTGCTGGACGATTCGGGCAGTATGGCCTGGGTACCCATGATTCCAAACAACCTGGGCGGTATCACGCAGGACACCGGTAGATTTTTTACCGGTATACCGCTGTTCAATAATAGTTTACGCTTCTACTATAACCCGAACTGGTATGCTCATGGCAGCATCATTCCCCCGGTATCGGCGTATCCCGAAGCATGGATACTAAAAAGCAACAGTGCCAACGCAACCTATTACAATCCCGATGTGACTTATTTGCCCTGGGCCGGAACCGATGCGTCGGGTAACCCGCTCTACACCGATGCCAACCCATTCTTTATAACCATCGATCCTAACTCGCCGGCCGGTAAGAAAACCGACCTGACTGTCGAGATTGCTTATGACGATGGCAGCAATAATGGTCAACTATACCTGCCTACCTATTACGAGTGGGTTGACGTGGATGGTGATGGCATTCCCCACGCCACCCTCGACAAGGGTAATCCGATTGAAATCAAAGCGACTAACGCGCCCTTTCCATCGGGCAGAAACTATACTGATGAATTGCAGAATTTCGCCAACTGGTTTTTTTACTACCGCTCCAGGAACCTTACCATGAAGGCGGGGATCGGCAGGGTAATCGATAATGCCCCCGCAGGGCGTATGGGCCTCGATGTTTTCAATGGCGGGCATCAGATGGACGCTGCCACCATGACTAGCTCCGCCAACAAGCGAGCACTATTGAATTCTTTCTATCATATCAGCTTCGCTAGCACCACCCCGGCGCGGACGGCACTCAAAAGAGTCGGTGAGCTGTTTGCCGGCAATACTGGAAATCCTTCCCCGATCGAGTCGCTCGCCAATGGTGGTGAATGCCAGCAGAACTTTAATATCATGCTCTCCGATGGGTTCTGGAACGGTTTTTCCAGCCCGAATGTGGGTAATGCCGACTATGACGGCAGCGGCGTCGCCGACAATGGATTCGACGGCGATGTTAATGAATCGGTCGACGACGGAAACTACGCCGATGGCTATAGCAATACGCTGGCAGATGTCGCGATGCATTATTATGAGATCGACCTCAGCCCGCTGCTGCCCGACAATGTTCCGATCCAGCCGGGCGTCGACGAGGCCTCTCATCAGCACCTGGTAACCTACTCGATTTCATACGGATTAACGGGAACCCTGGATCCGGCGACGCAAGACCCCACCGATGCAGGTTTTACCTGGCCCGACGTTAGCGCGTCCAACGACGCCAAGATCGATGATTTATGGCATGCAGCTTATAACGCACGGGGCAGCTACCTGTTTGCGCAAAATTCTGAAGATCTCCAGGCCGCGCTCGGGAACTCGATGGTCGATATTGCACAAAGGGCTGGTATCACCTCTGCGGTAGCAGCCAACTCGACCAAGCTTAACACCGACTCGGTGATTTACCTGGGGCAGTTTAATTCGAGCGGTTGGCAGGGTAGCCTGCAGGCGTTTCCGATCGTCAATCTGAACACCGGACAACTCGCTGCGACTCCTACCTGGGACGCAGGGCTTCTTTTGAACCAGCGCGATATAGCGGCAAACCCGAGAACCATTGTCACCTATGACAAGTCGGCCGGTGTCAGGGATGGCGTAGCATTTCAGTGGGCAGATATTTCCACCACTATGCAAGCCGATTTAACCACCAATCCCGCCGGTGGAGCCGACACCGCCGCGGTTGGCGCAGCCCGTCTGGACTTTATTCGCGGTGATCGCAGCAACGAAGGCGTCGGCTATCTGTTTCGAGAGCGTAATTCGGTACTGGGTGACATAGTCAATTCCGGCCCGGTATTCGTCGGCGCTCCCAATCTGGCCTGGCCCGATTACGCGCCTTTCCCAACCGGAGCCGATGCTTATTCGGTATTCAAGAATGGCGCTGCAGCTACCCGACAGAAAATCCTGTACTTCGGCGCCAACGACGGCATGCTACACGCGATCGACGACAAAACCGGCCAGGAAGTATTCGGCTATGTTCCAGGCGGAGTCTATTCGCAAACCGCCAGCAGGGGCCTGCATTATCTGACCGACCCGAACTACCTGCACCAGTATTATGTCGATTTAACGCCCAGTTTGTCTGACGTTTTTCTCCCGGGCGGTGCCGGACTCGGTGGCGACTGGACAACTGTATTGATCGGCGGCCTGCGTAGCGGCGGCCGTGGATACTACGCGCTGGATGTCACCGATCCGACGACATTATCCGAGGCTAAGGCTGCCGACACGGTTTTATGGGAGTTTACCAGCGACGATGACGCCGATCTTGGCTATACCTATAGCCGGCCCTTCATCGGCCTGGCCAACGACGGTACCTGGGTCGCAATCTTCGGTAACGGCTATAACGATACCGGCAGCGGCGAGGCACAATTGTTTATCGTCGATATCGCAAAAGGTGTCGATGGCACATGGACCGCTGGCGATTATAAAAAAATTACCACCGGGGTCGGCACCCCGCTGGATCGCAACGGCCTGGCCACGCCGGCCCTCGCCGACATAGATGGAAACGGTACCATCGACCGTGTCTACGCCGGTGACCTGCAGGGTAATATGTGGGCATTCGACCTGTCGAGCGCCAATCCTACCCAGTGGGCAAGTGCATATAAATCGGGCGCCACGCCGACGCCTTTATTCACCACGCAATCGGGCGAGACGATTACCGCCAAGCCGGTGCTGGCGAGTCATCCAACCCAGCCGGATTCGGGCAGCCCGTCGAACGCGCCGAATATCATGGTTTATTTTGGCACCGGCCAGTACCTGGTTACCGGCGATAATAATACCACTAATACCGAGTCATTTTACGGAGTGTGGGACAAGGGTGACAAGGCGCTGATCAGCACCGATTTGATCGAGCAGACTTTCGATACCAATTTCAGCGGCAGGGTACTGACCCGCAACCCGGTCGACTACTCACTCGACCATGGCTGGTATTTCGACCTGCCGACGTCGGGTGAACGCGCGGTTACCTCCCCGATTGCGCGCGCCGACACGGTGTTTTTCAATACCTTCGTACCCCAAAGCGACCCCTGCGGGGCGGGTGGATTTGGATTCAAGTTCGCGGTCGATATGGTAACCGGCGGATCCCCGCTGGAACCGGTCATCGATAGTAATAACGATGGCATGATCGATGACAATGACTACCAGACCGGTGGCGGCAGCCAGAGCACGCTCGCAGCCGTGCGTCAGGAAGGCTACCTGCCCGAACCCGTCTTCATCGAGGACCTGGCATTTACTGCCGATCAAGCTGCCAAGGTAAAAGCCCTGGTGGATATCCCCTCGGGTCGATTTTCCTGGCTGGAATTACTTTACTAAGGAGCTATAAATCATGAAAAGGTATCTCTATTTATCTGGCATACTGATCGCTACCTGCCTGTTCGCCTCTTCGGCCTCGGCTGAGTTGCCTGGCTGGTATCCAAAAAGCTACTTTATAGTCGGATTCGTCGACAGGCTGAGCAGGACTGCTATTGCCATCGATGATTACCCGTTGTTGTTAAGCCCGACCGCGAAATTTGCCACGGTGAGCAATTCCAACGCAAACCTTGCAGACCTGAAAGTCCGGCAAATGGTCGGAGTTCATACTATTCTCATTAACAAGCGGCGAATGGTCGACCGAATCTGGTTGATCCCAAAAGATGAGTATTCGCAGTTTCGTCCAGTAAATTAAGGCAGGAGAATTAAGTGAACAGAAGTAAATTACGCGGATTTACATTAGTCGAGTTGATGATCGTGATAGCGATCGTCGGAATACTTGGCGCGATTTCGATGGGCTTCTACGGCAATTACATAACCGACGCGAATCGCACCGATGGCAGAATGGCCTTAACCGTAACCGCGGCCTCACTGGAGAAGTGCAAGGCCCTGTATAGTGTTTACAATAGCGCTAACTGCAACGTTGCCTTTCCGGTAACATCCGATGAAGGCTTGTATACGGTCGCGGCAACAGCCATATCCGGAGCAGCCTTCCTGCTGACTGCCACACCAGTCGCAGGGGCTTACCAGGCAGGCGATACCGACTGTACCACCCTGACCCTGACCAGTACCGGTATCGAGAGCGGTACCGGTGCCGATGTTACCGAATGCTGGTAGATTTAACCTCATAGCTCCCGATTCTGTTCTGTTATAATCGACGATTTAAACAGAACAGACTCCCAACCATCATGACTAGAAAGGCAGTAGCCCTGATTTCCGGGGGCCTCGACTCGTTGCTCGCCGCAAAGTTAATCCAGGACCAGGGTATTCGGGTCGAGGGTATCAATTTTTTTACCGGTTTTTGCGTCGAGGGACATACCCATGCGATTCGCAAAAAAGACCGCAACAGGCTTAAGCGTAATAACGCGTTATGGGTCGCCGAGCAGCTCGGCATCAAACTGCACATCATCGACATCGTCGAAGAATACAAGGACGTGGTGATCAACCCGAAGCACGGTTACGGCGCCAATCTAAATCCCTGCCTCGACTGCAAGATATTCATGGTGCAAAAAGCGCACCAATGGATGCAGCAGAATCACTTCGATTTTATTATTACCGGTGAAGTGATGGGGCAACGCCCGATGTCACAACGCAAGAAAACCTTGCCGGTGGTATCCATCGAATCCGGCGCCAACGACCTGCTACTGCGGCCGCTATGTGCCAAAAATCTACCCGAAACCCGGCCCGAAAAGGAAGGTTGGGTAGACCGAAAGAAATTGCACGGGATTACCGGGCGCTCGAGGAAACAACAGATGGCGCTGGCGCAGCAATTTGGCTTCGAAGATTACGCCCAGCCCGCCGGTGGCTGCTGTTTTTTAACCGATCAGAACTACGCGGTAAAACTGCAGGACCTGTGGGACAATCGTGGGCGAAAAACCTACGAACTCGACGATATCATGCTGTTAAAGGTCGGTCGGCATATCAGGCCAAGCAAGGCGTTCAAGCTGATCATTGCACGCGAAGAGGGCGAAACCCGGTTCCTGAGTGGTTATAAAAAACAGTTCCAGAGTATCAAAACAGTCAGCCATGCGGGGCCACTGACCCTGGTCGAAGGAGAAAAGCTCGATTCGCAACAAATCGAACTGGCCTGTGCGATTACAGCCCGGTTCAGTAAAGGGCGCGATGCAGAGTCGGTAGAAATGGTTTTCAGCGATCAGGACCAGAGCTCGCAACAAATCCATATCAGGCCCCTGGCTGATATCCAGCAGGACTGGTATATCAGATGAACGATACCCTGGTTGAACTGGATGCCCGCCGCCTGCTCTGCCCGATGCCGGTGATTAAACTGCAAAACTGTATCAATCAACAGGCTAGCGGCGAGCGCGTCGAGATTACCTGTACCGACCCGGGTGCATTGAACGATATCCCTGCCTGGTGCCGGATCAATGGACACGCCGTTATTTCCAGTCATGAGCAGGCGGACGAATATATCATCCTGGTCGAAAAAGGTGCGGATGATACTTGACCGACGCCATCGGGTCATAAAAAATATCACCCTCACCGGTGCTATCGTCAATTGTCTACTGGCTGCCAGCCAGATTGTTTTCGGCATCATCGGCCACTCGCAGGCTTTACTCGCCGATGGTTTTCATACCCTGTCGGACCTGCTGAGTGATTTTGTCGTACTGTTTGCGGTCAAACAGTCCTCGGCGGCGGCCGATGAGGACCACCCCTACGGTCATGGCAGAATCGAAACCCTGGCCACCGTATTACTCGGTTTCCTGTTGGCTGCCGCGGGCGTTGGTATCGGCTACCGGGGCATCTCCAGCATTATCGCCTCACAGCAATCCAGCCCGGAGTTAATTACCCTGGTTTTTGCCGGCCTGGCGATTTTTGCCAAGGAATTTCTGTATCGCTATACGATAAAGGCTGCAAAGCAAATACATTCGAGCCTGCTTGAGTCGAACGCCTGGCATCATCGCTCCGATGCATTGTCATCGATCGTCGTCCTTGTCGGTATTTCGGCCCAGTTACTTGGGATTCCCTACATGGACATACTCGCAGCTATCGTCGTGGCGGTAATGATTATTATCATGGGGGTAAGGCTTACCAGCAAGGCCTTCGCCGAACTGATCGATACCGGCCTTGATAGCGAGCTGATCGGGCGCGTAAAGTCGTTAATCGAAGGCAACGAGAGTGTTCGCGAAGTTCACAGTTTGCGCAGTCGATCAATGGGTGGCCTCGGCTATGTCGATGCCGAGATACAGGTGAATCCGAGACTGACCGTATCCGAAGCCCACTATATTGCATTTTCACTTGAGCAGGCAATCAAGGCCGGCTTTGAGCAAATTATCGACGTCAGCATTCACGTAGACCCGCTCACCGAATCCGGCCATGATTCAGTGACTGAGCTGCCCCCACGCACTGAAATTGAGAAGATGTTGGCCGCCGCGTGGCAGGGTCTCCCCTGTTGCGACCAGATCGAGCAGATTCACCTGCACTATCTGCAAAGTCGGATTGAAATCGACATCGTCCTGCCGACAAGCCTGTCCAGTTCCGATTATAGCGAGCAGATCGACCGCATCATTCAACAGGCGGTCGATCTAAAGCATATCGGTAAGGTAAATATCTATTTCTCGCGCTAACTGTTAACCAGCCCTGCAGACCTGCCGGATTAAATATTGCACCGTTATGGTGCAATTACTTCGCTAACAGGCTATCGTTGGCCATATTGGGGTATTTAATAGGTAAACCAGAAATTATCAGTACAATGCATCTGTTTTCCCAGGCGATCACCGATCACAACGAGGAGCCCGAGCGGCTTCTGAATGTCCACAATAGACTGTAACGGAGTCAAAACCCATGTCAGCTGCTGATGTATTAAAAACTGTTAAAGAGTACGGCGTTAAGTTCGTCGATTTTCGATTCACCGATACCATGGGCAAAGAGCAGCATGTATCGATCCCGGCCGGTCTGCTGGATGAGGACAGCTTTACCCAGGGCAAGATGTTCGATGGTTCTTCGATTGCGGGCTGGAAAGGCATCAATGAGTCCGACATGGTTCTGATGCCGGACGCCGATAGCGCTATGCTCGATCCCTTTACCGATGAGCCCACTATCAATATTACCTGTAATGTAGTCGAGCCCTTGACCGGCGAGGGTTACGAGCGCGACCCGCGTTCGATTGCCAACCGTGCCGAGGCCTTTTTGAAAGCGTCGGGAATTGCCGATACCGCTTATTTTGGCCCGGAGAACGAATTCTTCGTATTCGACGATGTCAAGTGGACCACTGCAATGGGGCATACCTCGTACCAGATCGATTCGGAAGAAGCCGAGTGGAGCTCGGGTAAGTCCTATGAAGACGGTAATATCGGTCATCGCCCTGGCATTAAGGGCGGCTATTTCCCGGTTCCCCCTGTCGATTCATTGCATGACATTCGCTCGGCCATGTGCCTGGCAATGGAAGAGATGGGGCTTAAAGTCGAGGTCCACCACCACGAGGTCGCGACAGCCGGACAATGTGAAATCGGGGTTGCCTTTAATACCCTGGTGAAAAAAGCCGACGAAATACAGATACTCAAGTACTGTGTTCACAACGTGGCTCACAGCTATGGCAAAACCGCAACCTTTATGCCCAAACCAGTGGTCGGTGACAATGGAAATGGTATGCATGTACACATGTCACTGGCAAAAGGTGGCAACAACATCTTTTCCGGTGACGGTTATGGCGGCCTGTCTGAAGCTGCATTGCATTGTATCGGTGGGGTAATCAAGCACGCCCAGGCGATAAACGCATTTGCCAACGCCGCCACCAATAGCTATAAACGACTGGTTCCCGGGTTCGAAGCGCCGGTGATGCTGGCCTATTCGGCGCGTAACCGTTCGGCTTCGGTCCGTATTCCCTACGATAGCAATCCCAAGGGAAGGCGTATCGAAGTGCGTTTTCCCGATTCAACCGCCAACCCATACCTGGCATTCAGCGCATTGTTGATGGCCGGCCTGGACGGTATCAAGAACAAGATCGACCCGGGTGAAGCGATGGACAAGGATCTCTACGACCTGCCACCGGAAGAGGAAGCAAAAATTCCACAGGTTGCCTTCTCGTTTGATCAGGCGCTCGAGGCTCTCGATCAGGATCGCGATTTTCTCAAGGCTGGCGATGTTTTCACCGACGATGTAATCGATAGTTATATCGAGCTTAAAAATGAAGAAATACAACGCCTACGCCTGGCAACTCATCCTGTCGAGTTTGACATGTACTATAGCTGTTAAGCGTTATGGGGTGACTTCAGAGAATAGAAGGTCTACTGCGGGCAAGCAAATCTTGCCCGCAAATCGCATCATTGAATAGATATGCCGAAGCTTGCAGTCGACAAGATACTCGATTATCTCAGCAGCAGCATTATTTGCCTGGATGCGAATCTAAAGCTTTGTCACCTCAACGCAACAGGTGAAATACTGTTCGATAGTAGCGCTTCGTCCCTGATCGGGAAAAAATTCAACCAGTTATTCAGCCGGGTTGAGCCCAGTACGATTACCTCCAAACTGAATCATTTTGTCCAGCAGCGCCAGCCCATGACCGAGCACGAGGCGATTATAACCCTGTCGAGCGGCAAGTCGATTACCGCCGATTACACCATATACCCGCTTGAAGAGGCGGAGGTAGGTGGCGATATCCTGATCGAAATCAAACCGCTCGACCGCCAGGTTCAAATACTGCGCGACGAGCTTAGCCAGCAGCAAAAACAGGCCAGCCAGCAGTTCGCCCGGGGCATGGCGCACGAAATTAAAAATCCACTCAGCGGAATTCGAGGTGCGGCACAGTTACTTGAGAAGGAGATTAGGCAGCCGTCGATGAAAGAATATACCGATGTCATTATCAGCGAAGTCGATCGATTGCAAACCCTGGTCACCAATATGCTCGGGCCAAATGTAGAGGTTATCAAGAAGCCGGTTAACATCCTCGAAATTCTTGACCCGATCCGCAGCCTGTTGCTGGCGGCTGAACCGGGTCGTTTTCACATACACCGGGATTATGATCCGAGTATCCCGGAACTACTGGCGGACAAGGATCAGCTGGTTCAGGCCTTTTTGAATATCGCACAGAATGCGGTACAGGCACTAAACCAGGATGGTGAAATAACATTTAAAACGCGTATCGGTCGCCAGGTTACGATCGGACAAACCAAACATCCGTTGGTCATTCAGATCGACATTACCGACAATGGGCGCGGCATAGCAGCGGCACTTTGCGACACCATATTTCTACCCATGGTGACCGACAAGCCCGAGGGCAGCGGACTGGGCTTGCCAATCGCGCAGGAGATCGTATCCAGTCACGGCGGCATTATTAAGTCCGATAGTTCAGCAACGGGAACCACTTTCAGCACCATTTTACCGCTGGAGGTTCAGTGAGCAGCGAAACCTCCCTGTCGATCTGGGTTATAGATGACGATCAGTCAATACGCTGGGTGCTTGAGCGTGCATTGACCAACGCTGGTTTCAGGGTAACCGTGTTCGAAACCGCCTCTTCCGCGTTGACCCGCTTTAAGCGCTCGGCGTCTGAAGACCAGCCGCAAGCAATATTGACTGACCTTCGTATGCCGGGTATCGGTGGATTCGAGTTTTTAAAGCAAATCAGACATGCCGATCATGCGCTTCCAGTCATAATAATGACCGCCTATTCAGACCTCGATACCACGGTCCAGGCATACCAGGACGGGGCATTCGAGTACCTGGCGAAACCTTTCGATATCGATGAAGTGATCGACCTGGTATCACGCGCCTGCAAAAAACAACCGACGCTTTCGAGCAGCGAGGAAACCAGTAGTTTTAGCGATGAGATTATCGGCGATTCAGCGGTGATACAGGAAGTTTTCCGCATTATAGGACGCTTGTCACGCTCCGACACCAGCGTCCTGATCAGCGGTGAATCGGGTACCGGAAAGGAGCTGGTGGCGAGGGCAATACACCGGCACAGTCCACGCAAAAACGGGCCCTTTATCGCGATCAATGCCGCTGCTATTCCGGCTGAACTGCTTGAATCCGAGTTGTTTGGCCACGAAAAAGGAGCCTTCACCGGTGCCCAAGGCCAGCACAAGGGTCGTTTTGAACAGGCGCGGGCAGGGACTTTATTCCTCGATGAAATCGGTGACATGCCGATGGAATTGCAAACCCGGTTACTGCGCGTACTGGCTGAAGGCGAATTTTTCCGTGTCGGTGGTAAAAAGGCTGTCTATGCCGACGTGCGCATAGTGGCGGCGACACACCGCGATCTCGAAGACCTGGTAACACAACATCGATTCCGCGAGGATTTGTTTCATCGACTGAACGTGATCAAGTTAAAACTGCCCCCGTTACGCGAAAGGCGCGAGGATATACCGCTGCTGCTCAGGCATTTTATGCATCAGTTTGCCGGCGACATGGGTGAATCGGCAAAGCAGGTTAATGCCGAGGTGCTCGACTACCTGTGCAACCTGGACTGGAGCGGCAATATCAGGCAACTGGAAAATACCTGCCGCTGGTTTAACGTGATGGCGACCGGCGCGGAAATTCAGATGTCCGATCTGCCCGACGAACTGCTCGCTAATAACCAGCGCATGGACACGACCAGCGGTGGTGAAAACAGCGCTAACTGGGAAGACCCCTTACGCCGCTGGGCGAAGCAGGCACTCGCGGCCGGGCAACAGGATTTGCTCACCGATGCCACTCCCCTGTTTGAAAAGATACTGCTCGAATGCGCGCTCGAATCGACCGGCGGTCGCAAGCAGGAAGCCGCGAGACTGCTCGGATGGGGGCGTAATACCCTGACGCGCAAGCTGAAAGAGCTGTATTAGTGCTATAAGGCCGATCTATTTTAACGTGTCAGAGTAACTGTTAGTGTTTGACTTGGGGCGCCACCAAAGCAAGATGCATCGGGGGGGCCAACAGGGCCTCCGAAATCGGACCCTACACCACCCCAGTTAATACTACCTATGCGTGGTCTTAAAGTGGCTCCCTGATCACACTTACAAACTCCTGAACTCAAACTCGCATTCAGTTCAACAGCACCAACGCCACATTCGCCCACGTTCCATATTTTATCCTGACATGCAAATGTCGTTAATGATCCCGTTGTCGGAACATGGCTATTCAATTCGTTGGCTATATTAGTGGCAGCTCCTGGGTCAGAACATATTGCGCTCCCGCCGTTTGAGCTGCTAATTTTGATAGATGCAAACGAGCCTGTGGCTTTGCTTCTAAAAACGAGCCAGTCCTCCCCTATAGACGGGGCTGGCACTGCTCCCTGAATAAAGGTACCTGTAATGACAAGATCTGGCTCGACAGCAGGAGGGGTACTTTGTTCTAGTATCAAGAGGCGTGCTTTGTTGTCGGCAATGTCGATTAAAATCCCATCGATAGCATTCAAGACGAATGTTATGTCAACTGTATTTTCCCCAATAGCTAGTTCAAGCGCTTGCAGTTTTAACGTCAGGTCTTCCGCCAGGTCTGCCGGGAGCTGGCCCTGTGGTTCAAGCGCGTCCATCTTTGCATTAATGTCCGAAATAGCCTGCTTTAATAATTCCAGTTCGGCCTTAGTTGCGCGTGCAAATCTAAATAATTTACGCGAGTTGTGGTGGCGTTTCTTTGCTTTGTGGTAACGCTTCTTATCTTCGTGGTCACGTTCCTCTGCATCGTGGTCACGATCCTTTTCACCGTGATGTCGGCTCTTTGCCTCGAGTCCTGTTTGTGGCGCAACTAACACCAGTACCAGCAGCGCTGTTAATATTTGCTTTTCCATAGACCTTCTCTCTCTATAACGAAACTAGCCAACGATATTATTAATCGGGTAAATATTGCCGTGACCTGGGTCCCATTTATCATTTTGGCGAGATACTTCCGTGACCTGCGTCACATTTCTCACCAGCAAATCTGAAGATATATAGTCAGTCTCTATCCTGCCAGGGGTTTGATCAATCCGTAGTCGAGATACAGCGCATGTAGGCATGCTCCAGCGAGTCGACCGCATAGCTTTGCAGGCATTCCGCAGGTGTGCCAATAAATTTCATTTCCCCCTGATGCAAAATACCGAATTGATCGCATATATCCTCGGCATCTGCCAACAGGTGTGTGCTGTAAAATATTGTCGTTCCCTTTTGTCTTTCGTCCTGCAGTAATTGTTTGAAATGGTAGCGCGCTCGAGGGTCGAGACCGCTAAGGGGTTCGTCTAGGATTAACAGTTTCCGGTTCAGAATAAAGCAACTGATCAGTCCTAGCTTTTGCACCATGCCTTTCGAGTAGCTTCCAATCTTTGATTTTAGTCTTTCGGGTGGAAAATCTAGTTTTTCGGCAAGCTCGCAGGCCACACCCCTGTCGAGCGACATTTTATAAATAGATATCACAAAGTTTAAATATTGCCATCCACTGACCGCTTTCTTTACATCAAATTTCTCGGGTAAATACGCTAGCTGATCCCTGCTACCAACAGCTCGATTTTGCTGACCAAAAATTTTTATTTCACTATCGCTGGTAGGACGTATTAAATCCAGAATTAACTTTATAAGGGTAGATTTTCCTGCCCCATTGACCCCGGCAATAGCGAAATAACTATGGGTCGGGATTTCTAGATTCAACGCATTGAGAATATCAACGTCGGATACCGAAAAAGAAAGATTGGACAGTGACAGTGCGTTTGTCATTAATAAAAAGGCCTGCTAAAAAAGCAGGCCTTTATATTCACAGCAAATAGATTGTTATAAACGAAACGCCATGTTATATCTCAAATCGTCATTGTAAGTGGCCGCAGCACCTGCGATACCCGCATCCATTACACCGTCGAGTCCGGCTCCGGCTATAGCGGCCATGACTCTGCCCGTGTTCGGTGTGCTGTCGTCGAGTCTGGCTTCAATAATTTTGGCGATAGGCCCGTCAATTTGACCAAAGACTGTTACGTGTCCCGAAATACCCAAAGAACCATCTCGGATACCGATCTTCCCGCCGTAAGCATTGGATGGCTGGGTAATATCTTGTGGACTACCGGGAATCAGGCCAGACGCCCTCAAATGCCGCCAGAACTTAGATGTTTCTATTCCTGCTCCTCCGGTCCAGACGCCTTCGATAACCCCATCACCATTACCGTTATCCGCAGCAAGTATCAGATCAGAAAAACGACCCGGGGTAGCGGCAGGTCCTCCAGCGCCACTGTCATCGCCCGGCAATTGCAAATAGCGATCCTGATAAGAGAACATCGCTGCGGCGATACCGGCATTATCACTTTCGATACGTTTCAATTTAGCATTGGTTATCATTTCCTGGCCTTTCAGTACACCGCCGATCAGCAGCCCCACGATTACCAGTACTATTGCGATTTCTACTAGTGTGAAACCTTTTTGTTTTAAATTATTCATACTCTTCTCTTCTCCAGATGAAACAAGCGTTCTT
>Ga0255047_10001743_pt1 | contig 15205 bp, 16 predicted proteins | sample JV7_2_1_MG_FD_183640 | JGI IMG/M metagenome (GOLD analysis project Ga0255047, IMG submission 183640) | Seawater microbial communities from Jervis Inlet, British Columbia, Canada - JV7_2_1 | ecosystem: Environmental > Aquatic > Marine > Inlet | place: Canada: British Columbia | collected 2016-10-06
CCTAGGTGTCCTTCCCACAGAGGTGGTTGACAAGGACGGTCATGGGTGACTGGCCTTTGAGTTCTGAGTGGGGTCTGTGGTGATTGTATTTGTGTAGGAAGCTCTCGAGGGCGTCTCGGCGGTCTTGGTTGGTTTCGTAGGGTTGTTTGTAGGCCCATCCTTTGAGGAGGGTCTGGTGGAACCGTTCGACTTTCCCGTTGGTTTGAGGCCGATACGGACGGGTTCGTTTGTGGGTGGCCCCAATGGTGTCGAGCATGGTCTGGAAGTTGTGGCTCCGGTAGGCGAAGGCGTTGTCGGTCATGACCCGGTCGATACGGAACCCGAGGGTGGCAAACCAGTGGGAAGCTCGGAGCATGAACCCCGCACAAGCCGCGGCGTCCTCTCGGTCGAGGATCTCGGTGTAAGCCACACGTGAGTGGTCATCGACCATCGAATGAGCGAACTCATAACCGACGCGTTGTTTGGTGCCCGTGTTCTCCCTGCCGTGGATCCGCCATCCGCCCCCATCGGGGATCTTGCCGAGTTTCTTGATATCCACATGCACGAGCTCTCCTGGGCAGTCCTTCACATACCGGATCGGGACGCCACTGGTTCGGTCCAGGGTGGAGAGTCGGGATAGTCCCCGCCGGCGCAGCACCGCATAGATAGTGGAACGGGGGATCCCGAGGCGACCCGCCATCAAATGCGGACCCTCTTTCTCAGTGACCCGATCGGTGACAATCCGCTGCTCAATCACCGCATCAAGACGAGTCGGACATGAATGGGGTCGCGATGACCGATCCTCCAGGCCCGCTTCCCCCTCCGACCGAAACCGTGACACCCACCGATAGGCGGTTTGGCGGGACACTCCCACTGCCGCGGCAGCTGATGCCACCGGCCAACCCAACGACACAATCCGATCAACCAACAATCGCCGACCAAACGGTGTCAACCTCGAATTACCGTATCCCATGAGAGCCTCCCCTCGGCTTGGAGCTTTATCACCCCAAACCGAACCGGGAGGCTCTCACCCTGTCAAGTGTCAACAACGTCCCTGGGAAGGACACCTAGGGTCGCCCCACCCAGAGGATGGGGTTGGGTGCCTCGTAAACCAGATCCTGTCCGATGGCTCCCTCCGCTCCTTCGTGCTCCAGCAAGGCCGGCCCGTCAAAAGCCTCTTCGCCGGCCAGCACCACTGAGTCGGTTCCCACGGCCACCGTGCTGATCCAGCCCTCGAAGTCGATGGGGACTTCTACCCAGGCCTCCAGATCGGTCGAGAAGTACATGGTCATGGTGGGGCGCTGACCTGCGTAGAGCTCGTCGACGTCCTGCCAGCGCTGCTCCTGGGCTTCCTGCCAATCCTCATCGGTGATCACCATCAACACGGTGTCGTTGTGCTCGATGTAAGTGACGCCGTCCTCGTAGGAGAAGCCCTCCGGCAGGCCACCCTCCTCGTTGATGACGATGTCGATCACGACGTCGCCGGTGGCATCGTCTACCACTGTGACCCGGGGTGGCCAGGTGTCGTAATCGTCATAAGAGAGCGTGTAACCGTCTCCGCTCAAGGTGAGCGGGTCGGAGGAATACTCCTCTTCGTAGAAACCGGTCTCGCGGCTGCCCACAACAACGGTGCCGAGATGTCCCGTTCCGAACTGGTTCATCCACTCGGAGGTGTTGGGGTCCTCAGGGATGCGCGAGCCGAAGGACTCCCGCCAGGTAGTTCCATCGCTACTCGACCAGAGGGCCGGACCGTCGGGGCCGTCTCCCATGGCGAGAAGCGTTCCGTCGGGTGCCTGCTGGACGTTCCACAGGTAGAGATTCTCAGGCATGTCGGCAATTCGGGTCCAGGTCGATCCGTCCGGGCTCGACCAGATGGCCGAGCCGCCACCGTTCTCGTCGTACTGGTTCCCGTAGGCGAAGAACTGCCCGCCGAGGACGACGATCGCGTCGAAGCTGGTTTCCTGGGCGCCCGACTCGAGCACGGAATCGGTCCACGTCAGGCCGTCGGTGGAGACGGCCACGATCATCTCCGCTCGGTATTGGTACTCGCCGTCACCGACCTCTTCTCTCTCCCAGAAGGCCTGCTGGGCGGACTCGAACTCTTCCCAGGTGAAGCTGATGATCTCATTTCCGTTTTCGTCGTGTATGGCCGGCGCCGGGCCCCGCCACAGGTACTCGGCGTTGCCGGCTGAGATGATCTCCCCGCTGGCCACATCCACGATTTCATACGTGAATCGCTCCTCATCCACCGTGATGCGATACCCGTCGTGCTCGATGGTCACCACCGGCGGTGTGTAGTCATAGCCGCCGAAGGGGCCGCTGCTGCTTTCGTTGTAAGCGGCCTCCCAGGCTTGTTCCCAGGTGATCCACGGGACCACGGTCAGAACCTCACCAGTTTCGGGGTTGGTGACGACCTGACCGTCCTCGTTGTATTCGTCTGCGTAGAACTCCTCCAGCGACCCCTGAGCCACGACCGCTCCGGCGGCGTCTTCGACCTTGTAGTTGTAGCTGTATTCATCGATGGTGACCGTGAACCCATCCTTCTCGATGACCAGGGGTTCGAACTCGGGAGAGGTTTCACGATGACCAACGACTACGAACTCAGAGGGCCCGGCCACGCCCGTGTTGATCCACGCGGTCTGGTTGACGGCGGTTTCAAAAGTCAGCTCACTCCTGACCCAGTTGATCCCATCGCGTGATGTCCATATCAGACGGGCCGGGTCGACGCGACGGAATTCGGTGGCACCGTCACCCGCGTTTTCCTGGAAGCCCTCGCCGAGAGCGACCGCACCATGTTCATTGAATCGTATGTTCCAGACGCTGGCATCGGAGAAGTCACCGTTGAGTTGCGTGAGTTCCCAGGTCGAGCCGTCAGACGATCGCCAGGCCGTCATTTGTTGTCCGCCTTCGGCGGCGCCCAGTCCGAAGGCCAGGAAGCCGTCGTCGACGGCGTACACGCCCTGCAGCCAGACTTCTTCGCCGGCGGGCAGGTCCAGAGTCACCATCTGCCAGTTGAATTCCTGAGATGGCAGCGGAGGTGTCGGCGGCGCCTCACTACGCGGGCGGTAGGGGGAGCTGGCCGCGTCCCCTCCACCCTCGTTGCGGTAGGTCTGGGTGCGGTCGCGGGCCGGTGTAGCCACCGTGGTAACCGTTTGGTCGCGGGAGGTGGCGGTTAGATCGGCGTCGGCCTCCGGATCGGGCTCGTCGTTCCCGCCGAACAGAGACGCGCCCACGACTACGGCGACGAGCAGCATGATGATGAGGGCGGCTCCGCCGAAGATCGCCCGGCGGCGTTGGCGGTTCTGGTCCTCCGGCTCCTCGGGTGGAATCGGCTGGGCCTCATAGATGATCGAATCAGTCACGGTTCCGTCTCCCTGCGCAGCGTCTCATCAATTGACGCTCCCGGTTTCGGTTTCGGTTCCCACTCATTCTTGTCCTTTTGCGGAGGTGTGTGGATCGCACACCTCCGCCTGGCATCCGCCGGTTAGGTTCCGGTTCATCGTGGCAACACAAGTTCGATTCCTGGCACTGGGCGACTCCTATACGGTCGGTGAGTCGCTTCCCGCAGTGGAGGGGTGGCCCGCCCAGTTGGTCGAGCGGTTCCCGCACCACACGGTGGAGGTGACTGTGATCGCCAAGACCGGTTGGACCACCGGCGAATTGCTGGATGCTCTGGGTCGGGAACCTCCCGGCGGCGGTTTTGACCTGGTCTCGGTGCAGATCGGAGTCAACGATCAGTATCGCTCCCTCCCGGTCGGCGACTTCACGGCCAATGCCGGTCTCCTGCTTGACCTGGCCCACCGCAATTGGAGGGGCGACCGCGGAGGCGTCCTGGCGGTTTCCATTCCCGACTGGGGAGTGACTCCCTACGCCGCCGACCGCAATCGGTCTGTCGTCGCAGCAGAAATTGACGAGTTCAATGCCGCCTGGGAGGCAGTGGTAGCGACGGCAGGTGCGGCTTTCGTCGATGTGACGTCGATCTCCCGCCTCCACCCGGGTCTGGTGGTTGACGACGGATTGCACCCATCGCAGGAGCAGTACCGGCTATGGGTGGACGCGATCGCTCCCGTGATCTCTTCGTTCCTGACCGTTCCGACCGATTAGCGTGCCCAGATGATCACTCGTCAGCACGCGGCCGCCCTCGATGATGCAGATCATCTAGCGCCTTTTCGAGACAGGTTCCTCATCGCCGATTCCGACCTTCTGTACCTGGATGGAAACTCGCTCGGCCGTCTTCCGAAGGCAACGGTTGCCGAGGTCCAGAGGGTGCTGATGGAAGAGTGGGGAGAGGGACTGGTCCGCAGCTGGCGCGGCAACTGGATTGACGAGCCCGCCCGCATCGGCGCCTCGCTGGCCCCGTTGATTGGGGCTGAGCTGGACGAGGTCCTCATCACCGACCAGACGTCGCTCAACGTTTACAAGCTGGCAGCAGCTGCCCTCAACGCCCAGGCGCCCCGCAGCACGGTGCTCACCGACTCAGGGAACTTCCCCTCCGACATCTATGTGCTGGCCGGCGTCGCCGAGGCCGCCGGCGGCTCCATCCGCATGGTTGGGGCCGACCCGATTGCCCCCTCCACGTCGGCGGTTGAAGCCGCCCTCGACGAGCAGGTCGCATTAGTAAGCCTCTCGCATGTGAATTTCAAATCGGGTGCCTTGCTCGACATGGCGTCGATCAGCCGCGCGGCCCACGAGGTCGAAGCGCTGACTCTGTGGGATCTGAGCCACTCGGTGGGGGCCGTTCCCATCGACCTGCGAGGTGCCGGGGTCGACCTGGCCGTCGGCTGCACCTACAAGTACTTGAACGGTGGGCCGGGCGCCCCCGCCTTCGTCTACGTTGCGCGACATCTGCAGGAAGAATTGACTCAGCCGATCCACGGCTGGTGGGGGCAGGAGGACATGTTCGGCTTCGGTCTCAACTACCGCCCGGCTCCTGGCATCGAACGTTTCGCGGTGGGGACCGCTCCGATACTCTCGATGATCGGCACGCGGGTGGGCATCGCAATCAGTGCCGAAGCCGGGATGGAGGCCATCCGGGCCAAGGGAATCGCGCTAACTTCGCTCGTCGTCGACCTATTCGATGAACTGCCCGTCGGCTACGGGTTCGTCCTGGGCAGTCCCCGCGACCCCCTCCAGCGCGGCAACCATGTCAGTCTTCGCCATCCGGAGGGCTATCGAATCGCCCAGGCGCTGATCGCGGACGGAGTAGTTCCCGATTTCCGGGCGCCGGATGTGCTTCGTCTCGGGGCGGCTCCGCTCTACACCCGTTTTGTCGACGTGTGGGATGCGTTCGAACGCTTGCGCCGGATCATGGACGATTCAACGTACCTCCAGTTTCCGCCTGAACGATCCGGCGTTACCTGAGGGCGGCTAGCGTCCCACCAGCAACTCAGGAGGTCCGATATGTATGTGGTGAGACGAGTGTGGGATACCAAGCCGGGAGAGGCTCGCAGAGTCGCGTCGCTGGTGGCGGCGATGGGCGACGAGTACGAGTCCGCCGAGAAACGATCGTCATCCCGCGTCTACTTCAACACCAGCACCCTGCCCGGTGAACGGAATCGGGTCTATATGGAGTGGACCGAGGGTGTCATTGCCAGCCCCTACCGGGACGATCAGGTGTCGAGCCCGCCGCGAGCCAAAGATCTCTCCGCCAAGGTGCGGGAACTAACGGTCGAAAGCTGGATCGAGTTCTACGAACTCATGACCCCTGAGAAGGCTCTCGAGGTCGACTAGCTGTTGAGGTCGTCGAGGGCGGCCTGGATGGCGGGTGTGATGTCGTCGGGACTGGCGATGGCGACGACGGTTCCTTCAGGGTTGTAGAAGATGAAGTTGTCGTCCTCGTCCTGCTCGACGATGGAACCTTCGCCCACAAACGGTCCGGCTGCCACCAGCTCGTCGCCGTGGTACACCTCGACGGTGCCCCGGGAGAAGGTTCCCTGACCCCAGAAGTAGCGGTCCCAAACGATCCGGGTATTCCCCAGAACCAGCTCGAAGGGCTGGCAGTAGGCCTCGAGATTCTCGGTGGGTGGGTCGCACGGCTCGACATCCAGCGGGAGGGTTACCCCGGGGGTGTTGACTCCGCTGTCGATGGCATCCGGATTGGTGGGGAGCGCACCACCGGTGGTGGTGGTAGTGGTGGTGTCCCCACTGCCCGCACCATCATCTGACGTGCTGCCGGCAGGGCTGGTGGTGGTCGGAGCCGGCGCGGTGGTAGTGCGGCTCAGGCCGCTGCTGGCGGACGGCTCCTCGGAGGAGCAGGCGGCCGCCACCAACGCAATTGCAATGAGGATGGTGAATCGTGTCTTCATTCGGAACCTGGGACGATACCGGCCGGGCCGGGTTAGCTGCTCCTAATAACGGCTCAGGTCGAGGGCTCTTTGAACGATTCCTTCGGTGTTGGGCATCACCATCTTTTCGAGGGCATCGGAGAATGGGAATGCCGGAATTTCGGCAGCCGCATAGCGCCGCACCGGCCCGTCCAGGTGCTCGAAGCTCTTGTCGGCAACCTGGGCCGAGATCTCGGCCCCGAAGCCGCCGAATTCGTTGTCCTCGTGCACGATGAGCACCTTGCCGGTCTTGCGAACTGAGGCTTCGATGGTCGGCCAGTCGAGCGGCCGCAGGCTTCGCAGGTCGATCAACTCGGCGTCGACGCCCTGCTCGGCCAGCTGTTCGCAGGCGTCGGCTGCCCAATGCGCCATCGCTCCATAAGTGAGGATGGTGAGGTCGCGGCCCGACCGGCGGATGGCGGCCCGGCCGAGCGGGACCCGGTGCTCGGAGGCCGGATAGGGTCCCTTCACTAGCCGATAGAGCTTCTTGGGCTCCAGAAACAGGACCGGGTCCGGGTCCTCGATGGCCTCCCACATCAGGCCTTTGGCATCGGCCGGAGTCGATGGCACAACCACCTTGAGGCCCGGTACATGGGTGTAGAAGGCCTCGATCGACTGGGAGTGATAGAGACCGCCGTGAACGCCTCCTCCGAACGGCACCCGGATCACGAGCGGACAAGACCAGCGGCCATCAGAGCGATAGTGGATGCGGGCTGCCTCGGACACGATCTGGTCGAAGGCGGGGTGGATGAAATCGGCGAACTGAATCTCGGCGATCGGCTTCATGCCGGCAGCGGCCATCCCCACTCCCATGCCGATGATGCACGACTCGGCCAGTGGGGTGTTGAAGGACCGTTCCCCGCCGAACCGCTCGCCCAATCCCTTGGTGGCCTTGAACACGCCTCCCTTGGGGTCGGCGACGTCCTCTCCAAAAACCACCACATCGGTGTGGGTGGCCATGATCTCGTGCATGGTTTGATTGATGGCGGTGAGCAGGTTGACGGACTCGCCCTCGACTGGCATTTCGGTCTCAGTCACCGGTTCGCCCGGTTCGATAGGCCGGGCATACACATGGCTGAACGGATCATCGGGCTCGGGGGCGGCCAGAGCGTTCTGAACGGCCGATGCCACCTCCTGCTCGACCTGGTCTTCCAACTCTTTCTCCAGGGCGTCCGGCAACAATCGGGCCTCCACCAGGTACTGGTGAAGCCTCAGAATGGGGTCCTTCTTGCGCCAGCGCTCCACTTCCTCGGCGGTCCGGTAGTCGGAGTCGCGATCCTCTGAGGTGTGCCCGTAGTAGCGGTAGGTCTGGGCCTCGACCAGCGATGGCCCTCCACCTTCCCGGGCCCGCTCGATGGCGTCGCGAGTAGTGGCATAGACGGTGAGGGGGTCGTTGCCGTCGATGGAGGCCGCCTCGATCCCGTAGCCGCGAGCCCGCTCGGTGATGCTGCCGGCCACCTCGTTCTCCTCCCGCACCGAGATGGCGTAGTGGTTGTTCTCGATGACGAAAACCACGGGAAGTTGATGAATGGAGGCGAAGTTCATCGCCTCGTGCCAATCGCCTTCCGACGTGGAACCCTCTCCGCCGGATACCACCACCACGCCAGGGATGCCCTGATGGCGCAGGGTCCACGCAATGCCGGTGGCGTGGGGGTACTGAGTGGCGATGGTTGAAGAGGCGGTGAACACGTGGCGGGACGGGAACGACCAGTGGTTGGGCATCTGGCGGCCCCCGCTGGTGGGATCAGAAGCCCGGCTGAACACCCCCAGCAAGATGTCTTGCGGGGAAAGTCCGAGGGCCAGGCACATACCGACGTCCCGATAATAAGGGAGCACCCAATCGACATCCGGGTTGACGGCGAAAGCGACACCCACCTGAGCGCCTTCGTGTCCGGAAGAGGACACTACGAATGCGGCCTGTCCCTGCCGGCTCAGCTTCCACATGCGGTCGTCCAGGTTGCGGGCCAGCAGCATCGTGCGATACAGGTCGATCAGTTGTTCATCGTCGAGTCCGATGTCGTGGTGATTGATGCCCATGCTGATCATGCGTGCTGGCCTCCATGCCTGAATGTGATTCCGTTGCCCTCGCGGCGGATGCGGTCCTCGGCGAACCGGATGGCGGCGTCGTTGGGCGTGAGGTCGTCGGCCGCCGCCCGCTCCAGGATGGAGAGGACGGCGCCGTAGATGCCGGCGATCCGGCTTTCGACCAGGTCTGCGTTGAAGTCGTCGAGTTCGGCCGAAACGTGGATCAACCCGGCCGAGTTGGCGACGAAGTCGGGGACGTAGAGGATGCCGGCATCGGCGGTCCGTTCGTCGTCCAGGTCGGTGGCCAGCTGGTTGTTGGCCGATCCGACGATGGCTCGGCATCGCAGCCTCGGGATGCTCCCGGCGTTGATGGCGCCGCCGAGGGAGCAGGGCGATAGAAAGTCACAGTCCTGGAAGAGAATATCCTCGGTGTCGACTGCCTTTACGCCGTAGCGGTCGACAAGTTGATCGGCTGCCGACTGGTTGATGTCGGCGATGATCACCTCGGCCCCCTTGTCGACCAGATACTCGACCAACGCCGATCCGACTTTGCCAACGCCCTGCACCGCAATTCGCATGCCCTGCAGCGAGTCTGTGTTGAACAGGTGGCTGGCCACTGCCTGCATCGCCCGCACCACGCCGCGGGCGGTGGCCGGTGATGGGTCGCCGGCCCCGTGGTCCTCGGCGGCCCGGCCCACCACCCACCGGGTCTCTTCGGCGATCAGGTGCATGTCGTCGGTGGTCGTTCCCACGTCCTCGGCGGTGATGTAGGCGCCCGCCAGGGAGTCGACAAACCGGCCGTAGGCGCGCCAGAAGTCGTCTGTGACCAGCGATCGATCACCGATGATCACTGCCTTACCGCCACCCAGATTGAGCCCGGCTGCCGATGCTTTCAATGCCATCGCTTTGGATAGGCGCAGCGCGTCGGTGAGGGCGGCGTCATCGTCGGGGTAGGGAAAGAGTCGGGTCCCGCCAAGAGCGGGACCCAGGTCGGTGGAGTAGATGGCGATAATGGTCCGGAGGCCGGTCGCCTGGTCGTGGCCGACCACCACGCGTTCGTGGTGGTCGCTCCCTATGGCTTCAAATACACCCATATGCCTCTCAAGAGATTCTACCGGTATCTCAGTGATGGGTCTCGGGAACTTGGTTCCCATTCAAGATGGACTATCGGACCTGCCGATGTAGGGTCTTGCGATGATCAAGGCTGCCTATCTCAGGGTGTACGTGCCAGGCGAGGCCTCCGAAGACGAGGCCAAGCCGTCCGGGCCACGGCTGCGAGAAGTGGCCGACTATGGGCTCATGTCCGAGTCGCTCAACGACGGCGTGCTGGCCGCTACTTGGAACGAGACCAGCTACGTGTGCCCCCGGAATCCCCGGCTGAGGCTGTTGGAGGGCCTGCTCGGCTTTCGCAACGCCTATCCGGGTCTCACCGCCGAATTGCTCATCCCCGAGGAGGTGGCGGAGCGGGCGGGAACCGAGCTGGAGGCCTTGCGCGATCGGGACCCCGATGCGAAATCCCACATCTTTTCGTCCCCGTGGCACGTTCCACTCCGGTGGTTCTCGGCCTTCGATCCTGACGAGCGTTTCGTGATCCAGGACTCAATCGGGTCCAGTGTGGTATACCGGACAACCGTCGCACAGGCCGATGATCGACTCAAGCGAGCGCTGGTGATCCTGCAGGGAGCCGGCTTTCAGGATGCGGTGGTCGACCAGGTTCAGGAGCTCCACAATTGGGTTTCGAGTTTCAGCAGCGAGGACATGCTGGAACTCGACTACGGGGGTGTAGCCGAGTTATTCAGCGACGGTGCCCTGGCCCTGGATGAAACCGCCGCCGACATTCAGTCGAGTCTCAATGCCCTGGAAGCCGGCGACCTCGACGAGGCCAGCGACCACTACGCCACCGCGGCCTCCCGCTGGGCCCACGCCCAGGCCCTCACCTACATGAACTGAGCTCCCTCCGGAGGGCTTCAAGGACTTGGGTGGCCTGGGCTACAACACCGTCTCTTCTCTTCCTTCCCGTGGGGGGAAGGTGGACTCGAAGCGGAGCTTCGAGGACGGATGGGGGAGACATTGAGATCTGATTATCTCGGCCCCGAAGGCGGAGAAGAGTTGGGCGCCTATAATCTCTCCGCCCTCGGTAAGGACGACAGAACAGGCGCTATCCTCGTGGATCGCCCTGCCCCCATCGTCCAGAGGCCTAGGACGCCGCCCTTTCAAGGCGGAAACGGGGATTCGAATTCCCCTGGGGGCACGTTGGGGGCGTGGTGAAGTCAGGAGTTCACGCCGGCCTGTCAAGCCGGAGGTCGCGGGTTCAAATCCCGTCGTCCCCGCCAGCGAGGATTGTTGAGTTTGAGACCTTGCGATGAACCGGAGGCGAAGAGCCGGTCAGCAGGTCGAGTCCCGTCGTCCCCGCCAGCGGTCACTCTCACCGGGAGAGACAGGGTCAGGTAGCTCAGTTGGTAGAGCATCGGTCTGAAAAACCGAGGGTCGGCAGTTCAATTCTGCCCCTGACCACCACAGAAACGCCTATTCCAACTGGTGTTTTCGCCCATAATCCCAACACACGGCATCTCCGCTCCGCTCGCTGATAACAATTCTGATAACGGATTCAATCGAACAGTGTTCGATCTTGCGCCCTCTTCCACCTGGTGGTGCCGCTAGAGATCGAATACAAGGGCGGCGATCTGGTCGGCGGCCTCTTCTTGCATCGCTGGAATGGCATGCGAATAGGTGTCGAGCGTGATGCCGACGTTGGCGTGTCCGAGCCTTTCGGAGATCACCTTGGGATGGATTCCCGCCCGGAGAGCGAGAGTCGCATGGGTGTGGCGCAGATCATGAAGGCGGATGATTGGTAGGCCCGCCCTGCGAACCCGGTTCTGAAATACCTTTGTGAACGTCTCCGGATGGATGGGGGTGCCGTCCTCACGAGTGAATACGAAGCCGGTGTCATTCCATGCCGGTCCCCAGGCCACCCGCTCTCGAAGCTGCTGCGTTCGGTGATGGCGGAGGGCCGCCACCGTCGTCGAGTCGATCGAAATCTGTCGACGGCTCCGTCGTGTCTTCGCCGTTGGTCGCCGAGTTCGTCGAAGAACACGTTGAGGACGGCCTGGCTGCGACCGGGTCCGGCCCAGACAAGACGGCCCGTATCGTGGTCGACAACCACGATCAGGTAACGGTGAGAGCGTTTGTAGGAGATCTCATCGATCCCGATCCGACGCAGACCCGCCAAACGATCAATGGTGGCTTCTACATCGTCGTTGACGCGGGTGATGATCGACCCGATCGTCCGCCACGCCACCCGCAACAGTTGACAGGTGGCACTCTTTGAGGTCCGAACCGCCAACCAGGCCGCCATGGCGTCAAAGTCACGAGTATGCCCAGCACCGTGTCTCGCCCACGGAACCTGCGCAACGGTCTGACCGTGCGTTCGGCACTGGACTCTCGGGGCGTCGGCTTCAATCAACACCCGAGTGGTGCCCGCATCGAGGCCACGCCAACGCCGCCGACCAGCCCCACGGTCATACCCAGGTGATCGACGGCCGCACCGTCCGCACCGGCTGCGTGCCCTGGCGTCAGGTCGCACCGACACGACGATCGCATTGACTTCGTCGTCGACGCGGACGCCTTCGACAACCGTGCGGGTCAACCCACACGCACGTTGCCATACTCTGTTGTTCTGCACCCCGTTCTTCTCCCTCTGGTTTCGAGCCGTTACACAGCGCGAAACCTAGGAGCAGACGGGGTGCAGACGCCTCAACCCCTCCAAACCACCCACAGATACAGCAGAAGAGCCCGATATGTGCGGCCGCCTTGGTGGTATCTGGTGGTGGTCAAACATAAGGCCGTTACGCGTGGGCTAATCGAGTCCGGCTTCGTGAAGACGAGACGGCCGCGCTCACCTCTGATGTCGGCCAGCCGACCATAGATCGCCGTGGCAGCCGCAAAGGCGAGGCCGAACGCCACGAAGATCGATGCGATTCCGCTTGTGCTTAGCTCCAGTTCTCCGGCAAGGCTCGGGGCCACCACTGCGATCGCGGCGCTCCCGAGCGCTGTCAGCCCAAAGAGCACCCCCAGAACGATGGCGGTCGATAAATCACTCGTCGCGCCTCTCCTGTCGGCCACTTCTTCTTCCGCCACTTCTGGCACATCTGACGACATCGTCGGCCCGTCAGAACTTGCCGGAGTTGACGGGGTTCGCAGGCACGGGTTCGCTGTTGTCCCAGTGCTCCACGATCTTGCCGTTTTCGAGGCGGACGATGTCGACTTGTGCCAGCGGGTTGCCTTCCCAGTCGGCTTTGCAGAGTGTGGCGACGAAGTTGCCCATACCGACGACGAGCACGATCTCGGTGTACGTCAGCTGTCGATTCTCCCCTTGCGCAAGACGCCTGACGGTGTCGAGCCCGTCCCCTACGGCCGCGTTGTGCTGCACGTAGGGCTCAGCGAACCAGTTCTCGATTCGCTCGGGTCGAGCACCAGGAAACAGACAGTTCTCGAGCATGGACCTCACGAGTTCCTTGTTCTCTTCGGTGCGATCCAGCTCGGTGATCTCGGTTGCGCCGTCGATCTGCGTGCGCCCCGACGGGTTCGCGGGTTTGACCTCGGCGATGACGTCCCAGTGTTCGACGATCTTGCCATCGTCGTCGGTGTCGAAGAAGTCGGTGGTGACGTATTCGTACTGGCCGTCGTTCAGGCTCTGGCGGGCATGAACGAACACGTATCTGCCGTCCTCCCAACCACGCATGATCTCGATCTCCCGTTTGGGGTTCCGCTCGACGAATTCGGTGAAGAACTCGACGAAGCCGTCACGCCCGTCCTTTACGCCGGTGCTGTGTTGTGTATACCGGTCACCGGTATGAGCCTCGACAGCCTCCCTCGGGCGCCCCTCGGCGATCCCTTCCATGTACAGGGCTTTGGCCCGAGCAAGCTGCTGGCCTGCCGCTCGATTGCCCATGGTGTCGCTATCGGCCATTCGAGTCCTCCTTGCCATCGACCCGTGCGCCGATTGCCTCGAGAGTTCTCTCGGCTGTCTCCGTTGCAGAGTTGGGGTTCTGACCCGTGATCAGTCGGCCGTCGACCACGGTGTGGCCGCCGAGGGGAATCCGGGCCTTGCTGTAGATCATTCCGCGGTCTTCGAGGCGGCTTTGGAGGTTGTACGGCACAAGCTTCTTGACCCCAGCGATTCTCTCGTCGAAGTAGGCGAATCCAGTCCCCTTCTTGCCTGCGATCAGGTACTCACCGTTGCTGAGACGAGCGTTCTGGAGGGCAGCAGTGCCGTGGCAAACGGCGGACACCACGCGGTCCGACTCGTACATCTCACGAATCACGGCGTGGAGCTCCTCGCTATCCGCGAAGTCCCACATGGCTCCGTGCCCGCCGGCGAAGTAGACGACGTCGTAGTCCTGAATGTCGACGTCCGAAAGGCGTTTCGTGTCGGCGAGCAGCGCCATGAACTCCGGATCCTCGTGGCGACGACGGGTAGCCTTATCCAAGACCACACGACCGAGGCTCCGGCCGTCGACGGCGATCTCTCCTCCTTGGAGGCTGACGATGTCCATGCCGATGCCCGCTTCATCGAACACGTCGTAGAAGTGGACGAGCTCGGAGAGCCAGAGTCCCGTCGGATCCGCTCCCGGGACCTCGAAATCGGTGTGGTTCGTGACGACGATCAGTGCTTTCTTGTTCATGAGGTGATTCTTTCTCTTCGTGAAACCGGAACGGAGGCACCCTTTCCGGATATGAACATTCCGCACTATAGAACAAAGAATTCCGGAATGCAACATATCCACTAAGGTGGGCGAATGACAGCAGACACAGGACGACGACCAGAGTCGCCGTTGGGGCGAAAACAGGACCCATCGCGATCCGAGGCCATCCTCAGCGCAACCCGAGAGCTACTCCTCGAGCGTGGCCACCACAGATTCACGGTCCAGGACGTGGCCGACCGAGCCGGCGCCGGCGTCGGCGCCATCTACCGGCGCTGGCCCAACAAGGAATCTCTGGTCGCCGAAGCCATACGCACCGGGGGCGACCTCAGCTACGAGCGAAGCGACGATCCAAGACTGGACCTCACCAACCTCATACAGGACCGCGCCGCCCTTGCCACCAGCCACCCCGACTTCATGCCCGGCGTCGTCGCAGCCATGGGAACGAGCACCGAGATCAAGGATGCGATGAATCAGATCTACACGATCAACCCATACCGTGAGATCCTTGAGCGACTCCTCGGAGCTGACCACCCTCACCTCGAGCTCCTCGCCGAGCTCGCCCCCGCCATCATCGTGCACCGAACCCTCTTCGGCGGAGATCTCGACCCCGAAGCATTCACCCGAGAAGTCCTCGCACTTGTACTCGATAGCGCAAGCGAACCCACTGAGTAGGACCAACCGTCCGCTCGCGCCAGGACACGATCTCTCGGGCTGACACGATCGAATCGACGTTCCCGCTGCTCATCGATTGTGCCTGAGCCAGCCGCCCGTCTCGGATCTCGGGCGCAAGAAGGTGGTTGCGGTTGGGATTCCTGGTTCGAGCATGTCCTGTTAGGTAACCAACAGGACGCGCCGATCGCGAGCGCAGATCCTCAGAGGTCAGAGCGCGAATTCACGGTTCGAGCAAACCGTTGTGGACCCGGCAGGACTCGAACCCAGGCGCGCACAGCCTTCGGCGAGGGATCCGGCGCACATATCAGTCATCGCCGGGAACGATCTCGCGCACCTTCGAGAGCCCGAGAACCGGCAATATCTAGCGCCTCAATGGACCGACTCTGAGCGGATCACCCCGCTCTATATGTGCCTGATTGATACTTGGGGCGCGTTGCGGGGTGTTCCCGTAGCGTCGAGGCGCTGACTGGTTGGCTCTCTAAGTGCCTGTCACCCGTTCGG
>Ga0255047_10001744_pt1 | contig 15191 bp, 15 predicted proteins | sample JV7_2_1_MG_FD_183640 | JGI IMG/M metagenome (GOLD analysis project Ga0255047, IMG submission 183640) | Seawater microbial communities from Jervis Inlet, British Columbia, Canada - JV7_2_1 | ecosystem: Environmental > Aquatic > Marine > Inlet | place: Canada: British Columbia | collected 2016-10-06
GTTCCAGCACCTCGATCCAGACGGTTCGTTCAACGATCAACACGGCGCGCAGCGTCGTAGCGAAAAGTCCCGTGGCGACTTTACGGGCGATGACAAGATTCCGTGGCTCAGCCACAACTGGCTTGCGGACCTGATCGCGGTTGCTGCGTACAGTAGAGACCCGGTTGTCTTCAGGGCGGCGCGTGACGGCTTGCGAAAGGTGCTTGCCACCAACTCGTTCTGGCAGCGGAAGACAGGCCCCCGGATTGTGGATCGGGCTCTTGGTGCGCTTCAAGCTGGTGCGGCGTTTACGAAGGACCATTACCAGTCGCTTTATGACGCCTGCCTTGATCACATGGTTGTCGTCATTAATCAGATGCTTCAGCAGGTCGGTGACGAGCACTACGTTCTTGACGACGGGATTACGAGTGGGTCCGAGAATGCGCTGCTTGGCGGCGCTGTCCATGTCTGGCAATGCGGTGGGGTCTACAAGCGGATGGTTGAGTGTTCCGAGATGCTAACCGCGTCTGGTCGCACCCCACCGCCCGAGTGGCACCCGAAGATCATCCAGTTCGCTGAGTTCATGGCGCGGAACTGTATCTTGCACCAGGACACCACCTTCCAGTATCGCAGTTACTCGCGCACGCAGCCGCGAGGCACTACCGCGTACTTTGGCTTCCCGAACTATGTGGACACGATGCCCACCCCTCTGCCGATCGCGTACAACTACTATGGCTGGGCTGATGGGCTTGACGGCGGCAAGTACGCTTACCCGTCGTGGGCAGGCACCAACAACTCATGGCATGTCAGTTATCTTGCGTACCTCGGTGACCACAAGCCTGAGTATCGCCCGCTGGTCAAGGATGTGCTTGGTACTTGGATGAACCGCCTCAGCGGCGATTTCCGGGGCGTTGGCGGAAATATCAGTGCCAAGGTGTGCTCAAGCTATATGGTTGGAGCGGCGGACACGGGTGCAATTCTGAAGATCAGTAGCTGGTAGGGAGCGTTATGAAAGCAGGCGATGCGGACTACGTTGTGTTGAGCGAGATTCGGAGCGACACCATTAATGTCGTTCGGGTTTGGCTGCACAAGATTGGCGGGGAGAAGACCCTTTGCGGTGATTTGCCTTACGTTGGCGCGGACCACCCGCAGGCTTTCATGCACCGGCTGATGATGATTGCGAACACGGTTCGAGTGACAATTCAAAACCTGCATTTGGCGCGTGTTCATATTGATGAGCAGAGTTTTGTGGGTTCGCTTGAGACGGCAGTTCGGGCGATTGCGGAAAAGCTCCGTCACACGCCGCTTAACGCAGACGGGAAGAAGGAGCTAAAGACGCGGGGAGACGGCTCCGTTGCGGTGATCGGTGAAGATGCGGTTGAAGTCGTTGGCATGGATGGTTCGGGGGTTCCCGAAGTTGATGATGGGGTGACGCAAGTTTTGAAAGCGTCAATCGACCCGGAGCCGTCCAATGACGAAGGTCACCCGGAAGCTCCGGGTCAAGGGCGGTTGATCCTGCCGTCTTGATGAATACTGACCGACCGATCTGGAGCAGCCTTCGTCCGGGCGACCCCCGGCGGGGGCTGTTGTTGGTTCAAGTGGCCTCGGTCTTCGAGAAGGTCGTTACCCCAGACGCGGGCAGTTGCTGGATGGTTGGGTGTTGCGTTGTTTCGATTCGCGGGCGGGTGACTTCGGTTGCACGGCTGATGTATGAATGGCACCACGGCATCCGTGGCCCGTTCACGGCGAAGAGTTTCAAGCGGTCGTGTGGTGGCGGGAAGCACTGCGTTAATCCCAGGCACCTGACACCAAGATGGGGGGAAAATTCGAGAAAGTCTTGACATACGGAAACCCCGTGGTAAATTGGTGTTGTAGCAAACCGGTGCTGTACCGGGGCGAGACACTACCTTCAACCGGAGACTTTCACTATGATGACCCAGACCGCGTCCCAGCTTGCCAATCGGCCCGCTTACGAGCATTGCGCGAGCTTCGATGACGCATTGACCAAAGCCAACGCTGTCCGTGAAACCAGCCGAGAACTGGTCGTGGCCCCAGAGCAGATCAGTTACGAACTGGCGGAAGACGGTGATGAGCGCCGCCTTGTCGTCAAGGTGGGCACCCCCAGGGGCGAGAAGGTGTTCGAGGCGACGAACTATCTCATGGGCCAGATCGGGAGCCACACGGGGGTCAACCTCAAGCTGGTCAAGCACCTCACGCCCGAGACCCTGACCTCTGCGCTTCGCGAGACATGGAAGCCCGGTGAGACTCTTCCGAAAGAGATCAAGCTGCTTCACACCGACACCAAGCTGCGGGCGTTCACGGGGACTGGCTACACCCGGCTCTGGGACGCTGAGATCCTTGAAGCTCTCGACCGTTGGCTGGTTGGTTCCGGGGGTTGGATGGCCGCAGAGCCGACCATCAACCAGTCGTGGGCCACGCGAAACCCTGACGGGTCGATGAAGCCTGCGATGTTCCTCGGCGACCGCTCTTCTCACTTCTTCATGTACTCGAAGGAGCGCGACGACGGCAACGGCGGGATGCGCACCGGCTTGATCACCAACAACTCGGAAGTTGGTGCGAAGAGCTTCACCTTCTCCCACTTCCTCTTCATGGAGATGTGCGCCAACTTCCTGATCTGGTCTCCCAAGCAGTTACGGACTCAGATCTACAAGCACACTCGCAACACGCTCCGCCATGGCTGGGCGGCCTACAACCGCCTGCTTCAGGAGTTGAGCAACGAAGTCAACCCGCTGGTCATGGAGACGCTCGAAGCGGCCAAGGGGCAGATCTTCCAGCGGGTGGTGACGCCGAGTCGCGACGAACAGGTCAAGGCTCGTGAGTTGAAGATGGACCCGGAGATCTTCGCTCGTGACGAAGCGGCGGCGCGCAAGATCGCGGGCAAGACTTCCTTGACGCTGACGCAAGCGCGGCGCGGGATGGTGGCGTCCAAGCGTGATCACAACCACCTGGGTGAAGACCCTTACTCGATCTTCGGGGTCGTGCAGGGGATCACTGACGCGGCGAAGGGCGAGAAGTTCCAAGACGCGATGGTGGACATGAGCGAGGCGGGTTCCCGCCTGCTGGATCTTGTGACCGTGTAAGGTTACAATCGGAACTCCTTTCTTCACTGCGCGGTGTGGGCCTTTGCGGGGCTTGCGCCGCGCTCTTTTGTGTTAAGCTCCGAGTGGAAGTGAAAGTCCAGCCCGTTTGTCTGAATTTAGCGCCGGTCGCCTATTCCCTGGTCGGCGCTTGAAATCAGATGAGCGGGTTTTTTGGTAATCTCGCGCCCATGGCTGACGCACTGATCTTCGTAGTAGGTGATTTTCTACTCGATCGTTATATCCAAGGCGAAGCTACTCATATCTGCCCGGAGGCACCGGTCCCGGTCATCGTTGAGGACAACTGTTGGACGACACCCGGCGGTAGTTGGAATGTTGCGCTAAACGTCGCGGCAGCGGGGGCGCGGGTAGTTTCATTCACGGTTGATGGAGCTACGGCGGGGGGCGTCTCAGACGCCGTAGCAAGCGAGACGTTCCAAGATGGGCAGTCGGTCATCTACCGCTCTCCGGGGCGTGTCACGCAGATCAAGACCCGCATTCTGGGCCAGTACGGCCAGCAGATCGTCAGACTTGATACGCCGAAGGATGGCCCGATCACTACCTTTGAAGCGAGCGAGTTGGTTGGGCTGATGCTTGAGGCGGGTAAGCCTGACATCTTGGTGGTGTCGGACTACGGGTGCGGTGTCATCACCCCGTATTTTATGAACATGCTGTCTGCGGCGTTCCATGGTGTGCGCATAGTGGTTGATCCGTACCCGACGACTGACCCAGCGGTGTATGGGCGGGTTTATGCCATGACGCCTAACCAGTACGAGGCGGCGCGAATCGAAGATGCGTTAGAGCCCGGTGAGAACATGTCTGAGTTCGCAGAGTACATGGTCATTACACATCGCCATGACCCGGTCGAATTGGTGCGTGGCGATGAGGCGTTGAAGGTCGCAGTTCCGCAGCGGCAGCTTGTTGATGCCTGTGGTGCGGGCGATGCGTTCGTCGCGCACTTCGCTACTGCGCTGGCGGGCGGTCATGAACCGGTAAGTGCGCTGATCCCGGCGGTTCATGCGGGCGCGGTCGCGGTTTCGGAAAGAGGGGTTAAGGTCGTCAGTCGCGAGGAGGTGTATCAGTCTCTTCAGTCTGAAATCACTTGACACCCGGAAACCGTTCTGGTAAGATATATCTGCGTCGGGGAAGCTCTCCCCCTCGCATGGGAGACCGAAAGGCAACTCCAACGGCCCGCGAAAGCTCTGGTCAGTGATTAGCGGGGGTAGCTCAAGCGCCAACCTCAAGCGCACCCGGCTGACCACCGGGCGAGAGCACCGGCTGCGGTCGGAGATGTGGTGAGCCTTTCGGGATTCCGCCCCTTGGGGGTGATATGGGTTAGACGCGGCATCAATCCCGCATGTCGGAGTTGTCGCGGACGGGGGTTCGACTCCCCCCACCTCCACTTGCGTTGGGCAGTCCTGAAACCAGGGGCTGCGAACGGACTGAATTAACAGCATCCCCATGGGGGGTGGGTTTCCTTTTACGGGGAGACGTACCGAGGGAATCAACCCCAGCGCCTCGATTTCCCATACGGAGCAGTTATGACCGAACGCTGTGACCACTGTGACGAGGTCTTTACGGGCACCGATCACATCTACATCTTGGACGCTGACTGGGCGCTCGTCGCTCAGCAGCCTTGGCAGCATGGCGCGTGTGCCGACTGGGTTCACGCTTCGTGCTTCGACGAGTTCCGCGCAAGCGGTGACGCCATCTCTGACGAGTGAAACCTGGGCGACCCCCTGCAAGGGTACTTGACACTCGGAAACCGGCATGGTACAATATGGGTGAAGAAAGGAGGTCACCAATGACCAACCGAGGAACCGCCCGCCTATTTACGGAGGCCCACGCTGAGCTTCTCAGTAAGCCGTACCCAGCGGGCACCGACGAGGCGATTACTCATGACAGCAAGTTTTTCGATCTGATCTGCCCGCCTGGGCATTGGAAAGATCCGATCGACGGTCTCGTTACGGGCATTCCGGCTGAGCATTACGTTGAGGCGGTTGAGCGGATCGTGACCGCCATCGTTAACTTCACGGCCACCGTCCCCTTCGTTTCCGAGGGGTTCGGGGCGGCGGACTACGCGCTGTTTCAGGCTGAGGGGTATCGAGCGGGTCCGGCGGGGGACCATTAAGGAGCAGAGATGGCAGTGAACGCAGAGCGAGTGTGCGAAGCGTTGAACACCACGACGAACTCGATCCGACAGGCGCACCTTGCTCGCAAGTGGGTGGAGCGTGCCTACGGCATGGAGCATGGCATGGAGTGGGTGGACCTGCCGAACGGCACGGGCGTCTGGTACGTCAACCGTGGGGACACCTACGACACGACCTTGTGCAAGGTCACCGACATGGCGACAGGTTCGTTCGATTGGATCGTCGGATCATGGGGCGGCTTGTTCGAGGAGGCAGAGCGCGAACGCTACGCCCACACTGGAGAGCAGTCGTGTTGCAACTGCGGCGAGTACGCCGAGTGTGAAGAGCATAGCGGCAAGAACTGGCACGGCTATGCGTGTGAGTCGTGCCGCGAGGAAGTGATCGACAGGCGCACCTAAGAGGAGATTGTAAAATGAGCAGCGACCGCCGATGCGAGCAGGGGGGATCGCACCGGCCCTTCCTCGGATTCCCAGGCAAGTTCGTCTCTTGACACTCGGAAACCTATCTGGTACAATATGGGTGAAGAAAGGAGGTCATCAATGACCATGACCATGAACGACGCGGCCCTCTCCCTCTGCCACGCTTGCGAACAGTGGGTTGGCACTGAGTTCACCACCCAGATCGCGGGTGATTCCATTTGTGAGGCTTGTGAGGAAATCGTGGAGGAACAGTTGTGGAACGACTTCTATGAGCAGGAAGATCGTTGGGGTCTTGCGCAAAGCATCATTGCTGCTTGATCGAAGAGAACACCGCTCACCTGGAGGCATGAGAACCCAATGAACACCTACCACACAGACTACGACGCCGCCCATGATGCGGCTCAGGCCCTCGCTAACCGTTTGTCCCGTGATGCTGGCATAGAGAGATCAGGCCGGGGATTCATAGTGCGCCTTCTACCTGATCTGGCTCACTCCTACGGTTGGGATCTCAGAGCGGAGCGCGTTACGCCGAACCTCTCTTGACACTCGGAAACCTATCTGGTACAATATGGGTGAAGAAAGGAGGTCATCAATGACCATGACCGCGACCCCAAAAACGACTTGGACGGTTAGTTTCCGAACCGGTCGTAGCGTTACCTTCGACAGTGCCTACTACTCCAACGATAAGGAGTTTTGGGTCAAGCTCGAAGGGCTTGCTGAGACCAACGATTTTGCCAAGAGCCTTGTCGATGCTGAAGCCAAGTACGGTCGGCTGAGTCCCAAGCAAGAGGCGTGGGCTCACTACCTTGTGTATCAGGCGGCGTCGGAGTCCGAGCCGCCGGTTGCGGTGGGGACCTTCTCTGGGCTGATCGAGATGCTCGACCGGGTCTTTGAAAGCGGCGTCAAGTACCCCAAGGTTCGCCTCATGGGTGACGCCACTGGTACGGTGGTTTTGGCTCGGACGAAGGGCGGGGCAAACCCTGGCTCGGTCAACGTCACGGACGGCAGGCCGTTCGGTTCCAACGTCTGGTACGGGCGCGTCGAGCTTGACGGGTCGATGGTCGCCAGCCGGGACTTGACGCCGGAAGTCAAGGCGCTGCTCTCGGCGTTTCAAGCTGACCCCGCTGGTGTCGAGGCGCGGGATGGCGAGCCTTCTGACGACGCAGACGCAGGTGTCGGCCTCTCGTGGCTCTGAGTCTTCAAATGAAAGCTGCCGCTAATCTGGTATGATCCGGTTGGTGGCGGCCCTGTTTTGCGGGGGTCAGATGAGCAGACTTCGGATTAAGGCATTCCTCCGCCAACAGGGAAAGGCGTCTACCGACGCCTTTCTTGCTGGATATGGCGGTGAGGTCGTCATGTTCTTACCGGAGGGCGGTGGGCGCACCCTTCCGATGAATCGCCGTTACAGCACCTTGACCGCGAGGGGCGAAGTACGCGATGCCGAAAGCGCACGCCTGAAACGTGCCAGCATCCGGTTGTCGGCTCGGGACATCTTTTGGGATGAGACCAGGGACTGGAGGCGTGAGATTGCTCGCCCTGAAGCGTTGCGTGAGGTTGACGAGCATGTGCTCGATGAGGGACTGCGGCGGTTGGTAAGAAACCTCTGCGTTCGCTTTGGGAAGGGCTCTGGCGGGGGGTTTGCGCCGTGCAATAAGGTGGTGTCTGCACGCACAGAGAAGGCGTTTCAGCGTTTGGAGTCGCGTCGGCGGAAGAAGTTCAATCTCATCAATGATGTGCTCTTTGGCCGAAAGGACCCCCCTGAATCTATGCAGCTAACCCGCCGCTCCGTTAATTTGAGTACCGGGGTGGTGACCCAAACGACCGTGACCAAGGCGATGCCTCGGCCTGTCACAGTGCGTATCAAGGGTGGGAAGTACCGTGGGAAATACGGTGAAGTTGTTGGTTCCGATCCGGGGAGTCGAGGCGGCGCGACCGGGCGCTTTTTGGTCGTAATCCCTGGCACGACTGATCGGGCTACTGGGGTAGCGCAGTTGGGTCGTCGGGCGCGGCATATCTATGGTTCTGACCGGCTCGTTCGTGGCAGTGGTTACCCTGAAGACCATCCGGTGCTTGGGCGGGCGCGGTGGGTTTCAGCTAAAGATGTGTCGCCTGTTTCTCAGCGTCGGTTTGAACGGTTTGAACGCAATGTACGGGCGGGTAGCCGGAGGCCGGGGGTTGAGGTGGGGGTAGGGGTAAGGGGTGTCTAAGCGCATCAAAGGCAACCTTTGCCGGATGAAAGACGGTAAGTACGGTCAGTGCGAGCCGCGTGGCTTAACGCTTGCATCTAAAGGCGCGGACACTCGTAACGTGGCATTGGCTGGCCGCATGTCGCAAGCAATCGCTCAGAAGATCGACTCGCAGGCAGAATTCAAAGCGGCGCTTAAAACCGAGAAGGGCGTTCATACGGTGACGGTGTTTGCTGGGCGTTCTATACCGCTCGGTAAGGTTGTGATCGGGACCCGCAACGATGGTTCGATCAAGCTGGCGTATACCGGGCGGCTGATGCAGCATGTGCGCTCTTACGAGACGCAGAAGTTGAAAGGCTTGGAAGGGCTTGGACGGGGAGCCAGTGTGGTCCATCGCCGTGGGCAGTCGAAGGCTGGCTGGCAGGCGTCAGAATACACGCGGGCGCAGAAGTCAAATGCTCGGAAGCAAGTGCAGATGGCAAGCGCTCGCGTGGTCGCGCTGTCACTGTCGCGGCTTGCGAAACGGGTTGCCAAGGCAAACCGTGGGTTGCGACGAGGAGTTGAAAAGAAGCCGGTCGATCTTCTTTCGCTGCTTTACAGTGAGCAGCGGGCGGCAGTTGGGCCATCATTGCGGGCTGCTCGGTTGATTCTTGAGGCCAAGAAGAAGCTCAGGGGCAACCTTTGCGTGAACACTGGTCAGGGTAGTGGAGGTGGTTTCACTGCTTGTAGCACGGGCGCTACGGCCACACATACTTCGGCGATGAGCGCGCTCCATGGCGCGCTCCGGGCTGGTGACGCTGATGCTTTGCGCAAAGCTGCGCGTGAGTTGGTGGACAAGGGTTACCAGGGGCGCATTACGATTGTTCCGAATGCCGCGACTCTGGACCCACATTATTTGGCTGGTGCTAACGCCGTGGCCCTCGTCCGAATCGCGTCGGTGTACAAAAGTCTGATCGAAAAGTCTGAGCGCGCGGAAGATCGGCGTATAGCACTTGAACGCAGCCGCAGCGTCTTGGGCAGGCCCTTCATGGGCGACCCGGAGACGTTCCCATTGTCGGGCGGGGACACTCTTGTGCCCTTCAAGGAGGGTTCGGTTTCGCCTGAAGTGACCGAGATGCAGCGGATGGCTGTGGCGAAGCGCGGCGGCAAAAAACAGGTGCTCGCAAGCGGGTGGGAGACGTTGGAGCAGAGCGAGGCTCGTATTGCAGGGAATGCGCACGAATCCGCAGCGCTCTTCAATAGCGCGGGCGATCAGATACTCGCGAAGCGCGGTGGTAAGCACACTGTGAGTTTCAATTACCGCGAGTTGCAGGTTATGGAGGGTGGGGTGATGACCCACAACCACCCCAGTGCCCTGGGGTTGTCTGGCCAGGATCTACACCTCGCGGTCTCGTTGAACCTTGCACAGGTCCGCGCTGTGACCGAACTTTTCGATGCGGATGGTAAATCTGTTGGCCGTATTACATACGCATTCACTCGCCCGGAAAAGGGGTGGCTTGATGGCGCTACAGGCAGCGCGGGTGACTTGTGGCGTGGTTATCGCCTCACGGGCTCCTCGGGCTCCTTCCTCGTGGCGGGTGAAGTGCCGCCTGGGGTACGAGAGATGGCTGAGCACATTAGAGGTCGTCAAGCGCGACACCTCAAGACGTGGAGGAAGTCGTTTGACCTTGGCACTAAAGAGATGGGCGCGCTTGGTCTTGATGCCGCGATCGTAGGTGTCATCAAAGTGAACCAGCGGGCGGCGGCGGATGCGGGGCTTGCTGACTCGTTCAGTTACAAGATCGAAGGTTCGGTTCTTGGCCGGGCGGCAAAGGATTTGTACCCCGCTGGTCAGAAGCCCTCCAAGCGCCGAAAGCGAGGCGTCTCGGCGCTTGGGCTCGACAAAGCTGTTAAGCGCGCTATTGACATTTTTCAGGGCGTCGAGAAGCCGACTGTTGATTACTTTGCCCAGCAGCGTTCTGACGATAAGCAGTTGGCCGGTAGGGTGAGCGGGTTTTCGCTCGGCGGCAAAACGCGATTTCGTAGGGTGCTTTTCGACACGAAAAATTGGCACAAGGGCATTGCGTACTTGCTGCGGAAGGAGGGCGCGAAGAGCGGTGGCATTGCATTAATGCGGCACCCGGATCGTCCTGAGATCCTGTTTCCGGTTAATCCAAACAACCTCGACAAGCCCACTCGGTATGAAGGGCGGCTGTTCAAAGTAGTTGATGGGGACATTGTACCGGCATGATTAAACCAGCCCTCCGATATGATGAAGCCACCGGCAAGATGATCCCGGTCCTGGTGGATGACCAAACGTCCGTGACCCTTGATCCTGATGGCACCACGTTCGGCATTTTGATTCGCGGGGGGTTTGCTTGGGCCGATACCGCAGGCGGCCCGAAGCCTACGGCTGACCAGCGCGAGGCTTTGGAGAGGTTGCGTGATGAACTCTAAGGGTTTGAGCGAAGCCAAGAAGAGGCTACGCGGCAACTCTTGCGTGAACACTGGCCGGGGCAGTGGTGGGGGTTTCACGGCGTGTAGCGCGTCGGTTACGGCGCAAGTGAAGAAGACGCATGATGCGATGTTCTCGTCGGTTGCGAAGCGGTTTGGTAAGTCGGCACCTGCGTTGCGTGATGAGATTGATCGGCAGATGCGCGATTGGCTGGGTGACGCTGATGTTTATGTGCGCGTACCGGCGGGTGTCGTTGCGAGGATCTTGGATGACGGCAGGATCAAGACTCAGTTTGAGTCGAAAAGCAGCGGGGGGATGTTCAACCCATCTTTTCGATCGGGCGTTGAGCACTCGCTTCTCGGCATTGACAAGAAAACCAAAAACGCGGATCGACCGGTTTATGGGTATCTGGCGCACGGGCCTGAGCGTGTGAACAAGGTGGCTGGCTATGGTGGTGTGGCCATTAAGCTGAAGCCTGAAGCAAAGGCGCGTGTAAAGTTCACCGTAGGGGACTCATTCAAGACCTACCGGCATGGGTTGATGGGCGAGGCGGAAGCTCGCCAAAAAGGCAATCCGGTAGCGCAGAGCATCAGCACACGGACACCGAGCTACACCCTTAATCGTAAGCAGGTAGAGGAGTCGGTGTTTAGCGGTGGCTTTTCGGCGTTTACTGAAAAGAAGACCACTGGCCCTGATTACATTGAGGCCATGGTGCTGGGCGGTGTAAAAGTGTCTGACATCGCTTCGGTCACTTACACTACAGATGTCATTTACTCGGGCTCCTTCCTGGCGGAGATGCGCAAATCGGTGAAACGATTGCAGAGTATGGGGATCGAGGTCCATGGCCCGAGTGCCTTGTTTGACACGTTTGATGAGAGTACACATGCGTATAATCGTGGCTCAGCGGGAGGGGCAACTGTTGATAGCTCTCGACGCCAAGGGTCTTCGGATGGGGGCGCAGGGCGAGATAGCGGATCTGGAGCAGCGGACCTTGATGGGTCCGTTACCGCTTCAATCGTTGCTCGCGAGAGGATACTGGGAGCCTGCGAATCACTCGTCCGAGCAGATGAAGATGATCGAAGGGTTTCAGCGCATCGCGGGCTGATTGCCGAAGCCAAGAAGCGGATCAAGGGCAACCTTTGTCACGATAAGACGTTTGTCGCGTGCAACAGTGGTGTGGGCGGTGAGGGTTGGCAGCAGACTTTCGGCGAGTTCACCGAGACGCTCGTCATCAAGTACAAGGTCAGGGAGCGTTTTGACGTGATCGGTCGGGCCGCGCCCCAACTGGTCAAAGACATGACCCCTGAACATGTGGTTGCCGAGATCGGGCGCATGGTGATGAAGGATGACCTTAAGGGTGGCATCGCTAAGAACCGTCCACGTCTCCGCTCCGGTCTGGAGCGGGTCGGGTTTGCCACCTCGGAGCCGGATCGCGTGTTCGGTGGCCGGACCTATCCACTGGCAGGCGACGGCAAGAAGATCAAACAGGACTGGCAGGACCGCTGGCTCTCGATCCGTCGCGCCGCGCAGCGTGGTGAGACTATCCCTGAGTCGGTGCTTGGCGAACTGACCAAGAAGAATCAGGTGTGGTTGAAGGCTGGGGCGATAGAGGAGGCCACGACCACCGACCGCTACCAGATGGCTGCCCTCAAGGACCGTCTGATCAAGAAGGCGCTCACGCACCTGAAGGTCACCGGCAATGGTGAGATCGTTAGCAAGAAGACGGGCAAGACCCTCCCAGGGGCCAACCTGTCGGGCTACCGAGTCCACAAGCTGACGGTGGACGGGAAGAAGGTCCAAGCCCGTGCTCATCGGATCGTGGCGCTCAGCAGGCACGGTCATCTGCCCAAGGGCACTTACATCGACCACAAGAACCGGAATCGCTCGGACAATCGCCCTGGCAATCTCAAGGTTGCGACACCAGCCGACAACGCCCGGAACCGGGGGGCAGTGACCACTGCGAAAACAGTGGACGACTTCTCGGAGGCCAAGAAGAAGTTACGCGGCAACTCTTGCGTGAACGCTGGTCAGGGCAGTGGTGGCGGTTTCACCTCTTGCAGTGGTGGCCGGATTGAGGTGGCACTGACTTCCACCAAGGATCGGATGACCATTGACAAGACGCTCGCTTACATTGACGCTCGGTCACGCGGCAAGATGGATCTGAAGTCGTTACGGGCGCAACTGAAAGAGGCGGCACCGAAGGGGTTGTTTGGGAAGACCAGCGTGGACCCGAAGGTCTTGAAGATCCAAGACCTTGATTTGGTTAAGCGGCGGGTCAAGAAGATGGGCGGTAAGCTGTCGTCTGACGCTATCGTTGTGGACTCTAACGGGTACGTCATTGATGGCAGGCACCGGGCGGTGAGAGCGCTACTCGCCGGTAAGAAGATCGAAGCCTATGCGCCGATCACCCGGAAGAAGCCGCTCGACGAGGCGTTGATTGCCGAAGCCAAGAAGAAGTTACGCGGCAACTCTTGCGTGAACACTGGTCAGGGCAGTGGTGGGGGTTTCACCTCTTGCAGTGACGGTGGCGTTTTGGACGCACCGGCTTGGGACATGTCTATGGAGGATGTCTATAAGCAGGCCGGATTCCTCAAGGAGCATAAGGCGATCAAAGCTCGCAATCTGACGAAGGACCCCGAAGAACGGCGTGCGTTGAATTTCTACACACGCGGTGACATCCCCGAAGGGCTTTCGGCACCCCCGCCCGCGCCGTCGTGGATCATGATCGGGCGTCTTACCAGAGACGGTGCTTCAAAAACCGGCATGAGCAAGGCGGACGCTGAGGTGTACGGCGCTGCCATGGACAAGACCATCGGGGCGATAAAGGCGATGCCGCAGATTGATGGGGCTGTGTATCGCGGGTTCGATGCCAACAACCTGAAGCTAAGCGTTGGCGGGGAGTTCGTATCGGACTCAATCTTTTCAGCCTCTGTTCACCCTGGCGTGGCCAGTCGCTTTGCGGGCCATCGACGTAGACCGGAGTGGGAACTCAAGAAGGGCTTGCCGCAGGCGGATATCTCGGTCATGCGGATCAAGGGAAAGTCGAGGCTCCTTGGCTCGGCTTCTGCGGTTGACTCCGAGTTCGAGGCAGTGTTCCTCCCTGGGCAGCGTTTCCGTGTGGTTGGTGTTCACAAGCGAGTGAAGGCATACACGGATGGGCTTGATAGTTACGGTAAACGGAACAGTCACATGGTGACAGTTTATGACGTTGAAGCGATCGGGACCGAGCCATCGGGTAAGTTCAAGATCAAGGAGTCGGTGGCGTGAAGCGTGACAAGTTGGCTCGGAGATTTACGGATACGGAGTTCATTCGTGTGGTCAAGTCCGAGCGTGCAGTTAAGCAGGAGATGATCGCCCGAGCGCTGGAGATGGTTCAGCGGCGCGGTGATGACGCACTTGTCAAGAAGCCGACCCCGCGATCGGGTAATCTGTGACCTGATACCGGAGGGAAGATCATGTCGTCACAAGTTTCTGAGTATTTTGAGCTGGTACGTTCGGGCACCTCGATCGTGGAGGCCAAGAAGAAGCTACGCGGCAACTCTTGCGTGAACACCGAAAAGGGCAGTGGTGGCGGTTTCACCTCTTGTGACGCTGCCGGTGGCAAGGTGTCGAAGAAGGCCGATGGCAAGGTGTCGAAGAAGGCCGGTGGCAAGGTGTCGAAGAAGGCCGATGGCAAGGTTTCTTCGCGTGATTTGCTGAAGGGCAAATATAAGCTGGCAGTTACCGGCAGTGGCCGGGACGGTCGTGAGAAGGCGGCAGGTAAGCTGATCAAGGGCATTGAAAAGTCCGCTGACATCTGTAAAGCACGCCCTCCGGTTTGTAAGAAGAACCTGGGGCTCACTCGCGACAAGATGCCTCAGCTTGATGCGCCGACTACTAAGCGCTTTCTGAAGTCGTACCGTGACGAAGGCGTCAAGGTTAGCGACAAGTGGATGCACGTCGGTCAACTCAAGGCTACGCAGGCTGAGATCAACGCGACTAAGGTTGCGGGGATGGCCAAGTCGGTTGTCGGTGGCAAGTTCCCGAACATTACCGATCCGATCATCGTTAGCCGCGACGGCTACATTCTTGACGGGCACCACCGCTGGGCTACGTTGCTGGCCCTGTCGCCCGACAATCGGATGCAGGTGGTTCAGGTCGATGCCCCGATCAAAAGCCTGTTGAAGAAAGCGGCGTCATTCAAAGGTGTCGAGCGCCGTGGCATTAAAGAGACCAAGCGGCTTGTGTTGTTTGGCGAGCGCTATTTCAAAACGGGGGGCCAACCCCGCCCTTTTGCCGTTAACGCCGCGCTGGATGAAGCCAAGAAGAAGTTACGGGGGAACCTTTGCGTCAATACCGGGCAGGGCTCCGGTGGCGGGTTCACGGCCTGTGGCGGAGCTTCCGGCAGTGGCCAGAAGGACGCGCTCAAGGTGATCGTGGACGGGATCAAGAAGGACCGCTACGCCTCCAAGACCGAGAAGGAGAACGCGACGGCGTTGGCCAAGGTGGAGCTGAAACTTCAGGAGTTGGCCGGTGACACCGCGTCCCGGTACATGAAGGCCGACGGCTCCTACACCACGGCCCGCTCGAAGCAGCACGCCAAGTGGGTCGAGAAGATCGACAACCCGAACGCGGAGCCCCAGGAGACCCCGACGGTGATCATGTTCGGGGGCCTCCCAGGCTCGGGGAAGAGTAGCGCGTTGGGGGCTTCACTTGGAATGGGAAAGGATGACCCCAAGTCATTTGTGGCCAACGCGGTTGTTGTGGATTCAGACCGAGCCAAGGCCGTGATGCCCGAGTACAAGGGGTGGAACGCTACTGAAGTCCACCGAGAGGCCAGCTACGTCGCCAGCCTGCTTGAAGCCAACGCAAGGGCTTCTAAGCAGAATGTGATCTTGGACGGGACGTTCAAGGACCCTGTGAAGATGGGGAAGGCAATCTCGGAT
>Ga0255047_10001745_pt1 | contig 15175 bp, 13 predicted proteins | sample JV7_2_1_MG_FD_183640 | JGI IMG/M metagenome (GOLD analysis project Ga0255047, IMG submission 183640) | Seawater microbial communities from Jervis Inlet, British Columbia, Canada - JV7_2_1 | ecosystem: Environmental > Aquatic > Marine > Inlet | place: Canada: British Columbia | collected 2016-10-06
CGCTTGGGGTAGCAAGGAAACCGAGGCCTTCTTGCAGGCTTCATTGGCTCCGGCTGCGCGGACCGCCCGAATTCGTCCCGGGGCCGAAATCGGGGGCCGAACCATCGAAGGAATTCCAGGGGCGGTAGAGGTTGACGGTGAGTCGTCGGGCCTGGTGATACAGGATCCCTCCTCGGTGGCGGTTGGATGGGCAGCCGCCGTCGATCCGGGTATGACGGTCCTGGACATGGCCGCCGCCCCCGGCGGGAAGACACTTCACCTATTCGACCAGCTGGCCGGACGGGGGACGGTCATCGCCTCCGACCGGCACCTGCGCCGCGTGCAGTCGGCCCGCCGGCGCCTGTTGCGCCACCACGCCGATGTGCCGTGGCTGGTGGCCGACGGCCGGCGCCTGCCCTTTGCGGGCCAAGTCTTCGATCGTGTGTTGCTCGATGCTCCCTGCACCGGAATGGGAACACTGCGGCGCCGGCCCGAGATCCGGCAACGGGTGGGCCCGGATGCGCCGGTTCAAGCAGGCACGCTGCAGCGCGAGCTCTTAGAGGCCGCCCTCGAAGTGGTGCGTCCAAACGGAATGGTGGTCTACGCCGCTTGCACGGTGTTCCCGGAGGAGACGGTCGATGTTGTCGCCGGGTTGAAGGCCGACCCACCGCCCGGCCTGCCAGGTCGTGTAGCCGGCAACGGGTGGCTGCTGGGGCCGCACCTCACCGGCAGCGACGGCATGTTCATCAGCCTGGTGCGACCGTGAGGGTTTGCCCAGGCCCTATCGCGGGCGGCCGGTAGGCTCTCCTTCCTATGGCAGCCCGCATCTATCCCTCGCTTCTCGCCGCCGACTTCGCCCACCTGGCCGACAGTGTTGCCCGGGTCGAGGACGTGGTCGATGGCCTGCATGTGGATGTGATGGACGGCCACTTCGTTCCCAACATCTCCTTTGGGCTCAGCGTGATCGAAGACCTCCGGCCCACCACCGGGCTCTTCTTTGACACTCATCTGATGATGAACAACCCGGACTTCTTCTTCCCACATTTCAAAACCGCCGGATGCGACATGGTCACGGTGCACATCGAGGTAGCCCCTGATCCCACCGAAATGGCAGCCAAGGCCCGGGCAGAAGGCCTGAAATTCGGCCTCACCCTCAACCCGCCGACCCCTTTTGAGGCGGTCGAGCCTTACCTGGATTTGGCGGACAATTTGCTGGTCATGTCGGTGTATCCGGGCTTCGGAGGCCAGGCGTTTGTGCCACAGGTTCTGGAAAAAGTGGAGCGGGCCAGGGAAATCATTGATTCGGCAGGTTTGGCGGCCGATATACAGATCGACGGGGGCATAACGCCCGAAACTGGCCGGCTCGCCAGAGCCGCCGGCGCCGATATTTTCGTAGCCGGGACCGCGATTTTCGGACAGCCTGACCCTGTTGAAGCCGTGGCGAACCTGCGAGCGGCCCTACAGGATTGACAGATGAACGAACGCATCTTCATTGCCGACGACGATCCGGACATCGTCCAATTCGTCTCGGTCAATCTGCAGTTGGAGGGCTACGAAGTCTCGTCTGCCACTGATGGCAAGTCTGCTCTGGCCGCGATCACCAAGGACGCTCCCGATCTGGTGATCCTCGACATCATGATGCCCGAGATGGACGGTCTGGCCGTTCTTCGCCGCATGCGCGCACACCCCGTCAGTGCCAACGTGCCGGTGATCGTGCTGACTGCCAAGGCTCTGCCGCAGGACCGCATCCGGGGCCTGGAACTGGGCGCCGACGACTACATCTCCAAGCCGTTTGAGCTAGATGAGCTGATGGTCAGGGTTCGGACTGTGCTGCAGAGAGCCAAGGCGATGCGGGACCTGTCGCCGTTGACCGGGCTGCCGGGCAACTTCCGGATCACCCAGGAGCTAGAGCGCCGGACCGAGAGCGGCGATCCCTACGCCCTGGTGCACGCCGACCTCGACAACTTCAAGGCCTTCAACGACCACTACGGGTTCATGCGGGGGGACGGTGTGATCAAATTCACCGCCCACGTCATGCTGGAGTCGCAGGCCGGCATCGAGGATCCCGAAGCTTTTGTCGGACACGTCGGCGGAGACGATTTCATCGCCATTGTCGATCCCGACAAGGTCGAGGATTTCTGCAAGTCGCTGATTAGTACCTTCGACGAGGGCATTCTCGACTTCTACGACACCGGTGACGTGTTGCGCGGCTACATCGAGGTCACGGACAGGCGAGGGGAGCGGCACGCTTTCCCGCACACTTCGATCTCGCTTGGAGTGGTGAGCACGAAAGACCGCGACATCTCCAATCAGTGGGAAGCCTCGGCGGTGGCGTCCGAAATGAAGGAATACGCCAAGCGCCAGCCCGGCTCCGTCTACGAGATAGACCGCCGTAACACTTAGGCACCGCCTCAGCGCCCAGGGTGCAGCCGGCGGGCTGCGGTACACTCAAAGTGCTCTTCTTCAGGGCAGGGTGCAATTCCCGACCGGCGGTGAAAGCCCGCGACCCCGCAAGGGTTGACTCGGTGAAATTCCGGGGCCGACGGTGACAGTCCGGATGGAAGAAGGAGGGTCTGCTTCTGCGTGAGCGCGCGGACTCCCTTGACATGACTGTATGGAGTGACGTGCCCGACTACACCGATCACATGCGAAGCGCCATCGAGGCGGCGGCTGCGGCCAACCCCCATCCAAACCCGCGCGTCGGCGCCGTGGTTCTTGACGCATCGGGCTCGGTCGTCGGGCAGGGTATTCACCGGCACCCGGGGGACCCCCATGCTGAGATCGAAGCACTGACCCAGGCCCGCAGCGCGGCCAACGGCGGGACACTCATCGCCACCCTGGAGCCATGCAACCATCAAGGTAGAACGCCACCGTGCGCCGACGCCATCCTCGAGTCCGGTGTTGCCAGGGTCGTGGTGGGCGCGGCGGATCCGGACACAAGCGTCGCCGGCGGGGGAGTGGACAGGCTGCGGCAGGCAGGGGTGGACGTCGAGGTCGGCCTGCTTGCCACGGAAGTCGAGGCGATGGACCCCGCTTATTTCCATCATCGCCGCCTCGGCCGGCCCCGCGTGACTTTGAAAGCAGCCCTCACCATGGACGGCCAGGTTGCCGCGGTGGATGGGTCGTCCCAATGGATCACGTCACCGGAAGCTCGTGAGGACGGCCATCGGTTACGCGCCAAAGCTGATGCGGTCATGGTCGGCGCCGGCACCGTGCTGGCCGACAACCCCCGGCTAACCGTGCGGCTTCCGGGCTATGAAGGTCGCCAGCCGATCCCTGTAGTTATCGCCGGGCAACGCCCCTTCCCCAATGATCTACGGGTGATCGAACGCAACGCGTTGGTGTTTGCTCCCTCTGCTCGCGACCTCGACACCGAAGTGGTGGTGGTGGAGTCTGGCGAGCGGGTCGACCTCGAGAAGGCCCTCGCCACACTCGGCGACCGCGGTGTGGTCGACCTGCTGGTGGAGGGCGGGCCGATCCTGGCCGATGGATTGCTGGAAAGCCACCTGGTTGATCGCTGTGTGTTCTACCTGGGAGCCAAGCTGGCGGCCGGCGTCGGTCGGTCAGCATTCAACGGCGTGTTTGAGACCGTCGAGGACGCGATCGACGTGCAGATTGAAGATGTTCGGTTGATCGGACCCGATATCCGGGTCGAGTTCACGCTGGTTGGAAAGGACGCCTCCTGATGTTCACGGGAATCGTCGAAAGTATTGGGCGGGTCGTTTCGGTTCACGCGACCGGAGATGAGCGCAGATTCACAATCACTGCCGACAAGGTGCTCGACGACATGCAGACTGGAGACTCGGTCGCCGTCAACGGAGTCTGCCTGACGGCGGTCGCCGTTGGCCCCGGCCGCGTCGACGTGACCGCGGTCTCGGAAACACTGGACCGCTCCAACCTCGGCGACCTGATCAAAGGCGGCACCGTGAATCTGGAGAGGCCGATGCGGGCCTCCGGGCGCTTTGACGGCCACGTCGTACAGGGTCATGTCGACGGAACAGCCACGGTCTCGACCCTTGTGGAGGAAGGCGAATCCCGCCGCTTCCGTTTCGATGCTGAACAGAATCTGCTCCGCTACCTGGTCGAGAAAGGTTCAGTGACAGTCGACGGGGTCTCTCTAACCGTCACCGACGCCGGTGCGGATTCGTTCGAACTGGTACTCATCCCACACACCCTGGAAGTAACCACCCTCGGCTCGCGGCTCGTCGGAGACAGGGTCAACATCGAAGTCGACATTCTTGCCAAGTACGTAGAGCGTCTCCTGGAGGACCGCCAATGAACCATGCGCCCATCGAAGAGGCAATCGATGCCATCGCCCAGGGGGAATTCCTCGTAGTCGTCGACGACGAGGACCGGGAGAATGAGGGCGACCTGATCATTGCCGCCGAGAAAATAACACCCGAAGCGATCGCATTCATGGTCCGATTTACGAGCGGACTCATCTGCATGCCGGTGGTGGGGGAACGTCTCGATGACCTGCAACTTCCGTTGATGGTGGCCGACAACACTGACATTCACCGCACGTCATTCACTGTTTCGGTCGATTACACGCCGGGGACCACCACCGGAATCTCGGCCGAGGACCGGGCCGCGACGATCACAGCCATGATCGATCCGACCACCCGCCCCTCCGACATGGCCCGTCCGGGACACGTGTTTCCGCTCCGTTACTGCGAAGGCGGGGTGCTACGCCGGCCAGGTCATACTGAAGCCGCCGTCGATCTTGCTCGCCTGGCCGGACTGTATCCGGCGGGCGTCCTGTGCGAGATCGTCAACGATGACGGCTCGATGGCCCGCGGCGCCGATCTGGAGCGCTTCGCCAAGGAGCACGGGATCCACCTGGTGACGATCGCCGACCTGATCGCCTATCGCCGCCAGATCGAGCAGCTGGTGACCCGCACCAGCGAGGTCATCCTGCCCACGCCGGCCGGCGAATTCCGGGCGATCGGCTATCGCGACCACGTGGGAGGCGCCGAGCATCTGGCTCTTGTTCATGGCGACATCCACGACGGCAGTCCGGTTCTGGTTCGCATCCATTCCGAGTGCCTCACCGGCGACGTGTTCCGTAGCCGTCGCTGCGATTGCGGCGACCAACTCGAGATGGCCATGGAGGAGATCGTGGCCGCCGGCGCCGGCGTGGTCGTCTACCTGGGGGGCCACGAAGGGCGGGGCATTGGATTGCTCGGCAAGCTGGAGGCCTATGCCCTGCAGGATCAGGGCCGCGACACGGTTGAGGCCAACCTCGACCTGGGACTGCCCGCCGACGCCCGCGATTACGGCTCCGCGGCCCAGATCCTGCGCGACCTGGGCGTGTCCTCGGTGCGGCTACTGACCAACAACCCCACCAAGGTGGAAGCGATGAATGAGGCCGGGATCAAGGTGACCGACCGGTTGCCGCTGATGGTTCCCCCCAGCGACATCAACCATGGCTATCTGCGGGCCAAGGCAGAGAAACTGGGCCACTTGCTGTGAGCGACTCGCCCGACTCTCACGTGATGGGTGAATTCGACGCGTCGGGGCTTCGCATCGGGGTCGCCGCAGCCACCTTCAATGCCGAGATCACTAACGGACTACTGGAGGGCGCGCTGTCGGTACTCGACGATGCCGATGTGACGGTCGTCCGTGTGCCCGGCTCCTTTGAGCTCCCCCTGGTTGCCAGAACCCTGATCGACAAAGGCTGCGACGCCGTCGTTGCCATCGGTGCAGTGGTGCTGGGGAAGACCGACCACTACGAGCACATCGCCCGCGAGACTGCCCGGGGACTGCAGGACGTCATGCTGGCCACTGGAGTCCCGGTCGCGTTCGGCGTGCTTACCGTCCGCAACGTCGAGCAGGCTCGCGAGCGGAGCCTCCCCGGTCCCGGAAACAAGGGGACCGAGGCGGCGGAAGCAGCGGTGAGGACCGCACGGCTCCTTCGACAGTTGGGGTAGCGGGGCGGAAACCCACAGCCCCTCAGCGGCGCTCACTGGGCTCTCTTTCGGGCGTCCGGCGCTCGGTCTGCGGCCTCGCTTTCCGATGTGTCCCGTGGGACTTGGGACATGACCCGGGTCGTCGGTCGAAACAAACCGCCTTGCAGCTGCAATATGCCTACACTCCAGCCTCACAATTGAGAAAGCGGAGGCGCCTGCTTCCCACCCGGCTGCTCTCGGCACGCCGCGGTCCCGGATAAACAGCAGGCTGGCCCCTGCTGTTTTTGTTTTCCATCTGAGGAGGGCCATATCGCCACCGAACCGCGAGTGAATGATCGGATCCGAGCCAAGACAGTTCGTGTCGTCGCCCCCGACGGCGCCCAGATCGGCCTCAAAGACATCGAGGAAGCCCTCTGGCTGGCCAACCAGCTGGGGATGGACCTGGTAGAGGTCGCTCCCGGATCCGACCCGCCTGTCTGCCGACTCATGGACTACGGCAAGTACAAGTACGAGCAGTCCGTCAAGGCACGCGAGGGGCGGAAGAAATCAACTCGCACAGTCATTAAAGAGGTGAAGTTCAAAACCAAGATCGACGGCCATGATTTCGACACCAAGGTTCGGCGAGCAGCCGGATTCTTGGAGGAGGGCCACAAGATCAAAGCGGTGGTCATGTTCTTCGGTCGAGAAATCACTCATCCCGACCGCGGTCGCGATCTTCTGGATCGCATGGTTGCCGACCTGGAGGGAATCGCGCTGGTGGAATCGCCGGCCCGATTGGACGGCCGCAACATGACCATGATGCTGATCCCGGACAAGGTTGGGATCAAAGCCCGGGCTGCAGCGGAAGCGGAAGCGGAAGCGGAAGCGGAAGCGGAAGTGGAAGTGGAAGTGGAAGTGGAAGTCGAAGCCGCAGAGTCGGACCAGCCGGAGCCAGCTGCCGCTGTCGCCGGGACCGAGCCACCAGAGGCCGCAGAGGGTTCACCGGTCCTCGAGCCGAAGACAGTCGTCGAAACCACAGAAACGGTCACCGGGGCCGCCACGGTGATAACGGAGGAAGAGGATGCCAAAACAGAAGACACACAAGGGAGCTAAGGCCCGGTTCAAGGTGACCGGGACCGGCAAGCTCCGGCGGCGCCACCAGGGAATGAACCACCTGAAGGCTGCCAAGTCGAGCCGACGCAAGCGGCGGCTCACCGGCGAGTCCGAGGTGGCCAAGGCCGACACCAAAGAAGTCAAGCGGATGCTGGGGAGGTAGTCGGATGGCACGCGCAAAACATGCAGTTCCTTCAAAGGCCAAGCGCCGCAAGATCCTCAAGCAGGCCCGCGGCTACACCGGGGCCCGCAGCCGCAGGTACCGCACTGCTCACGAGCAGGTGCTGGGCGCCCGTGATGACGCCTTTGCCCACCGGCGGGCCAAGAAGGGCGACTTCCGCAGGTTGTGGATCACCCGGATCAACGCCGCCGCTCGCCAGAACGGCACCACCTACTCGCAGCTGATGGCCGGGCTCAAGTCCGCCGAGGTCGACATCGATCGCAAGATGCTGGCCGAGTTGGCAGTGAACGAACCGGACGCATTCGCCGCCCTCGTCGAGGTCGCCGGACAAGCCAAGAAGTAGATGCGGGAACTCGACGCGATTCTTGGCTCCGCCCATGAGCGGGTCGACGCTGCAGTTACGCTGGCAGCGCTCGATGAGCTGGAATCCGAGCTGATCGGGCGCCGTTCCCTCATAACTCAGCAGCGACGCAGCCTCGGACAGCTCGACCCGTCCGACCGGCCGGCCGTCGGCGCCAGGCTCAATCAGGCGGCAGAACAGCTGGCGGACCTGCTGACGGCCCGCCGCCGGGTCCTGGAGAGAGAAGCAGAGGACCGGCTGCTGGCTGAGGATCGGGTCGATGTGACGGTGGCTCGCCGGCAGGTTCGTACGGGAACCTCGCATCTGATCACCCAGACCATCGATGAGATCTCCGACATATTCACCGCCGTCGGTTACCAGATCGCCGATGGTCCGGAGGCCGAGACCGCCTGGCACAATTTCGACGCTCTCAACACTCCCTGGTGGCATCCCAGCCGGTTGGAGAGCGACACGATGTACCTGGACTACGGGGATCCTGCGGACGAGATCCTGCTACGGACACACACCTCAACCGTGCAGGCCCGCACTATGGAGTCCCAGCCACCCCCGGTTCACATCATCGCCCCGGGGCGCTGTTACCGGACCGACACCTTCGACGCCACCCATTCACCGGTCTTCCACCAATTCGAGGGCCTGGCGGTGGCGGACGGCATTACGTTCGCCGATCTAAAGGGAACACTCGAGTATTTCGCCCGCGAGTACTTCGGGCCGGCCCGCACCATCAAGCTGATCCCGCACTTCTTCCCGTTCACCGAACCTTCGGCGGAGATGCACGTGTCCTGCTTCGCCTGCGACGGGTCCGGTTGCCGGGTGTGCAGCCAGTCCGGATGGTTGGAGCTGCTCGGGTGCGGGATGGTGGACCCCAACGTGTTCGAAGCGGTTGGCTATGACCCTGCTGCCGTCACCGGCTTCGCCTTCGGCGGTGGGATTGAGAGGGTGGCGATGGTTCGTCACGGCATCGAAGACATCCGCCACCTCTTCGACAACGACCTGCGGGTGAACGAGCAGTTCGTATGAGAGTCTCCCTGAAGTGGCTGCGTGAGTTCGTTGACATTCCGATGACCGACCCCGCCGGGATCGGAGACCTCCTGGCCGGGCTCGGGCACGAGGTAGAGGGCATGGAAATCCTGAAGGCTCCGTTCACCGGCGTTGAGGTGGCGAGGGTGGAATCCATCCGGCCCCACCCCGATGCCGACAAGATCCGGCTGGTCACGGTTGATCGTGGAACCGGATCCCAGGAAGTGGTGTGCGGAGCCTGGAACTTCAAGGTCGGTGACCTGGTCACGCTGGCAACGGTCGGGGCCGTTCTGCCCGGCGACTTCGAGATCGGTGCGCGCGAAATCCGGGGAGTGGTCTCCGAAGGAATGATCTGTTCCGAACGTGAGCTCGGGTTCGGGGAGGGCCACGAAGGGATCATGGTGTTGCAAGGCGATTACCAGCCGGGGCGCGACTTCACCGAGTACCTCGAGTTACCCGACGTGATCTTCGACCTCTCGATCACCCCCAATCGCCCCGATGCCATGTCAATGCTCGGCATTGCCCGGGATGTGGCTGCCAAGCTCGATCTGGAACTGCACGAGCCGATGATCGACGTTGCCGAGGTAGATCCTCCCACCGAGCTGAAGATTGAGATCGCCGACAGCACCGGCTGTCCCCGGTTCGTGAGCCGCGAGGTCAGAGGCGTGGCGAGCGGTCCGTCGCCGATGTGGATGCAAGCGCGGTTGCGGGCGGCCGGGGTCCGGCCGATCAACAACCTGGTGGATGCCACCAATTATGTGATGATGGAGTTGGGCCATCCCACCCACGTTTTCGACCTCGATCAGGTGGCCGGCGAGCAACTGACGATTCACCGGGCCTCGAACGGCGACACGCTCACCACTCTCGACGATGTCGAGCGCATTCTCGATCCCGGGGACATCGTGATCTCCGACGCAGATGGGATAGTGTCGCTGGCAGGCATCATGGGTGGTGGGCCGACCGAAGTTTCCGACGCCACCACCCGGGTCCTGGTCGAGGCGGCTCACTGGGATCCTCCCGCCATCCTCTACAGCTCCAAGCGACACAATCTACGCAGCGAGGCCTCGGCCCGTTTCGAGCGAGGGGTTGATCCCAATCTGTCGGATCGAGCGGCGGCCCGGGTCGCTCAGTTGCTTGTTGAGAACGCCGGCGGAGAGGCGGCCGGCCGGGTCGTCGATATCTACCCGGACCCCGTCGCGCCCTGGACGGTCGAGTTGCCTTTGGCAGAGGTGCCACGGGTGCTCGGTGTCGATATCGAGACGGAGACGGTGGTCGGACTTCTCGCCCGTCTCGGCCTGACTGTGACCGGAGCGAATCCTCTGGTTGCGGAGATTCCTACCGTCCGCCCCGACCTGACCCGACCTATCGACTTGGTCGAGGAGATCGCCCGAATTTACGGCTACGACCGGATACCCGGCACCCTTCCCCACGGCACCGGTGGGGGCCTGACGCCGGGCCAGCAGCGCAGCCGTTTGCTGCGCTCGGTGCTGACGGGAGCCGGTCTCTCAGAGGCCAACACTCTTGGCTTCATCGGCACAGCCGACCTCGATGCGCTCGGACTTCCTGCCGCAGATCTCCGTCGCAGCACGGTGCGGGTCAAGAATCCGCTCAGCGACGCGGAGGAGACACTGCGCTCGACACTGCTGCCAGGTCTCATCAAAGCGGCTTCCCGCAACGTCGCCTACGGGCAAGGCAAGGTCGCGCTTTTCGAGATCGGGCGGGTCTTTCGTCACACTCCATCCCCGATCGACGAGCGGATACCGCACCAGCCGTCTCACCTGGCAGCCCTGATGACGGGCGAAGTGGAGCGTGACATTGCCGGAGGCGGACGGCCGGCAGACGTCTACGACCTGACCGCGGTCGTAGAAGCTCTGTCTGAGCGGCTCGGCTGGCATGACGTGACCATCCGACAGGCCGAGCTGGCCGGACTCCACCCGGGACGGGCCGCCGAAGTCCTCAAGGGCGGCGAGGTCATCGGATCCGTCGGCGAATTGCATCCCTCCGCCGCTCGCCATTTCGACTTCACTGAGCGAGTGGCAGTGGTGGAATTGGCGGTCGATCCTCTTCTGGTCGAGCCCTCCTGGTGGGCTTTTGCGGCCCCCAGTGTCTACCCGCCCCAGAAATTCGACCTCGCTTTTGAGATGGAAGCGGGGATGTCGGCCGCCTCGCTGGTGCAGGCGGTAGCGGCATCGGTCGACTCGGGGCTGGAGTCCGTACATCTGTTTGACGAGTTCGACCTGGGTGGGGGCCGCAAGAGCCTGGCCGTGACGATTGTCATCAGGGCATCGGATCACACCATGACAGACGATGAGGCGCAGCAGGTAAGGCGCGGCATCATCGAACACGTCGAGTCGACTCTCGCCGTCAAACTCCGCGGCGGCGAGTGATCATCAGCCTTCGGCGCCTGCTCGAGGGTCCGGTGGAGGACGTTGCCCCCGGGCTGCTGGGATGGCGGCTGCGCACCGAGTTGCCACCAGGCCCCACCGAGGTGGTCATCACCGAAGTTGAGGCGTACGCCGGTGAGAGGGACCCGGCCAGTCATGCCTACCGGGGGCGCACCGCCCGCAACAGTTCAATGTTCGGCGACCAGGCCACACTCTACGTCTACCGTTCCTATGGGCTCCACTGGTGTATGAACATCGTCACCGGGGGTCCCAACGACCCTTCGGCCGTCCTGCTGCGGGCCGGCAAGCCGGTCCTCGGAGCCGATGTAATGGCCCGACGCCGGAGGCGTAGTGATCACCTGGCCGACGGGCCCGGCAAGCTGACCCAGGCGCTGGGAGTGAGCGGAGAAGAGGATGGGACCTCGGTATTGGCGGGTCCGGTGCAGCTGCTCGAGGGCAAGGCGCCCGGGGGCCAGATCATTGCCACTCCCAGGGTCGGGATCAGTAAGGCGGTGGCCTGGCCGTGGCGCTTTGTCCTGGTCGAGGGCTGAGCGCTAGGAATCCGCTTCCGGATTGACCCAGACGGTTACGGTCCCGTCGGCTTCGATGCCGCCGGCGGGGGATTGCTTCCAAACCCGGCCCGCCCGGCGGGCGGCATCGGCCGCGATGCTTTCGGCCTCCTCGATCACCTGCACGGCAATCCCGTAGACGGCGAACTCGGCCTCGGCTTCTATCCGGGTGAGTCCTAGGACTCCGGGGACTTCAGCGCCGGGTTCGGGCCCTGCCAGGGTGATGGTCACGATAGACCCGGCCTGGGCGGGGACCCCGGGATCGGGAGATTGGCCGAAGACGGTGCCTTGTTGGAGGTTCCCACCATCCTCCCACTCCAACCGCACCTCATAGCCGGCCCGATCAAGGGCGCTCACGGCCTCACCCAATTCACGTCCGATTACCGGCGGCACTTCTCCGGCTCCGATTCCTACGATGTCGGGCGGATTGTGGATCGGACAGATCACGGTGGGAACCTCGCCGGGCGGGAGTTGCAGGCGGTGGATGTGCCCATGGGGGCAGAGTGGTCCCGCCAGATACCCGGTGGAGAGATCGACATCGACATCGACGGTGCCGTCCTCGTCGACAACCGCCAGCGATGAGTAGGGGACGGTGGCGAGAGCGTTGAGCGAGAACAGTGCCCAGATCTCGGCCGGCCAGGTCCCTCCCGTCACAGTTATCGCAGTCCTCGGGTCCTCCATGACCTCGTTGGTCCGCGCGAAACCAACCCAGACCGATGTGACTAACTCCGGTGTGTAGCCGACGAACCAGGCGTCCCGGTGCTCCTGGGAGGTACCGGTCTTGCCTGCTATCGGCCGCCCGATGCGGGCCCGCTGGGCGGTGCCTCGCTTCACTACCTCGGTCAGGGCGGTGGTGACTCCGTCGGCCACCTCGTGGTCGATCACCTGGGTGAACTCCGGTTGCTGCTCGATCACTATCTCCCCATCGTGGGTCTCGATGGCGGTGAACATGGTGGGAGTGACGTGCAGACCGTCGGCGGCAAACGTGCCATAGGCGGACGCCATCTCAAATGGTGTGACTTCCTGTGCGCCCAGCGCCAGGGAGTGGAACGGCTGGAGGTGGGAGGTGATGCCCACTCTTTTGGCCAGGTCGCGCACCTGAAAGGGACCGACGTCGTCCATTAGCCGGGCATAGACGACGTTGACCGAGTAGACGGTGGCCTCGAGAACGGTGAGCGGTGGGAAAGCAGACTGGTTGTAGTTCTCGACCGTCCAGACACGCGAATCTGTCTGAATCTCAGCCCTGCGTCCGGCCTCGTAGATGTCGTAGAGGTCGGTCCCTTCTTCAAGAGCGGTGGCCAGCACGAAGGGTTTGAAAGCGGAGCCGGGCTGGCGCCGTCCCTGGGTGGCGAGGTTGAACTGGGCAATCGGGTCGTCTTCGTCGTAGAAGTCCCGTCCTCCGACTATCGCTTTGACATAGCCAGATCGCGGGTCGATTGACACGAGCGCCGAGTCGGGGCCGTCGCTTTCCACCAGGACGGCCCGGATTGACTGTTCGGCGGCGTCCTGAATGGCGGGCTCCAACGTGGTGTAGATGCGCAGCCCACCCCGGAACAGGGAGTTGTAGCGGTCGGTCGGGGTCACACCGAGCCGTATGTCGTCCAGGAGTTGCTGCTTCAACTCTTCGACGAAGTAGGGGTAGCGGGCTCTGGCCAGGCGGCGGGCCGGGGGAGAGAGGGCGATCTCTTCCAGGCTGGCGGTTGTGGCATCGCCGGCGCTGATGTAGCCCTGCTCGACCATCTTCTCCAGGACGATTTTGCGGCGGGCCACCGTTGCCTCCGGATCGGTGCGGGGATTGGTGGCCCCCGGCGCCTGGATCAGGGCGGCCAGCATGCTGGACTCTGCCAGTGTTAGCTCGTCGACGTCCTTACCGAAGTAGTGGACGGCGGCGGTTCCCACCCCGTAGGCACCGTCCCCCAGGTAGATGGTGTTGAGGTATCGCTCGAGGATCTGCTCCTTCGTCAGGCCCTCTTCCAGGCGGACGGCGAGCGCGGCCTCCTCCAGTTTGCGGTCGTAGGTGACGGCGTTGGTGAGCAGCACGTTCTTGAGATACTGCTGGGTGATGGTCGAACCACCCTGCACGATATCGCCGGCGGCGCCGTTGGCCTGAGCGGCCCGGATGATGGCCCGCAGGTCCACTCCGGGATGGTCCCAGTAGCGCTCATCTTCGATTGCCACCACGGCGTCGATGAGGTGCTGGGGAATGTCCTCGTAGACGACCAGGGTGCGGTCCTCGCCAGCGTGCCAGTGGGCCAGAACCGACCCATCGGCTGCGTACACCACGGTGGTAAGCGCACTCTCGCCAATTCCAGGATCGTCGAGGGGATCGATGGTGAGGCTGCAGGCGCTCGCCACCATGACGAGGGCCACCAACCCAGGAGACCAGCGTCGGTTCCCGCGTTTCATTAGCCGTCCTTACTCCCCGGCCACGGTACAGAGAGACCTCTGGATAGCGGGGGATTTCGGCCCGGGTCAGACGGACTTCGCGGGCCGCCCATTAACCTCGCCCCATGACCGATATCGCCCGCCTGTTGCAGGGCATCGAGACCGTGGTCCCGGAGGCCGAGTTCCGGGAACGTGTGGTGGAAGGGCGGCCGCTCCGGGTCAAGCTGGGAATGGACCCGACCGCTCCCAAAGTGACGCTGGGCTGGGCAGTGGTGCTGCGCAAATTGCGCCAGTTCCAGGAAGCGGGACACAAGGCGGTCCTCATCGTGGGGGATTTCACGGCTCAGGTCGGCGACCCATCGGGCAAGAGCGAGACCCGCAAGCGCCTCTCCGAAGAGGAGGTGCGCCGCTACGCCGACAATGTGCTGGAGGGCTTCAAGAAGGTGCTGATCTGGGACGAGGACCTGCTGGAGGTTCGATACAACTCGGAGTGGCTGGCCAAGCTGGACATGGCCGACGTGCTGGAGTTGACCTCGAAGATGACACTGGCCCAGATGCTGGAACGCGATGATTTCTCCAAGCGCTTTGAAGCCAGCCAGCCCATCTCGATGATGGAGTTCATGTACCCATTGCTGCAGGCGATGGACTCGGTGGCGATCGACGCCGACATCGAGTTGGGTGGCTCAGATCAGCTCTGGAACAACCTGGTGGGCCGCGAACTGATGGGCCGGTACGGGAAGCGTCCCCAGATGGTGATGACTGTGCCACTGTTGGTCGGGACCGACGGGACCCAGAAGATGTCCCAGTCACTCGGCAACTACATAGGAGTGGACGACGGGCCGGCCGACATGTTCGGCAAAGTGATGTCGATTCCCGATGAGACGATGGAGCAGTACTTCCGGCTGGCCACCGAGCTGGACCCTGCCCAGGTGGATTCAATCGTGGGCAGCCTTGCCGACGGGTCGGCCCACCCCGGCGACACCAAGCGCCGCCTGGGGCGAGAAGTCGTGGCCCTCTATTACGACGAGACAGCCGCGGCCGACGCCGAAGCTGCCTTCGATCGCGTGTTTCGGGACAAGGATGCCCCCGAAGAGGTTCCCGACTTTGAGCTCCCCGCCGGAGACCCGGTTTGGCTACCCGCCGTCCTCAAGGATGCCGGCCTGGTCACGTCCTCCAGCGAAGGGAAGCGCCTCGTCGCTCAGGGCGCCATCAAGATCGACGGTGAACCGGTACCGGGAGAAGAGCTATCCCGCCGCGCCCTCGCCAACCAGATAGTCCAAGTAGGCAAGCGCCGCTTC
>Ga0255047_10001746_pt1 | contig 15175 bp, 15 predicted proteins | sample JV7_2_1_MG_FD_183640 | JGI IMG/M metagenome (GOLD analysis project Ga0255047, IMG submission 183640) | Seawater microbial communities from Jervis Inlet, British Columbia, Canada - JV7_2_1 | ecosystem: Environmental > Aquatic > Marine > Inlet | place: Canada: British Columbia | collected 2016-10-06
CACGGCGATGTTTGCGCCGGAGAACACGAGGATCGGAGTGCCCAGATTGGCGAGTAGATCGAGATCACTCGACCGGCCCGAGCGGACCGGCCCGACCGTGTCGGGAAGATCGGAGTGGAAGATCACCGCGAACCGAGTGGCTCGATCCTCGATCCTCTCTTCGATGATGAGATCGGCGTGGTCGATCCCGACCAGCGCTTCGAGGCTGCGGTCGTCGTTGTTGCTCACCTTCACCACGACGGCAGGCTGGGCGAGGAGATCCTCGTCGGCGGGGAGACCAGTGAAAGGTGCCTTCGGGCCTTCCTCAATCGGCGCCACGGTCGTGGAGGTGGTGGTGCTGGAATCGACGGTGTCGACCGACTCGGAATCGTCGTTCCCAGCGTCGCCACCGTCGACGGGATCATCTCCGCCTCCACAGGAAGATGCCATCAACGCCATGGCCACGACGGCAGCGAAAAGGGTGATACGAAAGCGGACCGCCATCAGAGTTCTCGAAGGGTGTCGATTCGTTCGATCAAGGACGGCTGAATGGGTTGGTTCACCCCGGCCGGCCCGACCATCCACAGATGCCTGCTCGCGGGTCGATCAGTTACTCGGGCCGCGTCCTTCACCTTCTCGAAAGCAGATGCGAGGGCCGGCGGATAGCGGGTGAGTTTCACTCCGTCGATATCGGCGCTCGCCAGCCGGCGGCCGTCGAGCAGGCGGTTCCGGAGCCGAGGCCCCAGAGGGCCGAGATAGGGGCCGATCGTGGCAAGAACGGTTGCGGCTTGAATTCCCTGACCGAACAGGGAGAGCTCGCGTGCCACGACCGCTTCGAGTTCCAACCGATCGAGTTCGGCGAGCATCCCGGTGGTGACAACGAGACGAGTGTCGTCGGCGTGGCCGACGACCAGCGCATCGATCGCGCTGACCTCGATCACGTAGAGCCGAGGCTCGGTGATGCCATGACTCGCACAGATGCTCTCCACCAGACCCTCGAGCCTGGGTTCGGTGTCGTCTTCAAGGGGCTTGGCACCGAGGCTCTTGAGTAGCTGCGATGGAGCAGTGCGCACAACGATCCAACCGACGGCGAGACCGAAGACGATGGCGATGGCGATGGCGACGGCAATGGGAAGCACGAACACAAGAACGATCCCAACCGTGATGAACACGATGAGAGCGGGGATCGCGGCGAGCGCGCGAGGCGAGACGATGGGCATCAGCGGGTCATCTGTAGTTCAGAACTCAACCGTGACGTTGCCACGCGATTCGTCTTCTGCCTCGAAGTACTCGCGCTCGGTGAAGCGGAGAGGACCGGCGAGAACCACCGCGGGGAAGGTCTCGATCGCGGTGTTGTACTTCAACACCGTGTCGTTGTAGTGCTGTCGGGAGTAGGCGATTCGGCCTTCGGTGGCGGTGAGCTCTTCCTGGAGTTCGAGGAAGCTCCGGTCGGCCTTGAGGTCGGGGTAGGCCTCGCTCAGCGCGAAGATCTGGCGGAGGGCCCCGGTGAGCATGTTCTCGCTCTGGGCCTGATCGGCAGGGCCCTGGGCGGTGGTGGCCGCGTTACGGGCCGCGATCACGGCTTCGAGCGTCTCACTCTCGTGGGAGGCGTATCCCTTCACCGTGTTCACCAGGTTGGGAATGAGGTCCCACCGACGCTTGAGCTGGACGTCGATCTGGGCCCACGCGTTCTCGATGCGGTTCCTCAGCTTGACGAGCTTGTTGTAGAGGCTGATCACATAGAGGACCAGCAGCACCACGATGCCCAGGATGATCAGGGCGACGATCATGTTCACCTCCAGCGCCGACGGATGTCGTCGGCGACTCTCCAATGTACCGCTACCACCGCCGGAAATCAGCCGCGGTTGGTGGCCACCGTGGCGATCAGTCTCTCATATCTGCCCAGGTAGAGATCGGCCAGATGGGCCATCGAGAACTCCTCGGCCCGCTTCAGCCCCGACTCGACCAAGCCTTCGGCGAGCTTGCTGTCGGCGAGGATCGAACGTATCGCCTTGGCTAGTTCGACGGAGTCTCCCGGTGCGACCAGCAGAGCATCGTCGCCTCGGCGGGCCACATTGGCGTAGCCGGGGATATCGCCTGCCACCACTGGGGTGCCGGCCGCCATTGCCTCCAACAGGACGATCCCGAACGACTCTCCGTGAAGGGAAGGTGCACAGAACACATCGGCGCCCTGCAGCCGGGCGATCTTCTCGGTTTCACTGATGGTGCCCAACCATTCGATACGCGAATCGCCGGCGTGACGAGCCCGGAGTTCATCGGTCTCGTGACCCTCCCCCGCCACCCACAGCCGAACACCCGGCGGCAGAGCCACCATCGCGTCGAGCAGCACTCTCAGTCCCTTACGCGGCTCGTGACGGCCCAGGAAGAGGATGGTGGGGCCATCGGTGGGGTGGGGTCGCCCACTGGAGTAGCGCGCCAATTCGACGCCGTTGAAGGTGAGGTCGCAGCTGCCTCCGATAACACCGGTGGCCATTGCCCGGGCATCTTCGGATACTGCACATCGGTCGTCGAGACGGTCGGCCAGAAAGCGCACTGCCCTCGGCATCAACTCGTAGGCGAGCGATCCACCGGCCGCGTGGAACGTACCGATCAGGGGCGCCGGTCGGGTGAGCAGGGCGGTGGTGGTGGGACCCGGTGCCAGTGGCTCGTGAAGATGGATGACGTCGAACGCCTCGTCGCGCATGGCTCTGATGGTCCTCAGCTGACAGGCAGGATCGGGGGCGACGGGAGCTATGGAACCATTGGCCGCGGTGGGGAGACTCAGACCTAGTGGCGTGACGCCGGCGTCTGGTGGTGGCCCATCACATGGGGCCAGCACGCGCACCTTCTCGCCCCGACGACGCAGGGCCCGTGCCAGTCCGAGGACCTGCATCTGGACGCCCCCGGGGAGGGTGAGGCTGTATGGGCAGATGATTCCGATTCGCATCAGTCGAGGTGTCGCAGATGTTCGGGTAAGGGAAGGTCGAGCGCTTCGTAGTCGCTCGGCCAATTGGGGCTCAGCATGTGCCACTGCTCGGGGGCTTTGCGAATCAGGAACTCGAATTCGTGGGCGAGCATCTGGGTCACTCGTGCCACATCGTCGCGCAGTCGTCCCTCTCGTTCCGCTACCAGCGGGGGACGGGTGAGGCCATGGCGAGTGCCGTCGAGCCAATAAACCGCCGCCGGCATCAGCGGCACCCCCATGCGCAGGGCGAGTGTGGCGGGCCCACCCGGCAGGGTGGTTCGCTCGCCAAAGAAGGTGACAGGCACGCCGGTGCCTTGGAGATCACGGTCGGATAACAGGCACACGAGGTGCCCGTTCTTGAGCGCGGAGATCACTTGTTTTCCGGCATCTGGTCCGAGCGCATGGATATCCATACCTAGCGACTGACGTAGGCCGACGAACCAATCGAACAACTCGGGCGGATCGAGCGGTTCGACGATGGCGGTGACTTTCACCTTCGGGATCCGAGCCAGCCAGAATGCTGCCCACTCCCACGATCCGAGGTGGGGAAGGGCAAGGATGGCGCCTGACCGTCCGGGGCCGGTGTGAGCCTCGATGTGACCAACGCCCTCGTAGCTGAATCCGCGATCCAACTGTTCGAGGCCGACCCCCGGCAACTTGAAGCTCTCGAGGTAGTAGCGCGAGTAGGCCTCGAAGGTCTGGGCGACCCGCCGACGACGCTCGACGGTCGACATCTTTCGACCCAGGGCCCGTTCCAGGTTGCGAGCGACGATGAGAGCCTTGTCGCCCGCGAGCGGTGCCGCTCCGACTCCGAGCGCTCGCGACCCGACGTTGCCGACGATGTCGGGCAGATGGCGGGCGAGGAACGATCCGGCCTTGTAGGCCGAGACCGAAGGCATGAGACCTAGTTTTCGCGGACGGCCCGGCGCTCACGCATCCGCTGGCGCCACAGGGGTTCGGTCTGACGTTGGCGGGGGCGACGGCGCTGTCGCCGGATCGGCACTGGCCGGTCTTCGGAGGCCTGGCGCCACACCTTCACGAATCGTTGGATGGCAGTGACACCGGTGAGCACCAACATCACCCACAGGGTGGCTATGAGGAGCTCAGGGAAGAGGAGGCCGAAGGCGAGGACGATGATGCGCTCCGCCCTCTCCATGATTCCGCCCTTGGCGTCGTAGCCGAGCGATTCGGCCTTGGCCCTCTGATAGGACACGAACATCGCGGTGGCCAGAACCGCCACCGGCAGCATCATGATTCGCCCGGGTTCGTTGCTCGCGAGATACCAGGCAACACCCCCGAAGAGCATCGCGTCGGTGAGCCGGTCTGATACGGAGTCGAAATAGGCGCCGCGATCCGATCCCGTGTCGGACGCCCGCGCAACCGCGCCATCGAGAGCATCGGGTATGGCCGCTAGCAGCAGGAACAGGAAGCCGACGCGCAGATAACCCGCGCCGATCGTGAGCATGGCGACTGTGGCCATGCCGATTCCGATGATGGTTATCACGTCGGCTGTGATGCCGGTGCGGCGCAGGCTCCGACCGATCGGGTTGAGGCCCCGGTCGACCGCTTCGCGCCAATGTCCGTCGAACATGAAAGCTCCCATGGAGGGCGTCCGGCAAGGATACCAGCAGGCCCGAGTGGAGCCGGATCAGGTCTGGTAGGCGGACCAATCCTCGGGATTGCGCTCTATGAACCGATCGATGATCTCGCCGTCGACACCATCCACCAGCACCAGACCGCGTTGCTCCGGGGATGGCTCGTTCGAATAGAGGAGGATTCGCCAGGTGGGGCGGCTGCGAAGCCCCCGCCAACCGAGTTGGGCCGATGCATGACCCACCGGGAATCCCACCTCACGAGTGGCCGCCTGTAGAGCATGTTCTTCGTCGAAACTGAGATCCCATCCGCCTTGCCAGTGATAGGCACCCAGCACGATGAGCACGATTCCGCCCACGAGGGTGCCGGCGTTGATCAGCACTGCGTCGTCGCTTCGGGTGGTGTAGAGCGCCACACAACCGAGCCCGATCAAGACGTAGAGGACCGCCGGAATCCGTCGTCGACTGTTGTTGGGAAATAGGTAGGGACTATCGAACGCGCCGAGGTCTAGGTCGGCGGGAAGCTCGTCGCGAATCTCATCGTCGGATTGCTTGTCGTCGGATTGCCCGGCGTCGCTTGGTTCGGCCACGACTTGAGGCTAGGGCCAGGCGGCGATGATCCGATGCCACGACTCGGCCAGCGCTTCGGGCAGTACACGGGTGTTGGCCACCGCGGTCATGAAGTTGGTGTCGCCCTCCCACCGAGGCACCACATGCACGTGAAGATGGTCGGGGATCCCGGCGCCGGCACCACGGCCGAGGTTGGCGCCGACATTGATGCCATCGGGCCCGTAGGCAGCCTTCACCGCCTTCACCGCTTGCCGCACGCCTTCCCACAATTCGGCGTGCTCCTCGGCGGCGAGGTCGTCGAGATCGGCGACACCCCGGTTGGGGAGCACCATCAGGTGCCCCGATGTGTAGGGGTAGGCATTGAGCAGCGCCGAGCAGTGATTCCCGCGCCACACGATGAACGTTTCCGAACTGGGCGCGTCGGACTGGAGGATCGCCTCGAAGAGGGTGAGCCCCTCGGGGATCTCGGCTCCACCACCGCCAGCGGCGTCGCCGGACTGGATGTAGGCCATCCGCCATCCGGCCCAGAGATGCTCGACCACGAGTCAGACTCCGTTCGTGGTCACTTGCGCTCGGAGACGTCTGCTGCGAGCTGGGCCGCGAAGTCGGCGACCGGCACGTCGCGCTCTGGCTGCTTGGTGCCCCGCCGGTTGACACCCGCGGTGTGGTTGGCGACATCATCGTCGCCTACGACCAGCACGTAAGGGACCTTGTCGACCTTGCCGTTGCGGACCCGCTTACCGAGGGCATCGACGGCACTGGTGACCTCGACCCGGAACCCGTCGGCTTTCAGCTCGGCGGCGATGAGGTGGGCATAGTCGGCGTGGGTCTCGGCCACAGGCAGGATTCGCACCTGCTCAGGCGCCAGCCACGCCGGGAAAGCCCCTGCATAGTGTTCCAACAGCACACCGAAGAAACGCTCGACTGAGCCGAACAGGGCCCGGTGGATCATCACCGGCTGCTTACGTGAGCCGTCGTTGGCGACGTATTCGAGCTCAAAGCGTTCGGGCAGGTTGAAGTCGAGCTGGATGGTGGACAGCTGCCACGCCCGACCGATCGCGTCCTTCACGTCGACGTCAATTTTCGGGCCGTAGAAGGCGCCGCCACCCTCGTCGACCACATAGTCGAGGCCGCTGGAATCGAGTGCAGCCCTCAGTCCTTCGGTGGCGGAGTCCCACAGCTCCTCTTCACCAACCGACTTCTCCTCGGGCCGGGTGGAGAGCTTGGCCTGGAAATCGTCGAAGCCAAAGGCCCGCAGCACGCTCAGAACGAAATCGAGCAAGGAGGCCAATTCGGCGCCGATCTCTTCGCGGGTGCAGAAGATATGGCTGTCGTCCTGGGTGAACCCGCGGCTACGCAGGAGCCCGTGGACGGCTCCGGAAAGTTCGTAGCGGTAAACCGCACCCAGCTCGAACAGGCGGAGGGGAAGCTCGCGATAGCTGCGCTGCCTCGACCGGTAAACCATCACGTGGAACGGGCAGTTCATCGGTTTCGGGTAGTAGTTGACCCCATCGAGTTCCATGGGCGGGTACATGGAATCGGCGTAGAAATCGAGATGGCCCGAGGTCTCCCAGAGAACCGACTTGGCGATATGGGGGCTATAGACGAACTCGTAGCCACCATGCTCGTGACGATCGCGGGAGTAGTCCTCCATGATCTTGCGGACCAGCGCTCCCTTCGGATGCCACACGGCGAGACCGGGGCCGAGTTCCTCCGGCCAGCTGACGAGATCGAGCTCCTGAGCGAGGCGGCGATGGTCGCGTTTCTCTGCCTCGACCAGCATCTGGAGGTGGGAGTTCAGCTCCTTCCTCGACGACCACGCCGTGCCGTAGACGCGCTGGAGCATCGGTCGGGAGACGTCGCCGCGCCAATAGGCGCCGGCCACCGACTGGAGCTTGAAGTGCTGGAGTCGACCGGTGCTCGGTACATGGGGGCCGGTGCACATGTCGCGGAAGGTGCCGGGCGTGCTGAGGTCGCCATTGGCGTAGTAGCTGATGGTGTCGCCGTCGCTGACCTCACCGGTGTCTTCGCCCTTGGCATCACCACCGGTGACCCGCTCGATGATCTCGGCCTTGTAGATCTCGTCGGCGAAGAACTCGGCCGCCTCCCCGGCGGGCAGTTCGTGACGGACAAAGGGCTGGTCGGCGGCCACGATCTCGTGCATCCGCGATTCGATTCGCTCGAGATCGTCGTCGGAGAGGGTCTGGCCATCGGCCAATGCGACGTCGTAGTAGAAGCCATTCTCGATCGGTGGGCCGATGGCGAGTTGGGTGTCGGGGTAGAGATCGAGGATCGCCTGGGCAAGCACGTGGGAGGTGCTGTGGCGAATGGTGTGCAGACCGCGCTCGCTGGACGGTGTGACGATCTCCACCACCGCTCCATCGCTCAGCGGGTGATCGAGGTCTTGTTCGTCTCCATCGACGACTGCGACGAGAGCGTCGGCGGCGAGGCGAGGGCCGATCGACGCGGCGAGGTCGGCTGCGGTGGCACCCGTGGCCAAGTCACGGTGCGAACCATCGGGCAACTTCACGGAGATCACGTCGGTCATAGACGTCTGAGGTTATCCGGCAGGCTCCGATGCGGCGCCGGATTAGGGCGCCGCGTTATACCGATGCCGACCTCAGGACCTCGGCCGACGAGCGCCGTTCCGGCATGCCAGGATCGGTGACAGCCTCGAGGGTCTCGGTGGCCGCGGCCTTGCCCTTGGTGGCGTAGTCGTTGCTGTAGTCCTGGCCGGTGAGGGCGCGGATCTCGAACATCACCTCGTCGGTGATCTGGCGAAAGCGGAGCCGATCGTCGGTGATGCTGCCGCTTTCGGCCGGATGGATGGGCCGGCCGAACCTGATCTCCGCAGGGCGAAACGGGCGGGGCAGGGAGCGGTCGGGTGGCTGTATGGCACGCGTGCCGAGAATGCCGACTGGCACGATAGGAGCACCGGTGCGCACCGATAGTCGAGCAGCACCGGTGTGCCCCTTGTGGAGCAGTCCGTCACGAGACCTGGTGCCTTCGGGATATATGCCGAAGAGTTCGCCGGCCTCGAGCACCGAAGCGGCCGTGTCGAGAGCCCGAGCCGATGCGTCGCCTCCGCTTCGATCGATCGGGATCATGCCGAGGGCGGGAAACAGGGTACGGGTCTTCCAATCGTCGAGATACTCCGCCTTGCCCACGTAGGACACCCGCCGTAGGAGCACACAGGGCAGGAAGAAGCTGTCGATCACCGAGTTGTGGTTGGGGGCGAGGATCGCGGGACCGGAGACGGGGATGTGATCGAGACCCACCGTCTTGATCCGCCACAGGCACTTCATGAATGGCCGGGCGACCGTGAGCACCGTGGTCTGCATCTGTCCGTGCTCACGCTCCATCCAGGCCTCCTCGGCTGACATCATGGCGCAGAACCGGTGTGTACGCCGAGCAGTGCGGCCGCTGCACTCACTGCGCCGCCGCGGTCGACGTGATGATCGAGAACCCGAATGGCGCTCGGGACATCAAGGTCGTCGTCGAGGCATTCACGAACCTCGTCGAGCCCCGAATCGCCCTCTCCGGCGGCGGACCAGCGACGGAGGCGCTCCGAGGCGTCGTCGAGTAGATCGTCGGTCCAGTTCCATGGCCGTCGGTAGTGGTGCACTGATAACGCGAGACGGATGACCGGCGCGGCATGCTGCTCCCGCAGGGTGTGCACGAACACCAGATTGCCGGTGGACTTCGACATCTTCCTTCCATCTAGGTGCACCATCGACTGGTGCAACCAGTGCCGGACGAAGGGTTCCCCGGTGGCAGCCTCGGACAGGGCGTTGACACACTCGTGATGGGGGTAGAGAAGGTCGACGCCGCCACCGTGGAGGTCCATGGTGGGGCCTAGTTCACGAATGGCGAGCGCCGAACACTCCACATGCCATCCGGGCCGGCCCGACCCCCAGCGCGACTCCCACTCCGGCTCATCGGCCGCCGATGGGCGCCAGAGCACGAAGTCGAGAGGATCACGTTTGGCTGGGTCGTCGGGATGCTCACCCCATTCCTCGGAGAGCACCCGCATACGTTCGTGCCCGACCCCCGAGAGGGAACCGAAGTCGCCGGTTGCGGCGGTGTCGAAGTAGACGGTGCCTTCCACCACATAGGCGAAGCCTTTGGCGATTATCGAGTCGATCACCCCCCGAATATCGGGGATCGCGCCGGTGGCTCGAGGCTCCGACCAGGGCTCAAGAGTGTTGAGGGCCGCCATGTCGTCGTCGAAGCGTGCCGTCTCGCCGAACGCGAGGTCGAGATAGTGCACGTCGCGTCGACGGGCCGCCGCCAGGATGTCGTCGTCGACGTCGGTGATATTGCGCACATAGCGCACTTCATGGCCGAGATCGAGCAGGCGACGCTGCAGTGTGTCGTAGGTGACATAGGTGGCGGCGTGGCCCAGATGGGTGGCGTCGTAGGGGGTGATCCCGCACACATACAGTGTCACCAGCGGCCCAGGATCGAATGGCACCACGGCGCCTCGTCGAGTGTCGTAGAGCCGCATCACGACGACGGTAGCCCCGACGCCGTATCGTGCGACGCAATCGTCTGGTCGATCCGGCCCGCACGTCGATCGCAATAGGAGGACCACCATGGGGATACTCGACGGCAAGAAGATCGTGATCACAGGTGTGCTCACCGACTCATCGATCGCGTTCGGAATCGCCAAACTCGCTCAGGAGGAGGGTGCCGAGATCGTGCTCACCGGTGCTGGCCGTGGTCTGCGTCTCACCCAGCGCACCGCCCGTAAGCTGCCCACCGAGCCACCGGTCTTCGAGTTCGACGTGAGCGACCCCAGCCAAGCCAAGACGCTTCACGACACGCTCGCCGACCACTGGGGGCGTGTCGACGGAGCTCTGCACGCCATCGGCTTCGCTCCCGAAGCATGCCTCGGCGACGACTTCATGGGTGCCCAATGGGACGACGTCAGTGTTGCGCTGGAGATCTCCACCTACTCCTTGAAGATGCTGGCCGAGGCGGTGGCCCCACTCATGACCGATGGAGGCTCGATCGTCGGGCTCGATTTCGATGCCACCCGGGCATGGCCCGCCTACAACTGGATGGGTGTGGCCAAGGCTGCACTCGAATCGACCAACCGCTATCTCGCCCGCGCTCTCGGCCCGGCCGGTATTCGCTGCAACCTCATCGCGGCCGGCCCCATCCGCACCATCGCCGCCAAGTCGATCCCGAAGTTCCAGAGGTTCGAGGACGCGTGGGTCGACCGGGCTCCCCTGGGTTGGGATGTCGACGACTCCTCCGCGGTGGCCCGCAGCACGGTGGCCGTGTTGTCCGACTGGTTCCCGTCCACCACCGGATCGATGATCTATGTAGACGGCGGGTTCCACGCGGTGGGCGCCTGAGTTCCGGCTCCACCCCCGAACACCCGATTCGCGACCCGCTGGCCTACATACAGCCGCCAAAGGTCCCACTCAGGACTGCCAGAGGTCTCCACTCGCTCAAGACCTGGTCATCTTGTGCCGTCGAAGTGATATGTGGAATATCCGCCACCGCCGATCTGACGACAACGAACGTGGCGCAACCGCCATCGAGTACGTCATCCTCATCGCAGGCGGATTCACCATGGTCTCCGGAGCATCGGACCTCGCCACCGGCAGCATGAACGACGCGTTCAATGATGCCGACTCGGGCGTCGCCAATGTGCAGATCGATGAACCACCCGGCGACGGCGACACCGACCCGCCACCGGATGATGGCGGCGGCGGCGGTGGCGGTGATGAGTTCCCTGATGCACCAGGCACAGGCACGATCGGCTACTGGAAGACTCATCCCGAGGCCTGGCCTGTCGATACGCTTGAGATCGGCGGGCAGACTTACTCCAAGGAATACCTCCTCTCCATTTTCGCCATGAACGGCAACAAGCCTGCGATGATGGCATCCCAACTGATCGGCGCCAAACTCAACGTGCTCATCGAGAACGACGACTCGTGCGTGTTTGACGACATCCTTGCCGCCGACCAGTGGTTGACGACCTATCCAGTTGCTTCAGCTGGCGCGGATGTCAACGCCGCATGGATTGAAAATGGCGACACCATCAAGTCTTCGCTCGACGACTACAACAATGGTCGACTGATATGCGCCGCTCACCGCGGCTGAACCGCTAGTTCGGCCTGGCGGGCGTTAGCAGTGACAAGGACGTAGACGCCGACCACCACCAAGGCACCACCGATCATCTCCGCCCAGCCGAGCACCTCATCGCGGATGAGCCATCCGAAGAACACCCCGAAGACGGGGATGAGGTACGCAGTGGAGGCCGCCTGGGTGGGCGTGGCTCGAGCGACGACCGTTGCCAACAAGGCAAACGTGATGGCGTTGGCCGGTATCGACGAGTAGAGGAGGGGCACGAACAGTCCCAGCGTCCACTCGGTGTCTGCGGTGCCCTCCACGAGTAGAGCGAACGGCACGAGCAGCACCGCGGACATGAGGAGTTGCATCCCGACCAGCATCACGGGACTCACCCGGCTGAAGTCCTTCCACTTCATGAACACGGTGCCGAAGGCCCAGGCCAATGCCGACAGGCCGAGCGCCGCTATGCCGATCGCGGCCGTCTCCCCGCCCAGAGACGGCGACGCGAGAATGATGGTCCCCCCGAATCCCAACGTGAGACCGACGATGCCCAACCGGCTCACTCTGGCGGCCAACAGGAGGGCAGCCAGCACCGCTGTGAACAGTGGCATCGTGCTCGCCATGAGTGATGCGACGCCCGCCGGCACGCGGTCGACACCAAAGACCAGCAGGGCGCTGGAAACCGTGGTGATGCTGAACGACACCACGAAGATTCGCGCCAGGTCGTCCTTACGCCGGGGAGGCCGCTCACCGCGAATCAGGGCGAAACCGATGAGGAAACTCCCGCCCACCACCGTTCGCATGCTCGTGAGCAGGAGAGGAGAAGTGTGATCAAGTGCGAACTTGAGCGAGGTGAAGTTGCCCCCGATGAGGATCGCAACGAGAAACACCGTGGCGAGGACCAGTCGAGAGCTCATTCGGCACGTTACTGACCACCGTCGAAAGGCACCGCATCTCCGTGACTTCGACGATGTCGTGGAGCTCGAAACGAGCTATTCGATTTCGGTGCCGTCGGGTCTGATCGTGTGCCACATGCCGGCGGGGTCGCGCCATACGGTGTAGCCGCGTTCCTTGTGCCGGTTGTGATGGCCACATCTGGGCCCACCGTTGGCAGGAGTGGTGGTGCCACCCGACGCATATGGCCGGGTGTGGTCGATCTGGCATTGGCTGGCCGGGATCCAGCAGCCCGGGTGGGTGCAGTGATCGTCGGCGATCAGGACGGCGAGCCTGGCGTTGGCGGTGAAGGCTCGGGCCCGGCCCTGGTCGATGACGACCCCGGAAGCGCCGACCACAACCCGACGCATCGATTCGACAAGTGAGTTGGCCGCGGCTTCCGAGGGGTCGACTGCGACACCGTCGATGGTGGAACAACGAAATCCGGCGAAATCAAGAGGTGTGGCTTCGGCGCCAGAGAGACGACGCAGCATTTCTTCGTAGCCCCGGGCGTCCCACACGATGTTGTGCACGAAGTTCACCGGAACGGCGCCATCGGGATTGGCGGCAGCATCCTGGAACACCTGCCATAGGGCATCGGCGGATCGCTGGGCGGCGGTGCGGGGCAGATCGGCCGCGGTGGCCTCTTCGCCGTGCTCAGCTCGGGCTTTTTCCCAGTCGGCCAGCGACTCAGCCTGCAGATAATGGTCGAAGATCTCGTCAACGGAGAGACCCTGCATCGAGCCGAACGAACCAGAGAGTTCCCACGAGAGGTCGATGCCGTTCTGCACCATCGAGGCCTTCCGGTTACGGGACGCTTTCGGCTCGGCGCCATCGCTGTCGGTGAGCCGCTCCCACTGGCGGACGGCACGTTCGAATCGGGGGAAGACCTCGCGATCAGCGAGCTTCAGGAACCAAGTCTCGGCGTCGGCCATGTGGGCCCGCACCCGTGTATTCGCGTGGACCCGGCCCAGCAGCCGCACCTGGTCGACCCCCAGCGACCCGGCTCGGAATCGGCGGGCGATCTCGGGCAGGTCGCGCAGCATCTTCGCGACCTTGACCCTGCCGGCGGCCTCACCCGCCGACAGCTTGGCGACGTGACGCACCATCACCTTGGCCGACGTGTGCCCATCGGCGGAGTACAGGGCCCGCTGGTCGATCACATCGACCAATTCGGACTGGGCTGCAGCCACACGCCGACCAACCGACTCGATCGCTCTGATCACCTCGACCGCATCGCGTGAGCCCGATGGATCGAGGCCGGCCTTCAACAATTCATCTAGCCCCTCACCGATCTTCGCCAGTGCCGTTACCGAATCCGTTGAGCCGAACATATGTTCGTATCCTAGCAAGACATGGAATCACGGGCAATGTAAAGTCACGACAAATGTAGGAAAGCCTCAGAAATGCTCAGAATTGATCAGAAGCCCGGCTCTCACCTGGCGTCGATCATCTGCCCGAGTCGACCTCGACCCCTACATCGGTTTCGTCGGTGATGTCGCCCACCAGAGCCTCGAGAACGTCTTCGAGGGTGACCATCCCCAGCAGGTCGCCGCCGGACAACTGGACCAAGGCCATGTGTCGACGCTGCCGTCGCATCGACCTCATCAAGTCTCTCACCGATTGTTCCGGAGGGACGATCAGCATCCGTCTGACCATCTCCAACGGGAACGAGCCGTCGCGTTCCTCCAGGCCGAACTGGAGGATGTCCTTCGAATGCACGAAACCAATCACGTCGTCGGGGCCGACTGCGGTGAGAGGGATTCGGCTGTGACCCGACGAGGCGACCAGCTGCTCGATCTCGGCCACCGAGGTGGAACGCGACACGCTCACGAGCTTCGACGCCGGCACCATGATTGAGCCGGCCGTGCGGGCCCGGAAGTCGAGAGCGCCGGCCAGCAACTCGTGTTCGGTGCCTTCGAGCTTGCCTTCCTCCACCGCATCCTCGAGCAGTATGTGGAACTGGTTGACGGTGAGGGCGGTGTTGAGCTCGTCGACAGGCTCGAAGCCGAGAAGACGAACAATGCCATTGCTCACCGCGGTGAGAGACCACACAACCGGCTTCAGCAACGACACATAGGCACGGTGGAGTGGAGCGAGCAAACGCGCCGAGCGCTCCGGCGCTGCAATGGCCATGTTCTTCGGCACCATCTCGCCGAGCACCATATGGAGGACCACCACTATCGATAGAGCCACCAGGAACGAAACTGTGTGGAGGAGGCCGGAAGGTAGCTCGATCAGCGAGTCGATCGCCGACTCGAGCAGATCAGCCACTGCCGGCTCGGCCACATAACCGAGCCCGAGAGATGCCATGGTGATGCCGAGTTGGGCTCCGGCCAGCTGGGGCTGAAGGTCGCGGACCGCTTCCAGGGCAATCGCAGCGCGCTTGTCGTCGCCATCGGCCATCGGCTCGAGTCGCGTGGCTCTGCTCGCCAACAGTGCAAACTCAACCGCTACGAAAAAGGCGTTCGCCAACAGCAATACCACCGCCGCAAGGAGATAACCGGCGGTCATGCGGTGTCTCCCGTTTGGGTCGGCTCCGGTGGCGCGACCAACCGAACGGTGGCGATCCGTAAGCGGTCCATGGCGACCACCTCGAGCCGCCACCCGTCGACATTGCACATCTCCCCGGGAACAGGAATGTGCCCGAGAAGGTCGAGCACCATTCCAGCGAGGGTCTCGAACTCGCCTTCGGGCATCTCGAACCCGGTCTCGGCCTTCACCTCGTCGGGATGCAGCAGGGCCGGGATCACGGTGGACCCCTTCGCTTCCACCCGGGTGAGCTGGTCCGGACTGGAGTCGTGTTCGTCGTCGATCTCACCCACTATCTCTTCGAGGATGTCCTCGAGAGTGATGATTCCGGCGGTACCGCCATGCTCATCGATCACTACGGCGAGCTGGGAGCCGCCCTGACGAAGATCCACCAGTAGCTCATCGAGATCCCGGGCCTCGGGTACGGCCAGGATCGGCACCATCAATTCGGACACCGGGGTGGAGCCTCGGCGTTCGACAGCGATCTCGTGAACCGATTTCACATGCACGAAACCCG
>Ga0255047_10001747_pt1 | contig 15167 bp, 22 predicted proteins | sample JV7_2_1_MG_FD_183640 | JGI IMG/M metagenome (GOLD analysis project Ga0255047, IMG submission 183640) | Seawater microbial communities from Jervis Inlet, British Columbia, Canada - JV7_2_1 | ecosystem: Environmental > Aquatic > Marine > Inlet | place: Canada: British Columbia | collected 2016-10-06
GAGTGGCGGCGTCAAGATCACCGAGATCGCGGCTGGCATCGCCTTCGGTCAGCCTGACGAAGAGCCACACACCACGACAGCCACGTCCACGGATCAGTGGCTGAGGACGACCTAGCATGCCCTTCGTGGAACTGACCCGCCGCTATGTCGTAGGCGGCGGGTCGCTGTTCACGCGGGGTGAACGGATCTATATCGACAACCCTGACGAAGCTCAGCGACTCGTGGCGTTGCGAGCCGCTGTGATCGTCACCGGCCTCGACCAGCCGGTCAAAGACAAGATGGTCCAGGACGCTCCCGCGAAGAAGTCGAAGCGCGTGCGGCGTCGTCCACATTGATGAGTTCAGAAAAAGAGTTCGCGCGTGTTGCACCTGGCGCCGAAGGGGTCGACTACGATCACCCGCTTGCGGCGCACGTAGAGATTCTCGATCGCCAGACCGCTGATGTGCGCACCACGCGCAAGAAGGTGGCGCTGGTGGGCTTTGCCTCATCGACGCGTGAGCTTGCGCCGTTCGATGATCCGACCTTTGAGATCTGGGGCATGAATCAGCTCTATCGTCACATTCCTCGTGCGGATCGCTTCTTCGACATCCACTACTATTTCGAGGAAGGCAACGTCGAGGGGACTGATCATCTCGGCTGGCTCCGTGACGGCAAGATTCCCGTGTACATGACGACGACGCACGACGAGTATCCGACGTCGGTGCGCTTCCCGATTGAAGATGCGATCGAAGTGGCTGGCGTGGACTACTTCACGAGCACCGTGGCGTTCATGGTGGCGCTGGCAATACGAGAGAAGTTCGAGGTCATCAAGGTCTACGGAATTGATTTGATTGTCGGGTCTGAGTACGAGTGGCAGAAGGCGTGTGTGGAGTACCTGCTCGGCATCGCGCATGGTCGTGGGATCGACGTGGGACTGCCTGAGCGGTGTGCATTGCTGGCCTGCCCGTGGCGCTACGGTTATGAGAAGGAGCCGAAGGCATGGCCCATTGTCGGCAGCGAACTGATCTCGCGTCAGGAGTTGCTGACCATTCAGCGTGACGAAGGGCGCAAGCGGGTCACAATGCTCGAAGGGGCATCAGTCGAATGCAAGCACTGGATCGAGAATACGGACCCGGTGCCGTCAGCTATGACGGAGCACCTGAGCACGCTGCAGCAGAAGATTCACGAGCAGCGAGCGCAGGTCGCTTTGCTTGATGGTGCGTTACAGGAGGCGGGCTACTGGGCGCAGATATCAGAATTGCGTCAACGGCAGGGACACGTCGAACTTCCACACGAAGCGATCCTGAAGAAGATCAAAGAAGGGGTGTGACGTGTTGCTCACCGTCTGTGCCTCATCAACCGAGAGCAGTCTGACGTCGGTGGAGTACGTGCGCTCTGTGATGGGAACCACGGCCACGGCGACTAGCACGGGATCGGCGGCTGATGATTACAATCGCATCACCGATCTGATCGAAGCGTCGTCGCAGTGGGCTGAGGATTACATTGGGCAGCCGATTGGCGTCGGACTCTATCAAGAGTTGGTTCCGGCCTACGGCAGCATGGCGTTACTGTTGTCACGCACGCCGGTGCGCAACGTGCTGCGCGTCTACGATTCCAGTTCCACCGACACCGCATCAGAACTGCAGTCGAGTGAGTATCGACTGGACGCGGATGCCGGCATGATCCAGCGTGACGCGGGCTTCGAGTGGACGGCTGGTCGCTGGCAAGATATCGAGTCGTTCCCGGTGCCGGGGTCTGAAGCGCCGTCGTGGCTCGTGGAGTACGAGGCGGGCTGGGCGTTCCCCTATTCGACGACAACGGCCGGCGAGACTACCAGCACGGGTCGCACGTTGCCGAAGTCGATCGAGACGGCCGTGGCAATGCGTGTGCATGATTTGTATACCGCGCAGCCGAACAACGTGACGCGTGAGCAAGTGGGCGATCTCTCGGTCACGTATCGATCGGCAGATGCGGACAGCAACAAGACGCAGTCCGAACCGGAGAAGTTGTTACGTTCTTACCGACGGGTACTGTGAACTGTGATGGTACGTCCAATATCCAGCTTCGATCACCTAATGGCCCACACGGCGACGATTGCCCCGTGGACAGGATTCGATGGCCAAGGCGAGCCAACGTTCGGTGCGGCCGTGACGTATCGCTGTCGGCTGGGTGCGAACATCAAAAACGTGCGCGATGCACGCGGGCAGGAAGTTGTATCGTCGCACACGCTGTGGCTTGGGGCCTCACCGATCGTCAACGTGCTGGACAAGTTAGTGCTGTCGACTGGTGTCATGGGGTCAACGGAGGAGTCGAGAACATCACCGCCGATCATCTCGGTGCAACAGCATGCTGATCAACACGGGATGCATCACACGAAGTTGTACTTGAAGTAATGGCTATCTGGAAGATCACCGGGCGACGTACCGTGCAGGCGGGCATTCGGAGCGCGGGTCTCAAGGCGAGCGTGGCTGCGCAGGTGGCTGCACGTGTTGAGGCTGGGCTGATCCTGACTGAAGCGAAGCGCCGCACGCCTGTGCAGTTCGGTGCGCTCAAGGCTAGTGGGCGGATCGTCACTCGTAAAACTGGTGTCGCCATCCGGTTCGGTGGTGGCGACAACGCGGGCGAGTTTCAGGATCAGCCGCTTGACTATGCCGCTGCCGTACATGAGCGCACGTGGGTCCGACACGCGAACGGCGAAGCGAAATTTCTGGAAAACGCGGTGACGGCCGCTATGCCTGGGTTCGCCGGGCGTGTCGCGGCGAGGACGAAAGCGGCGATGGGCACATGATCGGGAACGACCTGACGGACTACCTGTCTACGCAAGGGATCGGCACGATTGGCACGGATCTGTTTCGTGGCCCGATGCTTCCGGTGCCTGATGCGGCGGTGTTTCTTGTGCCGACGGGTGGCGTGTTCTCAATCCATGCAATGAGCAGCAGCGCAGGGCAAGGCATCGAGCGATCGCGGGTGCAGGTCATTGTCAGAGCTACGACGTTTGATGCGGCCGCGACGAAAAGCAACGACGTCTTCAAACTGCTAGACGGCCTGAAGCCGATCACGATCAATAGCACGCGCTACCTGTGGGCCTTCGCGATTGCACCTCCAGCGTTCATCGAGCGAGACGACGACGACCGCGAGATCTTCAGCACGAACTATGAGTTCGTGAAGGACTTAACTGCGTAGGAGGAGATCGCTATGGCGACAGTGCATTACAACGGGGCTGAGTTGCTGGTGGGTGGCCTTCGGCTCAAAACGCACATGGCTGATCTCACGCTGAATCACGCTTCTGAGATGCTCGATCAGACTGCCTTTGGCGATTCCGAGCGAGTCAATCTGGGTGGCCTGAAGACCGTATCGTTCGATGGCACTGGGCATGTGGATTACGCCACTGACACGCTCGACTCGGTGTTGTTCACAGCCATCGGCGCTGACACGACTGAACTGGTGACCGTGTTTGCGGAAGGTGTGACCGCAGGCTCGACGACCACAGGATCGGGCTACGGCTTTCCTGCGGCTGTGGATACGTACACCGTCGGTGGTGCGGTGGGGTCGATTCTGGACTTCACGGTATCGGCGCAAGGGCGCGGGACGCTGGCGAAGGCGACAGCACTGTCAGACTTTCTCGACACGTTCACGACGTGTGGTGAGAACAACGGCACCGTCTACGATCTCGGGGCAGTCGAGTCTGGCAAGTCGCTCTATAGCGGCTTGCATATCACGGGCGTGGGATCGACGGAGGGCACGGCGGCAGTGCTGATCCAGTCAGCGTCGTCCAGTGGGGCGGGCTTCACGGCAGCGGCGACGACTCGTGTGACGTTCACGACGCTGGGCTTCCTGACTGGTGAGCCGGGTGCGGTCGTCGTGGGGCCGAGTTCAACAGATGAACCGTTCTGGCGTGCGCAGTGGACCGTGTCCTCGTCAGCGGGTGATGGATTCAAGGGCTTGGCATGGATGGGTATCCAATAGGAGAGAACAATGGCGACACTAGCTTTCACTGACGCGTTCGTGTGGGTCAACAGCGTGGATCTCTCATCGCATGTCGAGAGCGTCACGCTGAATTACAGTGCAGAAATGCTCGACGAGACCGCGATGGGCGACACCAATCGAGTCAACAAGGCAGGGCTGAAAAACTACAGTCTTGATCTGAATTTGCATCAGGACTACGCAGCGGGTGCGGTTGACGCCACGCTGTTTAGTCTGGTCGGCACTACGGCGTGCTGGGAAGTACGAGCGGTCAACGCGTGCAGCGCCGCCACGAATCCAGCCTTCTCGTTCGTCGGTATTGTCGAGAGTTACGCACCGATGGGCGGAAGCGTGGGCGCGTTGTTGGACTCACCGGTGACCGTGGCGTCGGCAGGCACGTTAGCGCGGGCTGAAGCGAGCTAGGATGCGCGTCACGGGGGCTGGTGGAACACTGCGCGTGGCCTATCAGCCAGCCGCATCAGTTCGGTCCTGGTCGCTTATTTCACAGCCAGTGCTCCCCGTGCATCGCGTGCGCGTGTCGCTCGTGTTGCGTGACGTCAATGAGTTTTGGATTGCTCAAGAACCGCTCACGCTCTCGCTGTGTCTCACCGATGGGGTCGAATGGGAGTGGTCGCCTGTGACACTTCAGCGGGACGATGATGGATATCACGTCGTGGTCAATTCAAAACCCAAGATCCACAAGCGGGTGCAGGAGGCAGTGTGGGATCGATCTTTCAGGTAACACCAGAGTCGGACCGATATGACCTTGTGTGGCAAGAGCACGAGATCTGGATTGAGGTTAAACGTCTATTGACCGTGCGCGAAGCACGCAAGCAACAATTCGCGGGCATCACCGGCATGCAGATGCCGACGCGTGACGATGCCGACAAACAAATGATGGGATTAGACGGCGAGGCGATGTCGTTTGCCCGCACGATGGCGTACCTCGTGGACTGGTCACTGACCGACGAGAACGACAACAAGATCAAGATCAACGTGGACACCGTGGGTGCGATGCCGGAGTCGTTGTATGACGCGATCGATGAGGTCATCGGGACGCATGTGGCGAAGCGAGAACAGGAAAAAAAAGTGTCACCTCGCCGTTCACCGAAGAAGCGAAAGCTGTCGTCGGCATCCTGAGAACGATGCAGTGGTCCTACAGCGAGTACCTAGACTTTCCTGTGGACTATCTGCCGGCGTTGGAGTGGCGCTTACGGGAAGAGCGACGAGTCGATCGGCAACGTAACAGGAGACGCTAGTGGCGCTGTCAGTCGGTGAGATCGAGGCGACGTTACGGCTGCGCGATCAGATGTCCGCGCAATTGGCGACGGCCTCGACCAAGGTGGGCGAGTTCGGAGCGAAGATGACGAGTCTTGGGACTTCGCTTCTTCCGGTCTCGCTTGCTGTCGGCGCGATAGGTGGTGGTGCAATTAAGGCGGCTGTCGATTTTGAGTCGTCATTCACTGGCGTGCGAAAGACTGTCGATGCGACCGAGGCACAATTTCAAGCTTTAAGTGATGCGTTTCGCAAGATGGCGACTGAGATCCCTATTTCAGTCAACGAACTCAACAACATAGGTGCTGCTGCCGGACAACTCGGCATCGAAACAGAGAACATCGTCACGTTCACGAAAGCGATGGCGAATCTTGGGGTCGCTACTGACTTGACCTCGACTGAAGCCGCCACGGCTCTTGCGCGATTCGCCAATATCACGCAAATGCCACAAGAGAATTTCGAGAGACTCGGATCTACGATTGTCTCGCTCGGCAATAGCTTCGCTGCAACTGAGCCTGAGATCGTGAACTTTGGTGTTCGCATCGCAGGCGCTGGTCAACTCGCCGGATTGACAGAGCCACAGATTCTTGCCATCGGTACTGCCATGGCTTCGATTGGCGTTCAAGCGGAAGCTGGAGGCACATCGGTCCAGAAAGTTCTGAACGCCATGACTGCGGCTGTGGCGACTGGCGGCCCAGAATTGATGACGTTCGCAGCGACAGCAGGCCTGTCTGCGCAACAGTTCGCAGACGCGTATAAACAGAATGCGGCAGGTGCCTTCACAGCGTTCGTATCTGGACTCGGACAAGAAGGCGCGAAGGCATTTACCACGCTCGGCACATTGGGACTTGAGAATGAGCGCGTGATTCGGTCTTTCTTGAGCTTGGCGCAAGCTGGCGACTTGCTCCCAGAAACGCTTGCCAATGCCGACAAAGCATGGCGTGACAACACGGCGCTTGCCGCTGAGGCTGCAACGCGCTATGCCACACTGGCAAGTCAAGCTACGATCCTCAGTGGTCAAATCAGAGAAGTCGGCATCACCATCGGCACGGCTCTGATGCCGATGCTGCAACGTCTCACGGCGTTCATGCAAGCGAATGTCGTTCCGGCCGTGCAGTTCCTTGCGGATAAATTCGCTGCTCTGCCGACACCTGTGCAAGGTGTAGTCGCTGGTCTTCTCGCACTCGTCGTCGCGGCTGCACCATTGCTGATTGCCTTTGGCCTGATGGCAACGGCTATTGCGGCGATCCCATTCGCTTCGATTGGCGTTGCGCTGGCTGCGCTCACCGGGCCGATTGGCATTGTGGTCGCGGCTATCGCCGGACTTACAGCTATCTGGGTGACATGGGGCGACGACATCACACAGATCGTCTCTAAGACCATGACAGCGGTCAAGACGTGGCTCGTGGATTTCTACGACGGCAGCATCTTGCAAAGCGTGGTCAATTTGCTCATCGCTATGAGTGATCTCTGGGTGGCGCTCAAGGACCGCGTCATTCTCGAAGTGACGACGCTCATGACCGCCGTCAAGGACTGGATCGTCGACAAGTTGCAGCCGGTTATTGATGCGGTGAAGCCTATCTTGATTGTATTGAGTGATCTTTGGACGACGGCGAAGACGGTCATCAGCGACATTGCCAAGGCGATCTTTACAGCGGTCAAGACATGGCTGGTCGATAAGTTCACGTCGATCGTTGCTGGCGTGAAAGCCAAGATCGATGCTGTGACTGAATTTTTTAGTGACATGAAGGATAAAGTGGTCGGCAAGTCGTTCGTGCCGGACATGATTAAAGGCATCAAAGTAGAGTTCGGTCGGCTCTCGTCTGTAATGGTCGACCCGACGAAGAACACCACGATGGATGTGCGTCAACTGTTTCAAGATCTCAGTGGGCCAGTCCTGGAGTCGTTTGACGGCATGATGGGTGGGCTACACGATAGCGCCACGACGTGGACAACCAAAACGTTCGGAGCGAAGGGGGCGATGTCCTCGATTCTCTCCGGGGGATTCTCGGCCATGCTCGGCCCCGGGGGGTTGGTGTCGGGGTTGTTTCAAAAGGGTATGCAGAAACTCGGATCGTTAGCCCTGTCTGGGCTGAAGAAAATTGGCGGCTTCTTCAAGCGGTTGTTCGGCGGAGCGTCAGCGCAGGAACTCGCCGGCCGTCAAGTGGTGCAGAATTTTGAAAGCAACCTCGCACAGATGCTCACCGGCGAACAGACGCTCGAAGCTGGAAACGTCTCGTGGAAAAAGACAGTCATCGCGATCAGAGACGCCTACATCGCGAACGGCCTGACGGAACGGGACGCGCTGCGCGATGCTGAAGTGTTATGGCAAAGCTCGAAGCTCAGTGCCGAGGAACAGCAGGCTGTCATCGAAACGATCACGACGCGCATGGGCACGCTTGGTACTGAGATCGGCACGACGTCACAGACAGGCACGGCCGATATCGACACAATGACATCAGCCGCAGATAACATGGACGCGGCGATGAATCGTATCAAGCGCAGCACGGGCAACGTACAAAAAGCCATCGCGGGAATGAAGGATTCCGCCATTGGCAATCTCAGGAAAGTCACAGCCGAAGCTAATCAACTCGCCGGAGCGTCACCGACAGGATTCGAGGAGGTTGCGTGGCGTGTGGGCCTGGCGGGTGATGCCATTGCCACGTTCACAGCGACCAGCATGAATCACCTGACTGCCTTCAACGCCACGATCGATCAGACCGTGCAACTTCTGAAAGATGCCGACGAGTTCCGACGACGGTTTCCGGGGCACATCGGGCCGATTGGTCCAGACGACATCGAGGGTGCGATGAATCCACGCGACGGTACTGATGGCGCCGACGGTGACGGCATCGGTGATGAGTTGCGAGAGATTCGGCGACTCCTACAGCGACAACCCGATGAAATCGGACGCGCCGTCCGCGCACAAATCGCCTTCGGAATGGCGTAGATCATGAGTGTGTCACTCACGTCGTCCGTCATTGAGATGGAATTAGCTGGCGCTGGGGGTGGTTGGACGGACGTCAGCGCAGACGTCCTGCATGGTGTGCGATGCAGCTACGGGATTCGCGGCACGACGATGAATGATCGTGTAGCGTCACCGGGTCAGATGACGTTCTTGATGCGGAACTCAGCCGGCAACTCCGGTGGAGTTGCCGGCTACTACAGCCCGAATCATGCATCGGCTCGTGGCGGGTTTGATCTTGGCATTGCGGTGCGATGGAGTCTGACCTATAGCGGTGTGACGTACTATGTATTTCGCGGCACGATTGAAAGTATTGACCCGAAGGCTGGATCCTCACGTGAGCAGTCGACCGAAGTGGTGGTCGTCGATTGGATGGAGGAATTAGCGCGGGCCACGATCAGTGGTGTCGCGACGCAGCTGAACGTCACGAGCGGCGCAGCTATTCAGACGGTCGTCGATGCAATCGACCGGCAGCCGCCTGCGCAAGCGTACTGGAAAACTGGGAGCGCTAGTAGTTCGACGTCGACGAGCCCGACAGGCCAGGCATCGTTCGCGTATGTGCTGGACCGAGCCGAGGAAGGCACGGTCTCAGCGCTCACTGAGTGCCAGCGAATCGTGTTGAGCGAAGCGGGGCAGTTGTTTCAAAAGCGCGACACGGTGCAGGGCGGCACGCTAGTCTTTGCGGATCGGCAGCATCGCGAGACGACGTACACGCCGGTCGTGACGCTCACCAATACGATGATCGAGGTGGAGGCTAATCGCGGCCGTCGAGAATTGGTGAATCACCTCGATGTGGTCACGCATCCGAGGCGTGTGGATGAGGAAGCGACCAGCGTGCTGTACAAAGCGTTTCCGACGGCACCGATTGGCACGGGTCAAACGGTCGTGTTTCTCGGGCAGTATCGCGATCCGAATCAGGAGGCGGCGCGTGTTGGTGGAACTGACATGGTCACACCAGTCGCCACGACGGACTACGCGATGAATACTGAGCTTGACGGATCGGGCGGTGACGTGACGTCTGATTTCACAGTCACGACTGCGTTAGGTGGAAATGGCGTGCGCTTCACCGTCCAGAATAACGGCTCGTCGCCAGCCTTCGTGACATTTATCCAGGTGCGTGGTCGCGGACTATATGATTTCAACGCGACCATTTACGAGACGGAAGATCTTACGAGTATCGCCGCGTACGGTAAGCGCGAAGGCACGTACAACATGCCGTATATGGACGATGCGGCGACCGCTGAGATCATCGGTGATTACTGGATCACGTACCTAAAGAATCCTCAGACGGTTGCACGTGGCTGTCGTTTTCTCGCGAATCGTTCGGATGCGCTCATGACTGCCGCATTGACAGCTGACGTCGGCAGCCGTGTCGGGATTGTCGAAACGCAGACGGGCTTGAATCAACAGTATGACATCAACGCCGTGGGCTTCGACCTCACGGCGACAAATAAGCTCTGGGTCGAGTGGATACTATTTCCACACTTCGACACGTCGACCGGCTATCACACGATTGAAGACCCTGTGAATGGTGTGCTTGATACGTCACTGGGGGCGGGGGACGGTGGTGCAGGCGGGTTGGCGTACATCTAGGAGGATAGACAGTCATGGGATGGACCACTCCTAGGACCTGGGTCGCGCTTGAAGTACCGTCAGCGGCGACCTACAACACGCACATCAAGGATAACTTTGCTCATATCTGCGACACTAGCGGAAACTTGGCGATTGGCACGACCGGACCGCATGGACTCGGCGCTGCGGTTGCAGCGCAGTCGCAGTTTAAACAGGCGGGCACCTATACGGCTACGGGAGCTGGAGTGTTTGTCGCTGGGTACTGGTACAACGCGGCACTGGTCGCGAATACCGGATCGACGACGTTTCACGCCGCCTTGGCGATTCAACCGTCGTCGATCACCACACAGGGTGCGACACAGACGATTGCCGACGTCGCAACGATGCTGCTGCAGGAGCCGAACATCTCTGTTGGCGCTGGTGACACCATCACGACAGCGGCGACGCTGTGGATCTCTGGGGCTCCGACGGAAGGGACGACCAATTGGGCTGTGATTGTGGATTCGGGCGACGTGTGCATCTCGACGGGCGATCTGTTTTGTGGCTCGCAGATCGTGGTCGGACGAACTACCTCCGTCAACTACTACCAAAATGAGTTTACGGGATCGTTCGTCTCTGGAGGTGGCGCGACACTCGCGGCCGGTGTCGCAACGACTGCCGCGATCACGTCAGCCGACGGCGATGAGACAGCACTGATCGGGACGTTTCTGGGCAACACGCTCACAACGCACGGAACGGTGCAGTCCATTTCGACCGCGTGTCAGTTGTACGTGCAAGATCCAGGTATCACGATCGGCACTGCCACCGTCTCGAAGGCGTGCAATATTTATGTCGACACGGCACCGACTGAGGGCGTCCTGAACTATGCCATTCTCGTTGACGCTGGCAACTGTCGCTTCGACGATCGCGTGATGATCGGCGGGAATCAGTTGGCCTTCTCGCAGGTGGCGGTCGGCGGATCATATACGAGTGACGGCAGCAGCACGGTTGCTGCTGGACTCTATCTCACCCCCGCGCTGACGGCTGCCAACGGCGACACGACCTGGCATGCTGCGATGTCTATCCAGCCGACGAGTCTTACCACACAAGACAATAACGAGACGATCACACACGTGACGTCGCTCTTGGTGCAAGAGCCCGCCATTGTAAAAAGCGGAGGCGACACGATCACGACTGCGTCCACGGTGTGGATCATCAACGCGCCGACGGAAGGCACGTCGAATTTTGCCCTGATCGTCGATGCAGGAACGTCACGGTTCGACGGCGACATCTATATGGCGGCGACGCAGAAGTTTTATCCTGACGGGGGCACCGACACCTACTACCACGAGCCTGCCGATAATCAGGTCGCGTGGGTGAATGGTGGGACAGAGTTCATGCGGCTGACGGCGACGGGCGAGTTGATGCTATCGGAGACGAGCAATGCAAATCAGACGATCGGCATCACGATTAATCAAGGTGCCAACGATGACAACGTCATTGATTTCAAATCATCCGACATCTCGACTGGCGTTACGACGGTCGCTGAAGACGACACGTGGGGCCTAATCAAAAAAGGGAACGGCGCATCCGGTGGGATCTACGTGATCGGTTTGACGGAAGCCTCTGTCGGTGTATTCATCGAAGCGGCTGTCACGACGAGCGTGGCGACCAAGGACAATACGGCGTCTGGGGCGATCGTCCTGCGGTCTGGTGGGATTGGCGGCGGCGGGATCGGTGGTGCCACCGGGGTGGATGCGAATCTGGTCGTGATTCAGGACAGCAGTGGAGGCACGTCCACGCGGTTTATTTTCGATGAAGATGGTGACGCACACGCTGACGTGCAGTGGACGACATTCGACACGCACGACGACGTCGCGTTGCTTGGGGCACTCGACGCGACCATGAGCAAGCGCGATGCCATCACGCACGCGTTCGGACAAACGATCAGCGAGAACAAAGATGCACTGATGGACGCGGGCGTTGTGAATTTCTACGACGACGGACCGAGGGCGATGCTCAACACCACGCGGCTGGCGATGTTACACACCGGTGCCATCCGTCAACTTGGTGCGCGTGTGGAAACGCTGGAAGCTCGGCTCCTAGCATTGGAGGCTTGATGGCAACCGTTGTACTCGATGAAGTGTTGTATCACCGTTTCGTGCGAATGGTGCAGGCAGCAGACCTTGCCACGCTAAAGGCGAATCAAATGGTCCAGACGGCCGCGTCACAGCGTGATGCGCTGTATCGCCAGATCGCCGCTGATCATGATCTGCCTGAACAGCCGCGGACCATCACGTGGAACGACGAGACACTGGAGATCGAGATCGCGTAATCATGCGCTGCTGGACATGTTTCGCTAAGATGACGACACGAGAATACGGTGGCATGGCGCTACGTCTGGGTCTCTGGTTATCCATGGGAGGAGTGATGGGATGGCAGCTAGCTCGGGTAGTAACGGGCGGCTGACGCCTATCATTGCTACCATTATCGGGGCGCTCTTGACCTACGCTATCACTCTCACCGTGCAGGGGCAGCGGTACGAGCGTATTGCGAATCAGGTTGAGCGATGGCAACGCCCTGATGCGCACCTGCTAGGAGCCGTGCCACGCACGGAACTCTTGTTGCGTATGGAGTCGTTGCGCGAACAGTACCAAGCGGAGTATCGCGCCCTGCGAGATCGCGTGGTGCAGTTGGAAGGACTACACCGTCGCTCGAATGCGCGGCTGGATCGAACGGTACGGCCCGCCTTCGTCCCGCCTGATCAGGCTGACCCATGACACGACGAGCGATGAGTCTCAGTGACGTCGCTGCCATCGTTGGCATTGCGGCCACGGTGATCGGGCTCGTCTGGTACCTCGCCACGACGTTGACGCGGATCGAACTCACGCAAGCTGACCTGCGACAGCATCTCCAATCGATCGAGGCGACCGTGCAAGCGATCTATCAAGGGGCACAGGAGCCGTGACCGAAGATCAGATCATCGATCGTATCCTCAGAGCCGAAGGGTCGACGTTTACCCATGACCCTGCGGACCGAGGTGGTCCCACGCGCCACGGGATCACGCTCAGACGGCTACGACAATGGCGAAAGGACTCTCACCTCACCGCTCACGACGTCGAGGCGCTTACACGGGCTGAGGCACGAGAGATCTACCGATCTGACTACATCGTCGCACCCGGCTTCGATCGTCTCTCAGAGGGCGACCTGCGGCTCTTGCTGGTGGACTACGGGGTGTTGCATGGCACACGGACGGCGATCCGGGCACTGCAGCGGATCCTACGGGTGACCACGGACGGGTGCTGGGTCCGATCACGCGTGCGGCGCTCAGACGGTCAAGTGAGACAGGTGTGTACTACGATCTCGTGGCTGCGAGAATGAAACTCATTGTCAATATCGTCGTGCGTGATCCGACACAGTTACGCTTCCTGCGTGGCTGGACCTCTCGCGTGATGGAGTATCTCTGATGGGACAGACCACTGTTCGGCTCAAGCATAACGGCTCACCTGTTTCTGGATCGAAGGTCACGCTGGCGTGGCCGGGTGGACAGGCGAGCAAGCGCACGACGTCAAGCGGTCAGGTTATTTTTGTCGGTGGCCCATCGACGCACCGGATCACCGTTGAGTCTGGTGGTGTCACGCCGATCCCAACTCCTGGCTGGCGACCAACCAACGCACAACGACGCGATATCAAGTCGACGTTCGTGTGGGGGAATCGGTCGACCGCTGATCCCACGCTGGACTTCACCGCCTATTTTCCTGCGTGGTCAGCATCTCGTCGCACGTCCTTTTTCGCTGACTGTAAGACACGAGGCAGAAGCCATGTCGTGCTCACGGCTGGCGTGCAATATAAAGGTGCTGGGAGCAAGTCGTGGTGGATGTACCGCAAGCCGGATCAATTTGCTGATGCACTGGAGCGCATCTATGCCGCGCATCTGATCCCGATTGTCGTGCCGTACATCTGGGAACAGTACGGTCGGAACAACGCCGCTGGCTGTCTTGCGGAGTGGACGCGCATGACACGCGACGAGCCACGACTGCTGGAGCTGATGAACGCGGGCTGTGTGGTGCCGGGCTTCGAGTACAACAGCGATCTCAATCCGCAGCAGCAAGCCGACATCGTGCGCGGTATGCGACGGCTGTTCACGAAAACGCATCTTGGGATCTCGTTCACACCGAAACGGCCACATGGCGAGCAGGGCAAAGGCAGCAATCCTCGTGGTCCGATCCCGAACGGCTGGAAGGCGAGCAACGGGCATGTCACGATGGAGTCGTTCTGGCGCTGGGGCAAGCGCGAGAAGATCGATTTCTTCGGCTACCAAAGTGACGCGTACCGCAACGGCAGTCTGGCGCAGTACGAGATCGACCTGATGGATGACATCAGAGACCTCACGGCACGCTTCGCAAAGAAGGGACCGAAGGCGGGTAGCGCTCCGGGCTATGCACCGGTCGCCGGTGGTGCGTACAAGAATGACTTCGTCGTGTTGGAGATGTTCGCATGGTCGCGGCTGAACGGACGCATCAGCGCGAGTCACGCACGTCGCATCGCGCAACGCGTGCAGCGCGAGCCAGGCGTGCGCGGTGTGGGAGACGGTTTGTAAAAGGGAGGGTGTCATGCAGAAACTCGCATCGTTTATTTGGAACGAGGAACCGGCCGTACTGGTCGCGGCGATCATGGGGATCATCGAACTGTTGCAGCTGTTCGATGTGATCGCGCTGACACCAGAACAACGCGCAGGCGTTCAGGGTGCGCTCGTGCTGTGGATCGGACTCGTGCTGAGAAGCAAGGTCACGCCGACTACGCGAGTAGGAGAGTCGTCATGAGACGCGCATCCCATGTGCTCGTGGTGCTCGTGTGTCTGCAGGTGGCGGCGTGCGCCGCGACGATCCAAAAAGGGGCGGTGGCGTCGAAGCAGGCCGCGCAGTTGGTTGAGAATATTCAGACAGCCGAGACGGAGATCTACAACGCCGGCACGTTGTCGCTGGACCAACATCAATGGTGGGCCACGATGTTCGTCGGGATCGCGGATGGCATCACGGCGATCAACGCAGGTCTGCGAGCAGGCCACACGCCGTCGGTGCATTCGGCGGTTGAGGGCACGCTGGCGTTCGTGGATGGAATGGTGACTGAGCTTGACGTGTTCGACGACGAGCGCAAAGTGCTGATCCAGGTGTTGCTCAGCACGCTGCGGAGTGTGCTCGTGGCGTTGTCGGTGATCTGAGGAGAGAGACATGATAGCGGGCATCCCGATCTACTTAGAGCTATTCGGGCAGATCCTTCGGCTCGGCTCAGCGACGGCGGCACAGATCAAAGAAGCGGCGGCAGGCTGGGGTGATCCCGATGCGGATACGCTGGCGCTGCTGGACGAGTCCGACGCCATTGCCGTCAGGATCAAGGCCAAGGCGCTGGGCGTGCTGGCCGAGCCGCCGCCGGA
>Ga0255047_10001748_pt1 | contig 15164 bp, 10 predicted proteins | sample JV7_2_1_MG_FD_183640 | JGI IMG/M metagenome (GOLD analysis project Ga0255047, IMG submission 183640) | Seawater microbial communities from Jervis Inlet, British Columbia, Canada - JV7_2_1 | ecosystem: Environmental > Aquatic > Marine > Inlet | place: Canada: British Columbia | collected 2016-10-06
AACAGCAGGGCTCGACGAGGGAGCGGGGGCACCAAGCGCCCTGTTGACCCCGTTGTCCGACGGTCGGCCCGCTCCCCCGCCCGACATCGACCGCCTTCCGGTCACAACCGGACAGGGAGAAGCCTGGCTGCGGCGCATCGTGAGGGACCCGGGCCAGCCGGCACCCCGTCGACTGGCCGCTATGAACTGTCTGGCCCGCGGTCAGACCTGGGGATTGCGGGATCCGGCCCAATTCGCCGGGGTGGGCCTCCCCGGGGCCGACCAGGGCCTGGCACCGACCACGCTCCGCCTCTCCCCCAGTCAGGCCGGGAGTTACGAAGCCTGCCCTCGCCGCTATGCCATCGAACGGCGACTGCGTGTGGGGTCGGAGACTTCGGTCTACATGGCATTCGGTTCGTTGATTCACCAGGTCCTGGAGGACACCGAGCGGTCTGCCATGAGCGACGGACGCCGCCACGGCAGTTGCGATGAGGCCCGTGCGCACCTCGACGCCGTATGGGATCCCGCCCCCTTTGGCTATTCGCCCTGGGCAGAAGCGTGGCGAGCCCGGGCCGAGGAGATACTCAACTTCACTTATGAGCATTGGCCACATCCCGGCGCCACCCCGGTGGCCCTCGAGCACGACCTTTCGCTGGAGGTCGACGGGGTACGTTGGGTAGGCAAGGCAGACCGGGTCGAAGCCGAAGGCGACCAGCTTCGGATCGTCGACTACAAGACCGGCAAGAGCCGGCCAACGCGGGCCGAGGTGGCCTCTTCGCTCCAATTGGGTTTCTACCTGCTGGCGGCGGCTGCCGACTCCGGTTTGACGGACCGCGGAGAGCCGACCGAGGGCGAGCTTTGGATGGTTGGCATCCAGAACAAGAAGTCATTCCCCATCATCGAGTTCGACCCGGCCAGCCTCGGCGAGGTGAAGGAACGACTGCGAGCCGTGGCCGCCGGGATCAGCGGCGAACAATGGAACCCGCTCCCCCACGACGACTGTGGCCGGTGCCCGGTCCAGATTGTCTGCCCGGCCTGGCCGGCTGGGGCCAAGGCATACCAGCATGAGTGAGATCACCCCCAGCCCCGAGCAGGTGAAGATCATCGAGTACCCGCTCGATCCTTTACGGGTGGATGCAGGCGCCGGGACGGGCAAGACCACCACCATGGCGCTTCGACTCGCCCACCTCCTCGACACCGGGCAAGTGCAGGCAGCCCTCGGCATCACGTTCACCAACAAGGCGTCCCAGGAGCTCAGGGACCGAATCGACGCGATGCGATCTTCCCGCCAACTCGGGGCTGTGGAAGTCAGCACCTATCACGGATTTGCCCACGGATTGCTCACCGAGTTCGGCGCCTTTGTAGGAGTGGAGCGAACCACAAGGTTGATCACCCCCGGTTTCGTCCGCCAGTTGCTGCGGGAGGCCCTCGCGACCGGCACCTACTCGACGCTTGATCTGACCGTACCCGGAAGCCGGGTTGAGGAGCTGGCCGCCCTGAGTGGCCAGTTGGCCGACAACCTGGCCACCCCGGCGGAAGTAGATCCCGGTCCCGAAGAGGTGGGAGAACGGCGGCGCGAGCTCCTGGAAGCGATAGGGAGGTACCAGCAGTTGAAACGCCGGTTGGGAGTGGTTGATTACGGAGACCTCATCGGGCTGGCTCATCGCCTCGTCGTGGAACAGCCATCGATCGCAGCCCAGATCAGAGACCGCTATCAGGTGGTGCTGCTCGATGAGTACCAGGACACCAACCCGGCTCAGCGGGAACTGCTTCGACTGACCTTCGGCAACGGCTACCCCGTAACCGCGGTCGGGGACGCCGACCAGACCATCTACGAGTGGCGGGGAGCGTCGCTGGAGAATTTCGCTGCCTTCCCCGACCATTTTCCAACCGGAGATGGATCACCAGCCGAGACGCTCCCCCTCACTCTCAACCGCAGGTCGGACCGGCTCATCCTTTCGACTGCCAACCAGATCGCCGACCGGATCGACCGGAGGGCAGGCGACTATGACCTGGTGCCCCTCGATGAGGCCGGGGAGGGGGAGGTGGGATGCGGCTGGTTCCGCACTGCCACCGACGAGGCCGACTGGATCGCCGCCGAGGTGCTCGAGGCGGTGGCGGCCGGGACCGCCTGGCGCGACATCGCCGTCATCTTCCGCAAGAACGCCCAAATTCCCCTGGTGCGCAACGTCCTGGCCGCGGCCGGCATCCCTTTGCAGGTAGTGAGTTTGGGCGGACTGCTCCACGTACCGGAGGTCACCGATCTGTGGACCTGGCTGCGCCTTCTGAATGACCCGACGGACGGTCCGGCGTTCCTGCGGGTGGTGCTGGGGTCCCACTTCCAGCTCGGACTGGGAGATCTGATCCCGCTGGCCCGCCTGGTCGGGTCTCACAGCAAGGCGTCGGGGCCAGACTCCGGCGACCTCCCCGGCTTTTCCTTGCTGGAGGCGGCTCTGGAGGTCGATGGGTTGGACCGGCCGGAGGCGACGTTAGCGCTGGCCAGATTCTCCGCCTTCTACCAGCAGCTGGTCGAGGACGCTCAAGGCGTCACCCTCGTCGAACTGTGCCGCCGCATTCTCTCGAAGCTCGGTGTCTGGATTGAGATCGACACGATGGATGAGCCGGCCGCTCGCTCGGCCCGGCTCAACCTGTACCGCTTTCTCGACCTTGCCGAATCGTGGAGCCCGCTGGAAGGCCGTCCCTCCCTGACAGCCTTCCTCGAGTACCTGTCAACCCTTCAGGATGAGTCGGCGGCCGAGGAACTCGACCTGGCCAGGGTGGCGCAAGCCGAGGCGGTCACCATCATCACCGCCCACCGTGCCAAGGGGCTGGAGTGGGACATAGTGTTCCTGCCGGCGGTGGTTGAGAACACTTTTCCGTCAGGGTCGCGCGCCTTTGACGACCCGTTCTCCCGGCCCTCATCCTTGCCATTCCAGGCCCGGCTGGATGTCGAGGCGCTTCCTGATCTGGATGCCGAGGACCCCAGGGGCCGCAAGGAAGCCTTGCGGCCCCGCCATCAAGATCAAGAGTGGCGAACTGCCTACGTGGCAGCAACCCGGGCCCGCCACCGCCTGGTCATGACCGGGGCGTATTGGTACGGACAGAAGAACCCGAAGGGCCCAAGCGAGCTATTCGACCTGGTGGCCGGCGTGCCGGGAGGAATCGAATACGCACTTACGAGGGATCCCGGTGACCGCCCGGCCACCGCGGCCCCACCCGCCTCCGGCCCGGCACCGGATCCTCATTTCCCGGACGGGTGGGCGGCTGCTCTCCGCCAGGCGATTGCCGATCCGGAGTGGGCGGCGAGTCAGGCCGGAAGCGGTCGGGCGTACGATGACCACGTGGACCAGCTTTCCCTAACCCTGGACAGCCTGCCTGAGCCCGCACCGGATGAGGGACCGACTTCCTCATCAACGTCGGTTTCGGGGCTGGTCACATACGCCTCCTGTCCCAAACGTTTCTTCTGGAGCGAAATCGACCGTCTGCCCCGCCGCCCCGCTCCCTGGCTGAAACGGGGAGTGGAGCTGCATCGAAGGATCGAGCTCCACAACCGGGGTGTGCTCCCCCTGGACCTGGCCGAGGACGACACCTACGACTTCATTCCGGACGAGGCGATGCCGGCCACCGATGCCTACTCGACCTTCCAGTCCTCCCGTTTTGCCGCCGGCAAGCCGCGCTGGATCGAAGTCCCCTTCTCACTGTCGGGAGAGATCAGGATCCGGGGCCGGATTGATGCGGTCTACGACACCGACGGAGCCTGGGAGGTGGTCGACTTCAAGTCGGGACGACACCGGCCCGACCCGGCCCGCCTCGTCCAGCTGCAGGCCTATGCGGTGGCGGTGGACGAGGGCGCTCTGGCCAGGGAGCGACCCGATTCGCTGGCGGTCACGTTCGCCTACTTCGGCGGCGGCCTGGAAGAAGTCACCGAGCAGGTGAACGGAGCCTGGCTGAAGGAAGCCAGGAGACGGATCGACGGGATCTTGACGGGGATCGGCGATGAGCAATTCGATCCGTCCCCATCGGCCGGCTGCCACCACTGTGACTTCTCTCGGTTCTGCGAGGCCGGCAAGGAGTGGCTCTCAGCCAACCCGTAGTGGCTGACTCAACCTGATTGACGCAGGTCCCTCCGCTGGAACAGCACCACAGAGACCGCCACCAGCCCAACCGTCAGCACGGCCAGCACGGCGGCGTGACCCCAGTGCATGCCATTGAGTAGCGGGTCGCTGGTCAGGTAGTAGTAGAAGGGGGACCAGCGGGCGAGACCGGCCAGGCTGTCGCTGAGTGCCAGGAAGGCGTTGAGCAGGTGGAAGATCAATCCGGCGCCGACAGCACCGAACACCGCTACCCGGCTCCGGCCGGTGCCGGCACTGAGAACCAGTGCGAGGGCGCCGAAGACCAACCCGACCAGTGTGGCCAGCAAAGAAGTGGCGGCCAGGTTGCCCATGCTCATGCCCAGCCCGCCCAGCAGCGAGCCAAGGGCGGCACCTGCGAAAGTGATGAAGCCGACGACGGCAGCGTGGAGCCCCATCGCCAGGCTCTTCTCCAGCACGATGCGAGAGCGGGTGATCGGGTTGGCAAGCAGCAAGCCCATCGTGCGGCGCTCTTCCTCACCGGCCAATGCCCGGGCCGCGATCGCCACCCCGACCACCATGACGGCAATCGGTGCCATCAGCCCGAATATCTCGACCTGATAGAACCCTTCGGCCGTGCCCATGTCCCCGTTGCCGACCAGCGCCAGCAAGGCGTCGGGGAAGTCGTCGGCGAAGCTCCCGAGCGCATCTTCCACCAGGTTGTACATTGGGCCGATCATGGCCCCCATCAGCAACATGGCGTACGAGGTTGCGATCAACACCCCCTGTCGCTCCGAGGCGGTCTTGATCCATATTCGGGAGACCCGGGTGGAGCCGGCCAGGCGGTCGACGATCTTCTGGGTGAGCGGGAATGCCCGCAAGCGGTCGAGCAAGGTAACGCCAAGAGCCTGACCCCTCAGGTCGCGCCGGTTGACCCCGTAGACGGCCAGCCCGCCCAGGATGACGCTCCCGGCTAACAACACCGAGAGGTGACCCCAGTCGACTCCGTTGAGGAGGGGATCCCCGCCCTCGTAGTAGTACCAGGGGAAGATCTTCGCCAGGCCCTCGAATCCCTCGACCAGCGGAAGCAGCCCGGTGGCGAACAGCGAAACGATCATGACCCCGGCCGAAGTCGCAGACGCCACCGCCCCCCGGCCCGTCCAGGCACCGATCGCCATGGCCAGAAAGCCGTGGAAGAGGGCAATCGTGAACATGTGGACCATCAAGGCGCCAATGCGCAGCTCCTCGACATCGACATTCAGCAGCTCCGGCACCACCAGGCCCGCCCCCCACATAATGAGCGTGCCGGCCAGGGCCAACAGCACCAGGGAGCCGGCCTTGGAGACCAGGACGTGGGTCCGGCTCTTGGGATTGCCGAGGAGCAGCCCAAGTGTCCCGTTCCGCTCCTCGCCGGCGATCGAGGCCGACCCGATGGCAAGGGTGATGCCGGCCAGGGTGAGTGCTCCATACGTGCTGTACACGGCCCCGTAAGCCAGGCCTCCGACGTCGGTGTCCTCGGAGATGTTGAACAGCTTGCGAAAGGCCTCGGGCAAGTCCTCCGTGTAGATGGTGAGGTCGATGTCGCGATACACCGACATCGCAAACAGCAGTGTCAGAGCCAGGCTGGCGCCACCGATGGCGATGCCCTTCCACCGATCCCGAACCGTCTTGGTGAGAACGGTGGCCAGCATCAGGCCTCCCCGTCCTCATCCCGGTAGTAGGTGAGGAAGATCTCTTCCAGATCGGCCTCATGGGTGGTGATGTCCAGCAGGTGATAGCGCTCGGTTACCAACTTCAGCAGGGTCTCCATCTGCCCATCGAAGGAGAGCGTGACATGGTGGTCGGCCACCGACACCTCCCTGACTCCCGGCAGCGGCTCGAAGACCGTCGCCTCAACCAGATCATCGAAGAACAAATCCACCTTGCGGATTGCTTTGGACCGAAGCCCGGCAACGGCCTCGACGGCGATGAGGCGGCCGTGCCGAATAATGCCGACCCGATCAGCCACCCGTTGAACCTCAGAGAGCGTGTGGCTGGACAGGAAGACCGTTCTTCCCTCGGCCGACACCTCTCCCATCATGGCCTGGAATTCCCGCTGCACGAGCGGATCGAGACCCGAGCTTGGTTCATCCATGATCAGCACATCAGGCCTGTTCATGAAGGCCTGAATCAGGCCAACCTTCTGGCGATTACCCGAGGACAGATCGCCCACCTTCTTGGTGAGATCGGCGTCGAGCCGGTCGGCCAAGCTGTCGACGTGGGCCCAGTCCACCCCTCCGCGCAGATTGGCGAAGTAAGTGAGCGTGTCACGGCCGGTCAGATTGGGATACATGGCCAGGTCACCGGGCACATACCCGATGTGGCGGCGGATCTCGACGGATTCCCGGTGTGTGTCCATGCCCAGAATCGAGGCACTGCCGGCGGTGGGCCGGATCTCGTCGAGGATCGTGCGGATGGCGGTCGTCTTGCCTGCTCCGTTTGGGCCGAGAAAACCGAAGATCTCGCCGGTGCGGATCTCCAGATTCAAATCAACGAGGGCACGGGTCTCCCCGTAGTGCTTGGTAAGTCCCTCCGTTTGGATGGCGGTCTGGTCGGTCATTCAACTCCCTTAGGGCCGGAGATCACAGCGTCGTCAACACAAGCCTGGCTCGTCACCTCTCGAATATCACGCCTTTGCAGCTGATGGCACCTTCGGCCTTGGCGAACTCGTCAACCTCGACCTCCCGGACGGCGGCGCCATGGCCCCGCAGCAGGTCGATTGTGGCCGGAGCCGAAGCGTCTGCCAGCAACGACTCTCCGATCCGTACCACGTTCGCTCCCTGCGGTTCGCCGAGAGGCACTTCGAGCAGCTTGACCCCTAGAAACCCGAGATCGACGCAGGCAGGGTTGACGATGAGGGTCTCGTCATCAACGACGGTGGCCGCCGATTTGAGGTGAAGCACTCCCTGCACCGGGACCGTGTCGACCGTGTATCCAAACGGCTTCACCAATTCGGCCAGGGCGGTGGCGCCGCCGGCATCGGAACGGGTGGTCTCGCCCACCAGGATGCGACGCCCGAACGTGATCAGGTCTCCTCCGTCGAGGGTGGCGGGCTCCACAACGGCGACGCATCGGCGATAGCGGCCCAACGCCGCACCCATCGACGGCACCTCTCCGAGCCGGGAAGGGGCGCCGGGGCGCAGCAGAACGGCCACCTCTGACAAGACCAGCGCGGTGTCTTCGACAAACACCGCGTCCGGATGGCCCGGTAGTCGCGGCAGCTCAATGACGGTGACATTCAGCGAGCGCAGAACCGAGAGGTAATCGGCGTGCTGATCGATCGCCCGAGACACGGTGATCGGAGACCGGGCAATGTGGGTGAGTTCGCAGTCCTGCAACTCCTCACCAGTGGGCCGGGTAATGGCCATCTGCATCTGCCAACGCTAGTTCCATTCCAAAGAACCGGAACCCGCCCACAGAATCGTTACGCTCCCGAACCCATGTCCGAACAAGATCGCTGGATGGCCGACGACGTGATTGATGCCGGCCGCCTGGCCGCCATTCCCCCTTCGCTGCCGGTTTCCCCTGGGCTCATGCTCACTCACCTGGCCAGCAGCACCACGGGAGAGGTGGTGGCTTTCACCGAGGGCGCCAGGGTCGTCCTGCGCGATGCCGACGGCAAGCGGCATGAGTTCGCCCCCATCGACGGATTCTTCGAGCACAACGGGACCCGGGTGGCCCTTCGAGCTCCCTCCGAACGGGCCAGGCCGGCGGCGTCGTTCACCGCCTCCGGGTCGGTAACGCCCGAAGCTTCACGAGCGAAAGTGGCCAGAGCCAGTCGGATCTGGGTCGAAGGGATACACGACGCCGAATTGATCGAGCGGATCTGGGGCGACGATCTTCGCGAGGAGGGCCTCGTAGTGGAGCCATTGCATGGAGCCGACGACCTCGCGGCGGCAGTCGCCGATTTCGGACCGGGAGCGGATCGCCGTCTCGGCGTTCTCCTCGACCACCTGATCCCGGGCTCCAAGGAGTCGCGAATCGCCGGGCAAATCACCTCTGCCCAGGTGCTCATCACCGGGCATCCCTACGTGGACATCTGGCAGGCCATCAAGCCCTCCGCTATCGGGATCGCGACCTGGCCAGAGGTTCCACCCGGTCGGCCGTGGAAGGAAGGAGTCATCGCCGGGCTCGGACTCGAGGAGAACACCGGCCGCTTTTGGCAAGACGTGCTTGGTTCGGTCTCTTCCTGGACCGACATCGAGACGCCGCTCGTTCACGCCGTCGAAAGACTCATCGATTTCGTCAGCGCTCCCGGGGAGTAACCCGGCCGTTACTGAATGCGTCCGTCGATGGTCTCGATGACGATGGTCACCGGGCCGTTGTTGATCAACGCAACATCCATCATGGCTCCGAACTCTCCGGTGGCCACCTCTACGCCGTGACCGGCGATCCGATCTGCCACTGCTCGCACCAGGGGATCGGCCACGGAAGGGTCGGCGGCGTGGATGAAGGAAGGGCGCCGCCCTTTGTGGATGTCTGCCAACAGGGTGAACTGGCTGATCACCAGCACCGACCCGCCACTGTCTATGACCGAGCGGTTCATCTTGCCGTCGTCATCGGCAAATACCCGCAGCCCGACCAGTTTATCCGCCACTGCCGCTGCATCGGCCTCGCCGTCTTTGTCGCCGACCCCCACCAGTGCCGCCAAACCCGGACCGATTTCACCGACTACTTGCCCGGACACCGTCACGGTCGCCGAAGTGACCCGCTGTGCAACTACCCGCATTAGCCGGCCTCGACCCGGGTTCGCGATCCGAGCCGCGTCATGATGATGACGAGCCCGGCTCCGACCACCGACAGCAGAAACGGGGCGGCGAAATCGCCGGCATCGGGCATGGCCAGCTCAGGACCGTCGATCCCGTTCGGCCACGGCCAGAGCACGCGCAGTGATCCGAGCAACAAACCGGTGATGCCGGCCATCACCAGATCGTGGTGGGTTTCGAGAGCCCAATGCAGAGCCGATGAGAAGAGAGCCAGGCCGACGACCGCCCCGACTATGAACACGGCCAGCACCGCCAGATCGAGGTCGTTTACCGCTTCCAGCAGCGCCTCGTACATTCCCAGGATGAGCAGGAGAAAGGATCCCGAGACTCCCGGCAGAATCATGGCGCAGATGGCGATGGCGCCGGCTACAAAGAAGATCCAGGTGGCCGGATCTTGTGCCTCACCCGAACGAAGACCGAGCAGGAAGAACGCCGCTATCGCCACTGCCGCCGCCGTCGCCAGCCTGATCGGGTCCCATTCGCCGACCATATGCCATGCCACAAAGATCGAGGCGAAGACGAGGCCGAAGAAGAGCCCCGACAGCTCCACCGGGTAGTCCTCGAGCAGATGCTCGATGAGACGAGCCAGTGTGATCAGCGCCGCGAACATGCCCGCCAGCAAGGGCAGCAGGAATCCCCACTCGATGGCTCGCAGCCGATCCACCCCGTCGGCGAACCGGCCTCGCACGAAAGAACCGAGGGCGCCGGCCCCGGTTCGGACGTTGGCAATCAGCCGGGGATATATCCCAACGATGAGAGCGATCGTGCCACCTGAGACCCCCGGAACAACGTCGGCCGAGCCCATGAGAAATCCGCGGATGAAGTGGAGCATTGGCCGGTCAGCGTAGTTGCGGGAGGCCGATCAGTTGCGGCGGCCCGAGCGTCCCCGCCAGCTGAGAATGGACTCGGCCACCCACTCGGCCGGGATTTGATAGGTGCCGTCAGAGATTTTCCGGGCGAGATCGGCGATGCGCTCTTTGCGCCCAATCGGCCGGGTCGATGTCTGTTGCTGAGGCGGTCGGTCCATGCAGTATGTTTCGACCACCGACAGTGGTGGTTTGATAACTATTGGCAAATGGCACGTTGTAGCTAGACAGTTGCCTACTGCTCGCGCCGACCACGCTGAGTAGCAGCGTTAGACGTTGAAACGGAAGAGGATGATGTCACCCTCCTGGACCACATAATCCTTGCCCTCCAGCCGCCACCGACCAGCCTCCCTGGCGCCCGCTTCTCCCTCGAACTCGATGAAATCGTCGTAGCCGACAACTTCGGCCCGGATAAAGCCGGTTTCGAAGTCGGTGTGGATGGATCCGGCAACCTGCGGGGCGGTTTCGCCGTCGCGGAAAGGCCAGGCCCGAACCTGCTTGTCGCCGCTGGTGAAGAAGGTGTCCAGGCCCAGCAGCTCATAGCCGGCCCTGATCACCCGGTTAAGGCCGGGCTCGGTTTGCCCGAGCTCGGCCAGGAACTCGGCACGGTCGTCGGGATCCAGAGAGGCGATTTCCCCTTCAACCGCCGCGCAGATGACAACCACTGTCGAGTGTTGGGCGGCAGCGTATTGGCGGACAAGATCCACGTGGGCATTGCCCTGGGCTCCCGCTTCGTCGACATTGGCTATGTACTCGACCGGCTTCATCGTGAGAAGGAACAGGTCACGAGCAATCAGCCGCTCCGGAGGTGACAGGTCGAGGATACGAGCCGGCTTGCCCTCGTCCAGGTGTGTACGGAGTCGTTCGAGTACCCCGGCCGCGGCCTGGGCGTCCTTGTCCCCGGACTTGGCCTTGCGCGATTGTCGATCGAGCGAGCGTTCGACGCTGCCGAGGTCAGCATAAATCAACTCCAGGTTGATGGTCTCGATGTCCCGGATCGGGTCCACGGTGCCGTCGACGTGTACGACATCGTCGTCCTCAAAACACCGCACCACGTGGACGATGGCGGTCGTTTCCCTGATGTGAGAAAGGAACTTGTTGCCGAGCCCCTCCCCACGAGAAGCGCCGTCAACCAGGCCGGCGATGTCAACGAATTCGATGGCGGTGGGAACGATCTCGCCAGGCTGCACGATGTCGGCAATCGCCTGCAGGCGGAGGTCGGGCACTTGAGCCACTCCGAGATTCGGCTCGATGGTCGTGAATGGATAGTTCTCGGCCGGGATCCCGGCGGCAGTAAGCGCGTTGAAGAGGGTCGACTTACCGACGTTGGGCAACCCAACTATGCCGCAGGTGATTCCCATTCGAATTCTCTTTCCGGGCGGTAGAGCGCCGAAACAGTAGCCCACTGAAGCAGGAACGGGGTGTGCTTTTTTCGGCAACTGCCGATAACTGCCCTATGGAGGAGTTTGAAGGTACGGTGCGGCTTGCCGGCGATAGCGGCGCGCTGCAAGCAATCATGCTGGTCGTCGACGACCGGCTCAAGGTCAGCTCTCGCCAGCACGAAATCGGGGACTGGAAGCTCACCGATATCTCGTCCAGTCTCAAGGACGATGGATGCCACATCACTGCCGAAGGTGAGGAGTTGGTGCTCTGGGTGTCCGAGCCAAAACGATTCGCAGAGGCAATAGGCCCGCGCCTTTCCAACCCGGGCGATGGTTCGCTGCTGCAAGGCGCGATCCCCGACGAGGGGGAAATCTCGGGGACCGTTGCCCGGCTCAGCACCGTGATCGGGGCGGTACCGACCCGCTGGCAGATGGTGGGAGCCTCGGCTGCGGTTGTGCTGGGATTGGCCATGGTGGCGCCGCTGGTGCTGATCGGGACGATCCTGCTGGGGAGCCTGGCCGCCTTGCTCGTATCCGGCTACGGCTATATGGATCCTTTCACGGCGGTTCAGCTGCCCGACCCGTTCACGCCCACTGTCCTGCTCCAGATCGGCGTTACCGGACTCATCACCTCCATCGCCCTGGCCGTCATTCTCTGAGCGGACGGTTCACGGCCGCACGACCACGGTGTTCCCGGTGATCGGATCGGTATCCAATTCGATCAGGTCCTCAACCCGCTCCCGTAGTTGGGGAACATGGCTGACCACCGCCACCAACCGGTTACCGCCAACCAGGGCTTCGATGCCCTCCATCGCCAGGTCCAAATGTTCGGGATCAAGGCTCCCGAAACCCTCGTCCAGAAAGAAAGCGTCCAGCCGCCCGCCGGTACGGGACACCATCTCAGCCAGGGCCAGCGCCAGCGATAAGGAAGCGAGGAACGTCTCGCCCCCGGAAAGTGACTCTGCTCTCCGCTCGGTTTCGGCGGCCGCCAGGTCGGCGACGTTGAACTCTCCATCGGCGGTAAAGCGGTAACGACCCCTCGTCATCCGCTCAAAGTGCTCGCTGCCCAGGTCGGCCAGCTGCCGGCGCTCCTCGTCGAGAACGAACTTGAGGAAGCGGGCAGGCAGTAGGTCTTCGGCCAGCGTTGTGTAGGTGGCCAGCCGGGCGACCGTATCCGCCGAACCAGCCTCCAACTCCTCGAACCTGGCGATCCGGGCGATCAGCGACTCCATCCGCTCGGCTAGCTTGCCCTGCTCGGCAGCCGCCCCCTGGCGCGCCTCGGCGATGCTGGCTCCGGCACCCAGCCCCAGCGACTCGAGTAGCACGGCCACGGACGCCCCGGCCTCCGCCTCCCGTTTGACGGCGGCGACTTGTTCGCCCCCGGCTGCGGTGTTCGCCTCCTCCCACAGCTTCCGTAGCTGCCCCAGAAACTCTCGAAGCTCATCACCGTCGGTACCGGGCTGGAGATCGCCGCGCAGCTGCCCGGCCAGGGTCGCCACGGTCGTCGCCAGCTGGACTAGTTCTGAGCTCAACCGATCATGCTGGGCCCTCACTTCGTCGTAAGCAGCCCGGGCAGCCGCGTCCCCGGCTCCGGCCTTCTCGACCAGTGCGGCCGCCTCAGCTAGAGCCCGGCGCCGCTGCTCGATCTCGGCAGCCGGATCATCTCCAGGGATCAGCCGTCCGATCTCACCCAGGAGATCGGACAGCGATGCCTCTGCTCGCCCGAACTCATCGGCGGCGCCGGCGGCCACCTCAGCCGTCGTCGCCAGGGCAGCCTCGGCCGCGTCGACTTCGGTCCGTGCCGCGGCCAGGGCGGAGGCGGCCCCGGTCGCCTCGGACTGAGCAGCCTCGCGGGCGGCTCTGGCTTCCCGGACTGCCTGTCCGGCCGCGTCGAGCTCGGCGGCTCGGCCGGCCGGTGGCGCGACTTCGACTACCTGGGCACAAACCGGACAGGTCGCCCCCTCGACAAGGTCCTTGCGGAGAGCGACGGCCATCGAGTCGTGCTCGGCCTGGTGAAAGGCGCGATCGGCAGCGTCCGCTTCATCGGTTGCCTTCCTCACCGCAGCAGCCGAGTCCGCTTCGACTCCTTCGAGCACGGTCGCCCGGGCCGATGCCGACGAGCCGACCTCCCCTGCCGACTTCACCCGCGCGGCCGCTTCACCATGGCGCCTCTCAAGGCCTGCGATCTGCAAGGCCAGGTCGGTGCGGCGCTCCAGCAGAGAGCGGGCCTCGGCCAGGGCTTCGGAACCGCCTGTGGCGGCAGCTACTTCTCGTTCGTGACGGCGAGCGGAATCGAGCTCGGCTGCAGATGCCTCTCGCGCCGAACCTGCCGAGTCGAGGAGGCCGGTGCCCGCCGCGGCACGATCGAGCAGCTCATTGCTCTGCTCTCGGGCCGGAAGCTGGGCGGCGATGTCCGCCAGGTCCTTCAACCTCCGAACGGCGGCCTCTGCTGCCCGGCCGGCCGCCGCCAACTCCGCTTCCAGGGCCGTCCCCTGCTCGTGGCCTGCTTCCAGCTCACCCAGCCGCCGGCCGGCGGCCTCGAGGGCGGGGCCGACTTCCTCTCGGGACAGGCGGTCGGCCTCAACTTCGGCCCGGAGACGCTCCAGGTCGGCCAGCTCCGCTTTGATCCCATCCCGCTTGTCCTTGGTGAGGGCGGCCATCTGATCGAGCCGGTCGAACCCAAACACACCCTTGAGAACGGCGTCGCGCTGGCCGGCCGTCGCTTGCAGGAACTCTGCGAACCGATTCTGGGCCAGGAACACGGACCGGTTGAAAGCATCGAAGTCGAGTCCGAGCAGCTGTTCGATTCTGGCGGTGATTTCCGTTTGCCTCTCGAAGCGCTCAATGACCTCCGACTCCGGGTCGTCGCCGGCATGCTGATACAGCTTGTGGGCGCTTTGACCCTTCTCCCGCAGCGCTCGCACCGACCGCCAGATCTCCCCGTCGACCTCGAACCAGAGCTCAACATGAGCGGTCGTCTTCCGCTGATTGATGAGGTCCCTGGTGTTGCGACCCGCCCTCGGCGTCTTGCCGTAGAGGGCGAAGGCAATCCCGTCCAACAACGACGACTTGCCCGAGCCGATCGGCCCCACCACTCCGAGCAGGCTCCGGTCGCGGAAGTCGAACGTGTGCTCGCCGGCGAAGGATTGGAACCCCCGCAGAGTCAGCTCAAGCGGACGCATGGCTCACTTCGTCCTCGACCTGGCGGAAGGCGGCCAGCAGCTCTTCCGGAGCCGCTTCGCCCCGCTCCTGCTGGTAGTAGTGACCGTAGACGTCGGCCAACGGGAGGTGGCTGTAAGAGGCCTGGTCGACCGTTTCCCGCTCATAGACGGCGGAGACCTTGACCAGGTACGGGAAAGCCTCCCGGGCCCGGGCGTCCAGGCCCGCCTCGGGCCCCTCGGTCATTACCCGCAGGTCGAGGTAGCGGTCGCCCAGGTCGGTGCGGGCGGTGATCTCGTCCCAGGACCCGGCCACCTGCAGCAGGTGGCGTCCCGCCGCCAGTGGCACGCTGCGCACCCCGGCCGGCCGCCCCGGCTCTACGTCAACCACCACGACTCGCTTCTGCTCTCCGGCCTCGCCGAAATCAAGCTCCAGCAGCGACCCCGCGTACTCGGCTGGAACGTTGGCGCCCGGCACCGGTTGCGGGGCGTGAATGTGGCCCATGGCGACATAACCGAGAGAAGGCGGGATCGCCCCCTCGCCGGCGGCGTAGGCCTCGCCCATGTGGAGCTCACGCTCGCCCCGGGGGGCGCCGTGGCCGCCCACCCGGGCGCCGGTGACCATGAAGTGCGCTACCAGCAGAGAGACCGCCTCGGAGCCGGCTTCGGCCAGTAGGTGACGGGAATAGGCCTCGGTGAGGCGCCGCACCCGTTCGGCGTACTGGCCGTACCAGCGCTGGGCGTCCTCCATGAATTCAACCACCCGGCCCTCTCGCAGGAACGGCAAGCATGCAACGAGGGCAGGTCCGGCCGAAGTCTCGAGGCGAAGCACGCCGCCGGCCTCCGGCGCCTTGATATCACCGACCAGGTGAATGCGCCATCCGGCCAGGAAGGGGGCGAGGGC
>Ga0255047_10001749_pt1 | contig 15159 bp, 16 predicted proteins | sample JV7_2_1_MG_FD_183640 | JGI IMG/M metagenome (GOLD analysis project Ga0255047, IMG submission 183640) | Seawater microbial communities from Jervis Inlet, British Columbia, Canada - JV7_2_1 | ecosystem: Environmental > Aquatic > Marine > Inlet | place: Canada: British Columbia | collected 2016-10-06
CAGCAACAAACACCGCCCCGAGCACCGGACCGACCCCCGACAGCTGTTGGATGGTCCGGTAGCCGGCGTCGTCGCGGAGCCGGGCATGGACCTTTCGGTCGAGACGGACCACCTCAGTGTCGTAGCGTCGAATGAGACGACGTAGCGACTCGACCCGATCCCGGTACGCCTCACCAAGCTGCTGGTCGTCGAGCCAACGGGCACCGGCCGGTCCCCACAGCTCGCTCAACTCAGGAATGGCTCCCTCCTTACCCAACACGGCATGGATCTGAGACTTCAAACCTGCTCGCAGCTGCGACAGCTTGTGGCGATACCGCACCGATTGGCGCAACTCTCGCAACGGCGGTGGCGCAATCCAACCCTCCGGCAGCGAACCCATCCGCAACAGATCCGCCAACAAAGTGGCATCACGGTCGTCGTTCTTCACCCGACGGTTCTGAAAGCCCTTCACCCCCAACGGATGCGCCAAATGCACCCGACACCCCGCCTCGGAGAGGACATCTGCTGCCCAGTACCAGCCCCAGGTGGCCTCCAACACCACCTCCGGCTCCGGACCAGCCACCACAACCGCTTCGACCAGCGTCTCCGGATCGTTGACGATCTTGTTCGACGACACCTTCTCGTCCACGGATCTATCGCGGTATCCGGGCCGCGTCTCTTTTGCGGCGCGTAGGGTGTAATCGGAGGACGGGGAGGAGGTGAGATCGGCTATCGCGCTATGAGTCATCATGCCGCCGACGTCGAGTCCGCGGCAACGCTATGTGAGGAGTGAAACCAGTGAGTCGTGCAGACGTCGAAGCGGATATCGCCGCGACCTTGGGACTCGTTCCCAGCTTCTTCAACTCAATCCCCGACGACGTGATCGGGGCGGAGTGGGAGGTCTTCAAGAGGATGACGTTCGGTGAGACAGCCATCCCGAACAAATACAAGGAGCTGCTCGGAGTAGCGGTACATGCGGTGACGCACTGCCATTACTGCACTCTGTTCCACCAGGAGGCCGCCAAGCTCTTTGGGGCCACCGACGCCGAAATCCAGGAGGCAGTGCACTACGCCAAATACACCGTCGGGTGGAGCACCTATCTGAACGGCATGCGCCAGGACTACGACGAGTTCGCCTCCGAGCTGGGCAAGATCGGCGCCTATCTCTCGTCGTAAGGTTGACGGGTGAAGATCGAGCGGGCTCGGCCCACACGCTTCGTCGTCGACCTCCACGCATACGAGCTGGCCAATCTGATTGCGGCAGCACGGTGGGCCATCGAAGCTGGCGCCGATGACCTGCCCGTCGAAGCCGTTGAGGACCTTCAGCGGATCGTCGCCAGTTACGACGACGAGCTGACCAAGCTCGGGACCGAGTCCCGCTCATCGGAGTAATACGCGGATAGCAGCAGCCTGTAGCCTGATCGCGATCAGCCGCTGCCGCCTTCCGGCTCGCCCATATGTGCCGATATGGGCGGGGTGGCTTGGTGGTGACGAACCGCTATGAAGTTGTCACGATCACGATGAAACCGATCGCGATGTAGAGGATTCCGCCGATCGCCTGCCAGAACGCGATGGGGTCCTTGTCGAGTCGGTTGTACCCCTCACGGAGCTCGTCGAGGAGTGCCTCGTTGCCATCACCCATTAGGTACGTGTACCGACTCACTCCCTTGCCGACACCACCGATGGCGTATCCACCCCCGGAGAGGCCGGCCGACAGCAGCCACACGGCTCCGAACACGATGAGCGCATAGCCCACCGCCGACGGAACCGATGCCGCGGTCAGTACCCCGACAAGCGAACCGACGGTGGCCGCCAGGACGAGACCCACCGCGAAGATCGTGGCGCGGTCCAGTATCCGGTCCCGAAGTCTCAGATGCTCGATGCCGCCGCTCGCATCAGCGTTGCGCATGAACCCGATCCTGGTCGTATCTCCGACGATCTCACGGGAGCAGAACGCCGTCAAGGAACGGTGCCCGTGACCGCCACATCGGGCGCCTACTGCGAGACGTCCCTGTCGCCCATATGTGCCGATATGGGCGGGTCGTTGAGAAACGGGATGGGCGCAGAAGACCGCGTATTGGGCCAGCTGGGGGAGGCGTGAGTCGGTATCCGAGAGCGACTCGTCCGCCGGAGTCGCGGCGACGGTTGCTATCGAGGAATTGTGTCGGACATTGGACAATCTCTGGACCTGGGTCATGGCAGCGGACAAGGGTCTGCCACCCGACAATTCGGGGAGAAGGAGGAACTATGCGCACACCCACGGGCGCACGTGCACTAATTCTCGGCTTGGCTGCGGTCACCATCTTGGGACTGTTCCCGGCGGCGGCAGTCGCCGCGCCGGCTGAGCGGACACCTGGAGAGCTGTCGCCAGTTCTCCCGGCCCCAGTTCCGCCGCCTGGTTGCACCGGTCTGGACGGAGCGGGGGGAACGTCATCGGTTGTCCGCAACGCCAATGGCATCACGATGCAGGTCCGCGCCACCGGGCTGGAGGCCGGTCATATCTACTCGGTGTGGTTCATCGTCATTGACTCTGATGATTCATTGCCGAACGTGGTGAACGCTGCGGGCGGAATCGTCAACAAGCACGGAAAGGCGTCCTTCGCTGGTCACCTCTCCGCTGGACCGATTGGAGCCGTCAACGGGCAGGACATTCTGGGCAATGACACCAACTCCAGTTTCGACGATCCGCTGGGCGCGACGGTGATCCTGCACGTGATCGATCACGGAGCCCCTGGCTCAAATGAATGGTCGAACTCTGAGAACATGCACACGATTCAAGGCGCAGTCGGCTGTCACCAGGAATGGGTCAACCCTCCGGCTGCTTGAACCGACCGCAATTTGCGGGAACGTGAATGTACCCACCGATACGAACCCCTCGGATGACTCCGGGGGGTTCGCGCTGGTTCCCAGGTCGGGGAGAGCACATCCGGCGACAGCCACCGCCATAGCCTCACCGGAACGCCCGACGCGCCCTCAGGTAGCGCATATGTGCCGATATGGGCGGGTGGTTGGCAGTCGGTAATAATGGGCTCGAACCGGTCTGTGGAGGTTTGCCGTGTTGATTGAGCACGATGGCGCTGATCCAAGCGTCGCCGATGATGTGTATGTGGCTCCGACTGCCGTGGTGAGCGGCGACGTTCGGCTGGGAAAGGGATGCCGGGTGTTGTTCGGTGCCGTGATCACTGCCGACGGTGGGCCAGTGGAGTTGGGCGAGGATTGCATCGTGATGGAGAACGCACTGGTTCGTGGGCGGTCTGGCAATGCGAGTCGCTTGGGGAATCATGTCCTCGTCGGGCCGCACAGCCACATCAATGGCGCGGTCGTCGAAGATGACGTGTTCCTCGCAACCGGGGTGTCGGTGTTCCCCGGTGCTCGGATCGAGGCGAGGGCCGAAGTGCGAATCAACGGCGTTGTTCATGTGAATTCTCGAGTCGAAGCGGATACCACGGTTCCCATCGGTTGGATCGCCGTCGGTGATCCCGCCATGCTGTTCCCACCCGACGCTCACGATGAGGTATGGGAGATGCAACGCGAACTTGATTTCCCGACCACGTTGTTTGGTGTTGGCCGCTCCGAGCATGGCTCGACGCGCATGCCCGAGATCACCAGGCGCTACTCGGTGCTGTTTGGATCACATACCGAGGATCGCGTCATCGAGTAAACCAACTCGGCTCCTGAACACCCAAGCCGTCTCACTCGCGCATCTGTGCCGATATGGGCGGGCTCTGAGGATGCGCTGAAAGGCTCTTCGGCGTCCTTGCTCCAGACAACTGAGTGCTATCGGAGAGTCTCGTCCCGATCTAGTGGCGTGCGGATGCCGGCAATTGGGTAAGCCCTGACAGATCACAACAGCATCAAGGTGTCGGAGACCACGCCGGGAAGGCGTTGAAGACGGAGTCGTTGGTGAGGCGGGTTACGTTGGAGCCGTCGGCGTCCATCACATAGATCTCGGGGTTGCCATCCCGATCCGAGGCAAAGGCGATGTGGCTCCCATCCGGCGACCAGGTCGGGAAGGAGTCTTGGCCGGGGTCGTCGGTGAGTCGGATGGGGTTGGAACCGTCGGCGTCCATCACATAGATCTCACGGTTGCCGTCTCGATCCGAGGTAAAGGCGATCCTCCCAATGGCCGCCGGTGGTTGCCCTGTTGTTGTCACAGTGGCGGCAGCCGTTGACGTTGTCCGCTCGTCGGCGGTGGTGTCATCGCTGCAGGCAGCAGCAAGAAGCATCAGAGCGACGCTGAGAGCGAGGCTTCGCACAGAGCGCATGCCTTCCCCTTCCCTGTCATGTGAAACTCTACGCCTCCGATGACTTCGGTTATCGGACGTCAGAGACATCACCCCACCATCCCTCAGCGTGCAGCAATGTCACAAGAAGGCTGGTGCCCTGCGCTCACGCCGTGGGCGTCGGCCGACGAGCGTGATATGTCTTCATTTGCGCCACCGCCCGACACCCGCCCATAACCGACAGGCAATATGGGCGGCCGTCACAGGCGTGCCAGGTAGCGCATAAGTGCCGATATGCGCTATCTGACTTCTGTCGTAGGAGCGCCCAAACGGTGTCTGGATCTATTCAGCCTCTTGGGCCACTTCTGGGTGGCCGCCAAGCGTTTGCGCTCGCGTTCAACGATCATGGCGGCGACCAATACGAGAACGACGCTTTCGTCAATCGATGAATTCAACGTCGGTGGCTGTAGCACGTCCACGCGGTTCGGTCAGGGTGATGACCACCTTGTCGAGCGCGCCAGTAAAGGGGAACGGACTGCCCGCATAGGCGGGATCGACCTGCGTTCCGGTGTCGCAGCCGACATCGAACGTCTCTGCCAGCGAGTAGGTGCTGATGTGCATCTCGGGCATGTCGATCTCGTCGAGTTTGTCTCCGTTCACGTACAGCTCACCGATGCCGGCGTACTCGCCGGTCTTGATGAAGTTGAACTTCAGCTCGGTCAGGCCCGTAGCTAGCGGCGGCGAGGTGAGCGTGTAGTGCACTCCGTCCAGGTAGTTGTAGTCGTAGACCAAGCGACCATCCATGATGTACATGGCAAAGCCACCGGTCATGCCTCCAACTGCGACGATCACGCCTTCCTCATCGCCCCTAAGGTCGATGGTGGTGACGATGTCGTGCGAGCGGTTCTTGACCGGAGGCGACGCTTTTTCCGCAATCCGAACAGCGCCGGGGGCGTAGTACACGAAATCGGTCTGGTCACCGAAGAGCCGATCCTGCTGTTTGCCGATCCGCGTGATCATGTCGTCGTAGAGCGGGTAGACGTTGTACTTCCACGCCTCCTCGTCGAACATCTCAATCAGCTCGTTGAGCTTATCGGGGTACTCGGCGGCGATGTCCGTGCTCTCCGAGAAGTCCTCGGCGACGTGATACAACTCCCACTCGTCGTCCTCGAAAGGCAGCATCTTGTTGAGCTCCCACGGCATGCGGTTCGCGTGCAGCGTCACCGCCTTCCACCCGTCGGACCACATCGCTCTATTGCCGAACATCTCGTAGTACTGGCGCTCCTTGCGGTTCGGCGCGTCCGCGTCGTTGAACGCGTACAGCATCGATAGACCGTCCAGCGGCTTCTGATCGATCCCGTGGTACGTGTCCGGCATCTCAACATGAGCCGCATCCATGATTGTCGGCACGATGTCCGATATGTGGTGGTACTGGCTCCTCACCTCGCCCTTGGACTCGATCCCGTTGGGCCAGTGAACGACGAGTGCATCGTGTTGGCCGCCGCGATGCTCGCTCTGTTTGAAGTAACGGAACGGCGTGTTTCCGGCCATCGCCCACCCTGCGTGATAGTGGGGGTATGTGGTGGTCTCGCCCCAGGTGTCGAGGTATCGCACACTCGCCTCGAACGGCGTCTGGAGTCCGTTCAGAACGTATGTCTCGTTGAAGGTGCCGTCGAGCCCACCCTCACCGCTCGCACCGTTGTCGGAGGTCACGAAGATCAGCGTGTTGTCGAGCTCTCCAACGCGCTCCAGCGCATCGACAACGCGACCGATCTGATGATCGACGTGCTCCAGCTGCGCGGCGAACACCTCCATCTGCCGTGCGTACAGCCGCTTGTGCTCCTCGTCGAGCGAATCCCACGCTGGGATCTCGTCGATCCGTTCGGTGAGCTTGGTGTTTTCCGGAGCCACGCCGAGCCGCTTCTGATTGGCGAGGATCTCCTCGCGGGCCTGGTCCCAGCCCATGTCGAACCGGCCCCGGTACTTGTCGATGTACTCCGGTGGCGCGTGGTGCGGCGAGTGCATCGAACCCGACGCCCAAAGCATCATGAACGGGTCGTCCGGCCTGAGCGACTTGTGCCCCGTGATCCAATCGATCGCACGATCCGCCAGATCCTTGTCCAGATGCTCACTCTCGCGGTACGGCTCGGGGGTGTGGTCGTTCCACATCACCGGGACAAACTGATGCACATCCGCGGCCATGAAGCAGTAGGAGTGGTGGAACCCCTCACCGCTCGGCCAACGATCGAACGGACCCACCTGAGAAATCTCGTAGAGCGGCGTGTGATCCCACTTACCGAGCGCGTAGTTGATGTAGCCGGCCTCCGCCAAGTAATTCGCGGCGGTCTTGCAGGCGTCGGGCACCATGGCGTTGTAACCAGGGAACCCCATCGCCGTAAGCGAATGGCTACCGAGGCCGATCGTGTGCGGGTTTCGACCGGTCATCAGCGACGCCCTAGTCGGGGAGCAAAGGGCCGTGGTATGGAAGTTGTTGAATCGGATGCCGTTCGCCGCGAGGCGGTCGATGCTTGGCGTCTCGATCAGCCCGCCGAACGACTGACTGAGCTGGCCGAACCCAACGTCGTCGAGCAGGAAGATGAGCACGTTCGGTGCGTCTCGATGTGGGCGAACCGGCTCCGGCCACCACTCCTCAGACTCCTCATAGCTCCGTGCGATCTTGCCGCCGAATTCGTCGGACTCCGCCATGTCTGCTCCTCCCACATCCCCTTGCACCTGTCAATGAAGTGACGAGCAGGTCGAGAGCATACAGGGGCATGCGCTCACGCAACGAAGCCGAAGAGGCCACCCCACATCGAAAGAGAACGCGCCATCGATACTCATCGTTTTCGACCACCGGGTCTCGGAACCGACCCCGCCCATTGCGGAACCACTACGACTATTGGACGCCCCTTCAGGACCTCAACAGAACTGGCCTGCCACGCGCATCAAGTGGTTGATCGATCCATTGCTCACACCGCTCACCAACGCGATCGATATGGCGCGCCAACGGGCGGCTCAGATCTGCCGTTCTGTTCCCGCCAACGGAGCCCCTTGGCCCATACAGCTAGCGCATATCCGGCTGGGAGGGATGATGTGGGCTGGTTGGCACTCACCGGTCGGGCGGTGTGAACCGGGTCAGTCTGCGACAACAGGCTGACCTGTCACGGTCCGCCGTCCCGGCAAGTGCGTGCCACCCCTTGCACCGTTAGCGAGTAGAAGGGGCGGCTGATGTCGATGGTACGGATCGTGGTTGGCGGGGTGGATACCCATGCCGATTCTCATGTGGCGGCTGTGATCGATGGCAATGGTGGCGTGTTGGGAATCGAAGCGTTCCCTGCCGATAGAACCGGCTATGCGGCATTGTTGAGTTGGTTGTGGGGGTTCGGTGACGTGGTGCGGGTTGGGGTGGAGGGCACCGGGTCGTATGGGGTTGGGTTGGCTCGGTTCCTGCATGAGAAACGGGTTGCGGTGGTGGAGGTGGATCGACCCAACCGTCAGGCCCGCCGCAAGGTCGGCAAGTCGGACCCGACCGACGCGGTTTCTGCAGCCAGGGCAGCGTTGTCGGGTACCGCGGCGGTGATCCCGAAGACCCGCAACGGTCCAGTCGAACAGATGCGGGTCCTGTTAGTGGCGCGACGTTCGGCACGTGCCCAACGCATCCAGACCCTCAACCAGCTCCGCCAGCTCGTGTTCACAGCTCCCGAACCGATCCGGCGCCGATTCAAAGACCGCTACAAAACCGGACTCGTCACCGAAGCCGCTCGAATGCGGCCCCGTAAGGGTGCTGACCCGGTGAGCTTCACCACCAACACGGTGATCCGGGACCTGGCAAGACGCATCCAAGGCCTCACCGCAGAGATGCTCACCATCGACCAGGCACTCGTCGAGCTCATAGCCACGACCGCTCCTTCGCTACTCGCCCTCTACGGCGTCGGACCCGACACCGCGGCCAGTCTGCTGGTCACCGCCGGGGACAACCCGGCCCGGCTCGGTTCGGAACGTTCCTGGGCGCACCTGTGTGGCGTCACCCCCATCCCGGCGTCATCGGGGAAGACCACCCGGTACCGACTCAACCGGGGAGGTGACCGCCAAGCCAACTCGGCGCTGCACCGCATCGTGTTGACCCGCATGGCCGGCGACGACCAGACTCGCCGCTACGTGACCCGCCGCAGAGCCGAGGGCCGCAACACCTCAGAGATCATGCGCTGCCTGAAACGCTACGTCGCTCGCCAAGTCTTCAAACATCTGCAGATGGCCTGAGAACGTGGGTGGGGTCTGACCCCATCATCCGGCTGACACACCACCACGGTGTTGTCCTCATAATGACCTGTCGACCCCACCCACCCAACACTCTCCGGGCGGTGTGACCTGATACGAGCCTGCCCACCACACGGTGTGGCCCATCCCAGTCCTGTCCACCCAACCCACCTGCTCCTTGACATACGAGATTCAATATGGGCGGCCTCGTCAGCGTCTGAGGGGCCGCCCATATGTGCCGATATGGGCGGCTGCGTTGGACGTGTTGCTACCGTCGTGCGCCGTGATCGTGCTGTGGGAGATACGGTGGCTGACGCTGCCGACGAGCTGAAAAGGGAGGGCCCTGGGGTCAGCCCTTATGACACGGCGGCGTCTTAACTCTTCGCTTTCTGGTTGAGCTGGTCGCGTGGGTGGCTGGACCGTGGGCGGTGTAGCGGTGTTGACCGATAGGTGGTGGGTAGCGATACCAACCGCCGTGGTCCTCGTCGGTATGGCGTCGATCTTTTCTACTCCGGGCGACAAGAAGAACGTCGTCGTGGCGACGCCTGGGCCGCTGCGGCTGGTTATCGAACTGGTTACGGCGGCGGTCGCTGTGGCAGGTGCTTGGATCGTTTGGCCGACGTGGGTGGCCGTGGTGGTCACGGCAATCGTGCTGGCAGCCCTTGCGACAGGCGTCAAGAGAGCCCGGTGGCTCGCCCAGGGCGCACCGATGCCGCGCTAGCAACCTGACATAGGCCCCCCCAACACGGTCTCTCCGTCAGAAATTGCCGATCCGGGGAGCGGGCGGCATGCGCTTCGATGTTTCAGACCATGTTGGCAATGAAGGTTGCGATGGCGTCAGCGACCTGGTCGGGAGTCTGCGCCTGGGGGTAGTGCCCCGCTCCATCGATAAGCCTCAGTTCAGCGCCGAGGACTTCGGCGAGGCTGCGCGCCTCGACCTGGGGGTCGGGGAAGTCGGGGTCGGCCGTGCCCATGATGACCAGAACCGGGCATGCAACCCGCTCGAGCCGCGATTCGCTCTCAAGGTGCGAGTTGAATGCCAGGCTGTGGAACGCCTTGTAGCGGCCTGGTTCGGAGAGGTTCGCCTTGAGTTTGGCGACGTAGTCGTCGTGGTCGAGCGGCTTGTCGCCCGGATACATCTGGTTGCGGTAGTACGAGACCCACGCCGCTTTTCCCCAGGGTGGAGACAACATGATGCGGAAGAGGAGCTTCTGCCAGCCTGGCGTAGCGATCTCTCTAGCGAAGGGACCGATGAGCACCAAACCGGCGACCGCTGACGGATCATCGACTGCGGCGATGACTGCCGAAGACGCGGACAGTGAGTTACCGATCAGCACTGCGGGCCCAGCGGCCAGGTGGTGCGCCAGCGCCAACATGTCGGTGCCGATCGCCGCATCGGAGTAGTCAGGCCAACCCACGGTCGAGTCGCCCATTCCCCGCATGTCCATCGTGACGACTCGCATCCCACGCTTGGTGGATTCTGGTATGAGGTGGCGATACACCTGGCGCAGGTCGCCCATACCGGGCGCGGCGATCGCCAAGGTACCGGTGCCTCCGGTGTCGTCGTAGCCGATCGTGCCGCCGGGTCGTTGAAGGATCTTGCTCATGGCGGGATTGCAGCACATCCATCGCACAGACGCCAACACACGCATCTCGGCTGGCGCGAGCGTCCCGCACACAGCAGGCCCACAGCCAGCGCGCGGGTAGCGCATATGTGCCGATATGGGCGGGCGAGTGACGCCCTTCACGGGCTGGTCCGCTTAGCGTGATTGGCTGCTGAGGAAATCCCAGAGTTTCTCGCTCGTATCGAAGCCAAAGGCGATGTTCCACCCGTGCGTTCCGCCTGCGATCTCGTAGAAGACAACGGGATCTGTCTCTGGGCAGGTGTACTCCCACCGGGTCGTCTTCTCGTCCGCTACCGACGACCTGGGATCGCCTTCGCAGCCGTTGAGATCTGCCCACAAACCAACCTTGACGGGGACGCTGGACTCGAGAATGGGATTCCCCGATACCGGCAGCTCGTCGAAGTTTCCGCCGAGATCGGTCCGAAGTGATCCTCGGAGAGGTGCGTTCTCTGTGCCACCTTCGAATGGCTCGAACTGGTCCGATGTTCCATGGAACGTGACCAATGGGACCGGATCGTCCGGAGCGCAGTCGGCTCCGTAGTCCATGATTCCCGCCACGGGTGCTGCTGCGGCGAAACGGTCCGACAGTGTGCACGCGACGGCGCTTGCGATCCAACCGCCGTTCGAGAAGCCGACAGCGTAGATCCGGTCGGAGTCGACACTAAGTTCCTCACTCAACTTGTCGAGGAGGTCACTCACCAACGCAATATCCGGGTTTTCAGTGGTGATGTCGATCTCGACAGAGTCGAGTTCGAAGAGCCAACGCTGGATGTCTCCTCGCCCTTCAGGAAACACCGTGATGAACCCCTCCTCATCCCCGAGGCCTGGCAGGCCGCTCTCGGAGGCCTGACCGTCAGCAGTCATCGTTAATCCATGGAACACAACGACGAGAGGCAGAGGAACGGCTTCGTCGTAGCCCGTTGGGATGTGAAGCACATACTCACGGCTCAGTCCCGCACTCACAATCGTGCCCGTCGACCGCCCGATCACGACAGTCGAACCATCCCCACCCGACGGCACCGTCGTTGTCGTCGCCCCTGCAGTCGTAGTGGGAGCAAGCGTTGCGGACGGCACCGTCGTTGTCGCTGCCCCTGCGGTGGTCGTAGCGGGAGCAACCGTCGGGTCGGAACCGTCGTCCGAGGCATCTCCGCACGCAGGCAACACAACCACGACCAGGGCCAAAAGGAGAGACCGACGGATCGGAAACAGTTGGCGCATCGAGACACCTCTCAGGTAATCAGCCCCGTAGAGGCGTACGCCTCCATTCGATCAAAGACATATCAGCCGTCCTTCGGCATTGGCAGAGCCATATGGCACCTTCTGCGCCCCCACAACAACCGCCCATAACCGGCAATATGCGCTCCGGCTGGGATGGCGACTCCCGGGACGAAAACGTCAAACGTGACGCTGGATCAGCTAGCGCATATGTGCCGTTATGGGCGGCCTCGGTTCGCTAGGCTGGGCGTGTGAGAATAGGTCTTATCTCCCGGCTTTCTGGTCGGCCAGGCGGTGACATTCCGGCTCCTTCGTGGGAGTCGATCAGCGAGCGTGCGAACGCAGCTGAGGCTGCAGGTTTCGACGTGTTCGTGTTCGAGGATTCCCTTTTGTACCGCGGTGAGAACGACACAGATGGCGTATGGGAGTCAATGTCGATTGGCGCGGCGATCGCTGCAACGACTCGCACTATCGACTTGGGGCCGTCGGTCATCAATTCTCCATATCGGTCTCCTGCCATGACGGCGAAGATCGCAGACACGATCGACGAGATCTCAGGAGGCCGGTTCGTGCTTGGGATCGGTGCTGGGAACACCGCAGACTCCGATTACGAAGCGTTTGGGTTCCCAACAGATCGCCGGTACTCACGGTTCGCCGAAGCGATCCAGATCATCCACGGTCTACTCAAGGACGGCGCTGTTGATTTCGAAGGAGAGTTCTACACCGCCAAGCAGGCCGAACTGGTGCTGCGCGGTCCCCGCCCGCAGGGTCCACCGATCAACATTGCAGCGGGTGGTCCGAAGATGATGCAACTCGTCGCGAGATACGCCGATGCGTGGAACTGGTGGAACTGGGATGAGACCATCGACCAAACCAAAGAGCGGCTGAAACCGATCATTGAATCATTGGAACGGGCGTGTCAGGCCGAAGACCGCGATCCTTCAACTGTGGGACGGACATTCGACGTGTTCACCGTCGTCCCCGAGGGCTTCAACGTACAAGGCGGAAAGGTTGAGGGCCTCGACAAGAACCAACCCGTAACTGGTACCTCCGAGGAGATTGCTGACTACATCCTGTCGCTAGGCGACCTCGGCTTCGAAGAAGTCCGCTGCGAGGTGTACCCGAAAACAACAGCCGGCACGGAAGCTATGCAACCCGTCGTAGAGATCGTCCACGCTGGCTAGAGCCGGGACAACGTTCGTGCCGCCCATATCCGGTGCGATGTCAGGTGGTCAGCCGTATCAACCGCTAGGCGTGACCGACAGAATCTCGGCCGTAGCCAATGACGTTGTGCTGCCCGCATGGGCTTCGGCAGTAGCCTGCGTCATCGGTGACGACGATCTGCAATCGCCGCACCTCGCTCGAAGCTCGAGGAGATGAACCATGGACGGCGTCGCGATCGCCGCACTCGGCGGGCTGCTCATCTCGCTGGTCGTACGGGCCCGGTGGGTGGATTCCGTCTTCGCCCCACCATGGCGCACGGCGAAGCTCGTAGGCATGGCCGTCGCGCTCGTTCTTGCCATCTTCTACCCGCTCGGTTGGGGAGCGGTGGTACTGGTCACCGGAGCGATGCTGATCGAGCCCATCTTCCTGCGGCGCCCGCCCGGGGCCAACGACGGGCCGACAACTCGGTGACGGATCAGGAGTAGAACCCTCGCTTCCTGACCGCCCATATCCGGCAATATGTGCGGCCCATTGGGAGCGCATACGTGCGGTGCGCTCGTCAGCTCGGGATGGGTTCGAAGACGATGACATCCCGGTGGCCGGTGCGTTCGAGATACGTATCGTGGGCTGGCCACACTGCTGTGAGTGCTGGCACCACTCGTGTGAGCTCGCTACTGGTCGCCCTCCGTGCGTGGTGTCCCTGACGTTGCCCGTTGATGTCGATGAGGACGTCACCGGCCGCGAGCGCGTTCAGCGGCCATGCTGATCTTCGGTTGAGACCGAAGTTCTCGGGTGTGGTGAACCGCCACGACGCTCACGTTGTAGTCCTCCGCCAGTTGGGTCAGCTCGCCGAGCGCTTCGTAGTCCTCTTGGTACAGGGTGGACCGTTTCCGGTTGACGGCGTTCTGGGGTCGGACCCGCTGCAACGTGTCAAGGATCACCAGTCGACACGCCCCTTCGGCTGTGGTGAGTCGGAACTCCAGCTCGTCCAGGCCGCCATCGTCGAGGCGGGGCAGCTCCGTGGTGATCAAGAGTCGCGGCGGGTGCTGATCGGGGCCGACATGTTGGGCGAGGCGGGTCTTGATACGGCGGAACCCGCCGTCCTCCAACGTGCAGTACAACACGTCGCCCTGTTCCACCTCGAATGCGCCGAACGCTTGGTTGCCGGTGGTGATCGCGACGGCGAGGTTCATCGCGAAGATCGACTTGCCCAGCTTGGGCGCTCCGGCCAGCAACGCCACCCCTTGGGGCAGCACGCCGGGGATCGCCCACTTCCGCTCGGGGATGGGGAACCGTTGCAGATCATCGGCGGGAATCCACACGGTGTCCGTGATCGGAGATGCGATAAGATACGTGCTGAGGCCGTCACTGACGTCCTCAACAGTCCGACGGGACGGGCCTTCGCGGCCCGTTTCGTCTGTCATCACCGTTCCCACTCGTGGGTCGTCAACCATTCGGCAACCTTGTCGGCGTCGTACCGCACCGGTGACCTCTTGGCGTCCCCGAGCTTGTAGAACGGCGGACCTTCTCCGTTGAGCCGCCAGACTCGCAACGTGTTGGTGGTCAACCCGAACTGTTCCGCCAGTTGCACCGTGGTCAGCAGCCGACTCATCCGGTACCTCCTCCGGGTGTCTTGCAATCCTCATCGAGGAAGGTAGGGTTGGATCAGGACTGTTTGGGGACGAGCTTGCAAGAAGTGCAAGAGGCGACGATCGACCAGATCATCGGTGGCAATCTGCGCATCCTGCGCGAAACCCAACACCTCACCCTGAGAGAAACCGCCGACACGATGGCGTTCCTCACCGGCGACCCCTGGTCCGAAGCGAAACTGTCCCGCTGGGAAACCGGCCGCTACCGGTTCACCGTCACCGACCTCCACGTCCTCTCCCAGCTCCACGGCGTGAACCTGCTCGCCCTCCTCAACCCCGGCAACGACGTCACCCACGTCGCCGTCGCTGGACGCCGCTACGGCACCGATACCTACATGTATGACTTCTTCATCGACCCGCAAGGCACCTTCGCCGACCGTGCCCGCGCCTTCGCCGAACGCCGCGACAAAGGCACCATCTACGTCGTCGACGCCATCGGCCACATCACCGACACCCTCAACGACACAACTCGCAACCCGTCCCTCGCCGACTTCAACACGCTGCGCCTCCGCGTCCTCGCCGTGAGAGACCTCCTCCAATCCGCCAACCCCGTCGAACGCGCCATCGCCGACCTTTGGGTCCGCGACACCGGCATCGGACTAGAGGACCTCAAAGACATGCGCATCGGACAGCAGGACCTCGAAGACATGCAGCAACGACTCGACGACCTCAAGGAAGAGAACTGATGGCCAGCATCAAGAAGAACCCCAACGGCACCTATACCGTCCGCTGGCGCGCCACCCCCGGGGCCAAGGTCCGACAGCCCCAACAGACGTTCGCCCGCCGCACCGACGCCGAACGCTTCGCCCGCCACATCGAAACCGCCAAAGACCGCGGCGAATACATCGACCCCGCTGCCGCCAAAACCAACCTCGCCCAGTGGCTCACCCACTGGCACCGCAGCCGCCTCAACCTCCGCCCCTCTACCGCCACCCGCGACGAAACGTACCTCCGCCGCTACCTCATCGAACCCCTCGGCCACCACACCCTGGGCACCCTCCAACCCCACCACATCCGCAGCTGGGTCGCCGACATGGCCACCCGCTA
>Ga0255047_10001750_pt1 | contig 15153 bp, 12 predicted proteins | sample JV7_2_1_MG_FD_183640 | JGI IMG/M metagenome (GOLD analysis project Ga0255047, IMG submission 183640) | Seawater microbial communities from Jervis Inlet, British Columbia, Canada - JV7_2_1 | ecosystem: Environmental > Aquatic > Marine > Inlet | place: Canada: British Columbia | collected 2016-10-06
CTCGCCTTCTCGCAGGCGGTCGGCACTACTCGCCGGCGGCCTCACGCAGCGCAGCAGCCTTCTCGGCGGGGGCCAGGTCCTCGACCTCGACCGACAGGGCCTTCGTCGTCGCCTTGATCTTCGCCTGCGTGCGTTCCTTCCCGACGTCAGCGATACCCTGACCCAGGACGTAGGCGATGATCATCCCGGCGATCTTCGTCGCCTGATCTTCCGACAGGCCGACGGCGGACCCAGCCGCTACGACGACGGCCCCGATCAAGGTGGCCAGGAATTTACGGCTTCCGAATGCGGACTTGATGGCGCTAATCATGGCGACGCTCCAGGGCGGTTAGAATCTCCCGATGGTACACGGCCTGCGCCTCCTCGATGCGCCCGGTCGTCTTCTCGATGGTCTCGATACGCTGACGAAGAACTGCGACGTCGACCTCCATCGCTCCGATCTTCTCGGCCTTTGCTTCGACGCGACGAAGGTCCGCCGTCGATGGGACCTGGCCCGAGCCGACCGACAGGAACGCAGCCAAGGTGGCCGCGGCCAACACTCCACCGATGACTCCTCCCGCCTTCGCTGCGACGTCCATCATTTCTTCGCCTTGTAGTGCGCCCGCATTTCGGCCAGCCCTTCCGTAATAGCCGTCGCCATGCCTTCCTGTATAGCCCGGCGCTCTTCGTCGAGCTTCTGGATCGTCTGATCGTAGCGGGCCCGAAGACGCTCTTCGTCGGCGTCCCGCTTCGCTTCGAGTTCGCTGATCTGCGCCTGGAACTTCTCGACGAGGCCGTCCATCTTCGTCTCGCCCCGCCGAGCTGCGGCGGCCAGGTACAAGGCGAGCAGACCGATCCCGCCATAGTCGGCGACCATGCCTAGCAGGTTGACGCCGTCACTCATTGCTCGGCCCGTTGACCGACAGGATCCGGCATCGCTTGCAGTTGATCGCCGCCGCGTGTCGCAGGTGGTTCGCCATCGGGTCCTCGACGAGATCATAGGTGCAGGCGCAGACCGTGTCCCGCCGTGCGACAGCTTCGACGGCCAGCCATTCCGCCGACGTCGCCGCCTCTTCCGCACGCATAGCCGCCGCGACCGCCTCGTCCCGCTCTTCCTGGGCGACGACAATCTCGACAGACAGGTGCGTCATCCCGCCGAACAGGACCATCAGCCCCAGACCGGCGACAAGTTCCCTCATGCGAGGGCGAGCTTGCGGGCGCCGCCGTTCCAGCGTGCCCGGCGACCGCCGACCAGGCCCCGGGCGTCGACGTGTACGAAGCGAACCCCGCCGTCTTTCCGAAGGTACAGCGCCAGGCCCCCGACGGGGATCCGACCCTGCTCCTGCATCTGGTTCGCGCAGTCGTAGATCTGCAGGGTCCGCCGCTCCGTAGACGCCCGCAGGTCGAGCGCGAGGCCCAGCAGATGCTTCGACGCCCTCGCGCCGCCGACCCGCCTATTTTGGGCTCCCGAGCGAAGCCCTCCCCCGGCCAGGACCGTCAGCCCAAAGCCCAGCTCGTCACGGAGCGGCTGGAACATATGCGCCGCCATGCGCTCGACGTTCGTCGCCACGTCCTCGGGGAGATCGGCGACAGAGTCGTACCCGCTACCACGCAGGACCTCGTCCCAGGATAGGTTCGGCGCAAGCCCCTGAACCTGCAGCGGCGGCATCTGGACGACCTCCCCCATCAGACCCGGAAGACCATGAAGTCGACGGCCCCGCTGTTCTCGAGGAAGAGGACGCCCGTCCCGGGATTGTCCCAGCCGAGGTACAGGTTCCCGCCGTCGGGGATCAGAATGCCCGCCCCGGCCGGCGCGGCGACGCCCCGCAGGAACGCGTCGGCCCCCGAGTTGTTGCTGATCAGGATGCCCGTCGCGTTGCAGACGTCGGAGAACACTGCGAGATCCGTGTACAGATCCTCGGCGGTACCGGCGACTGCGTTCGCGGCGAGCTGATTGAATGCGGTCTGGTTATTGACGAGCGGCTTATCGGCCCGCTGCAGCTTCGTAACGTCAGTGGCTGGCATGGTCTGATCCTATGGTGATGGTCGTGTGTAGGTGATCTCGCCGGGCTGGTCTGGAACCCGGACCCGGACGGTCGTGTCCCCTCGCTTCTTCTTCTGGCGTTCTGCGATGCGCTCGAGGACCTTTCCATAATCGGCAGTCGAACGTTCGATCTCGTCGTCGATCCATTCATTGAGCTGGGCGAGCCGATCGAGTTCTTCTTCCTGCGACTTCTCGCCCTTGAACGGGTCGCCCGCCTCAAGTTCGCGCACGGCGGCGAAGTCGCCCCGCTCCGTGGCTGCGTCGATCTGGCGCTTTCGGTATTCGACCGTCTTCTTCAAGTCGTCCGATAGCGACCGCTTGAGCGCCTTTCCGACCTTGTCGGCGTACTGCTCCTTGGCCTTGAGTCCGTTGATGTCGCGCCAGCGCCAGCCGAGCAGGCTGCGGACAGCCCAGCGCGTGAAGTCCTCCTCGAGCAGCGGATCGTCCGACAGCGCCCAGCGCCGCTTCGACCAGGCCGTGCGCTCGTCCCTCGCCGCCAGCATGATCGACACGGCCGTCGCAGGGGTTCCGCCGATCAGAAGCGACCCGAACTCTCGGAACGCCCGCGCCTTCCCGAACTCCTCGCCCCGGGCGTCCGCCTCTTTATATGCCGCCATCGCATCCATGAACGGGGTACCGGCCACGCCGACCAGTCCGAGCAGATCCTCGTTCGTCGCCAGGCGTCCGCCCTTGATTCGCAGGGCGATCTTCCGCCGCTTGACGATGTCCCGCGCAGCCTCGGGCGTCACCTTTCGCTTCTTCACGATGGCGTCGACGTCGAGGATCTCCTTCCTCGATGCGTCCATCGGCCATAGGTGATCCTCCGACCAGTCAGGATCGAGCAGCTCGGCCGACTTGTAGAACGCAGCCAGCCCGACGCGGAACAGCGCATCGGTCGGCCCGGCGAAGTTTGCGCTCCGCAGGTTCATCGATCGCAGGTAGTACGGGTTCGTCGCCTCTTCGACGAGCATCGTCTTGACGTCCGAAGGCATGTAGGACAGCGCCTCACGCAGCTCGTTCGCGTCGTTCGTCAGCAGGTTCGCCCGCAGCCCGTTCATAACCGCAGACCGTCGAAGACTGACCGCCGCCGCCGACTCCATCGCCCGTGCGTTGACCGCCGCCGAGTTCGACAGGGGCGATACTTGGAAGTCGCCCATCGCAACGTGACCGACGAGACCCCGCTTGACGCCCGGAATGTCCATCGACTTGAAGGCCCAGGTCAGGAAGGGCGAGACCAGACCGGCGAATCCTGACGTCCGCAGGGCGAGCAGCCAGATCGGGACGTCGCTGTAGTCGTGGAAGAGATCCTTCGCCGGCTTGCTAGCGGCTTCCGCCATCAGTTTGTCGACCTCCTTCGGCTCGACCTTCTTCCAGTATTTGCCCTGCTTGTCCTTGTCGATAAGGACGAGGTTCGACTTCGGGCTGCGCTTCGGCTGGGTCTCCGTCTGCATCCATTCGCCGCGCCCGTTCTTCGTCAGCCAGGTCGTCTTATCCCGGCCCAGCTCAAGCCGCATCCACTCGCCGGGGGCGATTGCCGTGTCGACTTCCCGAAGGATCCGCATGTTTCGCAGCGCCTCGTCCATCTTGAAGATATTGTCCCCGAACTTATACGCCGGGCCAGTCACCTTCTCCTCGAGCAGCTTGAGCGGTCCCGGGCGTTCGTTCGGGTCGAGCGCGCCCAGCTCGAAGTCGATCAGCGTCGTATCCAGAAGGCCCGACTGCTCGATGGCACGGAAGTCTGCGATCAGTTGCGGGTCCGTCAGCTTCCCTTCGCGGTACTGCTTCCACAATGACCCGGACGCCTTGAGGTCTGCGACCACGCCGAAGGGCGTCTTCCCTCGACGAAGCCCGACCTGGCTGATGTTCGCTAGCCAGTTGTTCTTATGGGTCGGCAGATTGTGGACCGTGAGCTTCGCCTTGATGTCGTGCGCCGCCCGGGTCCAGAAGCCGTCTGCAGCTTCGGCGAAGTTGAGCGCCGTCATGGCCCAGCCGACCGACTCTTCGTAGCCCTTGGCGACTCCTCGAACGATGGGCGGCAGGTCTCCCGCTGCGATCAGGTCGCCGATCCTGACCGACTTCGCTGCGATCGACGAGATCGGGAGCTGCTTCGCGTGCGAAGGATTCGGCGCGTTGTAGCCGAACTGAAAGTCGTTGGCGAAGTCGAGAAGCATCTTCTCCGCAGCGATGGCCGACACGTCGAGCGACTCGACCAGCTCGGGGATCAATACGTCCTTCTCCCGTCGGATCTGGTTCGACAGTTCAGTCGGCTTGAACCGGACCAGAAGTTGCGGCGGCGCTTCGCCCTTGATCAGGACCGACCGGGCGAGATTCTTCGCATACCCCGACACGTCTCCGACCTTTCCCAGCGCCTGCGCCCGTTCGACCTCGGCCATCATGGCGGACGTCATCATGCGTCGCTGCGTGTCGGCGGCGATGACCGACCCCGTCCGTCGCATTGCTTCGCCCTTGATTCGGCGGCGCTCCTTCTCGGGGAGGTCTCCGAACGCGGCGAAGGCTTCGTCGAGGAACGACACGGAACGATCCCCGACCGTCAGCCGATAGTCGACGGCCTCGTCGAGCAGGGTCGTCTCTGCGAGTTCTTTCAGCTTGAACTCGATCCCCCGACGGGTCGCTTCGGGATACTTGGCGGCGATGCGTTCGGCGACACGGCGGCGATGCTTCGGGTCTCGAAGATGCTGCGCCGACCGCTCGAGGAGAATGTTCGTCACGACCGCCGCGGCCCTGCGCCGGGACAGTTGCCGACCTCCCGCCGCTTCTTGGACCTCCTGCAATGCGCGAACGCCCGGGGCCTTCTCTTCCTTGATCAGCGCCGACGGTCGGTAGGTTTGCTGGATCCTGTCGACGACCGGGTCGAGCAGCTCGGCGAAGATCGGCGCGTCGAGGTTCGGCATGACCTCGGCTTCGATCGCCTGGATCTTCTCCTTCCCCGCCATGACGTTAGCCTGCTTCAAGGTGACAGGCATGTCCCCAGGTTCGACGATGACGCTCCGCAGGTTCTTGAGGGCGTCGACGTCGGACATCGCCATGCGCCCAGCCGCCGCCGCTGCGTCGATCTGGTCGGGCGACAGCGTCGCAAGCTCGGCCGCCGTCGACATTGCGGCGGGATTGTCGGCGTAAATCCTCGCCATGCGCGCAGCGTCCTCGGACAGCCCGATCGACTGGCCGGCCTCGACCGTCATCGGAATCACGACCTTCGTCGACATCAGCTCATGCGCCGGGCCGAATACCGCCGGGTCGACGCCCCGGGCGACGGCGTCAAGGTGAGCAGCCGCCAGTTCGAGCGGGACCCGTTCGGACAGCGACATCGCGTCGAAGCCTGCCTGATTGATTTCTTCGAGCAGTTCGCCGGCCAGCAGTTGAACCTCCTCGCCCGGCATCGCCGTCTCGAGGATCTCGTCGCGGAAGTAGCGATAACGCTCGATGGCGGACGCCGACACGCGCTGGGGCGCCGCCACCGCTTCGGGGACCGCCGCCGCCGCCTCGGGGACCGCCGCCTTCGCCGCCCCGGGCAACTCGCCCCGCAACTCGTCCAGCGTGCGCGCCATCAGGTCAGCCTGCTCGACCATGACCGCCGCCGCCGTCAGGTCTCCCCGCTCCGTCGCCCGACTGATCTCCCCCATGATCGCTTCGATCTCGGCGCGTACCTGATCGGGCTCCCGAAGAACACGGTCGACGATCTCCTGCTCCCGCAGACCCTTCTGATACCTCGACGACCAGAGCCATCGCTGCGTCGCCGCCGACCATTCGATCGGCAGGACAGGGATCGAGTCCCCCGCCTTCATCGCCTCGCCCATCTTCCCGAGCGACGACCTAATCGACGCAGCCGCCACGCCGGCCTGACCCTTGGGCGACCATCCCTTTCCCGACACGATGACGTCACGGAGGACGTGAGACGCCACGAATGGCACGGACGATGCGACGCTCTCGGTGCCCCGGACGATGGTCGTCGCAATCTCGTCGACCGCTCGGATCGTGTTCCCGAGTTTGTCCGGGACGTAACCACGCCGCCGGGCCGCCTTGAGTATCGGGGCGATCATCATGATCGTCGTCAGCGGGCGCTCGGTCAGGGACGTCGGCAGACGACGAAGCAGCGCAGCCGAACCGCCGACCATTCCGCCGACCATCTGCTCGCCGAACTGTCGCCCCGCCCCGAACTGCTGCGCGAACAGGTCGACGAGGTCCATCCGAAGGGAATCGTCCTCGACCGCAGACCCCAAGGTGAACGCCACGATGTCGACCATGCCCATGATGTTTTCGTCGACGTCTCGCTGCCAGTTCTCAAGGCGCCCGAGCGCCCCGAGTTCCTCGACCTTTGCGACCATCGTCTCGAGGTCGGCTTCGGTCATGGCGTACATTTGACCAGCCGTCGCAGCGAAGGCCCTTTGCTGCGCCCCGGTCTCCCAAGGGTTCCGCATGAGATAGTCGACGAAGGGCTCGTCTCGACCCGTCCCGGGGTACTGCCACGGGGGCGCCGGGTCCGGGGCGGACGGATCAGGACCGACCAGCGTCTCGGGCATGGCCAGCGGACCGACGATGTCCTCGAGCAGTCCGCCGACGCCCGTCGCCGCGCTGGCGACATACCCGAGCGCGATCCCTGCGGCGGCTGTCGTGCGGGCGGCCAGCTCGAGCGGGACATCTTCTGCGACGTTGAGCGACACTTCCCGATCGATCGAGTTGACCAGCGCCTCGAACCGCTCGGGGTTTCTGTCCTTCAACTTGTCGAGGTTCGGGACCTTCCCCTGCAGCTTCTTGAGGATCGAGACCGCCGCTTCGGCCTGGCGCTTGCTCTCGAACTTGTGCAGCAGCGGCAGGAAGATGCGCGGGATCCCCTCGGTCAAGATGCGCGGGTCGTCCGGGGCTTCGGCGCGCCGGTACAGTTGCCCGCCGGATCTCTCGACAGCGATCAAGTCCTGCGACGGCTGGGCGTACCACGGGACCCGGGTCGACCGCAGTCGGCCGATCGTCGGGGGAGGTTCGACGTCCTCGGGTGCTGCTTCTTCGGGGAATTTTTGGACGACGTCCTCGGGGACTTCTTCGACGACGGCTTCGGGCTCGGGCTCCGGGACCGACATCAGCGGCTCGGGCTCCGGGACCGACACCAGCGACTCGGGCGCCGGGGCTGGTTCGGGTTCGGACTGGACCTCGTCGTCGAGGGCGAGCGCCTTGTCCGTCAGCTCCCCGGTCTCCGGGTCGATGTACCCGCGCTCAGCGGCGAAGTCGAGGATCTGCTGCTCGGAGAATCCCTGCTCCCGCAGGACGTCCAGATGGTCGGCGAACGCCATCGGCTAGGGAAGTGCCCCGGTCCTGGCGGCCGCTTCTTCGATGTCCTCGGCCGCCGGGGAAACGCCCAGGTAGGCGTCGATCCCGGCGTGCGTCTTAAGCCCCTGCAGCCTAGTAAGCGCCGGATCCAGGGTTTCCCGCAGCAGCTCGTCGATGCTGTTGATTGCCGTGTTGTACCCGTTGACCGCCTGGACGGCGCGGCCCCTTTCGACGTCGACCTGCGCCTGCATGCTCTTCCGCATGTGGAGCGGGACTTCCGACCCCCATGTCGGAGCGACGACGTCGGCCTTCGCCTTCGCCTTGATTCGGGCCGCCACAAGTCGAGATCGTTCCGCCCGAGCAGACTTGATCCGAGTCTCAAGCGCCCGGAGCGGCGACGCCAGTCGCTTCTGCAGCTTGAGGAAGTCGACCTCCCCCTTGGAAGCTTCTGCGAGCGCCTTCGCCTCCGCTGCATACTTCTTCGTCTGGGCGATCATCTTCTTCGTCTCGGCGAGATAGCGGGCGGTCCGCATCTCCTGCTCGGACTTGTCCCGATCCGCCTTTCGGACGATCTCGTCGGTCTCGGCCTTCAGCTTGGCGCCCTTCGCCTTGTTCTCTTCCGTGATGGCGCCACGGCGGGCAATCTTCGACGCGATGTCCTCGCGTTCGAGTTCGGTCAGCTCCCGCTCGGGACGGAACTCCCGCGGCATCAGCGCCTCGGCCGACTTCGCCGCCGCAATCTGCGACGCTTCTGGGAAGATCATGTCGAGCAGCGTCCGCTTCGGCGCATGGCGAACCGCCATTCGTAGCGCCTCCGCCCGCTCGTCGGGCGTCCGGGCGGACCCGGCCAGGGCTAGCGCCTCCTCGTACCCGCCGACCTGCACGGCGGCGACCTCTTCCTCCCGCGCCATCAGCTCGGCCGAAGCAGCAGGACCCAGCGCCCCCCGGGCTTCGTCGATGACCGCCTGCGCCTCTTCTCGTCGGGCCGCCATCGTCAGCACGTCCGCCGGCTCGTCTCCGATCTTACGTTTGACCAGGGCGTCGAGGATCTCCGCAGGGTCGACGCCTTGCTGCAGCGCCGCCATGACCTCGGCCTGATGCGGCGGCAGGTCGGGTTCTGCGGTCTCGGCGATCTGCGCCATAGCCGACTGAACGATCTGCCGGGCTTCGTCAGGGGTTGCGCCCCGGTCGATCATGGTCGCAATGGCGTCCGCATTCGACCCGCCGTCTCGAAGGAACTGACCGACTCGCTCTTCGATCTGGGACTTTAGGATATGCCGGCCCGTCGGACTAGGCTGCGCGAGATTGATGATCTGCGAGATCAAGTAAGGAGAGACCTTCTGCGGGCCGAACTCAAGTTCCCGCCGAACCTGGGCGCGCGTCCTGCCTGCCGCAAACGATTGCTTCGCGGCGTCCACAAGGTGTTGAGGAACGACGGACTCGACGTCGGTCCCTTCTCGCATGGCCCCCCGTGCCAGCGGACCGAGGAACGCGTCGACGCTCTTTCCTTCGTCGTCGACCTCGACGACGGCTCGACCTCCCTCGATCCGATCGATGACGCCCGGGGTCGCCTTGTGGGGCGTCCTAAAGTCCCCGGCGGTAGTGTCGGACAGAGCGCCCTTCAACTCCTCAAGGCTGACGCCCTTCGCCGACAGCGCCGTCGCAGCTTCGGACAGGTCGGGCGCCATCAGCTCGCCCCACTTGTCGTAGGCTTGCTCGCCGACCCAGCCCAGCCCCTTGAGAATCGCCCCGACCGCCTGCGACCCGGCGACCGCTTCGACGAGCTGCAGCCCCTCGAGCATTTCCTTCGGGCCGACCTTGGCGACAGGAGCGACCGGGCCCGGCCCAGGCGTGGGAATCCGCCGGCCGAACGCTGCGCCGCTTGGAAGGATCCTCGCCATCAGACGTCCCTCGCGTGCGGGCCGATGTCTTGAACGCCCCAGGCTTCGTTCTCGAGCCAGCGACGGGCGATCGGGTTCTGTTCATTGACGGCCAATTCGGAGATCGCAGCCGCCATCGCCTCCTCGTCGTCGTCCTCGTAGAGTGCGCCCTTGTACCTGCTGATGATGGCGTCGATCTGCGGCTGGTAGCTTGCGATCAGTTGCTGCGCCTCTTCGTCAGGCGTAACGATTTCGGACTCTAACTGCAGCGCAGCTATTTCGGCCGTCGCCGCCTCCATCCGAGCGCCGGACAATCCGGCCAGGTCCCGGGCGAGCTGGGCGTCGACCGTGCCGATGGCCTCGCCGGTCTCGATGGCCGTCTGCCTGCCTTGGGCGAACCCCGCCCCGCCGATGGTCCCGGCCTGGGCGAGCGACCCGGCCAGCGCCCGAGCCGCCTGTCCGCGGATACCCTGTCGGGATTCGGTCGCCGCCGTCTCGAACAGGCCCCGCTTCGTCGCGGCCTCCTCGGTAATCAGGCCCGGCATTCCCTTCGCCAGTTCGAGCGCCGCCGCCGTGCGCGCCTGTTCCTTGCCGAACTCCGCTTCCAGTTCGGCCTCGCGTTCCGGCGAAACGTCTCCGACGTACTTGGTCGACTTGGCCATTACAAAATCCCTCCGCTGCCTGGCTGGGATAGATTCTTCTCACAGATTAGGTACACCCAGAATCCGCCGTATCCGACAAAGACCGTCCCGGCCGGGTACGTCGCAGAATGCCCGAGGCCGTTGACGTTGTCGCCGAAGTTCCAGCGGACCTCGATCCACTGCTCCGACCCCTTCGTCACGGGCGTCGCCGCCGCTGCAGGAACGCCCTGAGCGATGGTCGACCGGGCGTCCAGCTCCGTGATCCCCTGACCGCAGAAGATGGGCGACCCTGTCGACGACACCGGCGACGGGTATGTCACGCCGATGCGGGTATTGCCGGCCCCCGTATCGTTGACCAGCGGAATGTTGAACAGTTGCATGTCAGGCGACAGGACATTCGACATCGTCCCGCCTGATCGTTCCTTGATCTCGTCGAGGCTTCTCGCCGCTCGACCGCCGGGCGACTCGTTCCACGAGTGATAGGCGACCTGCTGATACCGATATGCGTCCGACCTGTGTCCTGTTCCAAGTCCGACGCCTACCTCGTGCACCATGTTCGGCGAGTTCGGCCGAAGATTGCCGACCGCCGGGGTCGTCGCCCACGACTCGACCGCCACGACATGATGGATCGTCAGCGGGTACACGATCGGAATGATCCGCCGGTCGAACGTGTCACCCGTATGCGACCCGCCCCCGACGTAGGGGAGATCGCCGACGTTCGAGGTCGTGATCGCCTGCGAGAACCCGAACAGGTTGACCGCGATGACCTCGTAACAGCTATCGACCAGAAGATGCTGCGAGGGCGGGACGTCGCAGTTCTTCCCATACCCGCCCCGCAGTCGATTCAAGAAGACGTCGTCGACGGTCTCGATGTTCGCCTGCAGACCCGTGGCGCTGTCCGACGAGATCGGCGTCGACCCGGCCCCCGGCGTCTGGATCGTCACGGTCGCCGCCGTGCGGGCCCCGTTATGCTTCGTCGGCAGGTTCTGAACACTGTTCGAGCTGGTCGTCCGCTGCTTGAGCTTCGTCTTGAATCGCAGCGAGATCACAAGCGAGACCATCGCCAGGTCGATCGACGCCAGCGCCATCGACGACGCCTCGACGTAAACGACGTATGTCCGATACGGATTCAGCGCGACCTCAAGGTCTCCGATGATGGCGGGGTTCACCCGAGCATTCGCCCCGGAGAAGAAGCCCGGCGGAATGTCGAGCGCCGCTACCTCGTTCGTCGGGACCGTCGGCGTCGTCGATCCGGCGAAGACCTGCATCTCCTTTTCCTTGATAGACAGGCGGATATCATAGGCGTCCGTGACCTCGGCGAAGTTCATCAGGCCGCCGTTTACCGCGGTCGGATCCATGATGGCGCAGGGCTCGGCCCGTTGATCGAACGATAGCTGGATCTCGTCGAGGATGTACGACGGGTCGCCCGTGTCCTGCTGGGCCGTCGCCGAGAACTCCTGCTGCGGGGGCGGCAGGACGAAGGGGATCATCAGGTGGCCCCGCTCGCCCTTGGTTCCCGTGTTTAGGAAGAGCGCCCCGCCGAGCGCCGCCGTCTGCAGGTTGATGCGGAACGACCCATGCGGGTCGGCGAGATTGTCCGCCGATATTTGCGCCCCGAGCTGCGTCGCCGCCGAACTCAAAGCCCCGAAGCCGTGCTCGGGCATCAGCTTCGTCCCGCGGGCGAGACGCTTGCGGGTTATCTCGCTCAAGGTTCGATCTCCTCGAGCAGCGTCATACAGCTATTCGATAGCTGTTTCATCCAAGGCTCGGCGCCCCAGGGGTTGAGGAACCCGTCCCACTTGGGAATGGTGAGCGACCAGCGGACCCGGGCGTTCTTCGGGATCGGGACCACGATGTCGCGAAGCTGGATCCATACGCCATCGAGCGCCGCGTCGGCCGATGTCGGGTGCGTCGGGTTCATGTCGGTAAACCCGACCGGCGACTTGAGAGACACGTTCTCGGCGCTCGCCTTGAAGTTCCGCCGAACCAGCACAAGCGCGTCCTCGGTCCGGGTCTCGGCGGCGAAGGGCGAGTCGACGGTCAGCGTGACCGCGATGTCGTCGACGCTGTCGCCGTTCGTCTTTCCGCTGGGCGGCGACGTATCGTAGACCAGCGCATTGTTGAAGGTCGTATCGGTCAGCAGCAGCCAGTCCATCTGTACGACGATGACCGGGCGGCGGAAGGAGGCCGCCTGCGTCCAGGTCCACGGCGTGAGTTGGTCCTGATGGAAGGTCCCCTTCGCCCGGCGGACGTTCTCGAACGAGTCAGGGGCCCCGCCCACGACCTCGGCGGCGACATTGTCGCCACGCATAAATGGGACGCCTACCTGGGCGACCCCGAAGTCCATCGGGATCTGACCGCTGACGAACTGCGTCTGGACGAAGCGCCGCTCGATGTCCCGGGGCGGAATGTCGTTTACGTGGCGGACGACGTCCTCGAGGGCCCGGTCGATGCGGTCGCCGTCGATGCTGGTCCCATCGGCGAACTGCTCGTCAGTCAGGCGGCGAGTGCTCAAGTGATCTCCGATGTCGTTGCTACGTTCGCATGGGCCGCCCCTGACGTATTCGCCCCGAACGCCTGCTGCACGTTCGCCGCCGGTCCTGCGTTGCTGATGGCGTTCGTAGCGGACGCCCCGCCGATGAACGAGCAGCCGAGCAGGTTGACCCGGCCCCCGCTTGCGACCGTCATGAAGACGCCGAAGTCCTTGTCGGCTTTGCGGAACACGCAATCGACGAAGATCACCTTCGACGTCGCCGAGACCGTGACCAGGGCGGCGGCATTGTTTCGGTCGTCGTCGGCAGCTCGGGCGACGAAGCGCAGACCACGCAGGACAATCAGGCCGCCGTCGATGACTACTTGTCGCGTGACGTTGCAGTCCCCCGATCCGACGACGATGGTCCCGGCCTTCGTCAGCTTCATGCCGCCATGATCGCCGGCCGACAGGTTGATGACGTTATCCTGCAGTTTCGGCTCGGCGACCGCCGTCCCGTTCGTCGTGACCTGCAGCGATCCGACGATGGCCCGACTGTCCTCCCGGGCCTGCTGATTGTGAGCGCCGATTCGATCGGCCAGGCGGTCGAGCAGCTCATAGACGGGGGTCGTCATCGGCCACGCCTTCGGCGTCCGCCGGCCGGGACGAGCGACAGGCGAAAGTCGCCGACCTCGAGCGCCTCGGCCCTGTTGCGAATGTGCCCGAAGATCATGACAGCGACGTGCTCGCCCTTGACCGATTCGGAGATCGCCACGGTATCGAGCGCCCGGTCGGCGATCAGTACGTTACCCGTGGCCGCCGCCGCCGTGTTCCCGTAGGTCGTCGACGCGCTGTTGAACGTGAGTTGAACCATTGCGCCGGCCGAGTTCTTGAGCCGAGAACGCAGCGCCGACACGTTCTCCGCCCGTTCGAGGTCGCCGCCATAGTCGACGATCTGCGACGCCCAGCCCTTGAAGTCCGACCCGAAAAGCGCGTTGAGAAGCCCATGAACCGCCGCCGTTGGGATCTGCGTCGATGCCTCGCCCTGTCCTCTGACCTTGAGATACGCCGTCCGAGCCTTGACCTGTCGCCCTTCCTTGAGTCCGACCTGATCGGTCTTGATCAGCCAGTCGACGGCCTGGGCGACATCGTCGTCGCTATGGCGCTCGGCTACGTGCAGCGCCTGCTGCCACGCTATCAGCTCACACTCTGCCGGGTCGGCCGGGTCGGCGGCATAGGTCAGATCCGCCGTGATTCCGAGAACGCCCATCTGCAGGACGTCTTCGCCGGGAAGTCCGTCATACTTGAAGGGGACCCAGATCAGCCGATTGCGTTGGTTCGGCGTCAGGTTCATTTCGGGCTGATAGGGCGACCCAACGTAGCCGGCCTGTCCGCCGTCCCATCGAATGCGGACTTGGTTCCCCGTGGTCGACACGGCCCCGGTCGCCTTGTTGTATAGCTGGACCTCGGCGGTCCCTCCGACCGGGGCGCCCGGCGCATAGCCCGGCGACGACTCGAGGCGCTCGGGCGGCAGGATGAAGTCGATCTCGGGCGTCGTCGCGCTACGCATGATCGGCGACCAGTGCGTGCTGTCGAAGTCGAAGATGATCGCGATGTCGATCGGGCCGTTCGTCGTATTGACCGGGACGACCTCGATCGGCAGCAGGAAGTGATCCGCCGTCGCCGGGGTTGGATGGTTCGGGTACGCGTAGCCGACCGGGACCGGGATCGGCTCGCCGATGTAGACCGTGTTCCGCCCGACCTGCGCCGCCATCGTGGCGTCGAAGCTGTACCACTTCCCGGCGAAGCGACGACGGTCCTCGACGGTAGACTCGATGGATCGGTCCAGGCCGCCGCCGTGTCCGTAGCGCAGGACCGCATAGGACGGAACGGAGAACACTTCGCCCGACGACGCCCCCGTCCCGCTGATCAGTGTGTCGTCCGTCAGCGTCGGCGTATCGAACACGGAGACCATATAAAGGTCATCCTGACCCATGATCAGCCAGGCGCCGGGGAGGTTCGTCTGCGTGTCGACGGCTGCAAGTCCGCCCGGACCGATGACCGACTCGTAGTTCCAGACCGACCAGGCCCCGTCCTTGAACACAAGCGATAGCGCCTGCGTCGGCATCGTTACGATCAACTGCGCCCGGACGTGGTCCCAGGTCATCGTCAGCCGCTCCGGGTCGAAGCGATGCTCGATACGGGGCTGCGTGTCCGTCAGGTTCGAGAACCCCGACGCGGCGTAGAACTGCGTCAGCGGGTTCGTGATGTACTCGGCGAAGAGGACCTCGAACCCCTCGGATACCCGGCGCATGTCGACGCCCGTCGTCGTCGCAAAGATGCCATTGCGATCAGCCCACCAGAGCGCCCCGCCCCCGTTGACTGTCGCCGTCGGCCCGACCGCTCCCACGTCCTCGGAGACCTTGGTAAGCCGACCGCCGCTCATAAGCGTCCCGCCGGGCGGGGGCGAGTAGACGAAGGTCTCCGACGAGGTCGAGATCACGAGAACCCCGTTGATCTCCGACACGGCCTCGATGTCGTTCTCGCTCGGGATGGTCAGGAAGTTGTCGGCGATGATCGACGAGGGTCGGCGAATGTCCGAGAAGTACACGCTGCGCCGATCCGCTATGGCGAGTCGCCCGAAGATGGCCGCCGCAGCCCGGGGCCTGGGGAACTCCGTATCCGTTAGATACGCGAACGCATCGGGGAACAGGCCAGGCGAGGCCGATACCCGCACGATTGACGCCGACTCCCCGTATCCCTTGAAGCGCCAGTCAGTAGCGTCGACCGAGTTGACCTGCTGCGTCCGGGGTTCCCAGCCGTCGAAGGTCGAAGGAATGTACGCCCAAAGGCCCGCCC
>Ga0255047_10001751_pt1 | contig 15146 bp, 16 predicted proteins | sample JV7_2_1_MG_FD_183640 | JGI IMG/M metagenome (GOLD analysis project Ga0255047, IMG submission 183640) | Seawater microbial communities from Jervis Inlet, British Columbia, Canada - JV7_2_1 | ecosystem: Environmental > Aquatic > Marine > Inlet | place: Canada: British Columbia | collected 2016-10-06
ACTCTGTCCTGTGGAGCCCGGACTTTCCTCCAGTCCCACATCCGAAGATATGTAGACCAGCGATTATCCGGCTGACTTGGGATAGAATGATACTTAAAGCGCTGTCCAGAGTCGATTGATTTAAGTAATGTGTCTGCAGAAATTTTCTGTTGAACTTGCATAAAAAAGGGCTGGTAGAAAAACTACCAACCCTGAAGGTTTCTCTAACTAGCTATCTAAAACCTAATCATCGTCATCATCGTGGTGGCGATCTTTTTTGTGATGGCGATCGTCGTCGTCATCGTCATCGTCATCTTCTTCAATCGCTTCAAAAAGTGCTTCGCCCACGAGAGCGTGTACGCGTGCAGTTGGATGGATTTCGTCGAAGAAGATAAACTGGTCGAAGTTGGCTCCGAAATTACAATCCACATGAAACATGAAGGATATAGAACTGAAACAGGCATCAGTTGTATTAGTAAATCCGAGATGATCGGCCTTTCTCAACAACTTTTTAAAAAACTTGAACAGGTCGAACTCGACAATCTCGATCCCATTTTCATCGTCAAGTTGCTCAGCGATTTTATGCAGCCTATTTCGATATTGTCTACTAACCTTGCGCGCACGTTTAACCAGTCCAGGTTCGTTAATGGCATCAGCCAACAATTGTGTTTCCGGTATCGAACCGATATTTGGAGAATTAATCAACAGAAACCTGTGTGCACCAGCTTGGGCCAGGGATTCGATGGCGTTGCGAACCCCGTTTGCCGCATTCCTTACAATTACCTTAGCCTTTGCACGACTCGGCACCACAAGATCCCCGCTAGGGCCCACGACACCACGGGCGTCACGAAGATCATTGCCGCCAATAAACATTACATATAGCGCATCCGAAGGTGCAACATAACCATGGTTAGCCAGAAAAAGCGTAATTTGCGTGCTCAGGTCTATTGATTGGGAGCTAATTGCCCTGGCGCCAGCCACGGCATAATTGCTGCCAGCATTAAGGCTAAATAGGTGTAAAGATGCCTCCGCCGTGAGACCGAGCCGATCTGCCAGGATTTCAACCCCAACCGGACCATTGCTTACCCGGCTCCCCTTGTAAAAGGGTGGATCTGGAAGACCCCCAATCCCCGCGGCCAGGTTGCCAGTATCCGACAGGCTGTCTCCGAAAATAAAGAGCTGTCTAAAACCGGAATCATCATCTGCATTGGAAAGGCCCGGTACGCCAAGTACCAGCATGGTGAGGCAGGCTACTGCCATGTTTCGTAATCTAGCTTGATCCTTCATTTTTCCCTCCTCTCTGGGATTATTACGAGCGCCAAGACTTACAACTAAGTTCAATAATTGCAATGGGTAGATTGGAAGTTGCGTATCAAGTTACCCTAAGGCTAGTATTTAGATACTTTTTAGTGTTCCTGGCAGTTTTCAGGCTATTTTAGTCAGCTTAAGAATACTTGTGATAGGCCAATTGCTTCAGCAGGGTACATTTTTCGTCAGTCTGTAGAAATGGCGCGATCGCGGTCATTAATCGTTTGCGATCATTCGAATGAAACCACTGTGACCAGGCACTTTCGGCGGTCCATTTGGCGATCACCACGTAGTGATTTGACTGCTTCGCGTTTACCAGTGATTCGCCCGAAATGTAACCTGGCGCGCTGGTCATCACACTTAACAACTCACTAACCGCTTTTTCGTAGTGGGATTCCAGGCCCTCGGCGACCTGGCGTTCGATTATCACTTTAATCATAAAAAATAATCTGGCTTCCGGCTTCTGACACTACCCTAGCCTACCAATATCAACATCGAAATACCAATGGGTCCGTAGGTAAATCAAAAATCGCATCAATAAAATTGTTAAATGGTAACGCCTGGTTATACAATCACGCTCAGGCAAAAAACCATAACTACGAGGAATTCCCATATGAGCTGGCAGCAACAAATTCTGCGCGTCAACCTGTCCACTGGTGACTGTAATGTCGAACCACTAAATATGGAGTGGGCGGAAGATTATCTCGGCCAGCGCGGCCTGGGTAGCAAGTACCTGCTAGAAGAGATGGATCCGGCTGCCGACCCCCTCTCTGCCGAGAACAAGCTCATATTTGCTACCGGTCCATTGACCGGAACGATGGCCTCCACGGGTGGCCGTTTTTCGGTAATTACCAAGGGTGCTCTGACCGGCGCAATAGCCTGTTCCAATTCAGGCGGCAAATTCGGTGCAGAACTCAAGCACGCGGGATACGACCTGCTGATTATCGAAGGCGAATCTGAAAAGCCGGTTTACCTGCATATTGAAAATGACAAGGCAGAACTGTGTGATGCGACCGAGGTCTGGGGCAAAACCGTCTGGCAGACTGAAGAACTACTACAGCACAAATATCAGGATCCATTGATGCGTTTCGCATCGATTGGCCAGGCAGGTGAGAATCTTTGTCGATACGCCTGCGTGGTGAACGATCTGCACCGGGCGGCTGGACGTTCGGGTGTTGGCGCGGTGATGGGTGCAAAAAAAATCAAGACCATCGCAGTACGTGGAACCCTGGGCGTGAGGAATGCTAATCCTGCCGCCTTCTTCGAAACAGTCAACGCCGTCAATGCGCGCATGACCGATCGAGATGGCATGTCTCGTGACGGCACCATCGACATGATCGACGTCACCAATCGATTTGGCAGTTTGCCCACGCGCAATAACCGCCAGGTACAATTTGAGGGTGTTGAAAAGATGAATGCAGAGGCGATGCATACACCCAATGCCAACGGCCATACCAACCTGGTCACCAATGGCGCCTGTTTCGGTTGCACCATTGGCTGTGGACGAATTTGTAAAATTGACCCGACCCATTTTTCGGTTAAAGACAAGCCGGAATATCACGGCGCTTCAGGTGGTCTAGAGTATGAAACCGCCTATGCTTTGGGTTCGGCAGTCGGCGTCGACGATATCGACGCGGCTACTTATGCCGGTTTTTTATGTAATGAGTATGGAATGGACCCGATCTCACTCGGGGGCTCGATTGCCGCGGCGATGGAATTATTCGACATCGGTGCGATTACTGAAAAAGACACCGGTGGTATCAGACTCGAATTCGGTTCCGCCGAAGCCTTATGCGCTATTTCCGAACTCACCGGCAAAGGCGAAGGTTTTGGTAAGGATATTGCCATGGGCTCGAAAAGGCTGGCAGAAAAATATGGTCACCCTGATTTATCGATGACCGTCAAGGGCCAGGAATTTGCGGCCTATGATGGTCGCAGTATGCAGGGAATGGGTTTAGCCTACGCTACCAGCAATCGCGGTGCCTGTCATTTGCGCGCCGATCCATACGAACACGATTTTGAATCCACGGATGTCTCTGGCAAGGCAGAAGTAGTAAAGAATTCTCAGGACGAGGTCTCATTCATCGACTCCAGTGGTCTGTGCTTATTTCCCGGCGGCTGCGGTTGGTCCCTGGACGATTATCGGGCCCTGGTAGCAGCAGCCTGCGATGGCGAGTGGAGCGAAGAACGCATGCAACAAACCGGTGAGCGTATCTGGAATATGGAACGTCAGTTTAACATTAAAGCAGGACTGGGTATCAAGGACGACACCTTGCCTAAACGCATACTCGAAGAGCCCGCGACCTCGGGTACCGGTAAGGGGCTGGTATGCCAGCTCGATAAAATGCTGCCTGAGTATTATCAATTGCGTGGCTGGAACGCGGAAGGCGTTCCTACCCGAGAAACCCTGCAACGCCTGGGTTTATAATCGATAACGAACACCCGACGGCAATGCAGGTCACAATTAAGCTATTTGGTGCTTTGCGCCAGTATCTCCCGGCGGGGAGCAGTTTCAATAGTTGCCAGGTAACAACCACGGCAAACTCGATGCTGGAGGAAGTGCTCGGCATGATACCGATCCCGGAACACAAGGCATACCTGGTCATTGTTAACGACGAAAAGATAAACCGTGAGGACTATACCTCGACCCGGGTACAGGAGAGCGATGAAATCGTGTTGCTACCGCCTATAAAAGGTGGTTAGAAGCCCTTCGCTGTTGTTCAATCAGGCTCAGTTCGAATCCATTTTTGGCGGGCCTAGATCGAGGGCTAGTTGGTAAATGTAATTCTTTTTCCTACCACTAATCCTGGTCGCTAATTGCACCGCCTTACTGAGCGGCAACTCACTCAATAAAACCTTCAGTAGTTCAATATCAGCTTCGCTACTCGCTGCGCCGTCTTCGACCCTGGGATTATCAATTAAGACAACAAATTCACCCTTTGAAAGCGCCGCATCCTGCCTGAACAGTTCAATCAGATCGGCAGCTTTGCCGATCAGAAATTTCTCATGCAGTTTGGTTAACTCCTTAGCGACAACGATGCGATTTTGTGGGAACACCTCGATTAACTGCTCGATCAAACGTTTAATGCGATGGCTCGATTCAAAAAGCACGAGGGTACCATTTTGTTTTTTAATCGACACCAGCTTCGCAACGCGTTCTACATTTTTTGGTGACAGAAAACCGAAATAAGTGAATTTATCGGTCGGCATGCCGGCAGCACTTAAGGCCGCAATAATGCTACTCGCACCGGGTATTGGGCTGACCTTGATTCCGGCATCATGGGCCGCATTTACAAGGCTGTAACCGGGATCCGATATCAACGGGGTGCCTGCGTCTGATATCAGGGCTATATCCATCCCGCTCGAAAGATTTTCTAGCATCCCGGCTATACGGGTGTGCTCATTGTGTTCATGCAATGAAATGAGTTTATTGCTTATCCCCAGATGATTTAGCAGGTGTCTGCTATGTCGAGTATCTTCCGCTGCAATAATATCGACCTGTTTAAGTGTATCGATAGCACGCAGGCTAATATCGTCGAAGTTGCCGATCGGGGTTGCTACAATATACAGTACGCCACTCATGCAAAAAGAGTGTACACTATTATGTCGGCCCCTCATTAATCGACCGGGCCCCATCCGACTCAAATAACCACTGCCATTCCTATGCCAAAGAAAGACCTGAAATTGATATTGATTCTAGCTTTAATGCTTGGAATTGGCGGTTGCCAAACCGGGCCTCAAACTGGAAAAGCAGGTGATGGGAAAGCTGGATCAGGCGCTATTTTAACGCTACAGCAAGAAGATGTTCTGCAGGCTATTGCATTAGAGGACGATGAATTCTGGGTGGAAGCCGCCGATGCTTATCTGGACCTGGCGAAAAAATATCCTCAACCTGAAAAATCTGCTTTTCATATCAAGACTGCATTAATGTACTACCGAGCCGGAGACTTCCGACTCGTTGAAGCTTACTTTGAAACACTGCCAGAGGGCAGCATCCTCGAGCAGGACAAAAATCGCCAGACGACAATACTCGCAGGCAGTTTGCTCGGGATCGGAAAAACTTATCGAAGTCTGCTGGCCCTGCCTAAAATTGGTGATATTGAGGACTTTCAGTACAAGGCAATGGCACTGGATATTCGATCAAGAGGGGTTTTGGCGATCGGCAAACCGATGGATAGTGCGCGCTTGCGAATTCAAATTAGCCAGTATCTAGAAACCATTAAGCAGACCGAGGGAAATCACCAGTTAATCTGGGAAGCTATTAATCGTATCAGTGAGAAAGCGATAATCCGTGCACTCTCCGAGCAACAAACTACAGAGATGCGCGGCTGGCTTGAACTGAACCTGATCGCGCGTCGTTCGAACATGTTACCGGATAAAATGGAACCCTGGATCAACCAGTGGTATCAAATCTACGACCAGCATTCGGCCGGCCCCTATTTTGCAGTCAACCTGCTCGAAGAAAGCAGGCGTATTTATATTAAACCGACTCGCATAGCACTTATGTTGCCGTTTTCCGGTCGCCTGGGAAAGGTTAGCGAGGCAATTCAAAACGGCTTTTTATATGCTTACTACCAGGACCAGGGATTGAATGCAGAGCTCGAGATTATTGATGCCAGCGCCGTTCCCGAGGAATTTCTGCGCCAGTATGAGCAGGTAGTTGAGAATGGGGCAGATTTTGTTGTCGGGCCAATCAGCAAGGATCTGGTCGATATTCTACAAAACCAGGAGAACCTGGAAGTCCCCACACTCACTCTGAACTATGCAAATAAAATGCAGGAAACTACCCTGAACCTCTACCAGTTTGGTTTGAATCCTGAAGACGAGGCAGAGCAAATTGCCAGTATTGCGCTGGCTGAGGGTAAGAATCTTGCCCTGATCCTGGTACCCGATACTGATTGGGGAACACGATTGGAACGGGCCTTTACGGATCGATTCGAAAATCTCGGTGGTCGTGTAGTCGGCACCGAAACTTATCCATCGAAAAAGAACGACTATTCCAACTCGATTAAGAGGTTGCTCAATTTAACTTCAAGTATTCAACGCCATACCTTGCTTCAACACGCAATTGGTCAATCTGCCAGTTTCGATCCGCGGCGCCGTCAGGACGTCGACATGATATTTATCGCCGCTAATTCACGTCAGGCGCGCTTAATCAAACCTCAGTTGAAGTTTCATCGTGCGCAGACTTTGCCGGTATATGCTACCTCGCATATCTCATCGAGTAATGGTAATGCTGATGATGATCGTGATTTGAATGGTATCCGGTTTCTCGACATACCCTGGATGCTGGATAATTCCGCTAATCGGGATTACCAGAAAATTAATCAGTTATGGCCCAGCAGCAATAAACGATTAAGTCGCCTGTATGCGCTCGGCGTAGACGCTTTCCGACTGATACCGGCACTGCGTCGATTGATGGTAAATCCGGGAGAATCAGAATTACGCAATACCGGGCAATTAAGTGTTGATAAAAACGGCCGCGTTCGGCGCTCCTTGCTGCTGGCTACCTATGAAAAAGGAATCACCACGCTGGTAACGCAGCCAGTTAACGCCGGTAGTTTGAATATTGAATAACCCTAACAGTATCTCTGCACAGATAACAATGATGGGTTCAGAGAATTAGTAATGAACTCGAACAAATGCAAGGGATTGTATTACGAAAACCTGGCGAAGAAATACCTGGTGCAGCACGGATTAGCTTTACTGAAACAAAATTACAGTTGCCGATTTGGCGAGATAGACCTGATCATGCTGCAACGTGAAGTACTTTGTTTTATCGAAGTCAAATATCGAAAGGGTTTGAGTTTTGGCGGTGCCGCATCGGCAATTCCACCTCAAAAACAGAAAAAGATAGTGAAAACGGCCCTGTTTTATATAGCGGAAAACAACAGATTTAATCAGCACCCGGTACGATTCGATGCTCTGTTAATACAACAGCAGGGTAATAGTAAAACTACAGACATCAACTGGATTCAAAACGCCTTTTATTCAGAGTAAATTTATGAGTGAAATTAATAACTATATCCTGGGCGCCTTTCAGGCCAGTATCGAGACCAAACAGGACTCGGTACAACTACTGACTGAATCGATTGAACTGGCCTCGTCAATGCTTAACCAGGCGCTGCTCAGCGGTTTTAAAATTCTGGTTTGCGGCAATGGTGGATCAGCCAGCGATGCGCAACATTTCTCCTCAGAGCTACTCAACCGCTACGACCGAGACCGCCCCGGGCTTCCGGCTATAGCACTGACAACCGACAGTTCTACGCTGACTTCCATTGCCAACGATTACGATTACCGACAGATATTTTCTAAACAGGTTGCCGCCCTGGGGCAGCCGGGCGATCTATTACTCGCTATCAGTACCAGCGGACAGTCGCCTAATATTGTTGAAGCAATACAGGCAGCAAATGAAAACGAGATGCAGATAATAGCACTCACTGGTAAAGATGGTGGCGCCATGAGCCAGGTGCTGGATGAAAACTCAATCGAAATTCGCGTACCTTCTAATGTCACCGCGAGAATTCAGGAGGTGCACATACTGGTAATTCATATCCTCTGTGAACTACTCGATCTACAACTGTTAGGACCGGCTGACTAGACAGCAATATCCGCTTTGTGTCCGACTGCTACTCTGGTTATTTGACTATTTTAAGATCGGCCTTGTTGGGTTTTCCAGATTTACCCGAATCTTCGACTTCTCCGACCGAGTCCTGATTATCCTCTGAATCGGCAGGAAACATCATTCCTTCGCCATTTTCCTGTGCGTAAATGGCCAGTATCGAGGCAATCGGGCAATAAATATCCTGCGCAACTCCATTAAAACGCGCCGAAAACGAGAGGTAGTCATTTGTCATTTCAAGATTCTGAATTGCCGAGGGAGAGAGATTTAGTACGACTTTACCATCGGTTGCGATGCCGCGTGGTACCATCACACCGTCACTACTGGAGTCGGCCAGAATATAGGGAGTTGCCTGGTTGTCCAGCAACCACTGATAGAGTCCTCTAATCAGATATGGTTTGCTGGGGGTCATCTATAGGGCACCTCTATTGTGTCTTTTTCCGCGACTGCGGCGTAGCTTCCTTGCCATTATTGCCATGGATGGCATGTATGCAGGCTTCGCCTAAAGCGCCTACTTTTGGTGCAGGAGCAAAAGCCTGCCGAGAAAAAATCCGAATTAATAGAGATGCCCTAATTATGGCGATTCAGGCGACCATATCCCGCTCTTGCTCGGAGAGACTGGCCTGAAATGACGGGCGTGCGAACACTCTTTTCATATACCGGGTCACCGGTTTCGCCGAAGCCGGCAATTCAATTCCATAATAAGGCAGACGCCACAGAATAGGCGCGATACTACAATCCAGCAAACTGAATTCGGCCGACAAAAAATAAGGCATCGCGCTAAACACTTCCGAGGTATTGATCAGGCTTTCAGTCAGTGCTTTTTTTGCCAGTGTTTTCTTTTTCTCAGTGCCGTTTTCTATATCACCGAGCAAACTGAACCAATCACTTTCAATACGAAAAAGTGCAAGGCGGCTCTTGGCTCTTGACACGGGGTCGACCGGCATCAACGGTGGATGCGGAAAACGCTCGTCGAGATACTCGATTAAAACCCTGGAATTGTAGAGCACCAGATCACGATCGACCATGGTCGGAACCGTCGCATATGGATTCAGATCAATCAGGTCTTCGGGAAGGTTATCAACATCGACATCGTGAATTTCGACCGCGATATCCTTTTCGGCCAGCACGATGCGGGCACGATGACATTCCGGGTCTACCGGTGATGAAAAACAACTCATCACCGAACGGCGATTCGCCACTACTGACATAATAATTTCCTTCGGTTAGTGTACGTCTTTCCAATACTCTTTCTTAAGGAAATAAGTCAGAATAAGTAATATGAATAGAAAAATAATAACCCCGGTACCCACAGTCTTTCGGGTTTGCTTGTAGGGTTCGGCCAGGTAATCCAGGAATGCCACCAGATCAAGCACCGTCTGGTCATATTCTGATTTTGACTGGGTACCTGGTTTGACCAGTTCGAAACCGACTATGACTTCATGTTCGCCACCCTGTCCATCGGCTTGCATAATAGTCTTGACCTTTTGATAGCCCTGTAATTCGACCAGCACATGGGGCATTGCAACATTCTCGAATACGCCGTTATTCATTCCCAGAGGCCGCGACTCATCGACATAAAATCCGCGTAGGTAGTTATATAACCAGTTAACACCACGCGAACGCGCGACCAGAGACAGATCAGGTGGCGCCACACCAAATGCCTGCTCGCCATAGACTGGTGTCATGGCGATATTCATCAACTCGCCAGCCTTGGTCCTATCGCCGTTAATATCGGTCGTGAAAATCAGATTATCAAGCATCAGATCGTCTGAAATTTCAAGGTCCACGCCAACTCGATTATAACGCGAATACTTTGCCGAATGGCAACCCATACAATAATTGACAAAAGTTCGGGCACCGCGCTGCATCGATGCCTTGTCATCCCAGTCGATCTCGATTTTATCGTTGGGATAGGTGGTAGATTCGGCGCCCCAACTCAGAACGGGCATCAACAGCCCTACGACAATAATAAAGACCTTCTTCATTATTGAATCCTCTCTGGAACCGGTTTGGTCTTTTCGTTTTTACTGATCCACCAGAGACCAAGGAAAAAACCGAAATATCCGACGCTGTATACCCGTGCAAAAAATGTTCTGCTATCGCTAAGCGGTAATGCGCCGAGGTAACCGAGGCCAATAAAACTAATCACAAACATCACCAGCAACCATTTGAATGCGCTGGAACGATAGCGGATCGAATGAACTTTACCACGGTCAATCCAGGGCAGGATAAATAACACGAAAATAGCTGCAAACATGCCAATAACACCTATTAACTTGTCCGGTACAGCCCGCAATATGGCGTAATACGGGGTGAAATACCACACCGGCGCAATGTGCTCGGGGGTCTGGAATTGATTAGCCGGCACAAAATTCGCGTGCTCGAGAAAATACCCACCCATTTCCGGCATAAAGAACACCACGACACTGAACAGGATCAGGAATACAACGACACCGACAATATCTTTCACCGAATAGTAAGGGTGAAACGGGATACCATCGAGCGGGATACCATTTTCGTCCTTATGCTTTTTGATTTCAATTCCCTCGGGGTTATTCGAACCCACTTCGTGCAGGGCGAGAATATGCATCACAACCAGCATTATCAATACCAGTGGCACCGCGACCACGTGCAGGGCGAAAAATCGATTCAAAGTGGCATCGGAGATGACAAAATCACCGCGAATCCACAATGTCAGGTCGTCGCCGATCACGGGAATTGCACCGAACAACGAGATGATGACCTGTGCACCCCAGTAGGACATCTGCCCCCATGGCAACAGGTATCCCATGAAAGCTTCTGCCATCAGCGCGAGATAGATAAACATACCAAACAACCAGATCAATTCACGTGGTTTCTGATACGAGCCATACATCATTCCGCGAAGCATGTGCAGATAGACGACGATGAAAAAGGCCGATGAACCGGTCGAATGCAGATAGCGAATCAACCAGCCCCAGTCGACATCGCGCATGATGTACTCAACCGAGGTAAATGCCATCTCACCATCGGGCTTGTAGTGCATGGTCAAGAAGATGCCGGTCACAATCTGGATCACGAGTACCAGCAATGCCAGCGAGCCAAAGAAATACCAGAAGTTGAAATTTTTCGGGGCATAATACTTGGACAGGTGATCTTCCCACATTTTTGTCATTGGGAATCGCGCATCGATCCAGCCCATCAAACCACCATTGGTCGACTTATCGCTCATCAGGCTACTCCGTCTTCACCAATTAACACCAGGCCATCACCGATGAAATAATGTGGCGGAACAGTCAAATTAGAAGGTGCAGGTACGCCTTTGTAGACGCGCCCGGAAAAATCAAACTTGGAACCATGGCAAGGACAAAAGAAGCCCCCCTGGAAATCAGCAGTTATCATATTCGGTCGGTAGGTTGGCGAACAACCCAGATGGGTACAAATTCCCACAACAATAAAATACTCGGGTTTAATCGAGCGCGTCTCGCCTGTGGCATACTCGGGCTGGATGCTGTCTTCAGACTCCGGGTCGCGTAAACTATCTGAAACTTCCGTCAGGGTCGACAGCGCCTTGTCATCACGCCTGACAACCCATACCGGTTTGCCACGCCATTTGATAGTAATTTTCCCGCCGGGTTCTATTTTACTGATATCGGCTTCGACCGGTGCGCCAGCGGACCGGGCCCGTGCACTGGGATTCCAGCTTTTAGCAAATGGGACTGCTACAGCTGCTGTACCAATAGCTCCAACGACCACAGTCGCTGTTGTCAGGAAGCGTCTGCGATTATTATCTGTACCATCAGGAGGCATTAGAATTTATCCTAAGTTAAGATTGGAGACGAAGAATAAATAAGCCTTATTCGACACCTAAAAAACGGTCGATAGAATATCTTATAATCACAATTCCGTCGAGTGAAATCATAGCTAACCGCGCTATTTAAAATGCCTTATTACTTCAACCAGGATTCACCAAACCGATACCGGTATATTACCACAACCAGGTCGGTAATTTTCAATATCGCCCGGGGCACAGGGTCTGGCGTGCATGTTTCCATGCGCAACGATCAACGCGTCGACGTGAATTGAAAGTTCTACACCGGATTGGCTATGTCGATGAACTGCTGGCGGAGCCCAAACCTCGCTTCGATTTCCGCCGCAAGCGCCCGAACACCATAGCGCTCGCTCGCATGATGCCCGGCTGCAATGTAGTGAATTCCCGCCTCTTTGGCGAAATGAAACGTGTGTTCCGATACTTCACCACTGATAAACGCATCGACACCTCGCTCAGCCGCTTGCTCGATATAGTTCTGCGCCGCACCGGTACACCAGGCAATAGTCCGAACAGGGTGGTCGCCAGACGAAATTGTCAATGGACTGGTATCGAGTCGATCTGCAATTGACGCTGATAACTGATCCAGTGTCATGGTTGTTTTGAGTAAACCACTCAATACGATATCGTGTTGTCCGACACTGCCAAAGCTATCCTTAACCTCCCAGTCCATAACCCTGGCTAGTTGCACATTATTTCCGACCTCCGGGTGGGCATCGAGCGGCAAATGGAATGCCAGCAGATTGATATTGTTCTTGATCAACGCCCTGATGCGCTTGCCTTTGAATCCCGTCAGCGGTAGCGCCTCGCCCTTCCAGAAATAACCGTGATGTACCAGAAGCGTATCGGCATTTGCGTCCACGGCAGCCTCGATCAAATCGAGGCTGGCGGTAACCCCGGCGACTATATGATTGACTTCATCGGTGCTTTCGACCTGCAGACCATTCGGGCAATAGTCGTCGAAATCAGCCACTTTCAGGTAATCGTCGCAAAAATCACAAAGTTGTTTTAACTGCATTTTTATTGCCCTCTGGAATACGCCAATGTACCAGAGATGTTGCGATTCCGGGGCAAGTTATTGGTTTCTATGTGGTTTAAATCTATTTAATCGCTAATTTTATCGATTTAATTCTCACAACTCTATTCAGATAGGAAATATTTACTTGACAATTTCGAATTTGGGATTATATTCCCATATTATAGACATATTAATTCCAGTATGCCTGTATTAATGATCCGCGGAGGTTCGAAACATGAGTAAAAAATTAATATCTTCCGATACCGGGACAGAGGCTGTTGATCTCGATCGACGTTCGGCACTGTCCCGCCTCGGTCTGGCGGTATCGGCCGCTTATGCTGCTCCGGTACTAATGACGCTGAGTCAATCTGCCCATGCTAAAGGCGGTAGTGGCGGTAATAGTGGCCATGGCGGTAGTGATGGCGGTAATAGTGGCCGTGGCGGTCGTGATGACGGTAATAGGGGCCGTGGCGGTAGTGATGGTTCTAGCGGAACCAGCGGCTCTAGCGGAACCAGCGGCTCTAGCGGAACCAGCGGCTCTAGCGGAACCAGCGGCTCTAGCGGAACCAGCGGAACCAGCGGTCCAAGCCATTTATTACCTGAAGGGTCGGACGACTCATAATCAATAAAAGTGGCCAATTTTTTGATCCGCCGGATGTCTAGATGAGTCTGGCGGATTAAATCGTTGCGCCATATCTTCGAGTCTTCGCCGATCCTGTTTGTATCATCCTGTTTGTACCGGTAATATAACCCCTGGTGTAACCAGGGCTAGTACCCGTGAAAGACGTTTTGCATCTGGTATTTGATGGGTTGGAACAGCCGATCGCCCTGGTCGATTGTCGTCATCTGCTCGACTATTTTCCCCTGATTTTCCGTGGTTGGCACATTACGGCATCCCCGGATGATACGCAGCCCCCTATCCTGACCTTAGGGCTTGAGAAATCGACTTACGTCCTTGAAGCGGACTGGCTCAAAAAGACGATACGACGCACCGACCAGGTCGATGCGATATGTGGCCTGGCTGCTAATCTGGTTCGCTTTTATGTCAGGGGTAATGCAGATTTGTTATGTCTGCACGGAGCCGCAGCAAATTTCGCCGGTAATCTGGTAGTTTTTCCAAGCAAATACCGCGCCGGAAAGAGTGTTTTGTCTGCCTGTATTGCCGCCGCTGGCATTCAATTATATTGCGACGATGTACTACCGATTAGTATCGACGAGGGACATGGCATCGCCCCGGGCCTGGCGCCACGTTTACGTATTCCATTGCCAGATAACCTGAGCCCTGAATCCCGCGAATTTATCCAGAACAGGAAGGGTCTGGAAGGAAAACAATATTTATACCTCGATCTTGATAGTGACCATCTAGCCGCGCGCGGTAGTCAGGCAGCGGTGGGTGCCTTTATCCTGCTGGAACGCGAGGAGGGTGCTCCCCTTTCCCTGGAAGTTATCTCCGAGGCTGAAGTACTGCATCGAGTAGTCTGGCAGAACTTTGCCCGCAAAGCCGAGGCGCCCCGGATATTGGAGCGGCTGAGCCAACTGGTCTCGCATGCCCAGCGCTTTCGTTTGTGTTATGACAGGGCTGAAGATGCTATAGCCTTGTTGAAGGAGACCTTCGAAGCCTGGCCTACAGAATCTGTGCAAGCACCGGATACACGATTCACGACGGCACAAGATAGCATCAGGCCACCTCATGTGCCACCGGGCTGTTATCTGCGTAAACCCGAGATCAGAATCGTAACTATCGATGGTGAGAGCTTCCTGGCCGATAATCAGGGTGCCGCGATCCATCACCTCAACCCGGTTGGCTCGGCTATCTGGACACTGTTGGCCGAGCCTGTGACTATGGCTGATATGGTTGACCTCCTGCTGATCGCATTTCCCGATGTGGGTGGCGACCAGGTCAAGGGTGACGTGGCCGACCTGATCGATACCCTGGTGTCGAAGAATCTACTAGTCGTTGGTTCAAACCAGATGGAGATATCCTAAGGAACCTCGACGGGGCAGAATTCTGGCTGATGGAAAACTCGAGTCTATAGACGAACTGGCAATACCGGGGGTGGTTTTTTACTCCTGAAAAATCTGCATTTCCCGCATCCATGTGGGCCATTTGCCGCCTTGAATAATGGCTGACTAGCCATCGATAAATGAAAGTAACAATAATTGCATATTATTGGCACCTTTTCGCACTAAAGCGACTGGAGAACATCCTCTCTTGACCACCCCTGTTCGACACGGTATTCACAAAGGGGTGTAGGTCTCTGACGTAACTGCCTTCAGCTTTTGGTGAGCCGGTCTTTTGCTGTTTTCAAAGATGGTTGATTAGAATGAAATATTTATTTGACAAAATATTATTTTGGGATTATATTCCCAAATATAAACATGTTATTTCCAGTATGCCAGTACTAATG
>Ga0255047_10001753_pt1 | contig 15132 bp, 12 predicted proteins | sample JV7_2_1_MG_FD_183640 | JGI IMG/M metagenome (GOLD analysis project Ga0255047, IMG submission 183640) | Seawater microbial communities from Jervis Inlet, British Columbia, Canada - JV7_2_1 | ecosystem: Environmental > Aquatic > Marine > Inlet | place: Canada: British Columbia | collected 2016-10-06
TATTGAGCGTCAGATCGAGCCTAACGAAGCGTGCCGCCGTGGTCCACAAGAGGGCCGCCAGCGTTCCGACCGCCACGACGACGCCGATCCAGAATTTCCCCGTAGCCCAGACGACGTTGGCCATCTCGGGATCCGAGGGAAGGTTAGGTAGCTGCGCGAGGAGCCAGGGCATCGTCATCCCTTCCACACAAGAGCCGCCAGGAAGGCGATCATCAGACTCACCAATGCGGTCCAGAGCTTGCTTTCTGTCGAGGGCTTCACGGCCCCGTCTCCACGGGCACCAGCTTGAGCTTGCGCGGCTTGCGGGTCACGTCGTCAAGCACCTGGCGCTTGGTCCAGTTCCTCCGCCTGTACCACGAGAGGTCGTTGTCGAGGTCTGTCGTGTTGACCTTCCACGGCGGGTTCCTTGACGCCATGCGGTTCAGGATGATCTGCGCCCGGGCGGGTGAGAGTTTCCAGAGGCAGGCCCGGGCACGGATGACAGAGCCGTCGTCGGGGTCTGTTAGGAGGGCGAGCTTCACCTTGTCGAAGGTTCTCTCGCCACCGCCTTTTTGCACCACGTCAAGGTCGGCGTGATTCTTGAGCCATCGGTTGACGGCGACCACGCGGCCCTCGCGGACAATCAGGTAGACGTGTTGGTCGGCCATCAGTAGACCGCCCATTTGTCGTTGAGGTAAGCGAGGACCGTTTCCATTGTCGCTTCGTCGTGGGCGTCGGCGTAGATTAGAAATTCGAACAGGGCCGCCGCACCGCCCCAGTGATTAGCGTCGCGGGCGCTGAAAAGCCAAGTGGCAGTCAACGATGCAGCGGCATTCACGTCGGCGGCGTCATTCTCTTCCCTGGCCCCGGCGTTGCTGTACCAGATCATCTTCTGAGCACCGGCAGCGTGCGACACCCCGAGCAAATGAGGCGAAGTCGGCCCAACCGATGTTGACAGCCACGTAGAGCTTCCAATCCATGTTGCCTGCCCCGGCCCCGTCTCTACAAAAGCTGGCGGGTGGTTGCCGGCGCTCGACCCACTAAAAAACCATTCGACGTTTCCATAACCGTTTTCGGCTACGTAGTAGACAGACATAGGTCCTGAACCTCTGACCCACGTCGCGGACAGCGTGTCATCTAGGCCGTCAGCCACCACCCCAGGCAGGCCGTTTTGACGAGCCGCGATTAGGTCGGGCTTTTTTGGTCCTGTTGATTGGGTATGGTCGCGCCCGTTCCCGCTCTGATCCTCCCAGGTGTGGACCCCGTCGACGTCGGTCAGCACCCCGGCGTCGGCCTTGAGCCAGACCTCTAGGTTGGCCAGGTCGGAGGGCGACCAGGCGGCGGCGCCCTTCCTCCTGTTGGGAATGCAGACACCTATCGTCACGGTCACCGCGCCTCCCAGAGGGCCTCGAAGTTCGGAGGCCTGTTGAACCAGAGGTCGTCGAAATTCTTGTCGCTCATGCGTCCCCGCTTCCACTCCCAGAGGGTCGAGTGATCATACCCTTTCTCCTGCAAGAGGCCGGTCACGTACTGCGCCTTCTTCCACGAATCGAGCGCGGCCTGGGCCTTCGACCGCTTGATCCTCATCTTGCGCTTGACCGGCATCCAGTCCTTCGAGTCCGTATCCTTCCACGCCTGGGCGGCGTTGCGCACCTCTTGGTTGTACTGCCCGAGGATCTTCTTCTGGTAGCCGTCGCGGTAGTTGACGTGCGTGATTCGAGCGCCGGGTCGGTTGATCTCTGCGAGCCTCGTGGGAATGCCGCGCGCCAGCAGCTCGTCTCTGATCGAGCGCGGGTAGCCGGTCTCGGGGTTCACGCCGATGGTCAGGGCCTCGAGCTCGCGGCGCAGTTTGAGGTACTCTCCTGGCATCAGGCGATCTGCGTACTTCGCTCGCGCCAGCACGGCGTTGAAAAAAGTGTCGTGCTTCAGAGAGATCGGGCGCCCCCACGGGGTCTTGTTGCGAGCGATGTCCATGATGGTACCCATCACCATGGCCTCGCCGTAGAGCGCTTCCATCGGGGCAATCATGGAGTTGACCATGGCCTCGTCGAACGGCACGCTGGGGTCTGAGATCGCGTGCCACCATTCCTTGATGAAAGCCCGGGCGTCGGAGTAGCTCATGTCGATGAACTGAGCATCCTCGCCCTCGATCCGCAAGCCGATGTAGTCCGAGTGCCGTCCGTACTCTGGCCCCAAGAGGCGCGCGAGTTCCTCGTCGACGTCAGTCATCCCGTTGCGCTGCCGCAACATCATGCGGCTGAGGCGCGGGGTGCCAAGCGTTGTCGCCAGCATCCCAGAAACGCGCTTGATGCCGATCCACTTCACCCTCGGATTCGGATCGCGGACCTCGGCCGCCGCCTGCAAGATCGTGTTCTTGGTGGTGCGGACCATCTCGGCCGTGAACGTCGGGTAGTCGGCCGCGCCCGGAAAGTCCTTGAGCACACCGACCGCCTTGGGCGCCTTCGAGTAGGTGGGCGAGAGGTCTCGGACGATCGGAGCGGTGAACTCCTGCGCAGCGCGCAGCCCCTCGGGGGTCTTCAGGTCCCAGCCCTTGGCTTGCGCGTAGTCCACCATCTCCGCCATCCAGTGGACGGTCTTACCGATGTCATCGGCGGCAACGTAGGTGGTCTGCGCCGGCTTGAGGAGCCTTGATAGGCGCTCGGCTGGCCCGCCCTGGCTCCAGTCGGAGATCCTCGCGATGTCATAGCGGGCGTCTCCAGCTCTCGCACCCTCGCGTAGAACGCCGAGCTCCAGCCCGGTCTCGGCAAACTGCCGACGCGCGGCCTCGTCCATCTCTCCAAAGGTGTGCCGCAGGAGCTTTCCGGTGACGGACTCCACCCTGTCGGCCATCCACCCCGCCGCCTTGCCGACGCCGGCCTTCAGCTTGCGACCCCCCTTGCTTGTCGGTCGGCCGGAGAACTCAGCGACGACTTCGAGCGCCCGGGGCACTCGGAAGGGCGCCATGTACTTGCCCTGGAAGCGCAGCATTCCGTCCCATGAGACGAGGTTGCGAATCTGCGGCTGCATCGCCGGCACGACTTTCCAGTAGCGCACGGCGGAGTTGGTGCCCACCACCCAGCGCATGATGGGGTTGGTCCCGAAGGCTGAATTGTCCTGATAGGCACCCAAGTTCTCGATGACCTTCGCGTGCTCTGGGATCGCGTACTTGCCCGCCAAGGGGTTGCGGTCCCCGCCCTTGATCTGTCGCATCTTGGCGCCAGGAGGTGGCGTGTCAAAGAGGAACGTCCCCTCGCCTTTGTCCGCCACATCCTTGAGGAAGGAGTAGGTCTCTAGCTCCAGCGCCATCTTTTCCACCGTGCGGGTGAAGCGCGCCCTGGGGTCTGAGCCCAGACCCAGGAACTCATCGACGGCGCTTGGCAAGGGCTCTTTGTGGATCTCCGCAGGAGAGTACGAGGCCTTGCGACCGCTGCCAGGAACCTTCGCCCCGCGCTTCTCGTTCGCGTCCAGGTACTCTTGGGCTCGCGCTTCGCTCAGGAATACGCGCTCCCGTCCATCCTCGTGCCGCACCCACCAAGTGTGCTTGCGCGCCTTGAAAATCCCCGTATCTCGACCCTTGCTACCAGAAAAGAATACGCTGGGATCTTCGGAGAGGTAGCCCAGGAGCACGCCGTCAAGCTCCTCTGGAGACATCTCAGGGTAGAGTTTCGCGGCGAACTCCTTCATGTTGTCGTAGCGCCACGGCTCCTCTTCGAGCACGATCTTTCGCCACTCGTCAGGCTTGCCGAAGAAGGCGAACGAGCGGTTCAGATAGCTCCCCTCGCCAGCCTTGATGACCTCTCCCAGTTCCTTGGAGATCATCCCCGAGTCTCGCGTCTCACGGCCCAAGGTGTCGATCAGCGTGCGCATTCGTTTAGTGGCCGCGCGCAGGGCGGGGGAGATCTCCGAGAGATCGTCGTTCTTCCCTTCGAGCCCGTCGCGTGCGTAGTCCAGAACGTCAGCCCGCGTGAGCCCGCTGCCGGCGGTAGCGAGGTCGTCCATTGTCGCATTGAGCGCGCCGTCGAAGTCACTGACGATGAAGTCCGCGGCCGTTGTGCGGGACAGCACGCGACCCGTCACGAGGCGCTCGCTCTCGGCGATGTCAGCCGCCGTCGTCGTCTTGCGCTTGAGCATGTCCATGAACTTGCGGCCCACGGACGTTGGCTCTTCGAGACGAGAGAGTTTGCCTGTCGTAGTCACAAACTCTCGGATCTTCTGGCCAACCTTCGAGAGCGCCTTGGGGTCGGGGATGGCAGAGAGCTTCGGGCCCACGGACAGGAGGGCGACCGCCCCTCCTCTGGCCTCTCGGGCGACATCCTCGAAGTCGCCCTGATCCGTGCGCCGCCCCAGCAGCGGACCTTCTTGGTATTCGGGCACAGGACGCTTGCTGGCTGCGGCGGTCGGCTTGGGCCTCGCAGCCTCTTCGGCCTGACGGCTGGCCAGCTCTTCGCCCGTCAGCCATTCGTCTGCTGCCGACGAGGGGTCAAACTCATCTGGCCCATGCACCTCTGGGTCATAGCGGGCCCGCCAACTGCCCTTCTCGTGCAGGTAGGACCTTTGCTCGCCAGACTTCAGCGTCTTTGATTTGGTGTTCTCTCCCTCCCAGATCGCGCGACGGTACTCGTCTCGAGTCATGCCCGCCTCGCGCGCCTCAACCACCTTGACGCCATCACGGAAGCCCGCGTCGGCGGCCGCTTGGCCGCGCGCCATATCGCCCCACTCTTCGTCCGACAGCCCGAAGATGTCCACTTCGGGGTTCTCTCGCTGCAACGTGTCCGCTCGGGCCTCGATGCCAGCCTGCACAATCGAATCGTCAAGGTGTTCTGCTGCGATCGACTCGCCGCGCGCCGTAGCCGCCGAGAGTTCCTTGCGCATTGCGGAGGCCTTGGATGGGTCCGGCTCCTCCATCATCCTGCGGACAAACTGTCGATCGAACTCTTGCTCGACCTTGCGGCGCACGCTCTCTATGGCCTCCTCGGGCACCGCTCGGGCCGCCGCGTCGTCGGCGGCAGCAGCGCCCATGATCCGACCACCACGCCCGCCCAGGGCGAAGCCAAAGACCCCACCGACCGCCGCAGCCTGCCAGACGTTGTTGCCCTCGAGGCCCTCGATCAGGGCATTCTCCGCCGCGTTCACCACGCCACCAGTCGCGCGGCGGGCCAGCATTCCGGCTCGCAGTGGGACCGCAGCGCTGGCCGCGATTCCCAGAGGGGCGGCGTAGACCTCTTGTGAAGCAAACCCGGCGAGTTCCTGACCGCCCGCCGCGCCACCACGAGCCACGGATTCCATGCGGCCCAGGACGCCTTGGGGGTGGGGCGTGTCAAGGAGTCGTTGCTTGGCCACGTTGTAGGCGGTCAAGTGCTCGTCGGCGACCTTCTTCTGCTCCCCCGCCCCAACCGGGTCGAAGGCGCCGAGAGGGAAGGGATTGCCAGGGCCAGGAGGCATAGCCTTGGCCACCCCTTTTGCGTTGGCCCACAGGCGCTTGTGGAAGCGACCGAACCACGTACCCCGCAGCGCTCCGATGTCCTCGGAAAGCTGCTCTCCGCGCTCGAAGAGGCCGGGCCCCTTGAGACTCTCGTCTGAGATCATGCTCCGCGGCGGGGTGGGGAGGGCGCCCTCTGGGGGCACAGCGTCGAGGACGGTGGGCGCCGGGGGTTCTGGTTCCGGCCGGCGCAGGTACTTCGGTGGCTCAAGGTCGGCAGCGAGCCGCCCCTCCCAATCGCGAGTCCAATCCGCGGGAGGCGTGGGCGTCTGAGCGCTCAGCCGATTGTGGTATTCATCTGCCCAGCCCATAGGCTACCCTCCGAGGGCAGCCTGCACCGCGGCAGCGAACTCCGGCCCGTACTGTCCAGCGGCCTCAATGATTCCTGCGGGAGTATCTCCAGACTGCATCCCAGCCTCGATGAAGTTCTCGGGTGTCGCGCCCGGTGGAACCGGGAGAGGCGCTGCTTCCGCGGGCATGTCAATGGGCGCCGGCGCGGGGCTGCCAGGAACCTCACCGGGTCGGCCAGGACGCTCGTTGGGCACCGTGATGGGGCCCTCTGCCTGTCCACCGGGCCCAAGAGGAACCTGAGTGTCCTCGGGCGCCACCTCACCCTTCAGCTTCGATTCCCACCCCGCCCAGATGGCGGCCCGATCGGGCATCGGCGAGCGCTGGTCTGGAGCCCTTCCCCTGTTCTCCTCTTTCCATTGCGAAAAAGCGTCGTCGTACTCCGGGTTCACTTTGCCCTCTACCGCGTCGAAGAAGTCAACAGAGTCGTCGGTGTCATCCATGCCCTCGTAGGGCACGAAGACTGAGGGCGTGGACGGATCCTTCCCGCGGTACCAGTTCCCTTGCTTGCCGTCCTTTTCCCCGGCTACGGGAGACACGTACAGAGATTCCCCCTTCTCTCCGGCAGGCTTGGCGTTCTGGGCGACCATCTTGTTCGTTTCGCCGCTGTAGCGCGCGTCCCCAAGAGTGTAGTCAGACGGCCCCTCCACCTCTATGCCCGGAATGCGCTCGGCGTCTCCACTTTCACCATAGCGATAGCCAGAGGGCAGCTTGGCGCGATCGTCGGTCTCCTCCTTAAAGCCCTGCTTCGCCATGACGTCCCAGAACTTCTCCGTATGGACGTAGTGCTGCATCTCCTCCTGCATCTCTGGCGGCAGGCTCTTGACCGCCTCGAGCCGGCGGTTCAACTCCTCGAGCTCCTCCTGGTCCGCCTCTTGCTCTTGAGCCTGCGCCGACTCCATGTCATAGGAGCGCCCGATCGACTCACGGTGCGCGCCTGCGCCCGCGCGCACGGCGCCACCGATGGCTGTCCCGAGGTCGTCGTAGCTCCCTATGAGAGAAAGCCCGCCCTGGAACCAGGCATCCCTCATCGCCCTGCGCTGGGCCTCGTCGCTAACTTCGTAGCCGTAGTTCTGGGGCATGCCTACTCCTCCACCGCGGCTCGGGCGGCCTCTGCGGACTCGAAGACTCCGTAGTTTTTTTCACAGCCGGTGCAAATTGCCTCGCACTCACTCCCGCCAGAGCGTGAGGGGAAAGAGACCTCGTGACCGCAAGAGCACGTCGTAGAATCGCGCCCCTTGTAGACTCTCCTGAACTCCTCAAGGATCATGGTCACCCCCGTCTCATCGCGCCGATCCCGGTCATAGTGTTGCCGATCATGGTTTGCGGGTTGATCGGCACGAAGGGCTGCGTTGTCTGACTGCCCTGGCCGCCGACTCCGCCAGCCCGACGCAAGTAGTCGTCGAGCGCCTGTGGGTCGAAGTTCTGATCGTAGCTCCACTGTCCATAGGAGTCATTGAAGGCGTCGTCCGCGAGGCCGCGCTGCGCATTCCACGCCCATTGCTGCTCCGCGATGTTGGCGTTGCGGTTGGCGATAGCGCGGTTGGCGTCGGTCGCGTAGCGCGAAGCGCCGGCCGACTGTTTGGCGGCGAACCGCGTGGCGCCAGCAGAGCGCTTGCTCCCAAGGTTGCCGACCTCCATGTTGCCGAAGTCCGTCAGTTGGCCCATGTTCTGGCTGCGGATCCCCAAGTAGGCGTCCAAGAGGGCGTCGTTGTAGGCGTTGCGGTTGGCCTCGTGGAGTTCTCCGGCGGCCACACCCTGAATCGAAGAGGGCATGAGGCCGGTGTTGAACCTGTCCATCGCCGCGGCGTAGCGCTGATCGCCCTCACGCCTGAACTCTCGCCCGAAGCGGTCTCTGATTGCCGCGTGAGTGTCGGAGCTGAAGTCCAGATCTTCGCCGGACTGGTAGGTGTTGAAGCGCTTGTTCAGCGCGCCAACACCACCGCCGAATCCGCCGCCGCTCTTTTTCTTCGCCATCGCTTTTCTGTCCTAGTAGAGTTGCGCTCCGCGCTGTCTGCTTCCTTCGCTTCCGCCGAAGCGCATCCGGCGCAGGAAGGAGTCGAGCTCCCGACCCTCAAACCCCTGGTCGTAGTCCCATTGGGCCATCGCGTCGTCGTAGCCCATATCAGACATGCTGTCCGTGACCACCTGGGCCCCTTGGCCGCCTGCGGCGCCATCGTCGAACGAGGGCCGGCCGAGGCGCACACCACCAAGGGCGGACTGCCGGTTGCTTTCGTCCGCGCCACCAAAGGCCGGTCGAGGAGACCCTCTCTCTGGGCGGCCCTGCGGCGGCTGACTCTCTGGGGGTCCTCCGCGCCGCGCCTCTGTCGCGTTGTTGACGAAGTTGGGCATCGCCATCCCATGCTTCTTGAGCAGGCTCATTCCTGGGATCGTGGCGAAGAGGTGCGAGAGGTCTCTCGTGGGCGGCGGGACGCGCTGCCTTTGGTCATAGAGGCGACGGGACTCCTCAAGACCAAACTTCAAGTGCTCCTGAGCCGGCTCCCAGGGGGCGGTCTTCGTGCCCTCCTTGGCCGCTGCCGCTGCCGCCTTGTTGGTGTCGCTCGTCCCCTTGGCAGACACCAGGGCTCCGGCGGCCATGAGGGCGAAGTTGATCCACCCCTCTCCGTGCGGGAGGCGCCGAGGCTCTCCAGTGGCACCCGAGGCGGAGAGAGAGAAGAGCCCTAGGAAGCGCGCGATCATGTCTGTGAGCCACCTCATCGTCTACCCCTTGATGCAGTATCTTACCGTAGTGTTGGCGCCGGGGTCCGAGTGGTTGATTCTGAAGCCGCCCGGGGTCTTGCCAGACTGCTCGGAAATCTGATCGACGTAGACCGTTGCTAGCGCCAGCTGGGCAGGGTTGTCCTGTCCCATGAAGGAGATCTGACAGCCGGCCAGGGTGCGCTCGTCGGAGACCGTCGTCTGGGTCGTCGCATTGACCAGGACAGCCTCCCCGACCCAGTTCACTCGACCTCGCATGATGGACCACAAGAACCTCACGAGGCTGCGAAAGAATGGCAGGCCGGGATTTTTCTCCTCCCTCAAGGGCATTGGGTGGTCAGCTACGGTGGTCATGTGAGCGAGTGCTTCCCTGACTCCCTGAAGGTGACTTCGAGACCAGAGAGCTCCTCGAGCTTCTGATAGTCCGTCGCGACAGAGCCCGTGGTGAGCCCCGTCTGAGTAAGGGCGGGGAACTTCACGGTGAAGCGGTGGAAGAAGCCGTTGGCACCAGGCAAGTCGTTTCGCACCCGGGCCGCGCTGTCCGAGTCGGCGACGTCAACGGTTAGCGGCGAAGACACCCCCGCCTCTGTGCTCTTGAGCATCGGGACGTCGCCATACTCGATGTCGATGGTCGGGTTGATCGCCTCTCCTGCAACGTTCGTTCGCCACAGAGGGCGCACCTCAAGAATCTCGCTCTTGTGTTGCGCAAGGCGAACGATCTTCGTCTTGATCTTCACCTCGTAGGTGTTGTGGGCGATGCCACTGGAGCCGTCATCAAAGTGCTGGGCCCATACCTGCCAGTCCGCAGACTCCGAGGAGCTGTGAAGGATTGCTAGAGAGCCCAGAGGTTTCGTCTGGTCGAAGAAGGACGTTGTTCCCAGGGCGCCCACCGCGGCCCGAGCTCCAGCGCCACTAGCGGCCCATTCGTCAAACGAGCCTACGCCGCCCCACCTGTTGGCGGCGTTGTGCGGGTCTCCGAGGTTCAACAGGGTGAACTCGTCGCTCTCGATGTGGTAGATCGCGACCCACCAGAAGCCGCCAGAGGCCTCATAGACCCAGTAGCACAGGCCGCACGTCTTGTCGTACCCGCCGCCTACTAGCGTCTGGATGGCCCGATTAGAGCCGGTGCGGTCCATCAACTCGCGAGCCACCTTGCCGCGGCCGATCGGCACACTCTCCTCGCCGTTTACGATGACGCGCGGCCCATCAGTACCAATGTAGTAGCAGTCGCGGCCAGCCTTGATCGCCGGCAGGCCGAAGAGCGTCTGATGCGCCTGTCCGATTTGCTGCGGATCCCACTTCTCAGCACCCCCTTGATACCCGATGCGGTAGAGCGCCGATCGGGTGAAGAAGATGGCGAAGTCGTTCCAAGTGACGAGCCCCTCGATCTCATTGCCCTGGGGCTCTCCGGTCAATTCGGCGAAGCCGGCCTCGTTGCTCGCCGCGGTCCAAAGGGTGTGGTCCGCCCTGGCGCTCCAGTTCCACTGCGCCGGATTCGCACCATTGACGGAATCCCAGCCTCCGGCGATGATGAGGTGGCTCTTGACCTGGCCAACGTGGGGGCCTAGAACTTGCGTCCCTGAAGGGATCATGGCCTCAAACTTCGTTCCCAAAACCTCATCCATTTCAAGTGAAACAGCGGCCGTGCCGCGCTCGTGCGGGATGCACAGATAGTCGGGGCCGAACTTCCAATAGGTGTGCTTGAGATCCTCAAAGACGGCGACGGTGGGGGTCCTGTCTGTCACCGCCGACGACAGGGGGTCTGGCACCCACTCCCAGATCTTGGGCTCGTCGTTGTTGAAGAAGAGGCGCGCAAACCCTCTCGAGGTCGAGTTGATGTCAAATCCCGTAACGCCCGACGGGGTGCTCCCCAAGATCTTGCGGATCTTCGGAATGAGCATCGGTTGGCCTGAGTACATCGCGCAGCCAGCGCGCAACAAGACTTCGGTGTCCGCTCCAGCGAAGAGGCCCGAGTCTGGGGTCATCTCCCCAAAGGTGATGATCTTGGTCTGCTTCTTGGGCATCCCTTAGAAGTGTGCCGGCCACGGGTCGATCGGCGATACGCCGTCGTCCTCGTCGGTCTCGACCTCCATGACGCGCTTGATCTCTTCGTACTCGCCAGCCGCTACCGCGGCATCCTCTGGGTTCTTCATGGGCCCCGCCAGGAGCTTGTAGCGCATGTGTGTTTCCACCAACGACGCGCCCTCCGTGAACCACTCGTTCGTGAAGTCGTCGGTCGGGAAGTCCCAGGTGGTGCCATTCCACCGCCGCTCTGGAGGAGGCACGATCTTGATGCCGCGACCCACTAGAATGTCCGCCGTGATGGAGTCTGGCACCGGGTCGAGCACCATGTAGCCGCCTTCGGTGGCGAACTCTCGGGGCTGCCCTCGGTACTGCTGTGTCGTCGCCTGTCGCTCCACCCACTGGGCGCTCTTGCGGTAGACATCGTGCGTCAGGGTGTCTGACCCGTCCTCCCACACCCAGCACTCATCGCCCTCGATGGCTCTCAAGGGTGGAGAGAAGTCCTGCCTCAGACTGTAGCGGCGCTTGCCGATGCGGAGCTTCAGTTGGAAGTTCTCGATCATCCAGTAGAACCGCTCTGTGCGGTGCCGCTCGATGGTCTCGCAGCACTGTAGCTTGATCCTGGCCAGCGCGGAGGTTGACTGGTCGAGCTTGGCCCTTACTTCCTCGATCGTTGCGCCGAAATTCCCATGCTCATTCAGCGGTGCCAAGACTCACCTCCAAGGGCCGTTCTCAAGGTACTACCCCGTCCGACGCGCCGATACGCCGGACGGGGCCACAACAAAGGAGAGAACCGATCTGAGGAGATCGGATGAAGCCTCGCTAGACGCCCTGCGCCAGATGCGGCGAGACCGTGACTCCGGCCGAGAGCACGCCGGCCGCGAACGTAGCCGCGGTGGCGACGAAATCGACGTAGAGATAGAACCCGGCGCTCGGCACGACGTAGCCGCACCCCTCTTGCTGGTCGAGCCTTGCGACTCCACCACCCTGGGGAATGGTAGACGGTGTGCCCGCCTTCGCGATGAGGTCGATCTCGGTCGTGCCGTCCGAAATGTAGACCCGGAGCGAAGCCGTGGGCGTGGCATGGGTGTCGACGTCGGAACAGGACACGATGGCGTCCTGAACCCTGACACCGATCGCCAACTCCTCGAACTGGAAGGTGTCGGCGGCCGAGGGATTCGCAGCCAAAGTGTAGCGAATCGGACCGGACGAGGCGTTGCCCATAACCCCCTTGAGAGGAGACTCCTTCTTGATGGCCGTTTCGATGTTTGCCATTGGCTACCTCCTAGTAGAGCTGGCCGTGGTCGCCCTGACCGCTGATCCGGTCCTTGGCGTAGGTGGTGACGACAAGCGAGCCAACTCGGCGATACGATCCGCTGATCGTGACCCCGTAGGCGCGCTGTCCGGTGATGAGGCTGGCCGAACAGAAGGCTTCGTCGTCGTGGTCCCTGGCGTCCGCGAAGAACTTCCAGGGGGAGTCGGTGTTGCGAACGTGCCGACCGAAAGCCTGAATCAGGGCTCCGGCGCCAAAGAAGACTCCGCGGCGGGTGTTCGCCAAGGGGACGTTGGATGCGCTCGCGTTGAGGCCGCGGGGCAGATGCGTCTCCTTGAAGATCAGGATGTTGCCGTGAAGGCCCGTCGCCCGACGGAAGATCGGGTTACCCTTCGCGATGCCACCCTGAAGGGCCGCGATCCACTCCGCGTAGAACTGCGACGTGGACTTGCGCGCGTCGGCCAACTGGTTGTCATGCGCCAGAAAGCCGAAGTAGGGATCGCCGTCGACCATGAAGGGCTTGATCTCTGGCGTGCGCTGGCAGGCGATCGCGTAGATCTCGTCCAGAATGTTCGCGTCAAACGTGGCCGTGGTGTCGCCCTGGACCAAGAGGTCCGTGGTGTGACCGTTGGGCCTGAAGAAATCGTCCGCGTGCACCGCGTCGACCGCCTGCAAGCCGGTGTAGCGAAGATCGGTCTGGTAGACGTTACCCGCGAGCTGGTTGCAAGCGCCGACCGCGCGGCGGGTGATGTGCCAGTCGCTCAGGTTGGACTTGCCGGTCTCGAGGATGTTGAAGTGGACCCGCTGCTGAGAGATCTCGCCTTCGACGTAGACACCCTCACGCAGCTTCTCGATGACGATCGAGAACGTGGTGGTGTCGATCGGGCGCTCCTTGCCCTCGAGCTTGTTGCGGCCCATGACACCGGGGCTCGCCGAGAGCTGGAAGTTGTAGGGTTTGGTGATCTTGTCGCCGGCCTGCTTCTGAAGGTCGTCCCAGGTAGCGATCGGGAACTTGCCTTCGTCCTTGCCGACGAGCTTGTTCTTCGGGTCGTAGAGCGCGTCCGCGCGCCTCCACTGCCGATCCAGATCCTTGGTCGTAATCTTGTTGACCTCGGGATCTGTGGTGTCGTAAAACGGGTGGTCCGCCATGAGAGGTGGCTCCTCGCTTTTCTAGGTTGAGTCGTAGCTGCGGAGAAAACTACCTCCGCAACGTCTAGTCTCGACCTCGATTGACGCTCGAAGCTGGCGCGAACTCCCGATTCAGGTTCGGGCGGACCCAGAGAGAGTGTACTCTTAGCGAGCGGTGGCCGCAAGTTTGAGCATATTCTCGAACCCCTCTTCCTTGTCGAGCTCGCGGTCCCAGTCGTCCTGGGTGAAGTTTGCAATGTCCTCTGCGGTGAGCTCTGGGGAGCTTTGAGTGCGACCCGCGGGCGCGATCTTCGTCTTCGCCACGCGCTTCTTGACCTCGGAGACCTTTGAGGGCTTCGGCTTCGGCTCCGCGCCCTCCTCCTCCGCCTCGCTGGCTTCGAACCCCCAGCGCACGGCGCGTCCATAGATGCCCTCGAACATCGACGTCTCGTTTCTTGCGTGGTGGACTCTCAGGCCGATGCAGTGCTGCTCCCACTCTTGCCTCACCTCGGCTTCGGTGAATGTTGGGTTGTTCGCCCGGAACTCCGCCACCTCTCTTTGGGCCAACCACGCGGCGGCCTCTTCGTAGTCCGGGTGCTCCTCGACAAACGCCTCGCGAGTCGCCTTGGTGTGCGAGGTGACAAACGTCGAGGTTTCGGCGATCTGTCGCTCTTCCTCGGCTTGCAGTAGGGGGTCGATCTTCTCCCCCAGCTTGCGCTCGAGGAACTCCTCGGGCTCCTCTTCCTTTGGGGGCTCTGGGGGGATGAGGTCTTGGCGCAGTGCGCGCACCTCGTTGAGCATCTGCGCGAGGCGCTCGTTCTGAGCGTTCACCTGGCCCTGGAGGTTGTCGATCTCCGCCCTCTGCCCCACCTTGACGCCAATGAGACCCTTGACGTCACGGGCGAGTTCGCGCTCGCGCTCGGTCGCGAACGTCTCCTCTTCTGCCTCTTCCGCCGCCTTGGGCTCCGCCTTCTTCTTGGCGGCCGGCTTGTCGTCGGCTTTCTTCGGCGGTTCGGAACCCCCGGGGTCGTCGGTGGCCGCCTTCAGGGCGTCCTCGAATGAAGGCTCTTCTTCTTCGGTTTCGGCGGCTTCTACTTCTATGGCCTCGCTCGTTGCTTCGTCGCTCATGGCGGTGGTTCTCCTCTATTGTGGGGGTGGGGCGCCGCCCTCTTCTGGCGGCAGCATCGGCGGTTGCGGCGCGTCCCTCATCGCCTGCAAGTGTGCGTCCCAAATCGCGACACCCTCGGCCGGCAAAGCTGAAGAAGCGATCATGGGGAGGATCTCTGGAGGCATCAAGCCCGCCTGCACCATTGCCTGGGCGAAGCCAGTCTGAATGAAGGTGCCAAAGGCTTCGGCCTTCTGATCTGGCGTCGACTCCGCCTCGTCGATTACGATGTCGAACTGGCTCGCGTCCTGCCACTCCTCCTTGGGCCGAATGTTCTTAGCGAGCTTCGGGCCGACGATTCGGGCCAGATCCTCTTCGTCATAGAAGGCTTCCTTGAACTCCAAGTAGAGGCGCGCGGCTTGTTTGCGGCCCAGGCGCAGGGAGTCAAAGACCCCCGCAAGACTCATCGCGGCGGCCTCTTTGACGGACTGCACCACCTGGCCGGAGATTCTCCGCAAGTCTCCGCCCACATCACCCATAGACGCCGGGTTGAGACCAACACCAGACCACACAGCGCGATCGGCGATCTCCAAGAGTTGCATCATCTGAGGAGAGACTTGGCCCGAGACGAGCTCCTTGAAGGAGTTGAGTTTGTCCGGGTTGACGGTGAGGATCTTGCCCGTCTGAGCGTAGGCCGCGCGGGCCGCCTGTAGGTTCTTAAAGGTCCCCTCTTCGGCTGCGATGTTGCCCTTAGCTGAGTGCTGCATCGCCGTCACCATCATGGAGATTACGGCGTTCTTGAAGATCTGCTGATCCTTCATCAGGTCAACAGGGCCATAGTAGGTGACTTCGCCGGGCTGCCTGTAAGCGATGGCTGTCATCGCCTGTCGGGGGAACTCGTTGATTGCCAGGTCGGACGAGGAGATCAGCTTGTTGCCGGCGAAATAGGCTTCGCGGTACTTCCAACGAGGGACAGGGGAGTAGTCCATGTCGGCGCCATTGGCCGCCCGATACTGGTCGCGCGCGAGCTCGAGCTGTTCCTTGGCCGAGAGCATGACGGTCTCGCCGGTCTCTTCGTCG
>Ga0255047_10001754_pt1 | contig 15132 bp, 15 predicted proteins | sample JV7_2_1_MG_FD_183640 | JGI IMG/M metagenome (GOLD analysis project Ga0255047, IMG submission 183640) | Seawater microbial communities from Jervis Inlet, British Columbia, Canada - JV7_2_1 | ecosystem: Environmental > Aquatic > Marine > Inlet | place: Canada: British Columbia | collected 2016-10-06
AATAACATGCCAGAGTACAATCAGATATGTAACGCAGGGCATGAGTTTGTAAAAGCTCACCATACGTACAGACACCGATCTGCTCGTATTTTAGAAATCATTAAGGAGATTCTATGAGTTTCAACATAGTAGTTCCGGCAGGAGCAGTAGAGCCTTGGATCGGTAAGTGCATAAAATCTGTACTTGATCAAACTGTTGAAGATTGGAGAATGATCATAGTACTAGACCCTCAGGGAGATTCTAGCTACGCAGCAGCTTTATCTGCCTCTCAAAATGATGAGAGAATTTCAGTAGTGTTAAATAAAGAACCAAAGCTGGCTTTGGCTAACATATGTTTTGGTGCTGATAAGATAAGAAACAGTGAGGAAGACATCTTAGTTCTTCTAGACGGAGATGATTGGCTATCAGGTCCTACCTCTTTAGAGTTAGTGGAATCTTTTTATGAAGGAACTGACACTTTAGTTACACATGGAAGCTACCAACCAAGTAATGGAACAAGGCAGGCTAAGTTAGGTCCTTATGCTGCGGGAGAGGATGTCAGAAGATCCTCTTGGAAAGCAACACATCTAAGAACTATGAAGATGAAGGTGTGGGACTCTATAAACCAAAAAGACTTTTTAAGTAGTAAAGGTGTGTTCTTTGAGTCTGCTTGGGACTTGGCTATTATGATGCCTGCTCTCGAGATAGCAGGCCTGGACCGAGTATCTTTTATAGACCTAGATCTTTACACGTATAATAATGAAAATCCAGTGAGCGACTTTAGGAAGCGACCTGAGGAGCAAGGGATGTATGAAGAATATATTCGAAATAAGAGACCTTATGAGAGAGTGGAGTTTAAATGAATATCGTAATTTTTAGCAAGAACAGAGCCTGTCAATTAGAACTTCTTTTAAGAAGTATGATGGATAAGTTCTATAATAAGATGGAAGATCCTAGAGTAGTGGTAATATATACCCACGACGATGGGTTCTCTGATGGGTATAACAAAGTAATTGATGCGCACAGAGATCATGTTCATTTTGTAAATGAGAAAACATCTGCTCAGCCGTTCAATAGAATGGTTTATCTATTTGGGTTGAATGACTCGCATAAGTACTCTATGTTTTTAGTAGACGATGATGTCTTCATCAACAGTGTATCTGTTGATGAGAAGAAATTAGATGCCATCTTTAATAACAGTGACGTGGTGTGCCATTCCCTTAGAATGAATCCATCAATCAACTACTGCTATACAGGGAACACTCCCTCTCCTAGACCAGAAAGCTTTGATGAGAAGTCTAATACATGGCAATGGAAGGGCGGCATCGGAGACTGGGGTTATCCGTGCTCAGTCGATGGGCACATCTTCAGAACAGAAGAGATCAAGCCTTATATAAATAGCCTTAGATTCAAGAATCCTAATAATATGGAAGGACAGATGCACCTGAACTGGAACCTTCCAGGAAGCATGATGTCTTGTGAAAGCGAATCCGTTATAGTAAATGTACCTGCAAACATGGTACAGACGCAAGGACACAATAGGCATGGATCTATTAGTGTAGGGTATTTAGAGAACGTGTTTACATCCAGTGAAAAAATATCTATGGAATCCTTTAAGGGATTAAAGATCACTGCTCCGCACATGGAAGTAGATTACATAATGGAGCCTCAAGATGCTTAATTGGTTTAAGAAACTTATAAATTCAGATTTTAAATCCGGTGAAAAGACTGACGTAAAATTTACTGGGGCTTCGATAACTTCTACGGAATTTACATGTGAGTGCGGGAAACACAAAGCCTGGATAAGTGAAGGTGTCATATCTGACGGATGCCCCGCTTGCGGCAGAATGTACAAGTGTGTGTACGATAAGAAGAAGTATAACTTAGTTGTCAGTAAGGTTGGGTCATGATGAACCACTTCGATAGATGGTTTGCAGATAAGGGAGACGAGACGCATAGACTTAACTACCCTTTAAACACTAATAGTGTTTTAGTGGACTTAGGAACATATAACGGTAAGTGGGCTGAGAAAGTCTCTAACAGATTTGGATGTAATGTATTTTGCTTTGAACCTGTTAAGAGGTTCTTCAACCAAGCTAGTGAGCGTCTTAAGACTCACCCTAATGTCAGAATTATGCAGTGTGGTGTATCTGGAGAGTCAGGAACAATCGATATAGTAATACCTGAAGGTGGAGATGCGTCAAGCGCTTTCATAGACACACCAGGTGAGAAGGAAACTATATCTCTGATATCCATGCGCACAGTTTTAGACATGGTTCCTGGCGGCAAGATAGACTTATTAAAAATTAATGTTGAGGGTGCCGAGTACGATATCCTTGATTCTATTATGCCCTTTCAAGATATTGTCGGAAGGATTAATAATCTACAGATTCAATTCCACGACTTCGTGCCTGATGCTGCGATGAGAAGAAATCGTATTAGAGACTACCTATCAGCTACGCACGTCGAAACGTATAACTACCCGTTTGTTTGGGAAAATTGGAAATTGAAATAAATGTCTAATATAAAAATTATTGATAATTCATTTAAGCATGTAAGCAGCGTAGGGTCTACTGATGTAAATAGAACGCCTACGAACTTTACATGGGATAGGACTCCTGGGAAAAGCAACTTCGTAATAGTTACAGACGATTTTATTTCTTCTCATAGGGATTCAGAGAAGATCAAGGTTGCATGGCTAGTAGAACCTGAGGCTGTGAGACCTGACATATATAGGTATATCAGAGAGAACCATCATAAGTATCACTACATCTTTACGCACAACAAGAATCTGTTAAGTATAGATTCTGATAAGTTTAAGTTCATCCCGACTGCCGGGTGCTGGATTAGCGATGGAGATTGTAAGATACATGATAAGACTAAAGCGATATCTATTATAGCTTCCGGTAAGAAAGATACAGAAGGCCATAAGATGAGGCACCAGGTCGTATCAAACCTGTCTCGTCTTAACATCAAAGAGTTTGGAGTGTACGGCAGAGAATACAATCCCATTGAGAACAAGATCGAAGCCTTAAAAGATTACATGTTTTCTGTAGTCATTGAGAATAGCCGGGAAGATCTTTACTTCACTGAGAAGATTATTGATTGCTTTGCTACAGGAACAATACCTATTTATTGGGGAGCTAAAGATATAGGTAAATTCTTCAATCCAGAAGGAATCATAAAGGTATCTAATGTCCAGGATATTAGAGATATCCATGACTGCCATTATCTAAGTCATATGTATGCAGAAAGAAAGGATGCTATTGCTGAGAACTTTGAGATAGCTAAAAGATTCTATGTGCCTGAAGATCATATCGAGAAAGAATTAGAAGACTTAAGATTGTGGTATAAACAATGAGTAATCGAATCTTAGTAAACTTTGCTAGATCAGCCAGTACGACCCTCAGGAATTTCTTTTCTGAGGATTTTGTCGTTCAATCTCTAAACTACGGGCCTTCCTTGCATTGGGCTGTTCAGATAAGAGATGAGCAGGTTCCTGGTAAGTACGAGAATCCGTACGCTGGCCCCTTTGAAGAGGACTTATTAGTTCCAGATAATACTTTGGTCCATTGCGTCCATTGCATGCAGGAGGACTTTGAAGGCAAGCATACTTTAAATGATTATAAAGGGGCTATCCTAATAAGAGATCCTCGTGAGGTTGTCGTAAGCAGTTATTTTTCTTGGAAGTTTTCTCATGGTGTGCATGAGCACAGGAAGACAGTTCTGTCCTTAGATAAGATCGAGGGTATGAAGTTTGTGATAGACAAGCTTAGAGAGGATAGGCAAATAGAATGCATGCATTCCTGGTGCTGTGCTGAGTTAGATGATAGATGGAAGCTATACAGATATGAAGATCTTTTTAAGAGCAACGAGACCCAAATACCAGGGTTGAGGAGTATTTTAGACCATTTTGATACTAAGTGCGATCCTGGACAGCTTAATAAGCTACTAGCAAAATACTCCTACGAGAAATTATCTAGTAATAGAAAAAGGGGTGACATGGATAAGCAATCTCACCATAGAGATTGCTTGCCTGATACATGGAAAAAAGAGATGCCAGCAGAGGTCCTAGAATACTTATACAGCATTTATGGGACTGAGCTAGAAGAAATGGGATATAAAGATGATTAAACTAGTGATATTCGACTTAGACGGAGTTATAACAGACTCGAAAGACCTACACTTTGACGCTTTAAATAAGTCTCTAAAGGAGCACGGATATAGTCCTATATTATACAAAGACCACATCTCTAAGTTCGATGGGCTGCCTACTAATACAAAGTTAGACATGTTAGGAGTAGATGACTCTGATACTAAAAAGAGTATTGGTAACTTGAAGCAGAGATATACTCTTGAGATGCTTGAGGAAAGGACTGTCCCAAATCCAGACTTGATAGACATCTTCAGCCATTTGAAAGGTGAGGGGTACGGTCTTCAAGTAGCCTCAAACTCTATTAGAAAAACTATTGAAGTAATTTTAGAACTAATGGACCTTAGTTCTTATGTAGATAATATAGTCTCTAATGAAGATGTAGTCATGGGAAAACCTAATGCTGAGATGTACTTAAGGTGCATGGTGTTTGCAAGGGTGGGACCGAGAGAAACTATTATCGTAGAAGATTCGTATGTAGGAAGAAAAGGCGTACATAACGCTGGAGCGCACTTATGTGCTGTAAACAATCCAAGTGAAGTAACATTTAAAAGAATCCAGAGTTCCATCCATACAGCTAATGGAATGAAGCAGACCTGGAAAGGAAATGACATGAACATATTAATACCAATGGCCGGAGCCGGAAGTCGATTCGCTCAAGCGGGATACACCTTCCCTAAACCTTTAATTGAGGTAAACGGTAAGCCTATGATTCAGGTGGTTGCGGAGAACTTAGGCATCGAAGGGACATACATTTATGTAGTCCAAAGAGAACACTATGATAAATATAACTTAGGACACATGCTCCAAATGATTACTCCGGGATGTAAGGTTGTCTTTACAGAAGGTGTCACTGAAGGGGCTGCCTGTACGACGCTGCTTGCCAAAGAACACATAGATAACGATAAGCAACTATTGATTGCTAACTCTGATCAATGGGTTGATTGGGATTCTTCAGACTTCATGTACTCTTTACAGGGAGACCACATCGATGGAGGAATCTTACATTTCAAATCATCCCATCCTAAGTGGTCCTATATTAAAGTTAACGAAGAGAACTTCGTAACTGAGCTGGCTGAGAAGAAGGTTATTTCTGATTTAGCTACGGTTGGTATCTATCATTGGAAGAAAGGTTCTGACTATGTTAAGTATGCAGAACAAATGATTGAAAAAAATATCCGTGTTAATAATGAGTTCTATGTGGCGCCTGTTTACAATGAAGCTATAGAAGACGGTAAAAACATTAAGCCTTACGAAGCCCCAGCAATGTTTGGATTAGGAACTCCGGAGGATCTTAATTACTTTAACTCTAAGGGGATACTTAAGTAGGTGTTGCTATGAAAGTTCATAAAGAGAAAGATTTCGTAAAAGGATGGTTCATAGGGGATTTCGATCCATCTCTTATTAAGACAAGAGACTTTGAAGCCTCCCTAAAGACTTATAAGAAAGGTGATTACGAAGAAAGGCATCACCATAAAGTAGCTACAGAGATAACTATTATCACTTCCGGGTCTGTTCGAATGAATGACGTAGAATATACTGCTGGAGACATCATTGAGATATCTCCAGGAGAAGATACTGATTTTCTAGTAATATCTGAATCGGCTAGTACGGTGGTCATTAAGACCCCAAGCGCGACAGACGATAAGTACTTAGGAGCTATGAAATGAATTTCTTACTATCCTTCCCTCGAAGTGGAAACTCTCTCGTTAGATTTTTCGTAGAGAAAGTTTCCGGGCAAAAGACGTACGACTGCGGAGGAGAAGATAGCGTATCTATCCTTGATCTGTACAGCACCTCAGAAAAAAGCAGCGGCAGCGTAATCATGCGTAAAGCTCATTTCTGGAGAGAGATTAACCTTTTCTCAGACCCTAATAAACGTGTTGTTCTCCTTATTAGAGACTATAAGGGGTGTATCATCAGTAATATTAAGAGAGGCGGAGGAGAGATACCTCACTCTTTAAGTATCTACCTAGAGCTTATTCAAAAGTTTGACGAGTTTTCAGGCCCTAAGATGGTATCCTACTATGAAGACTTTGTAAAAGATCCAAAAGGATTATTGCCTATAGCTGAGTTTCTGAACCTAGATAAAGATAAGATTCAAGAGTATTTAGACAGTTCTGAGGAGCTGTCTAAAGAATCGCTGAGCAAATACAGCGCGATTAACGGAAACTTAACTGCAGACGGCAGCAAGCACGACTTAACTGAGAACCAGTTAAAAGAGTTCGAAGTTGTGAAGTCTTTTCCTCTGTATGAAAAATACTTAAAGAGGTATGGATAATGATTCATTGTTTAGGAGATAGCCACGCATCAGTTTTTACAGGTACGGATACCTTAATAGCCTACCCATTTCCTAACGTGAACGAAGCCATGCTTCCCTATTTCACGGCTTACAAACTTACGGGATACGCTACAACAGCTTATAACTTGTACGACAAGAAGCCGATAATAGACTCTATTGTTGAAAAGCATATAGATAAGAAAAACGATTATCTCATGTTCTGCTTTGGGGAGACGGATTGTAGATCTCATATAGTAAAACACGGTAAGGGAGATATCCCTCACACTGTTGGGGTGGCTGTAAAAAGATACTTTGATTGCATATCGTTGTACGCTAAGAAGGGATACAGGATAATAGTCTTCGGACCTATTGCTCCTTCATACATAACTAAAGACGGAGACGACTACTATAAAACTGCGGGATCATACGAAGAACGCTTGCTAGCGACGAGAGTCTTTAATAGCTTAGTGGAAGGGTATTGCCTTTCTAAGTCCTATATATTTTTTACAATCGTAAATGAGATGCTAGATGAAGACGGAAAGACAAAGCTTAGCATGCTTAAGGATGAGATCCACCTCAACCAAACAGCTATGCCTATAATATTGGAAAAGTTGAAAAGGATTGAAGTATTATGATTTATTGTGTAGGGGACAGTCACGCATCAGTTTTTACAGGATTAGGAGAGAGGGGAAAAGATTACATGACTCCTATCTACCCTCAACAGGGAAAGAACGAACTTCCCGGTTTTAAAGCATTTAATATAGGACCTGCGACAGCTTACCAGCTTGGCCGCAAGAAAGATATTATCATGGAGCTTCTAAGAAAGGAAGCTCCTTCTAATGCTACTGTCCTTTTCTGCTTCGGAGAGGTGGACATCAGAGCTCACCTTATCAAGCAGCAAACAATACGTAAAATCTCTATGAGTGATATTGTTAGAGAGTGTGTCGACAGGTATACAGAGTCTCTCTTCCCTTTCCAAGATCAGGGATACGATATATGGGTATGGGGTCCTATCGCTTCAAACCCAGAAGAACTTCCTTATAAAGGTTTGCAGGGTGCTGGTCCTATCTACGGTGATTGCGTTGAGAGAAACCAAGTTACTCGGTTATTTAATAATATGATGGCAGAGAACTGCCACGCAAGAAGTATCGGATTTGTTAGTATCTTTGAAAAGATGGTGTGGCTTGACGATAACACTAAAGAACATTTGATCATGGATCATTTACATTTATCACAAACATCGATGTCCTTAATTAAGGAAGAGTTCAAGAAGAAAGGACTGCTATGAAAGATATAGCCTTTACCTTCGGTATTATTACCGCTGGGAACCAAGATATAAGATTAATGAAGATAGTAAACTCTATCCAAGAAATGGGCATCCCAGAGTATGAGATAATTATTATCGGAAGCTGCGGCATCCAGGCAAGGAAGATGAGAGTTATTGAGTTTAATGAGACATCTAAATCTCGTTGGATTACTAGAAAGAAAAATCTTATTACCCAGAATGCTAAATACGAAGACATCGTATTCCTGCACGACTACTTCTTATTTCTACCTGGTTGGTACGAAGGGTGGAAGAAGTTTGGAACAGACTATAAAGCGTGTATGAATAAGATTGTGAATAACGATGGATCTCGATTTAGAGATTGGACTTTATTCCCCCCTCATAGTAATCCACGCATGCCATCGATTCCTCCAAGACAGGTTATGGTGCCATATGATATGGATGTAACATACTTAAATCGTTTTATGTACTTCTCTGGCGGTTACTGGGTAGCTAAGAAAAGCATTATGCAAGAGCTACCTTTAGATGAGAATCTAGTTTGGGGTGAGGGTGAAGATGTTAAATGGTCAGAACAGTTCCGTAGTAAATATATGTTCTCCATGAACCCAGATTCATCTGTTAAGATTATGAAGGGTGATAAGGATCGAGCATTCGAAGAGTGCTCTCCCGAGACTATAGAATACCTAAGGAATTTCAAATGATTTATATAGCCCATCGAGGAAATGTAGACGGACCGAATTCTGAAAGAGAGAACGAGCCGTACTATATCCAAGAAGCGATAGCTTTAGGGTACATGGTCGAAGTAGATGTATGGTTCGTTGACGGTAAGTTCTTGTTAGGCCACGATGAGCCTACGTATGAAGTTAGCCAAGCGTTTCTGGCCCGGAATAAAAGACATGCCTTCTTCCACGCTAAGAATATAGATGCCTTGAGGTTTTTAATTGAGATGGATATGAATTGCTTTAGTCACGAAAATGACCCATTTATTGTGACAAATCATGGAGACATTTGGGCTTTTCCGGGACATGAAAAACTAGGGTGCATTTCCGTAATGCCCGAAAGGAGTTCTTTTAGTATGAATCATTTAAAGATTTTAGGTGTGAAGGGAGTTTGTAGCGACTTTATCAGAAAGTATAGAGATGATTAGGTCTGGTGGCGGTATAAAGAAGATCTTAGTGACGGGCGGTGCGGGCTACATAGGATCTCACGTAGCAGAAGCTTTACTTGATACTAAGAGATATTCTGTAACTGTTTTTGATAATCTACAGAAAGGACACCCATCGGCTATCCCAAAAGGATGCACCTTCATTAAGGGAGACATTCGAAATAAAGAAGATCTTCAGTTTCTGGCTGAGGAGAAATTTGAGGCTGTGATACATTTAGCTGGCCTGGCCCATGTTGAGGAATCATACCAGATGCCTGATGTATACTGGGATGTTAATGTAGCAGGGACTCTTAACGTTCTTGATATGATGCTTAAGTCTAGCTGTTCGACATTCATTCTATCATCGTCTTGTTCTGTCTATGGCGATCAAGATAAGAGCATTTATACAGAAGACTCTTCTGTGATACCTATAAGTCCTTATGCTAGCACAAAAGCAAGCGCTGAGAGCGCGATGAGGGACTATACTTTATATGGGTTACGAGGAATATCCCTAAGATACTTTAATGCTGCTGGTGCTTCTTTTACGGGATTAAGAGGGGAGATAGATACGAAGCGTCTGATCCCTAAAACTATTATGTCTACAATAAGCTATGGAACACCTTTAGAAGTTTATGGAGACGACTACGACACTCCAGACGGGACCTGTATAAGAGACTACACGCATGTTGTTGATATTGCGGATGCGCACGTAAAGGCCCTCGAATATGCTTTTGGAGAATCTGATTTAGGGTTTGACATCTTTAATATAGGAACCGGAAAGGGTAGCTCTATTATGGAGGTCATTAAAGAAGTGGAGAAGATCACTCAGGATAAAGTTCCCCATGAGATCTTATCCAGCAGAGCAGGCGATCCTACAAAAGCGGTGGCTGACTTTGAGAAAGCGTATCAAACAATGAACTGGGCGCCGAGGTATGGATTGAGGGACATAATATCGACATCTCTTGCCTGGCTATCCGACCCTAAGTACTGAAAACCTTTAGAAAATAATCTACTAATCTAAACACTGTATCACTATATAGTGTTTTTTCTCGTTTTTGGCCCTTTACGGCTGAATGATACCTAGGAATATGAGATGAGTAAGGTGAAAGTTGAGTGGATTGACGGTCTAACAGGTGTTATAAATATACAAACAGCCTTTGAGGGTTCGACTGGCGGAGCTATCCAAACGGATAAGATTCGTGGTGGTGTTAAGGTTTTAGGAAATGGTGATACTGGATCTGAAGTTCTAGCTGTCTACTCATACGGCGCTACAGGTGCTTCAAGTACGGCCATCATGGAAGACAGTGCCCGTATTGCGTCTGAACAGGCCTTTATCACGCCAGGAAGCTTCAGCTCGGCAGTCATCGGTTCTGGTGGCGGAGCTGGTATTACAGGATCAAGCCGATCTGTGATAGTCGGTGGTAACTTATCTGGAATTGAAAAGTCTAACGAAGGACTTGTTTCTGGATTTAGTAATAATCTTAAAAACTATTCTCATGGGTCAGCCATCATAGGCGGTGCTTATCAAGACATAAGCGCTACGAATAACTCATTTATGGCTGCTTCATCTATGGGCAGCAGTTATGGGTATGGTTTTGCAGGACTTACAGGATCAACGATCGAGGGACTATCCCACAGATCGGCAATCATAGCATCAGGGCATGCAAGGATTACAGGTTCCTCTAATAATGCTATGGTTCTAGGAGCTGACTCATCTGACATAGGTGGGTTTTCTCATCAGTCCTCAGTTTCTTCATCTGACCGATCTATAATACAAAACTCTGGTGGTTCTTCTATTAGTGCGTCGAGTCAAAGTTATATCCTAGGCCAGTCGCACAAATCTATGATCCTACAAGGGTCGCATAAGAGTACTATAGCCGGGTCTCCTGCTTCCACTATTATTGCAGATAATAGATCGAATATTAACTACTCAAACGAGACTACGATAATAGACGGGTCTTCGCATAACGTGGTAAATAATAGTACTCATAACTTTTTGGTTGGAGGGCAAGGCAACTCCATCAGTACTAACTCTAGTCAGAATGTAATGATGATGAACCTGGATGCAAATGTCGATGCTCAATCAAACAAAAACTTCGTATTCAACTCAAGAGATAGCTTAGTGTCTAATAATGCTAGCGGAAATATAGTATTCAGTTCTCCTGAAGTTAGCCTCAAAGATGTTAGTAGGGCGACAGTGATGTCTGCGCACAATAGCCAGATTATAGGAACGACATCCAACGTCATTGTTCTTGGAGGATATGGAATTACTGTCGGTAGTAGATCTGACAATACAGCCGCTTTTATCGGTCATAAGACTTTAATCCAAAACTCTCCTGATAGTTTTATAGCAAGAGCTCAGGACTCCAATATAGTAGGAGGGGGTCAGACAGTAGTTCTTAATGGCGATGAAACGAATATTAGTGATTCTAATTTTACGACATCTATTGCATCTGATAGGAATATCATAGCAGGGAAAGCGCACAGGGCGACAATAATCTCCTCTAATCACTCGTCTATTACAGATAATTCGACAGGTGGTGCTATTATTAGAAGTGAGAACAGTTCTATCTCAAGTTTCTCCCATAACGCGTCTGTGGTCGGATCTAATAGATCTTCGATATCTGGTAAAACTATGGACGGGGCGATGTTCAACGCTCAGGATTCTGTTTTAGATAACTACTCACATACAAGTACTTTGATAGGTACTCGATATGGGATGATAAATAACTTTTCATCAGCATCAGCTATGATTGCTGGTAATGCTAACACAATAACGAATGAATCAAGCATGTCTGTTGCTCTCGGTGGAGAGCTTAACATGATGCATAGTTCTGAGAGAGCCTCCATTATTGGTGGGCATTATCACAGTGTTACCGGATCTGTTAACTCAGCTATAATCGGTGGGCGTGAAGGGACTATTGCAGGGTCTACGGGATCTATGATAGCTGCCTCTAACAACTCTACAATTAGCAATGGGTCGTTACACGGAGTTATCATCGGGGGCGAGTCAGGGGTTATAGATGACGGAGTCCGTAGGAGTTCTATAATATCTGGAAGAAGCCACACAATCGATGGCGGTGTATGGGATGCAGTTATTATCGGTGGTGAGTCAGGGGTAATAAACAGTGGTGGTTTTCGTAATATAATTCTCGGTGGTTCTCGTAACTATGCTGGCGCTGGGTCCTCGGAATCTGTTGTTGCTGGTGGTATACGAAACACTATCAATGGCGGATCAGCGAGATCATCCATTAGTGGCGGGTACCAAAACATAGTAACAAACGGTTCTGGTAGTAGTTTTATTGGGGGCGGACGAGAAGGTAGTATATACGGAGGATCATCGTACTCTGCTATTGTAGGTGGACGAGGCAACGATATAACAAACAATTCAGGTAGATCTTTTACAGGTGGCGGACAAGACTTATATGTGTATAACTCTGGGTACTCTGCTTCTGTAGGTGGCCGTAACAATACGCAAAGGAATAGTACTCTGTCATTTTTGGCAGGTGGTCGATACAATCAAACTCAAAATTCTTACAGAGCCGCTATCATCGGAGGTAGGTCTCATTATATAAACTACTCTATTGATGGCGCTATTATAGGTGGTTATGATCACCAACTGAACTACCAAAACTCTAGATCTTTTATTGGAGGTGGCAACAGCCACTTCATAAACGCTTACTCACAGAATGTAGGTATGATCGGCGGACACGACCACCAGCTAGGTCAGTACAATAGCCAAACTTCAATAGCTGGCGGTAGGTCCCATATAATAGGCAACAACAGTTATCACTGCTTTATTGGTGGCGGTGACCGTCATACTATAGGCGGTTATGGGAATAATAACGCTATCGTAGGCGGGGCTTCAGGAGTCATGAGCACTGGAGCAGCTTATTCTGTTATAGTCGGTGGTTCAGAGCACCGGGTAGGATCAGGCACAAGAGGGGCAGCTATAGGCGGACAAAGAAACACCGTTTTCGCATCCAGCTCCGCAGTCATAGGCGGACGGGATAATACCTCTCAGCATTCTCCATACGCAGTTATTATCGGAGGCCAAAACAATGTATCTCAATTTGGATGCGCTTCATCGGTTATTATTGGCGGTGAGACGGGAGCTATGCAAGCAAGCAGATCTGCTATAGTTGGCGGACTAGGTAACTATCTCAATAGTACTTCCGACTCAGCCGTAGTGGGCGGTCTGTTTAATAAAGTAAGGGCTCAGGGTGTTGTTATCGTTGGGGGTAAGGAAAACTTGGCCCAAAGTGGAGGCGACCAATCGACTATTATAGGTGGCTATCGGAATATAATTACAAATGGCGCTAACCAAGCCTCTATTATTGGAGGGAATAATAACTACTTAGGGACTGGTGGGTACAAATCAGTAATTGCTGCATCTAGAGATAGTAAGATGAACAACTCATCTTCTTACGGATTCATCGGTGGAGGTGAAGGGCATCAGATAACAAATAGTAGTCGCGATGCGGCTATTATTGGCGGACTAACGGGGACGATATCCAACGGTTATAGGAGTGTTATAGTTGGAGGTACCTCTCAGTACGTCAGGGGTACTAACTCGGCTATTGTCGGCGGCCTGCAAAACACCATAAACTTATCTAATAGGTCTTCTATCATCGGCGGGTATTCCCACTACATCTATAATTCAGAAAGTTCTGCGATTGTAGGCGGCCACGACCACTCCATATCATCACCTTACGCTACCAGGTCCTTTATTGGTGGTGGTAATAGCCACTCCATCGGGTACCAGTCTCAAGAAAATGCTATTATAGGCGGCGATGACCACACTATAAGCAACTACAGCTTTGAATCCGCTATAGCGGGCGGTAACTCCCATTCTATGGGGGATTACACAAATCAATCCTTTATCGGAGGCGGAGCTAACCATAGTCTTACGAGTAATAGATCGGCCATACTAGGGGGCAGGGAGCACATAATAGGTTCGTCAGCCGATGACGTTTCTATTATCGGCGGTAGGTCTCATTCTATAATAGGCGGTAGCTCTTACTCTGCTATTGTAGGCGGGCAGTCAGGAGTTATTAGTAGCGGAGTTGCAAGAGCCTTTATGGGCGGAGGTACTAGGAATGAGATTAATGGATCTGCAGGATCTGCTATGGTCGGCGGGTACGATAACGCGATCACTTCAGGATCATCTAGGTGTTTTATAGCAGGTGGACGTTACAACGTTCTTACGAATGGTACCAGTTATGGTGCTATTGTCGGAGGGCAAAACAACTATGCAGCTCAAGGTCCTAGTAGAATAATGCTTGGGGGCGGTCGTAACAACTCCGTAATATACCAAAGTGACTCAGCTATTATCGGTGGGGAATCAGGTGTGATAACATCCAGTGGCTCATCTAAGTCTTTCATTGCTGCTGGTTTTAGGAATAAAGTCGCAACAAGTTCTGCTACAATTATCGGCGGATCTGATAACTATATCGGCGGTGGAGCAGCTTACTCTTCTATAGCAGGCGGACGCTCCCATGTTATAGATAACTACTCTACTAGTAGTTTCATTGGCGGAGGAGTCAGTAATAATATTGACAGTTCCGTGAACTCCGGAATCTTAGCTGGTGCACTAAACTCTATAGTCGGAGCAACGGGTGCGGCTATTATTGGCGGTATGCAAGCTGAAGCAACTAGGTTCGGGGAAATTGCTCACGCAAACGGACAACTAGTTACAATCGGTGATGTACAGCATTCAGACTTCTTATTAAGAAATACGACTTCTGATGCAGCTACTTCTACTGAGCTGTTCCTGGACGGAGCTCTTGCTACAATCGATTTACCGGCTAACTCTTGTATGTCATTTGTCATACGAGTAACTGGTGTTCAGGTCGACGGAGCTAATGTGGGAGAGGCATCTTTCAGAGAGTACAAAGCTCTGGTAAGAGATTCTGCAGGTACAGCTACTTTAGTAGGCGCTGCGTCTAACTCACTAACAATAGAAGATGCTTCTATGAGTACGACAGCCGTCACAGTAGATGCTACCTCTAATCGTATGAGAGTACAGGTTACGGGCATAGCAGCAGTTAACATCAACTGGGCAGCTGAGATCTCCGCAGTACAGGTTAAGAGATAATAATCTATTAATCAATTTTCTAAACTAAAAGGAGCTTCCAGAAGGGAGCTCCTTATCACATATAAATAGAAGAGGTTTTCATGTCTGAGAACGCACAGTCTGCACAAAACTTAATTGTAGATCCGCAAAAGAATTACGTAATATCTGGATCAGCTATAATTGCCGTATCACAGCAGTTACAAAGCTTGCCTTA
>Ga0255047_10001755_pt1 | contig 15129 bp, 17 predicted proteins | sample JV7_2_1_MG_FD_183640 | JGI IMG/M metagenome (GOLD analysis project Ga0255047, IMG submission 183640) | Seawater microbial communities from Jervis Inlet, British Columbia, Canada - JV7_2_1 | ecosystem: Environmental > Aquatic > Marine > Inlet | place: Canada: British Columbia | collected 2016-10-06
ACCTGACAACACTCTATCCAAAGTCTGATGATTCATTGGAGGTTGTTGGAGCTGGGAGCATGGCTCGATGGTGCAAACTGTATTTTGAAGCACATGAACAAACAAAACTTTCTGAGAGTGCAAAGCAGTATGCATCAATGATGATCAAATCAGAGATGAAGACTGCAAGCTTTGCAAGGATTGCTCATGAAGGTCATGCATGGATCGCAAAGTGGCAAAACAGGCCAGGAGCTCGGCGGTTTGATGTTACATCTCTGAAGAAAGAGGAACCTGCATTGCATAAGAAGTACCTGAATCGGGGAAATGAAACCCGTGTGTTTATTTTAAAAAAAGAGAAAGGAGAATAAGAAAATGGGAATTAAAGATAGAAAATCCAATATGAAATCAGGAACAGCAGTTGCAGCAATTCAATCTGGAAATGTTGCTCAGTTGGTTCAATCAATGGTGCCACAGATAGAGAGAGCTCTCCCGACTCTATATGAAAGAGGTGGTCTCGATGCTGATAGATTTGCACGTTTGCTGATGACAACAATCAGAAAGACTCCAAAGCTGTTGGAGTGTACACCGGAATCCTTGCTAGGATCATTGATGGAGGTTGCACGCTTGGGCCTGGATCCATCGAGTGATCTTGTGTATCTGTTGCCATACCGGGACAACAAAAGCGGGAAAAGCAACGTTGAGGTGATCGTCAGCGCCCGCGGATTCATTGAGCTTGCACTTCGCACAGGTAGAGTTTTGAAGATTGAATCAAGGGCAGTCTTTGAGGGTGACTTCTTTCAAGTTGACTATGGCGAGATCGGTGCATCCTCAATCACGCATCGTCCCGGTTTTGAGTCTGATCGATTAACTCATGCATGGGCGCGGGCAATTGGAGACAAAGGCCAAATTTGGTTTGAGGTGATGAGCCGGCAACAGATTGAGAGGATCTCACAAAACAGAAGAGGCCCATGGAAATCAGATTTCAATGAGATGGCTCGAAAGACAGTGATCCGGCGTCTGTCAAAACAGTTGCCACAGTCTCCAGATCTAACAGCTGCACAGAGTGTTGATGATTCAGTTGTTCTTGATTTCAGCCCTGAAACCAATGAGACAAGCCGACAGCATTTTGATCGGGTTCACAATGATGCTGAGGTCAATGTTCCTGATGAGCTCCCTCAAGAGATTGCTGATTCTATTGCTGACGGCATCCGTGAAGATTGTCAACATGATCAATCACAAATCTTTGACGGTATGGAATAGTTGAGGGATTTCCGATGGTCTCTATTTGAATAAATTTTAATAGAGACCATCGGTTAACATCTGCATCAATTTTCTACTGTTGCGGATGCCTTTGCGCCTTTCTTCACTTTGACTTTGATTTCTTTCGGCCCAAGTTGGTCTTTTATCTCAGTGACAATCCATCCGACCGCAGACACGAGTGCAAGCTCCACAGATGCACGAACGTCATACGGTGCATCTAGTGGCAAGTGTTTCATTCCAAGGTTCACAGCGTTTTTTGCTAGTTTTTCAAGATCCATTATTCACCTCCGCAGCCCTTGAGATCCAACTCCATTGGGCCGCTCTGTTCATAAACGATTCGCCCGTCAACTGTGCATTTCACAGAATGAGGTGCGCTTGTCTTCAAGTGGCAATGTGCCTTTTCCCGAACCTCAACTGTCAGAGTCTTGCATCCAATGATCAACACACTGAAGAGAAAAATAGCCACGAGCGCCAGCGTTCCAATTGGTTTCAAATCAAACATTTATCCAGCTCCATTTGTGGGTTCCGGTGCTTTTGCTTTTTTCCATGAAATCCCTCCCTGAGCATCTCTCAATCCGTATAGGATGACAGCGACAAGACCTGTCAGAATCTGATCGCTATACTCTGCCGGGAGTGGATACCCGATTTCCGGCAGAATCACGACGCAAACAACTGCGGCAATCAATGCCATGATCGTCTTGCTTTTATAGAACGGTTTCTTTCTGTATGCCATTTGGGCCTTACCTCACCTAGTCAATAATTGATCTAATTTATCATCAACCCTTTCGAGTTTCTTGTCCATCTTGTCGGTTGTTTTGATCAGACCTGTTTGCTGTGTTTGGATTTGTGTCAATTGGACTGTCTGTTCTTGTTGAGCAACCTCCACTGCCTTGACTCTTTGATCCATCATCTTGTCAGCTTGCAAAAGTCTATCCTGTGCAGACTCGGCCTTTTCAATGCTGAACTCAACATCAGCTTTCACCATATATGCATGCACAACAGCGCCGCAGATCCATAACAAACCCGCGCCGATAGCGGCGGCCACCGAGATGTTTTCTCTCATCCATTTAAGCATCTTCGCTTGCTCCATCCTCGATTAAGTATTCAACTGCAAGCAATCCGTCCCATCTCTTGCTTGACGTTTGACCGTGTGCAATCACGCCTGTGTATTTCTTAGCATCTATTGATGCAATCCGCTCACCGTATGTTGTCAACTCAATTGGGACCTTGTATGGGATGTCAAATCGATCACAAAGATACCGGACAAGCTCAACGAGCGATGCCTTTTGAGCCTCTGTATAATCAACACATTTCCCGGTGCGGATTGCTGACCAGTTCCTTTTGATGATCCGTGCAACCCTTGCAGATTCCGCTTTGTTACCCTTCTTTTTCTTCAAGTATTTTGTTGAGAGCAAATTGATCATGTCAATCCCGATCGATCTTGAGTTCCACGCAGATGCATGAAGGGCAACCCTTGATTCCGGATCGGCGCATTCGTAGATCTTCCCCGACTCATCAACAAGAAAATGTGTTGATAGGTCTCGTTTCTCAAGCACTGCGAAACAGCTCTTTGCCGTTCTCGTCACGGAGTCATGAAGGACGATGGATTTCGGCTTCCCGGATCTTTTCCGGGTCTTCGTTGCCTTGTATGTCTCCCTGTCAATATCTGGAGCTGTGACCGGTTGCTCACAAGAAGCAATGCCGGCCTCAATCCCTGCATCATATCCAACTTCAAACGCTTCATTTAAGGCAGAATCAGGCGCGGTGCTTTCCGGATGAGAAAGGACGGATCCGGTTGCAACAAGCAACACACCGTGCCTGATTCTATCCAGTGTTTTCGGGCCCATCATTCCATCAATTGTCAATCCTTCCTGTTTCTGGAAAAGGCCTGTGAGCTCAGCAAATTCAATAGAGTCAACGGCGCAATCAATCCATGGCGGCGGCAATTCTCGGAGGATCCACAGCGTGCGAGATTGCTTCTTGTTGTAATTCATTGCGCGGCCCATGCTCATTCCATCACCTGCCCAATTGTTAAAAGTTCGCCAAACTCACCCGCAGCAACCTCTGATGCAGTCAATTCACCAGCATCAATCCGTGCCCGAATCGCTTGAATTGCCGCATTCTCTTCCGATCGCTGTGCAACATAGATCCAGATTTCGCAATCTTGATCTTGTGATGTCCTGAACTCCGCCATCACAAACCCCGAGCAACATCAATCGGTGTGCCGCTGTTATAAAGCGCCTCAACCTGTGTTGCAGTCAACGCCATTGAAAATGCTGAGAAGTTGTCTACATTGTCGCAAGTGAACGTTGCGCCAACAGTATCAGTCCCGACCCTCGCAGCTGTTGAATTGGTCACTGTATCAGTTGTCAATGTGTCGTGGCCTGAGCCGACAATCAATTTCTCGTTTGCAATTGTGTGTATAGATCCATTGATCCAAACAGTGACCCCGCTTGCATTTGTGCTCCCATCGTATGACACAACAACGTGATAAAAAGATCCGTCGTTTATGTCTGTGGATGTCCCGGTCCCCTTGGCAAGGATTGCGCGATCGTCAACACCGACGGTTCCATAGTGAGAGACAATATAAACCTCAATATTACCGTTGACGGCAAAGATCGCGATCCCGCGGTACGCCGTTGATCCGGCGGCCCCCATTCGCTTGCAATAGATCCCTGCATAGCTTGACGTCGTTTGGGCTGCGTATGCTGAAACTGTCCATTGATCGTTGTAATCCCAATCGAGATCTGCATGGTCTGCTATTTCCGCATAACCGTTCGACCCGCACTCAATAGAATAAGATCCGGCAACTTTCGCGACTGAATCCCAATCTGCATCGCCTTCGACCGTTGCATCATGGTCGGTGCCGCTCTCGCTTCTGTCTTCAATATCTGTACCCGTGCCGGTTTCAAAGTTATAGAAAACAACCGGCGGCGGGCTGTTCTCAATCTCTGCCGTGTGGAGGTCGACAGCTTGCTTTGTTGCATCGTTATAATATGCGATCCTGTGACAAGCTGTCCCATTCTTTTCAAGAGCCACTGCCATCAGGCAAGCTCAATCACGTCATTTGACGGATTCCAATAAATCAGAGCATCGCCTGAGCCATTCAAGTCAATGCAATGACCAACAACCCGAACAAAATCGCCTGAACCGCTTGGAGCTGTGAACGTGCAAGCCTCTGTCGTTGTTGTTGATGAGTAGCAAACAAGACCCTCATTCGGCGTGCCTCCGATCTGTGCATTTGCAAGCCTTGAAAAACCTCTCAGCAACATTCCATGAGTCGTTGGACTTGTCCCAAGTGCAATCCCTAACAGTTGAGATCCACCGAGATCAATATCATCGGCGTCAACACTGTCCCAACTCCCGTCGGTGTGCAGGAAATACGCCTGACCTGCGACGGTTGTTCCGGTTCCAAATCTCAACACATCGCCGCCGCTCTCATTGTTTGAAAGCTGCGTATCAAATGCAGTGGTGTTGTAGTCGTTGACGACATCAAGGGTCACCAGAGGTTCGCTTATCCCAAGACCGATCCGGTTGGTATCCTCATCAACAACAAAAGTCGGAGAATCAACATCAAAACCATCGCTGACGGTCACATCGGAAAAGGTTGAAAGGCCTGCCCTGTGTTTGCTTATTCTTTCAAATCCCATCAGACAGTCGCCTTGTCAGCATCATAAGTATGTTCTTCCCAAGCAGAAAGGTCGCCGGTATTACCGGCCCAACTGACTCGCAGCCGCGGCCATGGCCGATCCAGCTCAAGAACCCCGGTCTCCGTGAGATTGCCAAGATCAAACCATGTCGTCCCGCTGTCCGGGCTTGCCTGAATCGTGACTGTCGCGGCGGCGCTGATCGTTGCATACACCCGGTGGACATGCATCTCATCAGCGCTTGCGAGCGCCTGTGTCCCGGATGTGACGTCAGTATCGTCGATGATCTTTGCTGTATTCAATGGAATTGACATTTACTTCTCCTGTCAAGATTCGTCCAATTTACATTATTTTTGAATTTCCTACCACTAAGAAGCCGATGCTGCATCAGTCAATGCAATTGTTGGATCCGGTGGGTAGAAATAGAATTGAAAAGGCAAAACATAAAGGATCCTCGAAGTTGTTGCATCATTTTCAGCAACGACGCGGACGTACAACTCTGAAGGATATCTCAGAAAAGGGCAAATGATCGCTCTGTCTTGATTCGCTGCGTCTGGTTTCTTCATTGGAGGACCGTTCATAAACCATTGCCCGGAATCCTCCATAAGCTCCATATAGTCAGACTTTGCATTTCCCGATGCTGAGAATTCTGTGCCATTCAGCGATGAGAAAGGAGGATTCATCACCTCGACCTGTATATCATTGAGGTTTTCACTGTCGTCCGGTGTGCTAATTGTCAGAGTCCCAACTCCAATTGCCCGGAACTCAAACCCAATATATTGAGTAAACGGCGGAACCCACAGCATAAAATCCGCCCATCCATGATCGCTGTACGATGGGTCAACTGTGTCAATAATATCTGTGAGACAACTCACGGCCTGAGCTGGACATGCGTTTTTGTATGCTGACGCCATGTAACTTGAATATTGATCAACTTTGACAGCATGAGCAGACGCAACCTCTGCGCCGTTATTGATCGCAACATCCCCTGGGATATATCCAACTGGCGAGAACTTCATGAAATCTCCTTAAACCACGCAGTGAAACCTCTCAGTCTCGCAACCTCTCCCGACTTTGATTGAATGGTGAGAATGATTTCACCTGTTGAATTCTCAAAACAATCCAACTCACCATCATCAGCGTATGTTCTCCAACTAGAAAGAAAACTGTTATTGGATCCCGTGTAATCCCATGCAGAAACCCAATGAGCTTCTGCAATGGTTGCGCCGACTGTAGGACTGCCGTTATTTGCGGCGATCTCATGCGTCGTTTTTACTCTGAATGCATAACCGGAGCCTGTTGTCTGCCTTTGAAGAATGGCCGCCCATCGTATTTTGGTCTGCCCGGGCTTGCTGCGGAACTTGATTCGAACGCATTCAAAATCAGGATCTGCGCTGGAACTTTGAGCGCTATATGCCTCGGCGGCGACCGAGCCGCGTGGATCTGAAACATCTGAAAATGCCCAAATCACATCACTCCGGTTTTTTCTGATTGTCTCAAGATTTTCAAACATCCTTGATCTGAGCTCTGTTGAAAGTGGTGAATCTTGATCAAACTCCTGTGTGTCAAATGGTAGATACCCATCAACCTGAGCTCCTCCCACTGCAATTGTGGAGCTGTCTGGATGAGGGACCCAATAAGCCGATATTGAATGAAGTTGAACATCTTCTCCGCCGGATCCATCTGCTAGGTATATGTAAAGAATATCCTCCGTGATTGAAGAATCTGCGTGGGAAATATCCGCCTCATACCATCGAAAATTCGGGTTAACGTTGTATGCCTGAAGAGTTGCCGTTGCAGACACATTCTCATCATGCAACTTGCCTGAAATTGTTCCGGCATTTGTTCCGGATGCCATTCGTGCACGGAACTTTAACCGTAAAATAGCGGCGTTTGACGTGTTCCATGGTCTGATCAATGGGATGTGGAAAGCCATCAAGACATTTCCGCTTGATCCCTGCTCACCGCTCAAAACGTACCAACCCGGATCGCCCGCGTCCGTGTCCATGTCATGATTGCAAATCTGATTGATGACTTGTGGAGTGTGGTGCGCCCAAATCGATTGGATATTCATCGCGAGATCTCTCTCACCGGCCACGCCCGCAGCATCGCCATCCCGAACCGGTCTCTGCGGCCCATAGTGCACGATTTTCATCGGCTCGAAATCATCTATCACATCTCTGCTCATGAGTATTTAAAGCTCTCCGTGTTTGCCTCACTCAAGACATTTGCATCGCTTGCAATGTAAACATGCTTTTTCTGTTCGGTGCCTGCATCATCATACTGTTGAGACATGACAAAAGCACCATTCGCGAGAACTGCATTCGTTAGTCCAGAATTAAGAATGAAAACATCATACGTGGTGCCGCCTGAATCCTCTGTCGTGATGCTGGCGATTGTCCGTTCATCCCTGGTTGCATAGTTTCCACGGTTGTGGATCACAATCTTGTCGCCAGCTGTGAAAAAAGATGCATCAGCATTGTTTGATCCATCAGGAGAGAACTCGCTTGACTCAAGACGGATGCCCGGATCCCCGTCGATCGTTGTTGTTGAGTGAACCTTGCATGTTGGACAGTATGTTGAATACCTTTGATCTTGCTCAATGACCAATGTCAACAAGCTTGACGGTGTTCCCTGTGGATCGTGCCAAGTGTGATCCGCCCGAATGCAAACGGCTTTTTGATTTGAGAACCCGCGAGATCCATCCTTCGTGGGTAGGCCGCTGAGAGTAACCTCAACAGTGTCACCGACTGCAACAAGCAACCCTTTCCGATTCACCCTTAAATTAACGATGTCATAATCGTGAGACCATCGTTGAAATGCACGGAGCGCCCACATTGAAACCCTAGAGTATGCATCGCTGTATGTCCAAGATTGGCCGCGGAGCTTCCAAGTAATCGCTTTTACTCCTCCATGATCTTGTACACTATCCCATGAAGTGACGATCACTTGATCGGGTTCCTCTTTGTTTTGGGCATAGTCCCACCGATAGTGGCATCTAATCCGATTCACAATTCTATTATTGCCTTGGCGAAATGATGCAGGATCATAAAAGTCAATATCATCCTCACCAAATGATACAACTGATTCCGACTCAAGGGCCGGCCTGATTTCAACTATTCTCAGCTTGTGCTCATAGTTGTTATTTCCGCAGCTTGCCGCCGTTATGAAACACATTCTGGGCTTGAGAAATGACTCAATCCATCCCTTAAGATTCATTGACTCAGCAGAAAAAAAGTCGATGTTTTTTTCGAGTGGATCGCCAGCGCTTTCAGCATATCCAACAAAAGAAGGAACATCGAAATGATCATCTGAGATCGACGCCCCTCCTTCTTTGTCTCGAACATCAAATGCCCCATTGTGAGATGCTGTTCCTGTTGAGTGTGCAATCTCAAGAAATGATGCAGTCCAGCTCTGAGCATCGGCTCCGATTCCAAATTGCATTTTGACCGGATCTGCATTTGCTTTCCGCATGTCGTCAATTGTTAGAATGTGTCGGGTCTTTGGAGTACCGAACATGCCACGAGTGCAGCCCTTGAGAACCCGCATTCCTTCCCAATATAGAGCAGCGGTGTCGCCCTTAAGTGTTGGGATGTCGACGTCGGCCTCGTATTTGACGACCTCTTTTTCTCCCACAAGCACGAATCCATTTGCCGCTGATGGTGTTGTTCTTTGGATTCCAGCATCTTGAGGCTTGAGCCAATATATGAGCTGTGTTGCATGCTCGCTAACAATGCCGACGACCGTCCGGTCTGTGTGCTCAATCTCCAGTGCTGCAACAGTCGAATACTCACTGTCACAAAACACCAATACAGTCGTCGGTTTTGTTGCACCGATCAACTGTGAAACGCTGTCGTCTGCATCCCAGTGAAAGATAAACTTGAAAGCATCCTCTGCCGCTGTTCCCTGCAATGTGATCAGCTTGATCCCCCACGGACCATCAGCTCCGCCGCTGTAGATCTTCGCATGCACAAGGGCACCATAACCGGCGGCGGCAATCCTCCCATTGATCTCTGCTGCAATCTCTTGTTGGATCTGATTCCATCCAGACACCGACCCGACGAGATCCGAATCCAAGTCTGACAACGGCAACGACGCAACAACAGTTGCAGCATCATCGCCGGTGTAGTCGTGGGTTGCTGTCGGTCCGGCAGTGCCTTGCGCCGCTAACGAATTTGCATATCTGTAGATCTCCATGTGGACCTTGTTTGATCCATCCATCACAATGATCGGGATCTGATCTGCTGCGAAATTCCCTTTCATCTGACCAAGTGGATCTATCCAACCAGATTGATTTTTTGACTTGTTGCCCGGGACATTGATCATTTGTCCCTCTGGATAATCGCCGCCAACCTCAGTATCGAGAAGCGCCTCCAATCCACGGATTGAAAGAGTCCATCTTGTGAAATCATCCATCGGTCGCGGGCCAGAATCCAAAATGCCCCGAAAAATTTCCTGTGCATAGCCGGAACTGTTCCTCCAATCAATGTTCATCGCGCGGCCGAACTCATCGACGATCACAGCGAAAACACGAACATACCGACCAACCCATGACCGGGGATTGGTGCTGATAGTCCGCGGGGCTGAAGCTGCGTAATCTTCGTGCTCGTAGTAAACACTGTTACCCAATAGAGCACACTGATTCCGGGCAACCCCGGTGAAACGGGCATCTGTCCCGGAAGATCCAGCTTTCCCGGTATAGGTAACAGTTTCTTTCCCAATATAAAGGGTTCCCGAGGATGCAAAATCATCATGATCATCAACGTAGAGGGTCGTGTCTGTTAATGAAAAGTCGCGATTGATTTCTGTAGTGTTTGCATCTGAGAGATCAACAGCAAACAGCTCAGTGAGAAAATCAGACCCATCATCACGAACCGTCAGACGCATCGACCCCGGTTGTGTTGTTCCTGTGCGCCGTGAGATGTCGGAGCCGACCGTCGAAAGACTGCGAGACAGATCAAAAGTGTTCTCTTTAATAGTAAAGGTTGACGCCGCTGGATATGTTCCAAGAGTCCCCATGATCCCGGATGTCATTGTTGCAGGAAATGCCGTTCCATTTCTATTCACAGGTAACGCGCCATCAGTGAAAAAATAGGGAATGCCTTGGATGTAGAACCAGAAACGGAGACCGACAGAAGGATTTTGCAATTCTGGAAAAAAATTATTCACCATCAGAAGCGCCTCCAAGTCTTAATCATTATTAGACCAAGTAAAAAAAGATAGATCTTGAATCAAGTGCTGCCGAAGAGGGAAACCGGGCCAATCGTCAGAGAGAGAAGTGATCTCGGAAGAGAGAACGACGTCAACTGCTCCATCAAAATTTGTCCAGCTCCAATCAACGGCATCATCCTTGTTCCTGTACCATCGTGCAGGCGTGCCAATCTGGAGAAGATTTGCAACCCTTCTCCATTGCTCAACCTCATCAGCAGCAACGCGGATTGAGACTGTCCACGTCCGAACCTTCGCGAGCTTGAGTGTTTTCTTTGTCTTCTTGAATAACCGTGGCGCCTTCCTGCTGAATACTAGCCCGGGCCGATCCCCGCTCCAAGGAAGAGAAGCCTCAAAAACAAGGGGACTTTGAGCTGTTGATGTATAGGTTGCAGCGCCGGTCAACTGACTTCCATCAAATCCCAGAGCCGTCGCCAACGATGGCTCAGTCCAATCAATTGTGAAATTTGTTGGCCCGGAGTGTGCGATTGTCACTTTTCCAGCTGATGATACAACACAGCTAAAATTTCCGCTGATGGTCTGCAATCGAGTCTGAACAACAGCAGCAATCCCGGCGAAAGTCTCAGCCCAACCATCCGGGCAAGTCAATGCCGTGGCGCCGCCCTGTGTGACAGTGAACTTTTGAGTCCCAAGCCGGAACCTCCATTTGCATTCAATTTTATGGAGCTGTGGCATCAGTTCTCCGTGTACGTCTCAAGCGCAAGCTCAAGTTGCCATGCACCGTTGAACCCATCAATCATCCGGGCATACTCCAAAACAACATCGCCGCCACTAAACCAAACAACGTAAACATCGTCGCCATGAGTGACAGAAAATGGTTCGCCGCCGTTTGGATAGTCAAAGACAGCATCCAAGAACAGTTCGAAGATCTTCAACTCTCCATAATCATCACCCTCTGTGTTGAACTGCAACGACACGCGAAGGGCAATAATCGGCAAATCTAATGTGTCTTTACTGAATTGACTGAAGGAATGCCCTCCGATTGTCATCATTTGGATCCGATCATACTTTGTTGAATTCCTGACAACCGACAATGCACCGCGTTCCGGGTAGAATGACGCCTGAACTTTGGAGGCAAAATAATAGGTCGATGAACCTGTCGAAATGGTGTCGCTATTGTGCCCGAGGTACCGGCGCAGCCCGGTGCCGGTTGTGGCGCCTCCTTGATTGAAATCAACTTGAAAACCCGCGTTGCCTGTCCCGATCTTCAATGTACCAGCAACAGAGCTCGCTTCTGATGCTGTCAGAACAGAAAAGGTCCAGTCTCCAAAATTCCCACCAACAGCTTGAACAGTGGTCTGAAGATGCTCAGCAAATAGATCAACAGTGTCAAAAGAGACATGCTCAGCAAAAACAACATCAGTAGTCGCTGAGCTGTCTGTATCAGTGAATCTTATTGTCACTGCCTGATAGATAAAAATCCGGCCCTGTAGATACGTTTGAATCAATCTCCAATGGCCTCCGGATTGGTTTGATCTCCATACTGTTGAGACTCTCGAAGGATGCTTGTCAAATCCCTCTGGAGTCTCTTTCGGTCTGTTCCTACGATTGTCGATCCTGTGAAATTGACAACAATATTAACCGGAGCTCTCTTTGCCTCTTCGCGAACTTCCGGTTCTGCCAACGCCGGAGCTTGAGGCTTTTCTTTTGATCCTGATCCACCAGCGCCGCCTTTCCTCATCACGCCGGATGCAGTGAGCCCTGCAACTGTGCCGTAGGCAACTGCGGCTGCTGCGTGGAGCGATCCTCCGATCATATCCCCGGTCGCGTAGCTAGAAATTGAGGCAGCGGTTTCCACAAGTGCGAGCACACTGGCTTTCGCGACCTCATTTTCAATCATTGACGCGGCGATCATTCCGGCGCCCGCGATCATGGCAGGCGCGGCAAGTCCCCATGCTTGTCCAGCGTCTTTACCTGCCTTCTTTAAATTCTCCTGAATCCGTTGAAATCCTCTCATCTGAGACTCCATCTGATCTAATGCTACTGCGAGGCCCTCCCCGAGCCTCAACTGATCAGACGCCCAATCCATTTCGTATTGTGAAAGCTCGCTTCTCATTCCCTTTGCGATGTCCGTCGCCATCGCGGCCGCCTCAATGCGAGCGTCGTGGTATGCTTTCTCCTTCTCTATTGCAGCAGCGCGGAGTTCCTCTTCTTTCTCAAAGCGAGACCTTACCAAATCCAACTCATCCGCCATTGCATCCCGGAGAAGCTCTTGAATCATTGAGTTTTTTTGAATCTCTTCGTCCTTGAATGCTTTTGAGTATGCCTCCTGAATCTCCGCGACTTTCTTCTGTGCAGCCTCGATCGAGTCCGCCGTGGTCTTTCCGAACTGTTCAAATGCTTTCTCTCTACCCTTGAAGTCATACCAAAATGACGCATCGCTCGCGATCTCTTGGAGACCTCCGCCCGCCTCCAGTATTTCACCGGTCATGCCTTCGAATTCCATTTTCATCCCGGTCATGAGATTTTGTGCTTGTGGGAGCAATCGCTTGTACTCATCGATCTCTTTCTTTCGTTTATCGGCGTCTGATTCTTTCCCGCCCTTTCCGCCTCCCTTTGGACGTGTGCGAACTTCAGATCCTCCCTGTACAAGCCCGACAATTCTTGATTTGGCAACAGAGATCCGAGCCTCAAGCTGAGCAAGTGCACCAGATGTGTCTCCCCTCTCTTTCATCATCTGGAGCTCTGCTTTATCAAGTGTCATCAACACAGCAACAGTCTTCACCATTGCATTTGTGCTCGCATCGGCCATTGCAATGAAGGTTGATAGAGGCTCCGTCGCAAGCTGGAATGTTCTCGGGAGCTTCTGGAATGCTTGTTTATATAGATCGGCCGCTCTTGTGCCATACCCAAGACCGTCGGCGACCTGTGCATTCAGCATGATTTGACGGAAATCAGCAGTTGCTTTCTCGTCCATTGCTGTCTCGATCATCTGGAATGCCTCAACTTGTTGACCGATTGAGAGAGTCCCAGCATCAAGGCCTGCCTTGAATTTCTCAGCAGAAAAACCAGTTTCTTTGAGGGATGCAGCATACCGGGCCTGCTGTAGCATGTTTTTGCCTGTCAGCTCTTCACGCTTTAGAAGGGCGTCAACTGCATCCCGGTTGAGCTCCTTTTGTGATGCCTGAATATCAGTGTTTATTTTGGCGCTTTTTTGAGTCTCATCGCTTGTCAGGCCGATCTCTTTTCTGAATTTTTTATAATTCGCTGTGAGCTGTGGCAATAGGATATTTGAGAGACCATATTTCCGAATCAAAAGAACCTGATGCGCTCGAAATTCATCTGCTTTTTTCTTTAATGAATCCAGCCCTTTTGCCTGTCTAACATGTGCGCGGGCTTCTTCATCAATTTTCATAATGAAGTGCTCTCTCAATCCGCCGCTGAATTGCAATTCAGCAGTTAATTCCTGTTGCGCCTTCTTAACTTTTTCCGTGTTTTCTGCAACTGAGTTGAAAAGAAATGGCAAAGAGTTTGCCCATTTCTCAGATGCGGTCGTTCCCGCAACCATGTTTTTGCGGGCATCTCTTGCATACGTGTCAATGATGGAAACAAGATCCTCGGTCTTGCTGATTGTTTTCTCAAACTCTTTGCTATGCTCACGGAACAGAGTCAATCTTGCCATTTTGCGGGCGCGTGTTTCGTAGTCCTTTAATGCTGCGTCCATCCTTCCGATCTGTTGCACAGATGAATCAGTTGAAAACTGACTGAATTCAGCCTGCAATTGTGGCAAGTGTTCACGCAAAAGAACTTGCACTTTGTAGTTTTCAGACATTGCATCTGAATCCACGACCATCGCAGTGGTGAGATTTCCGAGAGTCTGACCAAAGTCCACGCTGACCCCATTGGCCTTTAACATGCCGTCGGTGCGCTCTGCAAATGTTGTGACAAGCTGTCTTGTTACTTCGGTCTGTTCTCCTATGCCTCCGCTTGCCATTCTTGTGGCGATCTCAAAGATCTCAGCTGTGTCTTTTAGAGAGATTCCCGCCTGTAGCGCTTGCGATGCGATGCTCTGAATGTCAACTTCGGCAAGTGCTCCGGAGCTTGCATCTCTCAACGCCATCATCGCGGAAGATGCACCGCCGATCCCTTTTGTCAATGCTTGGAAACGCCGTTCCATTCCTCCCTCTTGTGCTGCAATGCGGAGGTGATCCATTCCGACCGATGCCAGATCTGCAAAAATCCCTACAACATCTGTGACTTTGCTTATTTCGATTGAAACCTCTCCCCATGCCTCAACCATCGCATCTGTCGCGCTGACTCCTTCTGAGATTGCTGCTGTGTGCTCCGTTGTCTGTGACACAGCTTTTTTGATGTTGTCTTGAATTTGCACGATTAGATCGCTCACCTGATCGTCCCCGATCAGTGATATGAGAGCTTCCGCCTGTTGCCGCACACGTGCCATTCTTAAACCTCCGGATCTTTTTTATTCATTCATCAACCTTGATTCACAGTCCCGGAGCTCAGCCCGGATAGAATGGACTGCATCAACTGATTGACTCGTATAGTTGTCGGGCCATCCTGCAACAACTCCGGCCTCATAATCATTGTACAATCTGAGAGTTGCATCCCTCCAAACATCACGCCGCCGAAGATAGTGCATTGGACATCTTTCAATTTCGACCTCAAACAATTCCGGTGACCTGACATGCCACGGAGGATCGGCGGGAGCATCACACCCAAGCTGAGCCCGGAGACCGGGAGAACTTGAGCATCTGTTGCAATCAAAGGGCTTGAGACCGCGCTTTCCGTCTTTGTTTTTTACGGCGCGGTTCCATCGGGATTGGTGCCCGAGCAGCCAAATCACCCGTTTTTTTTTGATCTAGGTTTGAGAGCGACAGAATCGCACGCCCAAGGAAAAGACGCGTCTCACTGTCGATTGCTGCAATGCTGTGCTCCGACCAACCCTCGACAGTTGATCCATTGATCCGGGATCTTTCAGCGCCGTCAGCCCATCCATCAAGATCAGATTCCATCAGTCCAAACCGGACAGCATGTAACATAACCTCAATTGTCT
>Ga0255047_10001758_pt1 | contig 15106 bp, 10 predicted proteins | sample JV7_2_1_MG_FD_183640 | JGI IMG/M metagenome (GOLD analysis project Ga0255047, IMG submission 183640) | Seawater microbial communities from Jervis Inlet, British Columbia, Canada - JV7_2_1 | ecosystem: Environmental > Aquatic > Marine > Inlet | place: Canada: British Columbia | collected 2016-10-06
CAGCAACCATCATGACCTGTTGATGTCGAACTTGTTTGCCCAGGCCGAGGCGCTGGCGTTCGGACGTGAGAATCTCGCCGAGCCGCACCGCCATTTTCCCGGAGGGCGCCCGAGCACACTGATTCTTGCTGACCGGCTGACGCCCTCGGTGCTCGGGCAACTGATCGCCCTCTATGAACACATCGTGTTCGTGCAAGGCGTTGTGTGGGGGATCAACAGCTTCGATCAGTGGGGTGTCGAGCTGGGCAAGGAGCTCGCCAACCGGATCACGCCCGAGCTGACCGAGCGGCCCGATCCGTCTGCCCACGACTCGTCGACCAACGCCGCGATCGCCTGGTACCGCGCCCACCGCCACCCCTGAGTTGGGAGTTGTGCCTGGCACAACTCCCAACTCGTCAACGCTGAGTGGGATGTGCGCTACGCAGCACGACCAGCGATCGGTTCGTCACGCTCATGATCGCGCCGGGATCGACGCTTCGCGTCGGTCGCTCCGAGGTGCCGGCATAGGGGTCGGCAGTATCGAGATCGAGCACCCAACGGTCGGCCCGGCCGCCGCCGGGGAGCTGCCAATCCAGGTCGTACTCGCTGGCGTTGAAGAGGACCATGAAGGTGTCGTCGACGATCCGCACGCCGAACGGGTCGGTGGCTTGAATCGAGTCGCCATTGACAAACACGCCGACCGCCCTTGCGTGATCGGTCTCCCAGTTCTCCGTGGTCATCTCGTGCCCGTCTGGCCGAAACCACACCATGTCGTGGATGCCGCGAATGCTGCGACCGTGAAACCAGCGCGGCCGCCGGAACACGGGATGCTGTGCACGCAAGGCCACCAACCGTTGCACCCAGTCGAGAAACTCGTCGTCGGTGTCGGACCAGTCGTGCCAGGACAGTTCGTTGTCCTGGCAGTAGCCGTTGTTGTTGCCGAGTTGGATCCGGCCGATCTCGTCGCCGCCGGACACCATCGGCACCCCTTGCGACAACATCATGGTGGCGATCATGTTGCGGCGCTGGCGGGCGCGCAACTCGATGATCGCCTGATCGTCGGTCGGGCCCTCGGCGCCGTGGTTCCACGATCGGTTGTGTGATTCGCCGTCACGGTCGTCCTCACCATTGGCCATATTGTGCTTCTGGTTGTACGACACGAGGTCGCTCAGCGTGAAGCCGTCGTGGCAGGTGACGAAATTGATCGATGCCATCGGCTTGCGTGAGTTGGCCTCGTAGAGGTCGGAACTGCCGGTGAAGCGGTAGCCGAACTCGGCCAGAGTCGAAGGCTCGCCGCGCCAGAAGTCACGGATCACATCTCGGTACTCTCCGTTCCATTCCGACCATTGCGGCGGGAACTTGCCGACCTGGTAGCCGCCTTCGCCGAGGTCCCATGGTTCGGCGATCAACTTCACCTGCGAGATCACCGGATCCTGCTGCACGATGTCGAAGAACGCCGATTGGTGGTCGACGTCGAACCGCTCGCGCGCCAGCGTTGAGGCGAGATCGAAACGGAATCCGTCGACGTGCATCTCGTTGCGCCAGTAGCGCAGGCTGTCCATGATCAGCTGCAACACGTGCGGGTTGCGCATGTTGATGCTGTTGCCCGTGCCGGTGAAGTCGAGGTAGTGGCCCTCGTCTCCGTCGTTGAGTCGGTAGTACGCAGGGTTGTCGATGCCGCGCATCGACAGTGTCGGTCCGAGATGGTTGCCCTCGGCGGTGTGGTTGTACACGACGTCGAGGATCACCTCGATGCCTGCCGCGTGGAGTGCCTTGACCATGCTCTTGAACTCTTGGGCGGCGGCGAGCGCGCCCCGTGAGCTATAGCCGTTGTGGGGTGCCATGAAGGCGACCGAGTTGTAGCCCCAGTAGTTTCGCAGACCGAGCTCGTGCAGGCGGTGGTCGTTGATGAACTGGTGGATCGGCATCAATTCGATCGCAGTGATGCCCAAGCGATTCAGGTGGTCGATCACGACCGGATGGCCGATCGCGGCGTAGGTGCCGCGCAACTTTTCGGGCACGCCTGGGTGGCGCATTGTGAGGCCGCGCACGTGCGCCTCGTAAATTACGGTTTCGTGCATCGAGGTGGCCGGTGGCCGGTCGTTGCCCCAGTCGAAGAACGGGTCGCTGACGACGCCGAGCGGCACGTGAGGTGCACTGTCGTCGAAGTTCGGGTTGGCATGGTCGGCCCGGTCGTAGCCGAAGCAGGCAGGAGTCCAGTCGACCTGGCCGTCGATCGCCTTGGCGTAGGGGTCGATCAGCAGCTTCGACGGGTTGCACCACAGGCCCCGGTCGGGGTCCCATGGGCCGTGTACTCGCCATCCGTAGTGCTGGCCGGGCCGCACGTCAGGCAGATGTGCATGCCAGATGTGCCCGTCGACCTCGGTGATGTCGATCCGGACCTCGTCACGTCGGCCCGCGTCGCTGGAGTCGCCGAGCAGGCACAACTCGACCCCTTCGGCGACGCTGGAGAACAACGCAAAGTTGGTGCCCGCCCCGTCGTACGAGGCGCCGAGCGGGTGTGGCGTTCCCAACCATCGCCGTGGCTCGAGTGGTGTGGTCCGCTCAGGCATCCGGACAGTCTGCCGGGGTTTGTTGCCGCGGGCGTGATCCGTTGCAAACCGGCTTGGGCTGGCGTCAACCGTCGAACGATGCGCAAGAATCCGTCTGGGCGCCGGCCTTCTATCTGTTCCAATCGACGAGCAGCGTGAAATCGCCGTTCAGGATCTCGGGCAGAGTCGCTGTTCAGTCGATGACCCATAAAGCAGTATCGAACGGCGAGGCGGGCCGGGCGCTGGCATTGCGGAAGTCCTGCCTTTGAGCGTTGCTTGATCGGTGCAGCAGGCCCTGGCGACGGGTCGCTGATGTGTTTGCTCGACGGTCACCCGCAACAACCAGAAAGGTCGTCGTCTTCGAGGTCGAGGCCAGAGTCGGTGTCCGTGTTCAATGTTGCGATGATGCCGTGAGTCCAGCAGTCGTCGGCCCCCGCTGCTTCTCGCATGGTCAGTGCGAACACGTAGCCGATCTCGGCCTCGGATGCTCCGGCAGCAAGGGCGCCCGCGAAGTGTTTGCGCACGCAGGGTTCGGATCGCGCCTTGATCGAAAGGGCGAATCGGATCAGTTCGTCGGTTTTGGAATCGACGGTTCGGGCAGCGTCGAGTGCGTCGTCGAGGGTGGCGAGCGCTGCGGTGAATGGAGCCATGTGAGTTGTCAGGAATCCCTGGCTGCAGCCTCTGCTGGCGACCGTGCCCGCTTGGCTGGAGCAGGAGTCGGTTGCAGGCTGGTCGAGAGTTGTCATCGGTGCTCCTCGGTGGGACGAACGGGTAGGACGAACGGGGTAGGACGAACGCTTCATGCAGGATCGATACGATAGATATCGATTCGACAGACGTCAATACGTATTGTACGGTCGAAGTATGGAAGCTCTCGATTGTGACCTGTTGTTGTCGTCAAGATTGAGCGACGCTGACGCAAGCGAACTGGCCAGGGTTCTCAAAGCCCTAGCCGACCCCGTTCGCTTGAAGCTGTTGAACGTGATCGCCACCTCCGGCGAAGCGTGTGCCTGCGACTTTCCCGCTCTGGTTGGCAAGACACAGGCCACTGTCAGCCATCACCTCAAACAGCTCGTTCAAGCAGGCATTCTCGAGCGAGAACAGCGAGGCAAGTGGGCGTGGTTTCGTGTCAACGCCGATCACCTGGCCGAGATTTGCGCGGTGATCTGTTGAACCGGAGACCCCTGAACGAAGTCGTGACGACCAACGCTCAGGCCAGCGATCCTCCTAGCTTGGAACGTCACTTCGGCGGAGCCGACGGGCTGTTGCCACTGTGGATCGCCGAACCGTACGTCGATCTCGCTCCTGAGATCGTCGCTGCCATCGACGCCAGGGCGCGGGTTGGTTGGTATGGCTACGAGACTCGGCCAGAGGCTCTCGCCGACAGTTTCTGGGCCTGGATGGTCAGACGCCACGGGTGGGGCGGCGCAGATCTACCGACGCTGGTGAGTCCGAGTGTCGGCACCTCGATCGGGGTGCTTATCGAACAGTTCACTCAACCAGGCGAGGGAGTCATCTTGCAGCCGCCGGTGTTCACCGACTTCAAACCACTGGTGACATCAGGCGAGCGAACCGTTGTCCGGAACTCACTTGTACTGACCGACGACGGCTACCGCCTCGACTTGGCCGACCTCGCATGCAAGGCCGCGGAACCCACTACGACTGCGCTGATCCTCTGCAATCCTCACAACCCCGTGGGGCGCGTTTGGACCCCCACCGAGCTTCACGAAGTGGCCACCATCTGTGGACGCCATGGGGTCTTCGTCATCGCAGACGAAATCCACGCCGATCTGATCCTCCACCAACACAGGTTCACCCCGTTCGCGACCGTTGCCCCCGACGGTGGTGTGCGCTGGGCAGCACTGCATGGGCCCATCAAGACATTCGGTCTGGCCGGTGTCTGCGACACCCTTGTCATCACCGACAGCGAGGAGGTTGTCGACTCGTTCGAGGCCAAGAGCTCGCAACTTCACCTGACCCGCAACAATGTGTTCGGCCTAGCTGCATTCGAGGCCGCGTACACGAGCGCCGGCCCGTGGGTCGACGGCCTGCTCACGCTGGTGGAAACCAATGCCGGGCTACTGCGAGACCACCTCCCGGAACAGGTTCGACTTGTCGATCCAGAAGGTACCTACTTGGCCTGGCTCGATTTCCGTGACCTCAGCCTGGGCGTACCCGAGCTAGCCGACTGGGTCGCCGGCACTGCCGGACTCGGACTCAGTCCGGGCCACTGGTTTGGCCGAGAGGGTGCGGGTTTCGCTCGCATCACCATCGCCGCTCCTACCGAACTGATCGAAGAGGCCGTCACCCGACTCACTCGCGCCGTCCGCATCATCACACGATGAGCTCCGAGGTAGTCGAACCCGGGCGGCGATGATCCGGAATGCCTGTGTCAATTCCGGACAACCAGACCGCAGCGAAGAATGTCGGTCTGCGGCAACTCTGCAGGCGTTGTTCGGCGTCCAAGGTCAAGTGTTCGAGCCCGCACCAGGACCACAATCACTCGTCAACCCGTGTGATCCGCCGCCGCCGCTGCCACCGGCGATTGTCAACGCCGGGTGATGAGGCCGTCGATCAGGTCGAGCAAGCGGGCTGCGGAGGGCTGCGAGATTGAAACCCGCGGTTGGTCTCCCAGTTCCTTCCACACCCCTACGTGGAGTGCGATCGCCGAGCGGTGCACGGTCAGGTGGCTGACGTCGATACCGGCGCCGGTCTCCACGGCGGTGCCGATCCCGGTCGAGCGTGGCTGACTCGCGAGCGAACTGACATATGGTGCGCCGGCCTGGGTGACCCCGAGCCCCGACATGTCCCCGGTCGTGAGGCCGAGCTCGGTCAACCGGGCGATTCCATGTTCGAGATCAGAGGCGGCAGTGGACAGATCGACGGGACACACGAGTCGTGTGCCTGACACGGCCCACCGGTCGTCAATCGTGCGCATGCCGGTCTCGAAAGCGTGGCGGAGGTCGTTGAGCGTCAAGCCGCCGATCCTGCGCTGGTGGCGCTCGAGTTGCTCGCGCAGCCGAATCTCGCTGACGGCGTCGGCGAGCGCCAGCAACGCTGCATACGAAGCGAGATCGAGATCGAGCCGGTCGGTGGCCGACGGGCTGGGCAGCGCGGTCAGCAAAAGCGCTCGATCCAGCCACGACAGCGCCATCGATCGATTGGCGAGCATCGTCAGATCGAACCCGTCATCGGTGGCCGTCGCGATCACAAACGGTCCTCTCGGGTCGTCCCATAGCAACGAGGTGGTGATGCCGATCCCCCGGTCGCCACCTGGCCCGACGATCCTCAGCGTTCCAATCGGACCGGCCGCAATCGCCAGCAAGACCCGCTGGCTCTCGGTTGGAGGCGTCGCCGCCGACGGGCCGGCAGCGGGGAGAGGGGAGTTGGGCGTTGGCTTGAGACCCGCCGCGCTCAGCAAGCCGGCGAGGTCGGCTGTGGTTGCGCTCAGTCTGTCGAGTTGTGGTGTAGTCGTCATGTCGTTCCCTTCACCTGATCAGGTCTGCTGCCCACTCGGTCTCGGCGATCCGCGGTGATCCGCTACCGTCGATCGACAGGGTCGTCTCGCGGGCCGACGGCCCGACGCTGTTGTCGAGCAGGCTGTTCTGGAAATCGCGGGCGTCTGCGTACCCGGCATGCTGTGCCTCTCGAAGATGGTCGAGGTAGTCCGGATGAGTTGGGTCGAGAGCGGCGACGCGAGCCTCGACCCTGCTATCGATTACGCCCATCGCCGAGTTGGCCTCGGCGCCGTGTTGTCCAGGCCCCGCCGCAGCCCATTCAGGATTCGCCGGTGTGACGTCGCCGCCGGGGCCGACGTACGGCTCGTTGCGCCACATCGCGTCAGCGCGGGCCAATCGTTCCCCGGTCAAGGGTTGGCCGGTCGTACGGTCTCGGAAGGCGACGGCGTCGATGTCGCCGGCGTAGGGCAGGCCGGAATCGACGTCGTACACGATGCCGTTGCGAACCTCGACACCGTCGAGGTTGCTGTACGTGCCGTCGTACCTGGTGAATTGGTCAGCACGCTCAGCGATCCGCCGTTGCACATCGGTGGCCAATCCGGGTGGCGCGTCGGTCGGGATCGGACGCGGCGTCACCGCCGAGGGGTCGTAGTGGCCGACCTTTCCGATGTCGTCGAGCTCGCATCCGCCGGCGTAGTAGTCCTCGATCCCGAGCGTCTTCGACTTGACCGGCAACGGCTTGGCGATCGCGTTGCCATCGCGGACCAACTGCATCGACTCCGGACGCGTGGTGCGGGCGTCGATTATCGCGTCATTGGCGCGAGCGATTCGGTTCATCTGATCGACCTGCGCCTGACTCCAACCTGTCTGATGCAACAGATCGTTAGGAACCACTTCACCTCGGGCGAGGCGACTCAGGTCGTCGCCGACACGATTCTGAGGCAGGAAGTCGGCGCTATAAGGCCCTGGGGCGATCACCTCGCCCGCTTCCGCCCTGATTCGCGGCAGGTTGGGGTCGGGGGCCGAGAGCCTCGTGCCGGCGCCTACTCTGCCGCCGCGTCCGAGGGTTCGCAGTTGGTCCATCGCCTCGTCGAGTTCCCCGCGCGCCATGGCGGCGCCGATCGCATCCCAGAACACGGCGCCGGCGACGTCGGCGGCGGTCGCATTCGGGTCCATGAGTGTCGTTGCGGTGCCGTAGCCGGGGATGTTCTCGCGTGCGGTGGCGTCCATCGCCACGCGCACACCGTCGATCACGTCAAAGTCTTCTTGGGGAGGTCTCCACTCCCCGGTGACCGGATCGCGGGTCCACTCGACGCTGCGTTCTGACGCGTCTCGTACCGCCTCCACGACGGTTCGACCCTGGTGGTAGATCTCCGATGCCCCACCGGTTGCCATTCCGGTCGCGATCCGGACCGGGATGCTGCGGGAGAACTCGTCGAGAGAGTTGCCGATGTCGACGATCAACTGACCGGTCTCGGAATACTCGGGATCGGGGGCCACCTGCTCTCCCCACAGATGGTCGCGCATCATGTCGGTCAGCTGCTCCTGACGCCTCTGGTCGATGTTGCCGTTCTCATCGAAGAACGTCTCGTCACGCGATAGGCGCTCGAGGATGTCGAGACGGTCGTGGTCGATTGCGATGTCGCCCAGCCGGTCGTACCGATCCCACGCCTCCTGGGCGGCCTCTCGAGCTGCCTGCTCGGCGGCCCGTTCAGCCTCGGCGGCCCGGCCCCAGCTGACCAGCCACTCCGCTCCGGCTCCGCGCCCCGCTGCAATCGATGCGGCGATCTCATCCTCTCTGCGGCCGCCGTAGATGACGTCAGCCTCGTCCTGGGTCATCCATGTGGCCTCACCCTTTACGGGATCGAAGACCCGAACATCACGCTCGGGCTCCGCTTCATCGACGGCCCCTTCCATCGGATCGGGCGTGTTGCGGTCGCGGATCAAGTCGTCGACGCCGTCGCGGCCGCCCGAGCGCCAGGCTTCCCAGACCTCGCCTGCGTCGACCCCGGCTTCGCCGAGCGTCGAGGCGCCGACGGCCGCGGCGCCGAGCAGGGCGATCACGGCGGCGATCGCCACCTCGCGTTCGGCGTCGGTCGCATCGTCATCGAGCACGAGATCGACGAGGTCCTCAGCCTCCTGCCGGGCGACGGCATCGGGATCGGCTGCCTCGGCTGCCTCGGCTGCCTCGGCTGCCTCGGCTGCCGCCCTTTCCTCTGCCTCTTGACGACTGCCCGGCGCCTCACCGATCTCACCCAGGTCGATCGCCTCGCCGACCTCGCCGGCCACCCCGATGTTCGACGCAGCGTCGTTGCCGAACTCGACCATTCGGTTGATGAAATCGACGATCCTCGGATCTCCTGGCTCGCAGTGGTGACAGCGAGAGCGGAACGCTCCCCACGGGAGCTCGACTCTGACGGTGGTGTTGGGTCCGTCGGTGACATATTCGGTGCTTATCCAAATCTGTGCGCCCTCGACGTCCTCGATCCGGTGTTGGGTAACCAGCGAGCAGGCCCCGCCCTGGTCGAAATCGGCCGGCGCAACGGGTACATCGCGCTCGTCGGTCGTGCACAAGTCGTCGCTCGGGGGGACCATCTTGGACGGGAAGGAAACACAACACGGATCGGGCCACCACGCTGTGTAGCCGCGCTGCCATTCGCCCTGGCGTGGCTTGGCGAATTCGATCGAGAACTCTTGCCGGGTGTTGCCAGGGCCCCCCTGGCCGATCGCCGGCGGGTCGAACAACGTGCCGTAGTCGCACGCCTGCCCGTTCGGGTCGAGGAAGATCTCCCCGACCGTGTCGGTGTGGACACCCTCGAACCCGGTGCCATTTGCGAGGGCACCGATCAACTCCTGACGGACAGGGCAGCCGCCGGCATTGAAGAGCTGTCGGGCCGGGTCATCGATCGGCGGAACTTCGGGTGCCATCGCCAGGGCGTTCTCGATCGTGAATTCGGGCAGATCGCAGGATGCTCCCAGCCGGAGGTCGAGGTCGTAGTCGAGAAGTTCGACATTCGGGGTCGCCCGCTCGATCCGCGCTTCGCCGCCGGTGGCATCCTGGGCGTCGCCATTTCGAGTTTCGGCGACCGGGCGGAAGCATGTCGTGCCGGCCACCGCCCCCGTCAGGTCGGCGACGTCGATTTCCTCGATCTCGGTGAACGGCAAGCCGACCACCGCTGAACTGAACGTGCCACCCGAGTAGCCCGGCCCCTCGACACCGAACACCTGGATGTCGGCCATGTTGCCGATCAGTTCGACGGGCTCGGTGTTCTCACCGACCGTGCGGCTTCCGATCGCCTCGTACCCGACCGAACAGCAAAACCCGTCCGTCCTCATCGAGAATGTGAACGTCTCGGCCAACTCGTAGCTCGTGGTTTGATTGAAGATGTCGGTCCACGCCGCTGTTCGCGACACCGGCTCGGGTGCCGTGTCGAGGCCGCGCGGCACCGGCAACTCGACGAACGGCTTACCGGTGTCGTCCCACAACCCGCCTTTCATCTGGATCGAGCCCCACGGCACCATGTCGACGAGCGCCTCCATCGTCGGCGTGCGATTCTCTGGTGCCACGGTTTCGATGTTGCGGCCGATGCCGTCGGGCACGCGTGACTCGTCGGGCTGTGTGGATGCCGACGCAGAACGTGGGACCGGCACTGCTGCGATCAGCATCGCGACGATCAGCACGGCCAACGTGCCGATCGCCGCGGCGCGAGCGGCGTTGACCTTCGGGGTGCGGCCCACGACGACACCGACCGCGAGTGCCGCCGAGAAGAAGGTCAGCGTGATTCCGAGCGCGACGACCCCGGTGCGATTGAGCAGCCCGGCGACTTGAGAAATCACGATGCCGGCCGCGAAGGTCGCGATCGCCCAAGAGTTCCGTTGGGCAAACACACCGCGCCGGCTCAGGCGCACTACGAGGTTGGCGCCTTGCCAGTACCCGAGCCCGGCGCCTAACACGAGCGCCGACACAACCGCCCATATCGGTGCACCCTTGGAGAACACGAACATCATCGCCGCAGCGACGATCAAGGTGGCGATGATTCGAATCGCGTCGAACTTGGGCCGGACCCGCGACTCACGTCGGATCAGGAGGAACGTGACCGCCAGCGACACGAACGAGAGCACCAACCCGAGGATTGCAATCGTCCGCCACAGCCACGCCAAGCCGCCTGAACCCTGGCCAGGGTCGGGGATCGCGGCGGCGTCGTTCGAGTCGTTCGTTGAACCGGAACCGTCGTCGGTCTCGGATCCATCGCCGATCGGTGCCACCGAGTCGTCGGTCTCGGACCCATCACCGATCGCTGCCACCGAGTCGTCGGTCTCGGCCGTGTCGTCATTCTCCGACGGCGTGCCGGGCACAGTCGGCGCCGTGGATGATGCGGCTCCGATGATCGCCGGCCGTCCGGTTGTGATCTTCTCGGCGGCGAAGACATCTGCGAGATAGGCCGGCATCGGCGAGTACCGGTCGCTCGAAAGGAGTTCGAGCCCCTCGCAACCCGATCCGGTGGGCCCGAACTGCTCGATGACCGCGTCGATCGCTCCGAGCAGCGGCGCTGTGTCGATCGGATCAGCCGAGCGGATCGTGTAGTCGGCCGTTGCGGAGTGTCTCCCCTGGGTACCTACGCCGCCCTGTCCGAACGCGAACCAGGAACCGGCCGAGCATGCAATCAAGACCTCGTCGGCGCTGACGAAGTCGCCCTCGCGAAGGACCTCGACGCTGAAGAACTGCTCGACCGACCCATCGAACGTGTCGCTCGGTAGTGCATACGTGCACGAATAGGCGACCTCGTCATCGCCGCTGACATCCATCCGATAGCCAGGGCCGAAGAACATCTTCCTGACCCATCCGTCTATCTCGGGACATTCCGGGCCGTCGTATGTCGCGCACTCGTCGCCGCGCGCTCGAACGAACTCGTAGAGCGCATCGCCACCCGCTGCAATCTCGTCGGACATCTCAGCTGGCGGGGCCTCGAACTGCAACTGCACCCTGGCATCGACGTCCGGCTGCGCGATCTGCCTCTGCCAGCCCAGATCGGCGCTGACGAGCCCACACACGAACTCGCCCTCAGCGCCGAGCTTCGACCACCTCAACGAGTACCCACCGAACGATCGGCCGGTCTCGTCTGAGTAGAAACAGTTGACCTGAACCGAGTTTCCGTCGGCGAAAGCGGTGGCCGGGTTGAGGGTCACGTCACCCAACTCGGGGCACGGGACCCGTCCGATCCAGTAGTCGACCTCGGCTTGTGTGCCGCCGGACTCGCTGGCGTTCAGGTATTCGGGCGGATCGTCCGGCGTGGTGGAGGCGGTCACCGCGCTAGCGGTGAACGACAGCGCCGTGACGATGCCGATCGCGACAACAGCGAATCCCCGGATTGCCGACACGACTCGAGTGATGACCTTCCGGTTCCCCATGACCGAAGACCTCCATAACTCGGTCGACAGCGCCAAGCTAGCCCAAGTCGCGGCCTCAGGTCAGTGGGTGACCGACGGATCGGGCAGACTCTGTGATCTATGAGCGAAACAGCGAGCAGTATCGAACGAATCGGCGTAGTGGGCTGCGGCCTGATGGGATCGGGGATCGCAGAGGTGTGTGCCCGCGCCGGACTCGATGTGATGATCCGAGAAATCGACGAGGCCGCCGCCGAGGCGGGCCGGGGGCGTCTCGTGAAGTCGCTCGACCGTGGACTGACGGCCAACAAGTTGACCGAGGCGGAGCGCGACGCCGCTGTCGCCAACCTGCACTTCACCACCGACCTGGCCGACATGGCCGACCGCCAGCTGGTCGTCGAGGCGGTTGTCGAGAACGCGGCGATGAAGGTCGACATCTTCAAACAGCTCGATCAGGTGGTCACCGCCGATGGAGCGATCCTCGCCAGCAACACGAGTTCGATTCCGATCATGAAGCTGGGCACGGCGACGCAACGCCCCGAGCAGGTGATCGGTATCCACTTCTTCAATCCGGTCCCCGTGCTCAAACTGGTCGAGCTCGTAACGAGCCTGATGACGAGCGACGAGACGGCCGCTGTTTCTGATGCGTTCGCCGCCGACGTCTTGCACAAACGCGTGATCCGCAGCCAGGACCGAGCCGGATTCGTCGTGAACGCCCTGCTGATTCCGTATCTGTTGTCGGCGATCCGCATGATGGAGTCGGGGTTCGCATCCGCCGACGACATAGACACGGGCATGGTCGAGGGATGCAGCCACCCGATGGGGCCATTGCGCTTGACCGATCTGATCGGTCTCGACACGACGCTGGCGGTCGCCGAGAGCCTGTATGAGGAGTTCAAGGAGCCGCTGTACGCGCCGCCGCCACTGCTGTCTCGGATGGTCGATGCCAGTCTGCTGGGCCGCAAGAGCGGGCGTGGCTTCTACGACTATCAGCGCTGAATTGGCGATTTGGACAACGGAGCACCACGATGGCAGACCGCGTCGAACGCCTCACCAATCTGCTGGCGTTGCTGCTCGAAACGACCGAGCCGCTGAGTCTGATCCAGATCGCCGGTGAGATGGTCGGGCATTACCCCGATTCACAGTCTGCACGCCGTGCCGCATTCGAGCGCGATAAGGCGGCCCTGCGGGAGATCGGCGTGCCGATCGACCAAGAGATCGTGGCGGGGGGATCGTACGCGGGACAAACCCGTTATTGGATCGATCGTGCGAGGTACGAACTCGATGATCTGCGACTCGATGACGACGAGATGCGTGCTCTCCAGGTGGCGATGGCGGCGACTCGGCCCGGCTCTGTATCGGGGCAAGAAGCGATGTGGAAGCTGGGCGCCGGAATGCTCGATGGTGTGGCGCCGATCGCAGCGGTGATGCCCGACGTCGTTTCGCTGCCGGTGCTCCGAGAAGCGGTGTCGACCCGCACGGCGGTGTCGTTCGACTACCGCGACATCGGCCGCACGGTCGATCCGTGGGGGCTGTTGTTGCGTACCGGGTTCTGGTACCTGATCGGATATGACCACGGGCGTGCCGAACGGCGCACGTATCGGATCGACCGGATCGAAGGTGCGGTGGCGCTGCTCGCCGGCCAGTCGTTCGAACGTCCGGAGGGATTCGACCCTGGCGATGCGTTTCCCGGCGATCCGAAGATGATCGGTGCGGACGCAGCCGTGCCTGATGCGCGCGTGCTGGTCGACTCGACGCGCGCCGCAGCGGCGCTGGCGGAGGTCGGCGGCGACCGCGTTGGCGTCCGACACAAGGACGGTTCGATCGAGATCGACGTGCCGTGCGCCAACCTTCCGGCGTTCCGGTCGTGGCTGTTCGGTTACCTCGAACACGCGGAGGTGATCGGACCCGACGATGTGCGTGCCGACGTGATCGGCTGGCTGGAAGGGATGCTGGCGTGACCGCTGGCCGACGACGGCCGCGACCGGCCGAAGAGCGTTTGCGTCGTCTGCTGGTGATGTTGCCGTGGCTGATGGAACGCGACGAGGTGCCCCTGGCGGAAGTCGCCACCCGTTTCGATCTGACCGAAGCCGAGGTCGCCAACGACCTCGAACTGGTGGCGATGTGTGGCCTGCCGCCGTTCGTCGATGAGCTGATCGATGTATTCATCGACGAGGGCGTGATCTCTGTCGGGGTGCCGCGCCTGTTCACGCGGCCGTTGCGGCTCAACTCGGTCGAGGCCTGGGAGCTGCTCGCTGCCGGCCGGGCTGCGATGCAACTGCCGGGGGCCGACGCCGACGGGCCGCTCGGACGTGGGCTCGCCAAGTTGGCGACGGCCCTCGGAGAAGACGACACGTCCGGGGTTCGAATCGACCTCGCCCAACCTCCACTGACCGATGCGATCGCCGACGCAGTGGGGGAGGGTGCGCAGATCCGAATCCGCTACCGCAGCCCTTCGCGCGATGAGTCCACCGAGCGACTGATCCTGCCGCGCCAAGTGTTCACCGACCGCGGCCAGTGGTACGTCAGCGCCGATGACGATCGAACCGACGAGGTGCGCACGTTCAGAATCGACCGGATCGAGTCGTTCGAACCGACCGGTGAAGCGGTTTCGGCTGGCGATGATCCGCTCCCGACGCCCGGCTCATGGTTCGCCGACGGCTCGGTGCCGCGAGCGACGATCCGATTCGCTCCGCAAGCGCGTTGGGTGATCGAGCGATATCCCGTTGATTCGGTGTCGGAGCCCGACGACGACGGATGGGTGACGGTGCAACTGCCGGTCGCCAGCGAGCACTGGTTGCGGTGCACGTCGGTGAGGCTCGGCTCCGGTGCCGAGCTGCTTGAACCGACGCATTGGCGCAACATCGGTACCGATGCAGCCGCCAAGGTGCTCGAGCGTTACCGGCGTTCGTAGAGCGATTCGAGGTCGGCGGTCGACTCGACGCCATGGGCCTCGAGCAGGTGGGGCAGGATCGCAGCGGTGGCGCGGGCGTCATGGATCGCGTCGTGCGGGCGTTCGTTGGTGATGCCGTAGCGGATACACACGTCTCCCAGTCGATGTGAGAGCTGGCGGTCGGGATCGAGCTGCCGCGACAGGCGCAGCGTGCAGATCCGCTGAGGCCTAGCGGTGGCGATCCCGGCCTTGTGAGCGGCGCGCTCGATGAATGGCCAGTCGAACTGCACATTGTGGGCGATCAAGACGGCGCCGTCGATCCGCTCGATCAATTCGCCCAGCACCTGGCGGCGCGGGGGAGCGTTGCGCAACATCTTGCGGTCGATGCCGTGCACCTTGCGCGGCCCGACCCGCTGTAGGGGCCAGCTCAGCTTGAGCAGTGACTCCCACTCATCGACTACAACACCGTCGTCGACCGTGATGATCGCGACCTGCAGAATGCGATGTCGGCGCCTGGACAGCCCAGAGGTTTCGATGTCGACGACCGCGAACCGTGGGAGCCCGTGGATCGGCGCCGGTGCCGACATATCGACGTCGGCGTGATCGGGCTCCATGCCGGTCAAACTAGACGGCGGATGTGGCAGATTGATCAGAGCAGCTCGGCGGCGAGGCTGGCGACGTCGCTGCGCTCGCAGGCGAAGAGTGTGATGTGACCGAAGCACGATTGCCCACTGAAGGCGTTCGTGAGCACAGCGAGCGCGTTGTTCGACTCGCCGAGGTATGGCGCATCGATCTGGCTCGTGTCGCCGGTGAACACGACCTTTGTGCCTTCTCCGATT
>Ga0255047_10001759_pt1 | contig 15097 bp, 12 predicted proteins | sample JV7_2_1_MG_FD_183640 | JGI IMG/M metagenome (GOLD analysis project Ga0255047, IMG submission 183640) | Seawater microbial communities from Jervis Inlet, British Columbia, Canada - JV7_2_1 | ecosystem: Environmental > Aquatic > Marine > Inlet | place: Canada: British Columbia | collected 2016-10-06
CCGGTTACGACCACGATCTCATCCTTCACCAACAAATGGCGAAACTCCTGGAATGCTTCGCTGAACAGACTCACTTCCATGCGCGCCGTGTCATCATCGAGGACGACACTGACTCGATTGCCACGCTTGCGTACATCAACAATCAATCCGGCGACCGTTGCCTCACGTTTCGCCTGTGCGTATTTGCGTTCGCCCCTGTTAGTCTGCGGCGCCGGTTCCGCGGTAATATCGCCCAGCCTGCCATCGGCGATATAGCGAGCATCGTTTCGTACGGCATCAAATGGGTGCCCAGTCAGGTACAGCCCAAGTGCTTCCTTCTCGTTATTGAGCAGCAATCGTTCCTGCCACTCGGCCACTGGCGGTGGCTTGCTCTCACGCACCTCGGCAGCGGGTTCGGCGAGCCCGAACATATCATTCTGCCCCGCCGCCGCGGCTTTCGCTTCCTGATCCGCGCTCTTCAGCGCCTCCGGAACCTGCTGCATCATGCCGCGCCGGGATTCTCCAAAACAATCCACAGCGCCTGACTTAACCATCGCGCCTAACGCGCGCCGATTAATCTTGTCATGGTCGACGCGGCGGCAAAACTCTTTGAGGCTTGTGTAAGGTCCGTTCTTCTCACGTTCAGCGATCAATGACTCAACGGCCGCGTGACCGACGCCTTTGATTGCGCCAAGGCCGTACAGAATGGTCGCCTCGTTCGGCACACTAAAGTGATAGCCCGAGGTATTGATATCGGGTGCCAGCAACTCGAGTTTCAATTGGCGACAATCGCTTTTCAGAGTCACAAGGCGATCAGTATTGTGCAAGTCGGCACTCATCACAGCCGCCATAAATGCCGCCGGGTAGTGCGCTTTGAGATACGCTGTCTGGTACGACAAAACGGCATACGCGGCAGAATGAGACTTGTTGAAGCCGTAACCGGCAAACTTCTCCATCAGATCGAAAATACGAGTCGCCGTGCGTTCAGCAACGCCACGTTCCGTTGCGCCAGTCACGAAGATCTCACGCTGCTCGGCCATTTCTTCGGCTTTCTTCTTACCCATCGCACGACGTAACAGGTCAGCCCCGCCTAGCGTGTAGCCTGCCAATACCTGCGCAATTTGCATCACCTGCTCCTGATACAAAATGACGCCGTAGGTTTCTTCCAGAACCGGTTTCAGCTCCGGGTGCAGATAATCGATGTCAGCCTTGTTTGTCGCGTGCTTACGGATAATGAAGTCATCAACCATGCCCGACTGCAGTGGGCCGGGCCGGAACAACGCTACCAGCGCGACGAGGTCGTCGAACTGATCCGGCCGCATGCGCTTGATGAGGTCGCGCATACCGCTCGACTCGAGCTGAAATACGGCGGCCGTATGCGTACTGCGCAACAGCTGAAATGTCTTGGGATCATTTTCTGGTATGCGATTTATCGCGAGATCAAGGCCGGGATTCGTGTCGTTGATGATCTGTATGGCCCAGTCGATGATCGTCAGCGTCTTGAGGCCAAGAAAGTCGAACTTTACAAGACCGACCGCTTCAACATCGTCTTTGTCGAGTTGCGTGACGACATTGGTACCACCCTCCTCACAATAGAGCGGCGCAAAATCTGTAAGCGCGCCAGGAGAGATAACCACGCCACCCGCGTGTTTGCCCGCGTTGCGGACCAGACCTTCGAGTGTTTTCGCCAGATCGATGATCGCGGCAACTTCCTCATCGTCGCGGTACATCGACGCGAGCTCGTCAGAATCTTCAAGCGCTTTGTCGAGCGTTATGCCGATCTCAAACGGTACCTGCTTTGCGATTCGATCAACAAAACCATATGGCTGCCCCAACACACGGCCCGTATCGCGAATAACAGCCTTCGCAGCCATCGTACCGAAAGTAATGATCTGCGAAACACGCTCACGACCGTATTTCTCAGCGACGTAGTCGATGACCCGATCACGGCCTTCCATACAGAAGTCGACATCAAAGTCAGGCATGGAAACGCGCTCGGGATTCAGGAAGCGCTCGAACAGCAAATCATGCTGCAATGGATCGAGGTCGGTTATACCCAATACCCAGGCCACCAAAGAACCGGCGCCGGATCCGCGCCCCGGCCCCACCGGAACGCTGTTTTCGCGTGCCCAGCGAATGAAATCTGCGACGATTAAGAAATAACCGGGAAACCCCATCGACTGAATGACATCGAGTTCGATTTTTAGTCGTTCGTAATACGGAACCGAGTAAGCACCATGCTCGTTAGCTGGGACGTTTTCTGTCTCGATCTTGATCGCGAGCGCTGCTTTCAGTCCCTTGCGGGCCTCGGATTCCAGGAACCCGGCCTCCGTTTCGCCCTCAGGAACCGGAAACTCCGGCAAGACACTGCCGCCCAACTTCAGGTCGAGCGAGCAACGCCGCGCGATTTCGACCGTGTTCTGTAACGCTGATGGAACGTCCGCAAAAAGCTCGAACATTTCCTGCGGCGAACGCAGGTATTGATTCTCACTGTAATTTCTGGGGCGATCGACATCGGCCAGTCCACGCCCATCGTGTATGCACACTCTCGCTTCGTGTGAATTGAACCCGTCTCGATCCAGGAACCGCACATCGTTGCTCGCGACAACGGCGACGTTCTTCTCTGCAGCGAGAGTCAAACTGTGCTGCACAACATCCTCTTCGCCTGCGCGGCCAGTTCGAATCAATTCCAGGTAATAGCGATCACCGAAGACTTCCAGCCAGTGGTCCAGACACTCCGTCGCGGCCTCTTCATTGCCGCTGACGATCGCTCGACCAACATCGCCTTCCCGACCACCGGACAGAGCTAACAGTCCGAAGCAGGATTCTTCTGTTAGCCACTCTCGTCGCGCCATCGGTTCACCGCGGACCTGTCCTTCGATATAACTACGGGTTACGAGCTCCGACAGCTTTCGGTAACCGTCGTTATTCTGTACGAGTAGCAACAATGTGAAAGGATGCTCCGGATCCTCGTCATTGGCGATACGAAGGTCGAGCCCAATGATCGGCTTCACACCCTGAGCAATAGCCTTGCGATAAAACTTCACCAGGCCAAACAAGTTGTTCTGATCTGTGAGCGCGACAGCGGGCATTCCCTGCGCTTTACAACGCGCCACCAACCCGGGAATGCGAACGGTACTGTCGACCATCGAATACTCGCTGTGCAGATGCAGATGTACGAATCCGGCGCTCATCTGGCTGCCGCTCGTACCGGTGCAAACGTTTGTCGATGCTCAGGACAAGGCCCGAATTCCTGTAACTTCTCTCGATGTATCTTGGTGCCGTAGCCCTTGTGCCGCGCGAACTCGTAGCAAGGGTAAATTCTGTCGAGTTCAACCATCATCTGATCGCGCGTCGTTTTTGCGATAATGGATGCGGCACTGATTGCGGCAACACGGTCGTCTCCACCGACAATCGCTTCGCCGGCCAAAACCCGCCCGTCAAAATGCAAGTCCGGCAGCCGATTACCATCAACCAGTACTTTTTCGGGCACAAGGGATAGTCCGAGTATCGCGCGCCGCATGGCAAGCATAGTGGCGGCCAGTATATTGATCGCGTCGATTTCTGCGGAATCCGCCCACGCGACGGCCCAGGCCAGCGACGTTTGCTTGATTTCCACTGCCAATACCTCGCGGCGTTTTGCCGAGAGCTTCTTCGAGTCTGCGAGGCCAGTAATCGGCGTGCGCGGATCAAGGACCACGGCGGCTGCAACAACCGGACCCGCAAGAGGGCCGCGACCCGCCTCATCGACGCCGGCCGTAAGTCCGTCTATTTCGAAGTGTAGTACCTGCTGCATGTTCCAGATAATTACTTGAGAAGCGAGACCACCGCATCGGCCGCGCGCTGGTCTGTATTTTGTGCCAGCTCGGTTCTCAGTCTAGCAAATCTGTCCGCGATAGAACGTCTTCGTTCAGGGTTATCAAGCAATTCGACCACTGCTTTGGCGATATCCGTCGGACGGGCATTAGCCTGCATAAACTCCGGCACCAGCGGCGTCTCGGTCAAGAGATTTGGCAACGTGAAGTAAGTTAACTTCAGGAGATTCAATCCGTTGACAATCGCGTAGGAAATTCTGCCCAGTCGATAGGCCGCGACGGTCGGCTTCGTCAATAACGCAGACTCGAGCGCCGCCGTACCCGATGCCAGCAAGACGACGTCTGCAGCGATCATGGCACGCTCGGAATCTCCGTCGAGCAACACGAACTGTTCGGTGAGTCCGGCAGCTGCTATCTGGGCTTCGATCGCCTGCTTTAATGCCGGTGTTGCGACAGGGGTAACAAACTGAATACTGCTTCGCTCTTTAGCGATCAACGCCGCACTCGCCACGAGAATCTCGCCGAGCATGGCTATCTCACTTGCCCTGCTGCCAGGCAGGACTGCAACAATTTCATCCGCTTCAAGGCCAAGCGCCGTCCGCGCCGCAGGCATATCCGGGTCAACAGGAATACTATCTGCCTTGGGGTGGCCAACAAATGCCGCATCCACACCCACGCCTTCGTACAGCGCCTCTTCAAACGGCAGGATGCAAAGCACCTTGTCGGCCGCCGCTTTCACAGTCTTGATTCGACCTGCTCGCCATGCCCAGATTGACGGACTAACGTAATGAACAGTCCTGATGCCGGCCGCGCGTAACTTCTTTTCCAGGCCCAGATTGAAATCCGGTGCATCGATACCGACAAAAACATCGGGTGGTGACGCCGTCCAGCGTTCTACAAGTCGCTTGCGCAGTTTCAGGAGTCGTGGCAGGTGAGACAACGGTTCGATAAGGCCAAATACAGCAAGCGACTCAGAAGGCTCCCACTGCTCACACCCGGCCGCCAGCATTGCAGGTCCTGCAACACCCTCAAATGTCGCGTCGGGATAGCGTTCTTTCAGAGCTCGAACGAGACCAGCGCCCAGCAGATCACCGGACGACTCGCCAGCAACCAAACCGATCCTCATGATCTGAACGACTAGCGAATGATGCCGCGTTCGGATGAACGCAGCGACTCAAGGAACGGTAGCACTTCCTGCTGCTCGTCAATAGCTGCCTCTATTTGCTCAATCGCCTCGGAGAGCTTAAGACCCTTGCGATACACAAGACGATAGGCATTCTTGATATTGCGTATCTGCTCGGCCGAGAATTCACGACGTTTCAGACCTTCGCTATTGATGCCTTTTGGCACCGCAGGCTGCCCCGAAGCCAGCGTAAACGCCGGCACGTCGCGATTGACGCCTGCGTACATACCAAGAAAGGCATGAGCACCAACCCTGCAAAACTGGTGCACGCCGGAAAAACCGCCGCAAATAACCCAGTCATCCAACTGGACATGCCCGGCAAGTGTTGTGTTGTTCGCCATGATGGTCTGGCTGCCAACTATGCAGTCATGCGCGATGTGACAGTACGCCATGATCCAGTTGTCATCACCGACAATCGTTTCGCCCCCACCCTGAGTAGTACCGCGACTGACGGTACAAAACTCGCGGATCGTATTTCGATCACCGATAACAAGTCGCGTTTCTTCGGCGGCGTACTTCTTGTCTTGTGGGTCATCACCGATAGAGGCGAACTGGTAAATGTGGTTGTCTTTGCCGATCTTCGTCGGCCCGTTAATAACAACGTGGCTGTCGATCTTCGTACCGCTATCGATCTCGACTTGATCGCCGATCACCGAATACGGGCCGATCTCAACGCCGTCCGAAATTCTTGCAGTATCAGAAATAATGGCTGTGGAGTGAATCATTTTTCCAGCTTTTTAACTCGTTCGATCAAGTTACCCAAACGTCGGAATCGCGCCAGTTGCTTCGCCCAGGACCTGGCGTTGTCCGCCGGGAAACTGGCCACGTAGGTTCCGGGCTCGGTAACATCTTTTGAAAGAAATGTTTGTGCCGCCACAATGACATCGTCGCAAACATTGATATGTCCGACAGCACCAGCCCTGCCCGCGAACATGCACCGCTTGCCGATGACTGTACTTCCAGCGATGCCAGTCATTGCTGCAATCGCGGTGTGTTCTCCAACGCGAACGTTGTGCGCGATCATGCACAGGTTATCAATGCGAACGCCGTTTTCAATGACCGTATCGCCAATTGCGCCGCGATCAACCGTCGTGTTGGCACCGATTTCCACATCGTTACCGACTCGCACACCACCAAGCTGTGGCACTTTCACCCAGCCATCCGGTGTTATTGCATTACCAAATCCATCGGCACCGATTACAACGCCTGGGTGGAAAATGCCTCGCGCACCGATCCTGGTGTCTTGCACCAAAGTCACGTTTGCGATGAACCGGCAGTTATCGCCAACGTTGCAATCAGGTCCTATTACGGTGCCCGGTCCAACGACGGTATGCTCACCAATGACCGTGCGCTCACCAATAACTGCGGTCGCGGCGATGTGCGCGCTATCGGCAATCGTTGCTGAATCCGCAACCACCGCCGTCGCGTGCACACCAGGTGCGAACAAAGGCTCCGGACAGACTAACGCCGCCATGCGGCCATAAGTTGCATATGGGTTATCACTGATGAAAGCGGCAACCGGACACGCACCTGCACTTTCCGCCCGCAACACGACAGCAGCTGCCTTGGTAGCAGGCAGCTGACTTATATAGGACGAGCTCGCAAGAAAACTTAGCGACTCAGGAGATGCGTCTTGCAATGACGCGACTTCACTTACAGTCGCATCAGGATCACCGATCAGCTCGCATCCTTGACTAGTGGCAAGTTCTCCGAGACTGATCGGCATTCGAGTCGCCTGACGCCAGTCTACTGTGACGGTGCCTGAGCCTGATGGTTCGCAATCACGGCGTTCAGCACATCTTCGGTGATGTTTACAGCACTGCTGACATACAGCACACCATCTCCCACGATGAGATCGTACCCCTGTGCCTCGGCGTAGTCCTGAACTTCCTTCAGAACGGCGCGCTGCAATTGTCCGATTTCCTCGTTTTGACGCAGGTTGCTGTCTTCCTGGAACTCGGTGCGTAAACGTTCGAAGTCACGACCCAACTCGCGCAGGTTCTTCTCCGCATTGCGGCGCTCAGTCTCACCCATTACAGCCAGGTCTTTCTGAACCTTCGCTTGCAGATCTTCGATCTCCTTCTGTTTCGCGAGGATTTCTCGCTCGCGTGGTGCGAACTCTTCGCGTAATGCCTCCATTACAGCTTTCGTTTGCGGAGCCCGCTCAACGATCGCCTGCAGGCTAACTACACCAATTTTCGTTTCCTGAGCGGAAGCCGGCATTGCGACTGCAAATACCAGTGCAACGCCAAGTACTGCTTTGATCAACTGCTTATTCATAAAACTCATCTATCCCATTCCCTTAAAACGCTTGTCCAATGGAGAACTGAAATCTTTCTATCTCGTCTCCGTAGTATCTGTCATTACCAATATATTCGTTCAGCGGCAAAGCATAACTGAATCGGAACAATCCAAGGGGCGCAAGCCACTGCACACCAATACCGACGGATGTTCGCAATTCGTCCAAATCTGGCTTGTATTCGATCGGACTGCCTAGTTTATCCGTAAATTCAACCTCGCCTGTATTAAATACGTTGCCAACATCATAAAAGATGCTTGCCCGCGCCTGGCTGGCAAATTTGGCCGGCAGCGGGATTATAAGCTCAAGCTGGCTCGCAACCAACACATTGCCACCATATGGCCGTCCAAAGCTGTCGCGCGGCCCAAGGTAAGACTCCTTGAACCCTCGCACCGACTGCGGGCCGCCACCAAAGAACTGCTTGTACGGCGGTGCGGCGGTGGTGTCACCCAAGGCTTCAGTGATACCCAGCTCAGAGTTGAATCGCACGACCCATTTCGGAGTAATCGGGAAGTATTTCGTAAAATTGAATCGCGCCTGATAGAACTCGACGTCACTACCCGGAATCGCCGCACTCAGAAAAAATTGCTGCCTTGTACCGCGCGTCGCGAACAACGATCGGTTGCGACTGTCGTAGGACCAGCCCGCAATCAATTCTATGGTATCGAACTCCGTTCCGAAGAACACGGCCCCATTACCGAGATCCTCTATGAATGGATTACCATTATTCGCCACCCAGTCTTGCGCCTGTTGAGTACTATTGGTCGAAGACAGTAGCTCTGAATGCTGGTACGTCAGACCAAATGACAGCCGCTGAAACTCAGAAATCGGGTAACCGTAATCCACTGTCGCGCCTGCACTGGTCGTCGAGAAATCAGATGCGGCAGATGTGAACTGTGTGATGTCTCGATAGTTAACGCTCATTGTTCGGTGAACGCCATCCATCGTACGATACGGATCCGTATGCGAAAGACTGTAAAGCTTCTGGAATCGGCCTGAATTCAACTCCAGCGCAACGCGATTTCCGGTACCCAGGAAATTGGTGTGTACGATGCTGCCATTAAGTAACAGTTTCTGCGATTCCGAATAACCAACACCACCGGAAAACTGGCCCGGCATCCGATATTCCAGATCGACGTCCACGTCGACCAGATCAGGGCTACCGGGAACAGGCGACGTCCTATAGTCCACGCCTGGTTCGATGTAGGGCAGACGCTGCAACAAAATCTTGGAGCGGTCCATCAACGAATTCGACAGATACGCACCTTCCATCTGACGCATTTCGCGACGCAAGACCTCATCATCTACTTCAGCAATACCGTTGAATTTGATATTGCGAACGTAAACACGACTTTGCGGGTTTAAATAAAATGTGATCGCAGCTTCTTTCGCCTCGTGATCCAGTTCCGGCACTGGTTCAATCTCGGCATTCGCATAACCTTCTTCACCCAGCCTGAACTGCATGAACTCGGCGGACTGCGTCAATACGTTCTGGTTAAAGACCGCACCAGGCTGCGTAAAAATAAAGCTGCGAAGAAACTGTTCCGGAACTACCATCTCGCCGACAAGTTTGACTTCGGAGATTGTATAGACATCACCTTCATGCACATTGATGGTGACGAAAATATCTTTTTTGTTCGGCGAGATTGCGACCTGTGTCGAATCAACACGGAAGTCAGCATATCCACGATCCATATAGAAAGATCGCAAAATCTCGAGGTCCCCTTCCAGCGCCTCTTTTGCGTAACGGTCGTCTTGCCGGATCCAGGATAACCAGTTGGCTGTGTCCAGAGTAAAATCCGCACGAATCTCTTTTTCCGCAAACGACTCGTTACCGACGACATTCACTTGTCGAATTTTCGCCCGGTCGCCTTCTTTGACGTCGACCGAGATTCGAACCGTGTTGTTCGGGCGATCTATCACATTCGTCTTTATCTCGACGCCATACTTGCCGCGATCGTAGTACTGCTCACGCAGGAACATTTCGACATTGTCGAGCACTGACCGGTCGAATGTCCGACCACGTGCGAGCCCAACGTTTCGTAAGGACTCCATCAGGTCCTCCGTCTTGATGTCCTTATTGCCGTCAATCGAGAAATTCTCAATCGAAGGGCGTTCCCTAACCACGATGATGAGCGTGTCTTCTTCACGGCGCATTTCGATGTCATCAAACAGGCTCTGGCCGTACAGAGTACGTATTGCTTCGCCGATACGAATGCTGTCGATCGTGTCGCCAATATTAATTGGCAGGTAATTGAAAACCGTGCCTTCGGAAATACGTTGCAGGCCCTCGACTCGCATGTCCTTGACCACGAAATTTCCGGCCGCCATGGACGTCATGGGCAGCAATACCAGCAATGCGAATAAAGTTTTTCTCACCCAAATATTCCCGCTAAATCGTTATAAAACGCAAAGCTCATCAAGAGCAGCAACGCGAGTATGCCTACTTGTTGCCCAATAATCTGCGCACGTTCGGTCATCGGACCGCCTTTCACTGCTTCAACGACCTGGTACACAATCTGACCACCATCCAATACGGGAACTGGCAATAAGTTCAGAACACCGAGACTGATACTGATAATTGCAAGAATTCCGACGAAATAACGCCAACCACGCACCACCGATGCGCCTGCAATCTGCGCAATGTTGATCGGCCCACTAATGTTCTTGATCGAAACATCGCCTGTAACCATCCGCCCGAGCATGTTGACGGTAAATACGGTCGACATCCATGTTTTGTCGACCGCGGCACGCAAGGACTCGAGAGGCGTATAAGCCAGCTGCCGGTAGTAACTTTCACCACCCTCGGTCGTCCAGCCGACACCCAGGTAACCTGAACTCTCGCCATTGACGACCCGCTGGCCAATTTGCACATTCACCGAATCAGTACGCCCGTCTCTGACGTACTCAATGACAACGTCCTGACCTTCTCGCGGTCGCACAGCGCCACTGAGGTCATCAAAATTCTTAATGGGCTCGCCGGCAATCATCGTGATGCGATCACCGATGGCAAGACCACTGTGTACGGCTACGCCGTCGTTCGGAAGCTCAGCAATGATTGCTGGTGGTTGCCAGGGTACGAAACCGAGGCCGTCAAACAACACACCGGGTTCCGTTAATCGCGTCTTATCACTGCCAACATCGATGGTCGTTTGTCGCTGTCGTCCATCACCGCTCTCCAGCGTAAGCGGGACACGACCGTCACCGACCATCTCGCCCAAGATGGCAATCAGCGCAGATTCCCACTGAACTACCTCGACGTCACCGACGTTTACAATCTTGTCTCCAAACTCAAGGCCCGCCTGATCGGCGTAGGAGTCGGGCTCGACTACACCGACAGCCGGCTTGATGATCGTTATCCCACCAGCCATCAATACCCAGTAGGCAAGGATTGCGAAGAAGAAGTTGAACGCTGGCCCGGCAAGCAATACCGCGATGCGGGCAGGAACAGGACGCTGATCAAACGCCCGGCCCTCATCCTGCGGCTCGATAAGCCCCTCACGACTGTCGAGGAAGCGTACATATCCGCCGAGTGGAATCGCTGACACGCAATATTCAGTCTGGTCTTTGCCGCTCCTGCGCATCCAGATCGGCTTGCCAAAACCAATAGAAAAACGCAGCACCTTCATTCCCGACCAGCGGCCGACAATGTAATGCCCGTATTCGTGCACGGCGACAAGTATGCTGATCAAAGCAATGAATGCCACCAGATTGGTGAGGAAACTAGTCATAGATAGTCTTCGTTCCTAATTGACTAGCAGCGCCTGCCGCAGTTCCCGGTAAAATACTGATCACACTAAGTGAGCGTCCATGAATACAACCTGAACAATTCATGCGATTAACCCCAGCCAGGTGAGGCCGAGTAAGAACAGGGGCGCCGCCGCAGCCACGCTATCGATGCGATCCAGAACGCCGCCATGGCCGGGAAACATCCTGCCGCTGTCTTTCACGCCAGCAGTGCGCTTGAACATGCTGACCGTCAGATCACCAACGACTGACAAAGCAGCAACGGCGAGGCAGAACGGCAACAGGACAGACGCCTGCAAGTCCGCGTAATGCGCCCACACCAAAGACAATACTACGACCATGAGGAGGCCACCGAATACACCCTCCCAGGTCTTGCCGGGGCTGATGCTGGGAGCCAGTTTGACGCGGCCAAACTGTTTGCCTGCGAAATAGGCGCCCATGTCCGCGGCCCAGACAATAAGTAATGCGAATAGCAGGTACTTCGGCGCGAGGCTGTACAGGGATAGCAAAGCGACGAACAAAGGCACCAGCACTAACGCACCGCAAAGCCAACGTACTGCGCTGGGAATGGGCGTCGGAAATGCGAACGTCCACAGGAATGCTACAAACCACCAGACGCAAGCGAGCTGCAATAGTCTATCGGACATCTCCGGGACGACGAACATAATGCTCGCCATCAACGCGGCTATCACAGCGACGTACGCAAAACGTGCGGCATTTCCTGCAAGGGATAGAAACCCCGACCATTCCCACGCGCCGATGAGAATCACCGCAGTGATGACCAGTCGAGCGACCACCGCCGGAACAACGAACAATACAGCGCCAAGAATGACGAGCGATACTACTGACGTAATGAAGCGCTTTTTTAACATCCGACAGTCTCTACCTGGTCACCGGTGTGTCCGAAGCGACGCTGCTTGCCCGCATAAAAGCACAGGGCTTTATCAAAAACGGACTCATCAAATTCAGGCCACAAGACATCCGTAAACCAAAGCTCCGCATACGCAAGATTCCACAACATAAAATTACTGATTCGTTGTTCCCCGCCGGTGCGAATAAGCAAATCCGGGTCCGGCATGTCCGACATCTGCAGTTCAGCAGCAAACTCTGCATCGTCAATGTCATCGACTTGCAGTGAACCATCCATGACTCGGCGCGTCAGCGCTTTGCTCGCTTCGATAACGTCCCAACGCCCACCAAATGCGATCGCGACCGTGAGACGAAGACCAGTATTGTTAGCAGTCTTTTGTTCTGATTGAGCGATCTTGTTCTTGAGGCCCGCGTTCAACTCGTCCAGCGCACCAACAAATTTCAGCCTCACATTATTACGATGCAGCTCAGCCACTTCTCGTCGCAAAGCTTCGACGAATAAGTTCATCAAAGAACTGACTTCTTCCTCGGGTCTCGACCAATTTTCGCTGCTAAAAGCGAACAGGGTCAGGTATTCAACACCACGCTGCGCCGCAGTTTCCACCGAAGTGCGTACCGACTTCACGCCGGCACGATGACCGGAGTGGCGTGGCTTGTTCCTGCTTTTTGCCCATCGACCGTTGCCATCCATGATGATCGCGACATGCCGAGGCACATTGCTGCTCGTCGATGATTTCGGAGAAGGATTTGACACTATCGGAAACGTCTATATAAGGAGTCGACCCCTTATATCTCCATCAACTCGGACTCTTTGCCTGCCAGGGCCTCGTCGATCTGTCCTACATGCTTGTCCGTAATATTCTGAATTTCACCCTCGGCACGGCGCTCGTCATCTTCGCCGATCATTTTCTCTTTAAGCAGTTCTTTCACATCATGCAGTGCGTCGCGACGAATATTGCGAATAGCGATGCGTCCACCTTCCGCTTCATTACGCACCAGACGGATCATGTCTTTGCGACGCTCTTCGGTCAGTGCCGGCAATGGCACGCGAATAACCGTGCCAGCCGTCGCCGGGTTCAAGCCGAGATCCGATGTCATGATTGCCTTCTCGATCGGCTGGACCATATCTTTTTCCCAGGGTGTGACAACCAGCGTGCGTGAATCTTCGATACCGATATTGGAAACCTGATTTAGCGGTACCTGGCTACCGTAATACTCCACGGTAACGTGATCCAGTAAACTCGTGTGCGCGCGTCCGGTGCGGATCTTCGTCAGGTCATGCTGCAAAGAGGCGACACTCTTGGCCATCCTGCTAGCAGCGTCTTTCTTTATTTCATCCAACACGATTTACAGCCCTCACTTTTGCTGCCTGATCAGGCAGTTACAACGGTTCCAATATCATCACCGGACATCGCCTGTACTAACGCATTCGCTCGCGTCAGGTCGAAAATGCGCAGCGGCAGGTCATTATCACGACACATAACGATTGCGGTCGCATCCATGATGGAAAGTTTATCTGCCAGTACCTGATCATACGACACTGTCTCGAATCGCTTCGCATCCGGGTTGCTCATGGGGTCTGAGTCATAGACACCATCTACCTTGGTCGCCTTCAATAACACATCGGCACCAATTTCAATCGCGCGAAGACTGGCGGCAGTGTCGGTGGTGAAGAACGGATTTCCGGTTCCAGCAGCGAGAATAACGACCCGTCCCTTCTCAAGATGACGCACCGCACGTCGACGGATGTAATCCTCACAAACTTCGTTGATCTGCAATGCGGACATTACGCGTGCGAAGACATCGAGAGACTCGAGCGCATCCTGAATAGCCAGTGCATTCATGACGGTCGCCAGCATACCCATGTAATCACCGGTAACTCTGTCCATGCCCGCACGTGCAAGACCGGCACCGCGGAAGATATTACCGCCACCAATAACAATCGCGATTTCGACACCCGTGTTGCGGGCCGTGGCTATTTCAGCGGCAATACGTTGAATGACTTTCGGCTCGATGCCGTAATCCAGGTCCCCCATCAGCGCTTCACCGCTGAGTTTCAGCAATACACGGCGGTACTGGCCCGGATTGTCACTCATAGAAACTCCTTCAAATGGCCGTTGATTCTAGCGTATTCCTCCGTAGAGGTCCCCTCTAAAATCAACAACTTAAGAGTGAATCTTAACGTTAGTCGTCTTTCTTCGCGTCTTCGATCTGCTTCATGACCTCGTCCGCAAAATTCTCTTCTCTCTTCTCAATGCCCTCGCCAACTTCATAGCGAACAAACGAAGTGACGCTGGCGCCGGCGGCGCTAAGGAGCTTACCGACGGTTTGGTCGGCATCTTTGACGAACGGTTGGCCAACGAGCGTAATTTCCTTGAGGTACTTGGCGACCTTGCCCGTGACCATCTTCTCGATGATTTCGGCGGGCTTACCTGACTCTGCGGCCTGCTCCGAGAAAATACGACGTTCACGCTCCAGCGCATCTGCCGGCACACCGCTTTCGTCAATACAAATCGGGTTAATCGCTGCAACATGCATAGCGATGTCTCGCGCCAGGGCATCATCTCCGCCATCAAGCGTGACTATCGCACCGATACGAGCGCCGTGCGTGTAGAAGCCGATCGAGCCGTCACTATCAATGATCGAGATTCGACGAACAGAAATGTTTTCGCCGACTTTCGAAACGAGGTCTGTACGCGCTTCTTCCACCGATTTGCCGTCACCGATAGACTGGGCAGCAAGTGCTGCAACATCCGTTACGCCATTAGCTAGCGCAACAGCAGCAACCGCATCCGCGAACGCGTTGAAGTTTTCGTCTTTGGCGACGAAATCAGTCTCAGAATTGACCTCAGCAATAACGACCTTGCTGCCATCACGAGTGATTACAACCTTGCCATCCGCTGCCACACGGCCTGCCTTCTTATCGGCCTTTGCCTGACCTGACTTGCGCAGCGTTTCCGCCGCCGCGTCCATATCGCCGGACGTTTCAACGAGTGCTTTCTTGCACTCCATCATGCCCGCGCCAGTACGCTCGCGAAGTTCCTTAACCATAGATGCAGTAACAGACATGGTTTAGTCCTCCGCTTTTTCGTCAGCTTTTTCGTCGGCTTTTGGAGCGGTCTTCTTGGCAACCTTTTTCTTGGCCGCCTTTTTGGCGACTTTTTTCTTATCCCCGGCAGGGGACTTTGCCGCCTTTGGCTCTGC
>Ga0255047_10001761_pt1 | contig 15083 bp, 20 predicted proteins | sample JV7_2_1_MG_FD_183640 | JGI IMG/M metagenome (GOLD analysis project Ga0255047, IMG submission 183640) | Seawater microbial communities from Jervis Inlet, British Columbia, Canada - JV7_2_1 | ecosystem: Environmental > Aquatic > Marine > Inlet | place: Canada: British Columbia | collected 2016-10-06
CCGGACACCGCTGAACAGTCAAACGATTGAGGCAGCGCGCCTATAGTGCCGTACCCGATTAACGGTGATGCGCTGTGAGTTTCAACACATGACCCCTTCGACCCCGTGTTTGTGTCTTTATAATTGAACTGCGTTTGAAATTTCCAGTTTAGGTTGGAGGTTGGTGGTGACTCACAATCTTCAGCCGTCAACCATAGTTTTATAAAACAGATCCAGTATTCATACTGTCCACTGTCACAAGTGGCGAACGCGTCAGTCGGCGGATCGGCTGCGCGATAAATCCATGTACAACCACCCGAACCCATCCCGTCCCATGCGAGCGAATAAGTGCCGTCCAGAGTTGTCTCACAATCTGAACACATGCCGCCTGCAAAGTCGTTGTTATAAAAACCAGAGAACGTCATATCCATTTCGGTCGGCGTCGTGGTTGTGCAAGACGAGCAGCCTTCGTCGTCGCAGCACTGACAACCCGGAGAAAGTTTCAGGCTCATCCACAGTCCTCCGCGTCGACGATCCAGTCCTCGTCGAGCGAACATCTTTTGATGGTGATGTACGCATCGTTGGCGACTGCTGTGGCTGACATATTCACGACCGCCACGTCCTGACCCGAATCCGTGAGGACACCGCTGGCGATATAATAGACCGACACGGTTCCGCTTCCCGCTGTCGTCCCGCTGCGAGCTGTCACGCCTGAGCCTCCAGCCTTCGCGACGGCTGTCTGCATTTCGCCGGTCATCCATAATCCACTGCGAAAGTTCCGCGATATGCGGATGAAGGCATCTACCGGAACCGGCACGAGCGACGAGTTGTAAACGTCGACCTCGATGGCATCGCCTGCCTCGTCCGTGATCTTTGCATAGGTCGCGACGTCTGCGTCGTCTTTGGTTATTTTATATAGCTCCGCGACGCCTTTGCCGAGCGTCGTCGTGACGCGTTGACCGATCTGCGTTGTGACCTTGGCAAACTCGGCAGAACGTCGAACCCCTGCGCCCGTCATCCCCGTCATCTTCTGCTCAAGGTGAGTAATTCGCCTTCTCAATATGTCGTGATCTTCGCGTAGTTTTTTAATCCCGTCCGCGTCGATGACGTATCCTCTAGGCATTGTTCGCGGTGATCCTGACCGGCGTGTCTGCCTCGTTCTGAGTCGTGATCGTGATGACCGACGGATCATAAACAATCGTCCCGTTTGCTTTGAGGTTGAGCGTCGTCACTGTTCTCGCCAGTCCGCTGTCAGTCAGGTCAAGCGTCGCCCCTTCAAGGTTTGCGGTGGTAATCGTTCCGGTTCCGTTATGCGTGACGGTTCCACCGTATCCGTTGAGCGTTGTGATCGCCGCAGTCGATGACGTTGAGACGTTGCCAGCGTACGCGTTGAGCGTCGTCACGTTGGCTCCGAGTCTGGTTGTGCCTCCGTACGCGTCAACAGTCGTCAGCGTGGCTCCTGTGCCACAGACAAGCGTCCCACCTGTGACGCGGATCGTCGCGGCTGTGGATGTCTCGCCGTATTGATGAGCCAGACCAACGTCACCGCGAATCATCGACAGGACTGCGATCGCAGAACCTTTGAGATATAACCCGCGAGTCGTGCCACCGCCCGCCGTCGATCTGATGTCGAGATTAATCGCAGCAGAGCCGACGTCGATAAACGAGACATCTGACCCATTGAACGAGAACGAGTCCGGATCAATTTGAAGATATCCCAGCGCGAGCGTTCCGATCTTGCCTGTGTATCCATCGACGACGAACTTGTCGATTGCGACGAGTGACTGGTCGAGTCCCGTTGTGATTGCGACACTATAATCCTGTGTCAGATAAACCGAGTCGGCAGTCGTCGGCACGCCTGACGGCGACCAGTTTCCTGCGGTTCCATAATCTCCATCGGTCGCGCCTGTCCATATTTTGTCAGCCATTTAATCAGCTCCCTGTAATCTTCTTGGTTCTTGTAATCCTACTACGCTCCAGTCCATCTCTGGATAAACGCCATAGCGTAAATAAACGGCATCAGCTTCCTCAATGTTTAAGGCTTGACCGTAACCGTCCAGAAGAACCGGCTCGCGGTTTTGAAATCCATCATCGGAGACATCACTGTTTGTCACCGGCACGCCTGTCCCGTCGGCATACGATGTAAACGTCTTTTCCGCGTTGAGTGTTGAGTAACCGCGATCGAGGATGTCGAGTCGCCACGTGTACAACTTGTCGACCTCGATCTCTAGTTCGTTCTCGTGGTATGCGAATCCGTTGCGACGAGACGGATTTGTCGTGATTCCCATGATGCGACCGGCAAACTCTGGAACCCAGAATTTACCCGTTGACGCGCGATCCTGTCCGTGTTCGTCGTCCCATCGATAATGTACATTGATGACGATGCTTTTAGAATTTACGCTATTGATATAAGGTAAAATCCGCTGAGGTGAGTTGAGCGTGTTAAATTTTATTCTCAGATTTGTCCGGTTGTATTCGACCTGCGGAGGTGGATCAAACGGCTTAAATACAGAGTTCGTTATCGCTCGCCCGTTCGTGATCGGAGGAGTTCGCCATTGATCATGTTCGACGCCTGGGTGCGCCTGCGGCGGTGCGCCGCCGTCTTTGAATCCGTCCGGCACTAATGCACCGGCGACGCCATCGCGTTCTCGCAACTGTCCCAAATACGTCCCCATGATCGCATCCCGCGCGACACGCGTGGACGAGATCGTCATGCTGACCGCAAACTTCAGAGGGTCGTCGGTTGGTTCGCCGTCTTCGGTCATGCCATCAGTCGGATCGTCGTCGTCGTCTTCTTTTTCTGGCTTTCCGAAGCTGGCGGTCACTTGCCACAGGTTGCGAGTACCTGCGACGGGTGCGCTGCTCAGGCTCTTGCACGTTGACAGGGCGTGGAAATCTTGACCGACTTGGTAAGGGTCGCCTGGTCGCGGTATTCCAGCGGCGTCAATGACTGTGATGTTGCCATCTTGCGGATCATCCACCTCGACAAGATATACGACGGTAAAGGTCGGCATATCCTTGAGCGTGAACGAGCCAGTCCATCCGTCGTGCAATGTTTTAACCGATACAACTGCCATTAGATTGTAACCACCGTTCCGGTCTGTACGTTATTGTTGAGCTGCTGCAATAGTGCGGTCTGCTGTTTTAGTTGTCGAAGTTGCTGCCGTTCTTCTTCGCGTAATTTTTCGAGGGTTCGCTGTTGCTTCTGCTGGATCGAGAACGCACCGCGTCCGCGCAGGGTGACGCCGATCGCCTGACGTTCTGCGACCTTGATCTCCTTCGCTTTGAACTCGTCCGATTTTTTGATGTCCTCCTGAGCCTTTGCGACGGCTCGTCCGTATGTGTTCCAACTAATAACGCCAGCGTCGAGCATCGAATTGAGGTCGGCGAGCGTGTCGTTGTACATCTCCATCGGGTTCCGCAGGGATTCCGTCAGCTTCAAACCCTTCTTTTCAAGTTCCTCGCGTGCCTTCAGTGCGTCCTCGGCTGCCTGCTTTTCTTTTTCCATCGCTGCCAGGTGTGCCTCGACGTTCTCCGTCGCTTTTTTTGCCGTCTCGATGGGCGTCGTTCCCCAAAAGTCATTCCACGAATCGATGATGTTAGCCACCCAACCCGCGATGTCTGCCAGCAAGTTGCCGATCCACTCCATCGTCGGAGCAAGTGCGACCGCGAGCTGGTTCCATATGCCCTCCATCGCTGTCCCGAATCGAGTCCATGCGTCGTTCGAGTCCTCGATTGCTTTGAAATCTGCTTCGCTTAATGTCCCTTGTAAACTTTTCAGATCGTCCTCCTGTGCTTTGAGTGCAGCAGACCCGCCTTCGAGGACGGGTAACATATCAGCACCCGCACGCCCAAAGATAGCCGTCGCCGCCGCCGCACGTTCTGCCGGATTTTTAATGGCAGCAATTGCGTCTGCGATCTCAAACATCTGCTCTTTGGCTGGAAGTTTGCCGATGTGTTCCATACTGATTCCCATGCGTTCAAACGCATCTTTCGCCATTCCAGTTCCGGCGAGTCCTTCGCCGATCCCCTTCTGCATCTTCTGGAGTGCCGTCGCCATCTGATCCGCACTAACGCCGCCGAGTTCCGCAGCGTGCTGGAAAGCCATCATATCTTGAGCAGCCATACCCAGACTGCGAGCCTTTTTTGCAGCTTCATCCATCCGATCGAACGCCTCGCCGACCTTCATGGCAACCGCAGCAACCGCAGCAAGCGCAACGGCAGCAGCCGCCGCGATCGGAACCATCTTCGACATCCCACCGGACGCACCGCCGACCGACTTTCCAAACCCTTTGGCGTTCGAGCCAGCCTTGTCCAGACCTTTATTGAAACCGCCTGTATTCGCGATTACGTTAACGGCGAGCGTCGCGACGGTTCCCATCTGAGTCCTTTCCATACTTGGCAGCGACCATCTTCTGAAAGCTGGACACGCTGCCGCGTTTTCGTTTTTGGTTTGGTATATAATCCGAGGGTCGGGTTCCTTCACCCTTGCCACCGTTCGCCGCGTATATCATCGAGGCGATCGTCCCCGTTTTTACCCACTCAATATCCGACCCGAACGGCTCCAGGTATAAACCGAAAGCCAGCCACTCCTGAAACTGCTCAGGCGTTATCATATTCAACATGAGATCAACGTCGACGAATCCGAGCTGTAAGGCTAGTCGGATGGCAAATCGACGACGGTGATCTCCTCTGAGTTTTTTACTGTGGATTCGATATCATTCTTATTGAATCCACAATGCTCCTGACAGGCGTCGTATATCCGCGAGGATACAAAACTGTCCATCTCCCCGATCTGATTGACGTCCGAATCTGTAAAGATTCTTTCGTTTTTATCGTCAACAAGACATAACGCGATCAGGCGACGCGTCGCATCCTGTAATCGTTCGCGTAAAATGCCGCGACCGCTTTTTGCTATTAATCGAGTTTCATAAGTTGACTTCTCTTTTTCGCTTAGGCTTTGGATGCGGACCGTGATGCCCGCGTCTGCCAGTTCAAGGTCTATATATCGTCGCTCGCATAATTTGAGCAACGCGTTTCTATTCGCTATCTTCATCATCGAGACTCCCCTCGTCTTCGAGTTCTATTTCATCATCTTCCCAGTCTTCGAGTAGGTCATCAGGCACGTCGGGAACCATCCCGACGGTGCTGTGACTGACGCCGACCAGTTTGCTCACCGCTTCACGGATCAGGGGGACATCCTGATCCTCGAAGTTGACAATCAAACTAATCGCACCGCCTTCGACATTCGACGCGTACCCTATCAGCAGATCACCGTCGATATAAATGGCGAGTTGATCCGTCGCACAATCTGGGTCGATCTTCGTGCATGGGTGGACGTCTATGGATATTCTATCCTTCATCAATTTCCCCTTAATTTAATTAACTACCGACTGAATAAACTGGAGCAGTCTCACCGTCGAATTGCACTGTGCAACTCATTTGCATTACGCCGCCGACGCTGCACTCGCTCGTCGAGCGACTGGAGATGAACCCAGTTCCCGCGAACGTCGCAGCGGCTCCGGCTGCCGTCGCTTTTGTGAATGTGATGGTTATGGTTTCGGCGACTGCTGTGATGTCTGGCAATGCCTGAGCGGAGCTGTATAAGAACTCAACGTCGACTGTGCCAGCGTCATAGATGTCAGCAGGGATCGACTTCTTTGCACCGCCTGCGGCGATGGATAGATCACTGATGTCCAGGACTTCCCGCGACTGTTCGACGCCTGACACTGACAGAATTTTTCCGGTCAATGCGGACGTTCCGAACGAAACGGCTGCCCCTTGTGCGTTGTAATTTTTAAGCGTCATCTTCTGTCCCTTCGGTTAGTAGGTTGGTATGGTTTGATTGTGTGTGATTTCTAAACTTAATGCGACAACGTGCCGACCGAGATCGCTGCCGTCGATCGGTGGTGTGTACTGTTCGAAGCGTCCAAGCAATCGACAGGCGTTGCATTGCTCGTCACCCATCGCACCGAAGTATCCCTGAGTAACCAGCCGCACCTGTTCCGCGATGTCGTTGCTGGTGATGTGGTTTGTGCTGATGCACTCGATGTCCATGACCGCACGATAGGAACCGCTGGAACCTGTCAGCACGTCATCAGGCGAGCCGCCCATGACGTCGTAAACGATCGCAGGCAGGTCGGCATTTTGTGGCAGCACTGACGGATAAATCCGCGTACCGACGAGATCGGTGATCGCCGACTTGGTGAGAAAATACGTTCTAATTCCGACGCCTATATCAGCCACGAGGAACCGCCTTATCTTCTTCTGCTTTGATTAGCTCTTGCAGTTTGCTCTTGAATATTCTGACCGCTTCCGGTTTGCTGGCAATGACTGCTCGCCCCATAAACCGCAGCGGCTCCCCGCCACCGAAACGAGGATCAAATTCAATGTAAACGCTGTAATTCAATTGCGCCCGTTTCGCCTTCGGGATTCCCACCTTCATTCCGTAGTTGCCTGCGAGCCTCGCCTTTTTTCCCAGATCAGCCGCGCTCGTTCTGAGTCCCTTTGACAATGCTTTCGTATCTTTGAGGACGAACTGCCGAGCATATCTGAGCGTCACGTTGGTCGCTTGTCGGAGTGCTTTCTTGCCGATGCTTTTTCTGATCTTCGTGTCCATCTTCTTGAACTTCTTGTCGAGTTCCGGAATACCTGTGACTTCCAGCCCAACACTCGCGCCCGTTCCTTGACCTGTGATGATAGGCATCAGACGTCCTCCTTGCAGTATAGCCAGAGTTCTTTAGCTCTGGCGTCTTGGTGCTGGACGCTGATGATATTGAGCGTTCGACTGCGATTAAAATAATCATACTTGACCCGCATCTCTGGCGTCGGAAAGTCGTCTTCTCGCGGATAGTGAATGATGAACACCGTATCGATTATGCCGACTTCTTGCGTTCCCATCTTGGTTTGTGTGCCGCCGCGATCCCAGACGTCTGCGTTACAGTTCCGCACCTCGCTCCAGGTAGTCGACTGCTGACCGGCATCGTCCACGCTGGTCGATCGCTTCTCGATTGTGATGCGTTGCTTCATTCGCCTCATGGATATTGACCCCACTTGAGCGAATCAATCAGGGACTCGTATCCGATCGGCACAATATTGACTGATCCGTGAGCTGTGACCGATGGCGAGTTGAACAGGTGACTTATGAGCATTAAAATTGCAAACTTCGCCACAGGATCGACGCTAGCGACAGTTGAGCCGTATCCTGACACATACGTCACCTTGACGTCATCGTAGTGTGCGCGGACTGTGGGGAACGATTCGCCGTCATTGAGGACGATCCGGCTCGGTGTGTTGTTCGAATCGAGCGTATATTCGGTGAATGTCTGCGTTGCGTCGTTCGTGTCGACGTAGGTCACACTGGTCACGCTCTGGACGGGTGCGGTCGGTAATTCGATGATTCCATTAGATGGAAAGGTATCCATCGATAGGACGTGCGTCTGTGTGATGAGGCTGCGTCTGGTGTCCTGTTCGACTCGGCGACGTGCGACGTCGATCAGTCGATCGAGTTGCGAATCATAATAATTGTCATCAAGATCGAGATGCAATCTCGCATCTTCGACGGTGACAGGACTGGACACAGGAGCAACAGAAACATAGTCACGAGTTTTTGTCATTGCCATCAGGGGACTTCTTTCGCTTGCGTGCCTTCGGTTTTGGTTTGGGTGCTACAACGGCGAAGCCGCGACTGACTAGGATGTCAGCCAGCGGCTTCGGGACGTCGTAACTTGTCGCAGCGCGATACGCTCGCCATTCTCTTTCAAATTTCAATCGTATCGTCATTCCGTAATTCCCCATTTAGGACTAACTTGCTGCTGTGAATAAACCGACCAAAGCACCAGCCACCGAACCCGTTCCGGCGTCATGCACATTTATATCGTATCGGGTCGTACCCTTTACGGCTGTGATGTCGTTTGCCCAGAACGCTTCCTCTGAGACACTGATCTCGACGTCTTCGCGATCGCCGATTACAACGCCATCGTTGAAGTTCCCGAATAACGCCCCGCAAGTGCTAACCGCGTCGGCTGGCATTTGATCGCTTATATAGACTGGGAAACCAAATAATTGCGGAGCCGCCCCCGATGCGAGATCGCCGAGAGTGTTTCCTCCTGCCGCATATACAAGATTCTGGATATTCGCAGCCCATGCAATGCGACCGATCAACCAAGCAGGCGAAGCGGAGGCGTAGTACTTGTCAGGCATAGTCCCGACGAGAGTGTTCAGATTCGCGAGGGTAATATCTGAAAAAGCTGTCTTCGTCGATGCCATAGTCACCTTTGAAGCGGCTCCCATTGCGTCGAGGATTCCACTCTCTGAACCGTAGGTCGAAGTTCCGTCGCCGTTGATAAGTTCGTTGTCTTCTTGGACAGCGAACGCGTTACCGATTGCGACAGCAAGATCGTCGATTACATTGATTACCGAATCATGCAACAACTCGTTTGACGTCTTCGCGATCACGGCACGCTTGACGGCTGCGAGTGCTACCTGTCCCCATGTCTGATCCGATGCAGTAATCGCAGCGGCTTCGGCAGGGTAATCGACGGTCAATCCTGCGGTCACTTTTGGAATGTTCATAACGTCGCTGGACATGCCGACAACTTTACAAAGTTGACGAGACACGCCTGCTCGATTACGAACAGCGATGATCGCCGATGACAATTCATCCGGCACAAGATAACCACCGGCTGAGTTCGTGCCTTCGGTTGCCGTGTTGAGGATGCCGTAGTCGTTGCAAAGGCGACTGGCTTCGCTGTCGTTCAAAAACGCAGCTTTGAACCAAAGCCCAGCACGATAAGCGTCTTCGTTGCTGTCGAACGCTCGGAGTTTGCGGTGCGTCTTTGGCACGGCAGGCATCGAGGTCGAGGCTTGCACTTCGACGGCTGGCTTCTGAGCCAGTGCGATGCGTTGCTTTTCGGCTTCGACCTTTTCCATGCGTGACTCGCGTGGTCGCAACTTGTTCTCGATTTCTTCGAGGATGGCGTCGATTTCTTCGCCTTCGTCTTCGGTTAGTTCGCGGTTGAGGTCTTCAGCGTTTGCGATAACGGCTTGCATTTGTTCTTGCATCTCGACGATGCGTTCTCTGATTTCTTCTAGTGTCATCTGACAATATCCTTCTGTGATTGATTTTGATTTTTAGGTTTGGGTGTCGCTGTTCTCGCGATCGCTGATGAGAGATCGACCCGACGCAACTGGATAAGTGCTAGGCTTATTCCTTGGTTTTAGTTTTTACTGGTTTTATTGCAACAACGCTCTGCGGCGAGTTTCGCTTTGGCGATACTTCGACGGACTGCAACCGGCTCGGCAGCAGCTTTGTCGATAGGCTCAACAGCACGGATCCAATCAGGAGCGTTGACATAATTAAACGCTTTGATAGATGCGACGGTTTCCTCTGACGCGTTGACGATCTGGTCAGCGAACCCAAAGTTTACAGCTTCGGCAGCGGTGAACCATGTTTCCTCGTCCATCATCAGACCAATCGCATCGCGGTCGATGCCCGATCTGGTTTCGTACACTGTGACGATCGTCTCGCGAATCTTGTCGAGTACGTTGGCAAGGTCACGCAAGTCGTCAGCACCACCGACAGCCGCAGGCGTCCACGGATTATGAATCATCATTAAGGCGTTGCTGCTCATCTGAATCTCCGAGCCAGCCATCGCGATCACGCTGGCAACTGAGGCAGCGATTCCGTCAATGTATACGATGACCCTATTTCCGGTTGTCGTCTTCCAGGACTCAAGAAGCGAATAGATCGCTTGACCTTCGAACACATCACCGCCGCCGCTATTAATCCGCAGCTCGAGATCGCCGTCGGACGCTTCGTCGAGTGCCATCCGCACATAACTCGCGTCGATATCGTATCCCACAGTTCCATATAAATAGATTTTACTCGGCATCAGCTTTTCTCCATTATTCGATTAATGATCTCATCGGCTCGGACGTCCCACGTTGAGACTTCCGCGACGATTTTGGTTTCTAATTCTTCTGGTTTGCACTCGGTGACGTTGAGCAGTCTGTCGATTGAGTCCATGATGTGCGTCTGCGTGATCTCGTGAACGTCACAGCCCTCAGCGAATCCGGCAGCCTGTGCCGTCGTCACGCAAGGACGCAGAGCCTCCTCGACCTTTTCTCCGAAGGTGTCATAAAACAACTCGAGCCAACTGATGAAATTAGCTTCACGCGTTGCGGCTTGTTTCGCTTTGGTGACTTCGAGCCGGATCATCCGACCCATGCGATCGGCGAGCAATGCCCGCAATGATGGCTCCATGTCCGTCTTGGCTTCGGCGTCTTCTGGCACTGGTTCCGGTTCTGGTGCGTTGCCGCTTTTGGTGTTCGGATTGACAAAGCTGTCGCCACCTTCTCGCGCTGGCATATTCTCCAGGCGTCGCACCTCGTTCGGACTCAGGAACTCGGAAGCAATCCCGACCTGATAGGCTTGATACCGCTGGAGCAGATCGGCACGCAACAGGCTCGCGGTGATGAACTCAAAACTGAATTGATCGTCGTCGCGTTGTCTTGTCGTGAGCAGCTTCTCGGTCAGTTCTTCTTCCCAGTTGACGATCCAGTTCATCAGGGTCTGATCTAGATAGGCTTTGTTGTACGCGGCAACGCTGGCATACGAGACGCTCGCGGTGTCGTTGAGTTTGTTCGCTGGCAATAGGAACCAGGAGGCGATCTCTTGACGTTGGAACTGTCGCGACTGGAGCCATTGAGCGTTGTCGTTATTGATGCTCATCACTTTGGCTTCCATGCCTCCAGTGAGTAGCGCAGTCTTGTATGCGTTGTTTGCCCCTGCGTGCATCTCGTTCCATGACGCCAGCAGTTGATCGGCTTTCTCTTTGTCCATGTTGCCAGCCGTCTCAAGGACGACGGACGGACGTGCGTTGTTCTTGAAGAATCTATTGCCGTGTTTCTCCGTTGCTAGTCCTAGTCCGATCGAGTTGCGTCCGTACGTGATGCAGTCGAGTCCCCAATATCCATTATTGGATATATTTTTTATATGGATTATGTCGCGATACCTGATCGCAGTCTCCTCGTCGCCTGCCTTGAAGCGAACAAGATAAACCGGCTCATTATCAATCACGTTGATCCGGACGGTTGAGGTGTCCAGCGGATACAGCTCGATGGGTATCCCTCGCTGGTCGCGCATGATCCACGCGAGTCCGTTGCCTGTGAGTAGTGCCGATTTCGTCAGCGTCGACATAAAGACCTTGCTCGTCATATACGGATTAGGTCGTCGCTTGATTAATTGGTAGGCTGGATGCGTGGTCGCTCGCTCTCGCTCTCCGTTTGAGCGATCGAATAGAACAACCGGCAGACGTCCGATGTCGTTGCTGATCGTGCTGACGGCTTGCCAGACCCACGCCAGAGACATCGCTGTCGTCTCGGTGACCACCTCGCCAGAGTCGGACTTTTGCCCGTATGTCGAGGACTTGAAAAGGAACTCGTGCGGTGTGCGATATGTTGAATCTTGCACAAATAGATTCTTGATTCGATTCAGTAACGCCATCGGGTGTTATCTCTTAAAAGAATATTTCGGGTTGGTTATTTGATTTGTTTGCGTTGTCGACTGCTCGCCCGCGTGCCATTGCTAGAGCGACCGCCCCGTCGATCTTGTCTGCTGATTTTTTCTTACTGAACCTGATACCGCCGTCGCTCTTTTCATCGCTTGCACAATTCGCCAGGCACCAACTCAAGACAGGGTTGCCGTCATGGTGAATCTTTGCCTCGGCAATATCGTCGAGCAAAGTCCTGACGCCTGTCGTCATTCCTCGCATACTCTGACCGACCGCAACTAGTGGAATCCCTTCCTCAATTAAATCGTTGACGACTGCATCCGCACCCCAAGGGTCAAAGCCTATCTGATCGATTTGATAGTACTCCGACGCCTCACGAATCACATCTTGAATCGGCTCCGCGTCAATCCTCGCCCCACCGGCTATGGTCAACCACCCCTCGTCGACCCATTGAGAATAAAACGCCATCCCGCTCGCTTTTCGTTCTTTGATTTTATCCTCTGGGCAGAAGAAGTTCGACAACACGAACGCCGGCTCGCCGTCCTCGGTCGCTGGAAAGTATAAAACCAGAGCCGATAAGTCCTCATGAGATGCAAGGTCAAGACCTCCGAAGCAATGCCGACCCATCAGATCGGGAACGTCGGACTGGCAACTGTACCACTCGGACATCGGGACGACGCGATCGATCTGCTGCGTCGGGATGTTCAAGAGATACCGACGAAACGCGTTCTGCTTTGCCGGTGAGTTCTTCGCCTCTGTGTAATGCTGGCGTATCGTTTCGACTTGCACGGTGTGACCGAGAGACGGCATCGCTTTGAACCATTGCTCCTCCTCGCCGCACTTCTCAAAGTCGTCGATACAATCCTCGTCCGCTTGTCTCAGATACCCGAAGCAATGCGGATCGATGATCGAACCGTCGAGCAGTTTTTTTGTGTAGTCGTATTGCTCCCACCAGATGAGCGACTGGTCTGCGATGCCAACTGTGGACACGCTCAAGAGCAGCGAATCCTGTCGAGCTGCGGAACTGTACGCAAGGCTCTCCCATAATTCGCGAGAACGGAACGCGTGGAGTTCGTCGAACAATACCAAATTTGGATTAACGCCCTCCGTCCCGCGTGCCATCATCTCACCAGCTAACGCCTGGTAAAAACTATTATTAGCACCGTAGAAAATACGTTTCTTAGAATCAAACGCCTTGAGTTTACCCGCGAGCATTTTGCAGGTACGCGACATACTTGCAGCCTCACGATATATGATAGCGGCTTGCTCTCGGACTGCGGCGACACCGTACACCTCAGCACGTTTTCCGGCTGTCATCAGATAGAACAACGCGATACCAGCGGACAGCGTGGACTTGCCCTGCTTCTTTGACGTCCAGATTAATCCTCTATTAAATCGGTTGCGTCCGTCTTCGCGTTTCCAGCCGAACAGCGGACGCAGCACGTCGTCCTTTTGCCAGTCGAGAAGCGTAAACGGTTCGCCCGCGTGCGTTCCCATCGTGTGCCGCAGGTACGTCTCAAAGAAATCACAAACAAAGTCGGCAGCCTGTTCGTCGAAATAACAGCCGTCCGCTATTGCGGCTTTATCTTGGATCGCCATCGACATCGCGACCGTCTTCTTTTTCTTTTTCTTCTTTGCCATTAGTTTTTCGTGTACCTCGACAAGAAGACATCGAACTCGTCTTTCGTTTCTTCGGTGACTTGTAGCCGCGTCCTCGCTGATGGTGTCAAGCCGAACTCGATCAACCACTTGCGACAGGAGTCTGCACAGCGTTCGCGTATTCGATCCCACTCGTTGCGGGTTGTCGTCGTGTTGCCGTTGCTGTCCTTGCCGATTGTCCACGCGCCGTACTTCTCGCAGTACGCGATCGCCTTTCGCCATTCGGAATAAGTCTGACAGTAGAACGTCAACGCGGATCGGTCAGCCGACGACAGCACATTCATCGCGGCAAGCAGCTTGCAAGTCTGCCGCCATTCGTTTTTGGCGAGTCGATCAATGTATCGCGGAGCCTTTGGTATTCCGTCCGGCGGCTTTGGCTCCTTCTTGTTTCGTCTCTGCGGGTTCTTGTCATAGTCGCCGCGTAGTTCTTTTATTGCCGACGGCATCGGCTTGCGTCCTCGTACCATGTTTCGTCTCCTATAAAATGGAGCGTTGTGGTCGGAATTGCACCGCCCTCTCGACTCTGGAATGAGTCGCGTGTCGCTTCTATCACTTACAACGCAATTGTGTTTCCTCGAACCATCCTGATTCCTAGTTCGTCTATTTTTGAATATTCTATTTCGGGAACCGTCAGATTGTTTCGAGCCGCTTTGTTTATAAAAAAGATATATCGGAGTTGATGTCCGTCGAGCAGTTCCGCACCGACCTCATCAATATATTTTGCAAAGTCATATCTGCCGCCCGTGATCTCAAAATAAGACCTCCCGCCGAGTTCCTTTCGTGGTCGTGTAGGGGCAACCTCCAACGCGATCTTGTGTATTACGTTTCCGCTTGGCAACCGCGCGAGATTTTTGCTCGTTTTTATCATCGTTAGAACAAACCCCGTCGCTTGGTATATCGTCCCGTGACCGCACTGTGTACCGTCAGCGTATGAGAGAATCCAGTCTACATGCGGGTAGGACTTTTTAATCGAACGAAGGCAGACGGCGATTGATCTGGACTCGCCGTTCTTCGGCAGCCACTCGGCTAACGCCATCCGGTTTAATTCCATCATATTATTCCACTTCGTACCCTCGACTAATCCCAACACCTTGGAGCGATCCAACGGACAACCGAACTGCAACACGCCACCGCACTTACCACCAAGAAAGACGCCGAAGTGAAGCTGAGAATTATTACAGACCTTGCCGGAATAGTGCAGCGACTTGATTACTCGGTTGGCGTCGCGGCTTGATATTGGTTTAACAATAATGTCCTTAGCAGTTCCCAAGATAATACTCCGCGATAAATGCCAACGCGTTCCCGTTCGCGTTTTGGTTCTCGTCATCGGCTATCAAACCTTTTTTAGCTTCCACTAACGCCCGCTTGACTGTTTCGTTTTGGCTCTGGCTAAGGTGAAAATTCATACTCGTCAAACCACGCTCATCGTCTGGTCGCAGTTCTGGCATGTCGGCGCATCCTACGTCAAACATACCGACCTTGCTCTCGAGCATCGCTAGCAGTTCGGACTCAACCGCAACATCTTCGAGCAGTTCGGTTAGAAGTTCCTGATTTGTTTCAGCCATCTCTGCAAGTGGATCGTGCGTCGCGAGTATCAAGTCTGCCTCGGCTTCGGTGACATCTAGAACCAGCACCGGCACTTTAGAATCCTCTGCGAGTTCTTTCCGTAGATGTCCGTCAATCAACATCAGACCCTCGTCGGTTTCACGCGCAAGAACCGCGTCAGCCCAGCCAACAGATTCGAGCAGACCACCCAGAGCGTTCCGCTGTGCGTCTGGATGCTTGCGCCAGTTTTTAGGGTTGTCGATTAGGTCGGCGACCGCGACGCGTCTCAGTGATTTGATTCTATCGTTTATCATGTTAGACCTTCTTCGCTTTCTTACCTGTTAAGTTTTCCCATCGTTGGATTATCACGTCGCAATAGGCTGGCGA
>Ga0255047_10001762_pt1 | contig 15079 bp, 21 predicted proteins | sample JV7_2_1_MG_FD_183640 | JGI IMG/M metagenome (GOLD analysis project Ga0255047, IMG submission 183640) | Seawater microbial communities from Jervis Inlet, British Columbia, Canada - JV7_2_1 | ecosystem: Environmental > Aquatic > Marine > Inlet | place: Canada: British Columbia | collected 2016-10-06
AAGCGAGAAAAAAAAACACCTGAGGCTGGGTGGAAGACCGGACAGGGGGTTCAGGATAGATTACAACCTGAACCTGAGTCCGATGAATTGAGACAAACGCCAGCCCAACCTCTTCAATTATCACAAGGTTTTGATTGGGACGCGACGAGAGGCAAAGCGAAAGATGTGGATAGAGGAACAAGTGTCGGTGCGGATGAAAAAGATCTTGAGGCGGAAGATTCTAAACCTAAACGACAATTACGTTCTGAGCGTTTAGCACCAGGTTTAGAAGAAGAACCTGAATTTGAACCTCACGCAGAAGAGGAATCCGCTGGTGGTGGCGGTGGCGGTGGATCTGAACTTTTACAAGAAGAAGCGGAAAAGGCGGAGGAAAAGGCGGAGGAAAAGGCCGCGAAAAAACCGCCTGGAGCAGAATTAGAAAAACTCCGCGCAGAACCTAAATCACCAGAACAAGCGGAACAATTAGAAGAATTACGCGAAGAACCGGAATCACCGAAACCTGAGGGCGGTGAAGGATTTCGTGCTGGCGATGTTGGTAGAGATGAATAAAATTTTTAAATCCATTCATTAAAAAATATTTATGAAATTATAACCATGCCTTCTCAAGTAGCACAAAAAGCGTTAAAAGAAAAATTAATTACAAAAAAACAATATGATAAACTTCCAGCCCATCTTTTAGATAAAGTTGCGGCTCACAAGATCGCCCTAAAGAAAAAGGAAAAGAAAACAAAGAAGAAAAAATAAAAAACTAAAATTATCTTATATTTTTTTTATAATCATTATAGTATAAATAATGAGTGAGCGCCAACTTCCTTCTACCATAGATTATTCTTCAATTCTTCCTTTAAGCATTCCTGCTATCGCCAAAAGACATAAATTCTATCCGCAGAATGGATCTAATTTCACGAGGGCGGCTACTTCGGAAATCCGGATTCAGGTTAGTTCGACGAACGCCCTCTTAGACGCCTCCCACGGATATTTAGAATTCGAATTACTCAATCAGTCCGCCGCCGGTCAAACTTTCGGCATGGATCTCGCTGGGGGTATGTGTGTGTTTGATCGCGTCGCCATAGAACAAGGTGGGAAAGTTTTGAGTGAATGTCTTGAGGCAAATCGTCTTTATGCTTCAGTTCTTAATCCGTGTCAATTAGCGTCAGGCGGTAAAGCAGCCGCAGGTATCGAAGGGGCTGGGCGTTCTTATAATGGTCTTTTAGCCGCGTCCAACGCTCCATCCGCCCCAGGTTTGGATGCGAGTAATTATGTTAATTCCAACCATAACACCGATGTCTCGTTTGCCGCTGGATGGCGACTGACCATGCCGGTGACGAGCGGACTTTTTACACAAGATAAATTAATTCCTTTACCTCTTGTCAATCCGAGCGAACCTATTACTATCGTTCTCAATATGGCGAGGAATGAAAACGTTGGGTGCTGGAGTGGTGCGCTTATAACGGAGGCGGATCTCTCCGTCGTCGGTATTTCTTACACCGCTCAATTAATTGAAGTCGGTAGAGATGTTATAGAACAATTCAGAGGCGTTCAGGATCAGATGGGCGGTCAGTTAGTTCTGTCTGGTCAAGATTGGGAAACAACGCAGCAACCGGTTCCTGCTGGAACTGGAGGTCAGTTGAATTTAAGATTACCAGTTAGAAAAAGAAGTATTAAATCGGTATTTTGGGTGGCTCATTCAAACGACAACGCAAATCTGGGAGGTTTAGTCCTCGGTGAAATTTATAATCTTTCTTTCGCTGGGAGTATGAATATCGCGAGTTGGGGACTGAAATTTGGAGCGGTGGTTTATCCGAGCGTTCCAATTGAGGCGTGGGGCGATACCGCTGTCCCTGCTGTAGGCACTTTCCGTCGTGGTGAATGTGCGATGAATTTAGCGAATGCCTTCGGAACTTTAGGTTGGCAGAATCCGACTGGAACACTCTCTACTCTGACTTACGGAACGGACGCTGGTGTGTTAGCGTCTGGTGATAATGGTCCCGGCCCACTCGCCCCTATTAGCGGTAGTGTCGTGGCGGTATGTCCTTTTGGAGTATCAACTGAGGCGTATAGTCGCAGTATCACAGAATCTGGCGTCGATATGGAAACGCTTTCGCAGGATACTCATCTTCAGCTGAACTGGGACGCTGGTGTCACTTCGGGGATTGAAGATAAACAGGTCGTTATGTGGGTTCTTTACGATCAGCACTACTACTTCAACAGAGACGGATCTATAACTTTCTCAAATTAATTTATTAATTAGATTATAATGGATAAACAAAAGAAAATTGTTTTAGATCTTTTGAGAAATTTAGATTTTCCAACAACACAAAGACCGAATGTATTACGAAGCGGTCAAACTGGATATAAAGGTTTTGTATTAGGGCGAGTGACTTCGTGGGCTGGAAAGGGTGAAAAGGCTGGATATAGAAAAATCCAATCAGCAAGAACAAAAGAACCGAAATATAAAGAATTATTAAAAGAAACAAGAAAATTTATGAAATTAAAAGATCCTAAATTTAAGTTTTCATCGATACAATTTAATAAAAATCATCGTTCAGCAAAACATACAGATTCTAAAAATACAGGTATATCCTATATCGTGGGATTAGGAGATTATACAGGAGGAGAATTAATGGTCTATGATGAGGGTGGAAAAAATCCAGTCAAAAAAAATATCAAAAATAGATTTTATAAATTTAACGGATCAATATATCCACATGAAACTGCTCCTTTTAAAGGAGAAAGATATTCATTAGTTTTTTATTCTACTTAATTTTACTCTTTAATGGAAAAACTTTCTTGTGATAATATTATTGAAATTAATCAAATCAAACAATTAATTTGTCATAAAGAAAATTTATTAAAAGTTTTTAATGATATTATCAGCATCGCGAATATCAATTTGAATAAGGAAGCACCCTGCGTATCACTTCCAATTGAGGAATATACAGAACCAATTTTAAGCGACCATTCATCAGATAGTTCCGATGCTGAAAATATTTAAAAATATATATTGTTATTATAAAAAAGAGAATGAATGTTGATGAAGTTAGATCAGAACTCACTTGTATGATGAATAATTTACAGATACAATTAGATTATTTAGATGATATTTTTGAAATAGAAGAAGAAAGACAAAGAATAGAAAAAGAACAGAATTGTTTTTGTAAATTTTTTAATCATATTTTTTACAGAGATTTAAGAAAATTAAGATGTTAATTATTTTTTTTTATGAATTAATTTTATAATGATTACTTTTTTCATTAACCTTGATGATGCATCATCAAGAAGATCTAAATTTCAGGATACAGATTATAAACGATGGACTGCGACTAAAAAAGATGATGTTCCTTTAGAGATTGATAATAAGATGATCTCAAGATATAATTTTCCACGTGAATCTCACTTGGGAAGATGTGGATGTTTTTTATCTCATACGAAATTATTAGAATATATCGTTGATTTTCGTCTTGATAATGTTTTGATTTTAGAGGATGATGCGATAAAAATTAATGAGATCCCTCTCGATTATCCAAAAGATAGTATAGTTTATGTCGGCGGATTTATTCATCATAAACAGATGATGAATAATCAAAAAATAGAAATTAATCATGAAAAAGGAATTAATGAAGTTTCTGAAGAATATCGCATGCTTGGATGTTTGGCGTATATTATTCCGCATCATTCAGTCGCTTTAAAAATATTAAATAAAATTTATTCACAAAGGAGGTTCAAAGCAATTGATATTATGATGGGTAATATTGGGATCAAACAATATTATAATTATCCTCCTTCTTTCATTGAAGAAAAAACAGAATCACAAATACAAAAAAAAACAAAATATATGAATGATAATTATGAATGGAAATAAATTTATTTTAAAAGTCTTTTGAGAAGATTATATTTTGGGGCTTTCTCGGCTTCTTCGTCGTTTGTCAGAGGCGAAAGACTTATCGCATCGTCCATAAGAAGACCTAAAACCTCTTTATCCGCCTGTGATAATTTCTTTCCCTTTTTATCAGGGATTTGTTTTTTGAGATTTTCATTCTCTTCTTTTAATTCCTCTTCATTCTTCATCGCTAAATCCCAATTATCATCTTTCACTTTCATCTGTTCTGCTAATTTTTTATTAATCTTTTTAAATTTTTCATTCTCTTCTTGTAATTCGTTAATGTATTTCGCACAATCGCTTTCCGCTTGTTCGCTACACATACTTTCATACTTATCCTTTTCCTTTTTGATTTGTTTATTTTTGATTGTAGAAATATTCACGATCTCTTTTTTGAGATCTTCATTCTCTTCTTTTAATTTCTCAATAATATCATTCATAGAAACCCCTTGTTCTAAATAAAACTTGTATCCATCAGGCATAAAATCTGTCAATTCCTCAATCTCGGCGTTGAGTTCCTGAGCGTGAAGCACATGCGTTGCGATGAGTTCAAGCCACTCATCCACTTTGTCGCCATCAGCAAGCCTTGCTTTTAATTTTTCATTCTCTTCTTTTAATTCTTTCTTTGTAGATTGTTTAGATTGTTTCTTTGTAGGCATTATTCTTTTTGTTTTAATAACAAAGTATCTTTTTAAATCAAAAATCAAATTTTTAAAGATTTTGTGATTCTTTGAGAGTATTTATTTCTTCTTTTAATTTTTTATTCTCTTCTTTGACAATATCATAATTTCGCGACAATTGAAATTTATTTTTATACAGATATAATTCTTTTTTTAAATTTTCATTCTCTTCTTGTAATTCTTTTTTGGATCTCGTCATCGGCATTATATTTATGAAAATAAAATAATTCTTAAATTATAATGAGTTCAATAACCGGTCTTAAGAAGGGATCCTTTACTTCTGTTGATAACTCAGGTGAATTTAGATTAGGGACGACTTTAGATTCTGGAACGACTGGAGAATGTATTACATCTAACGGCGTCAATCAACCGACTTCGTGGGGAACACCCGTCGGACACATCGCCAACCCCCTCACCGCTGGAACGAATGTTAATTTTACTTCAGGGAATCCTTCTTATGATGGTTCAGTTGCCGAGACAATTAATTCAGTTAATCAACCTTTAACTGCGGGGACCAATGTAAATTTTTCATCAGGTAACCCGACCTTTGATGGTTCTGTGGCGGATACGATTAATTCAGTTGATACAGATACTATTTATTACGCAGGGTCAGGAATAGAATTACTCGGCGTGCCGCCGGTGAATATTTGGACGAAGAATGATTTAACGACAATCAATAACCTCGGTGCTGGAAATACAAATCAAGTTTTAAAAGTTCCGAATGCTTTAACTTCAGGCACTAATGTGAGTTTTTCAGCGGGGACGACTTATGATGGTTCTGCGGCAATCACTATAAATTCTACTGATACTGATACAACTTATCAAGGCGGAGATAATATTACAATTGATACTTTAACTAATCCTGATACGATTAATCTTGACAAAACCCTTCTTGATATGACATCCATATTCTTCAATGGGACAGGAACGCCTACTTATATTCAGGGATCAAACTATTATATGGGAACAGGAACTCCGTGTTATTATCTTGATTTGACGAGCCCCTCAAATCACATCACCCCTCCGAATGTTTTTGAGTATGCTGGAGATTTAAGAATGACGATTGATATGGGTGGGTTTTTACCGAATGATGATTCAAGTTATTACAATATCGGCGTTGAGGATGATTTATCCGCTAACATCCACGGAACAATAAGACCATTAACAAGTTCTCTTGAGGCTTGTGGATATTTCACTATTCCTGCGAATTATACTGCGACCGCAGTTCGTATAGATATTAATAATAGTGCCGGCGTATCACTTGGACGAACAATTACCTGCGAAAGTATCACTACGTATGGAGCTATGGGATTTACTTCACTCGGAACAATCACAGCAGGAAGCGAACAAGCCCTAACAACGACCATGCCAGCCGCAAGTGATAAACAGATGTTAATCAAAATATACACAACATCAACTACAGATCACATTCGAGGAGGATATATCAAACTGACAAGAAATTAAATCAAGTGAATTAATATAATGAAAAAGTCCGGATGGGTATTATATCTCTTTGAGGATGAAGATAAAAGGGAATTATTTAAAATCATGGAGTTTAAAACGATTCGCCAACTTTCTTTTGTGATGGATTTACCATCAACAATCGTTTCCAATTGGTTTCATGGATTAATTAATCCAAGAGGTATTCTGAAACGCTGTTCTTTATTTCAAACAATTCCAGTTTTGAGATGATAACAAAATTAATTTAAAGAGTATTCATTAAAATTTAAACAGAACTATGTTTAATTGTAAAATTTATCAAGAATTAGGTGAATCATCATTAACTATCTTTGACCGAGATTTTAAAAGTCTGCGAGAAATCGCGATTGAATTGGGATTAAGTTATCAGCAAGTTGCGGATCTATCTTCGCGAAGCATACGACCTAAATATCAACAATTTAAATTTTTTCCTAAAATTGATATAAGTAGAATATAAAATTGAATGTTATATTATATCGTTTCCAATATGAATGCTAAAAAGAATGTCGTCCGAAATATAGAAAAAGATATGAAGAAATTTCAAAAAGAAATAAATAGATCTCAAGAAGATATTAAAAAAAATCTCGGAGACGATATCAACGATATTAAAAAAGAAGTCAATTCATTAAAAGTTGAATTAATGACAATTAAAAGTGATTTATTAAAAGATAAAGAATTTGATAAGATTCATACATCTGAAGCGACAAGTGAAACACCAATTAAAAAACAAGAAGACGAAACAAAAGATAATATCGCAAAGGGGTTCTGGTGGTCATAACCTAATTTTTTTAATTAAAATTTTTATTATTTTTATATTGTTAATCATTATAAAATAATGTCCCTTGAGAATGTTCCTTCTGCGGTCCCAGACGTTTTAAATTTTACAAAAATTCTTCCTCTCGCCGTAGAGTCTCGTGCGAGACGTAGATCTTTCTTACCTGATAACGCCCAAACTTTCAGAAGCGATCAAAATAATATTATCCGTATTCCTGTAGCGGCAAACGCATTCCTGGATACCAAAGAATCGTATCTACGCATGCGTCTTCTCAATACGACGGGTTTCACACTTGGCCTCGATTTCGGAGGGGGCCACGGAATAATTCAAAGATTAACTATCCTTCAGGGTGGTCGTATTTTATCGGACGTTCATCGCTACAACCGGTTGTTATCTGCGATTCTTTTACCGGCACAGGGAAGTGAAACTAATGTCGCCACTCGTTCCGTCACGGAAGGAATGAAGTATGGTAATTCTGGTGTTGGTGGTGCGGGAAATATGGGTGTTTCCGCCGCCCTTTTAGAAACGAATGGTGCGATTGTAAATACCGCAACTAACGCTGATGATGTCATTCCAGCCGCCGCTGGGTCGTTTTATAATTTATCAATTCCACTTGTGAATGGTCTTCTCGGTTCAGGTCAAGAAAAATTAGTTCCGCTTCAGTTATTAGGTTCGCAACCGATTGTTATTGAAATAACCCTCGCTCCAGCGGAAGACATCGGTGTGTGGGGTGGTGTTGGTGGTGGAGGATTCGCCGCCGGCGGATATACCATAGACAACGTCCGTTATATGGCGAGTTTAGTAGAGGTCGGTCAAGAAGTTGATGCTCACTTGCGCCAAGTTCAGTCCGCCGCTAATGGCAGGCTCACGCTCAACGGAACTGACTGGAGTCATTATTCTCAGGTCATCCCCACGAATTCACAAGGACAGCAGATATTAAATATTCCTTCGCGAAGAAAATCCATTAAATCTGTTCTGTGGGTTGGGCAAGGAACGGCTTTAGGAGCGATGCCTGCTCCGACAATCGTAACGAATATGTCTTATGGCGGTCATCTGGAATTAAGGTCAGCACAACTTAAGGTGGGATCAAATTACGTTCCCCCACTTCCGGTTCGGTGTGATTTCTTCGCTAACCAGGCGGCACGCACACGTGCGGAGGCGTTTGAGGAACTCGCCAAGTGTTTCGGTTCTGTCCATGATCCAGCAGGCAAAGGTTCTCTAAGTCGTATTAATTGGATGATAAACCCCGGCGCGGTAGCCGCCGGCCCGCCTGCCATTCCTGGTCAATCCCCCCCAGGTGCGGCTTCGGTCAGTTATCAATTCGGTTGTATGGGAATTGATTGTGAGGCGTTCCAACCTGACGGAAAGGGTGGCGGTGCTTTAGAATCTGGACTCGATACTGCGACGAGAAGTCTCCCAATTTCTCTTCACCTGGACGTGGCGGTGCCGATTGCTGAACCTGTTCTTGTTGATATGTATGTCGTATATGATTCTATTTATTGGATTGATCAGGGTGGAAATCTTCAGGTCAGTATGTAAATTTAATAAATTTATTTTTTGTATATTCTTTTTCATAATGTTATTATTACAAGGCGATTGTTTGGAATTATTAAAAGAAATTCCTGACGAATCAGTTGATTTAATTTTCTGTGATTTACCTTACGGACAAACTAATTGTAAGTGGGATTGTAAAATTGATTTAAGTAAATTATGGTCTGAATTTTTAAGAGTTAAAAAATTAAAGACACCTCTATTCTTCACAACCACAACTAAATTTGGTGTTGAATTAATTAATTCATCGCCTAAAAAGTGTCCCTTTCGTTATGATATTGTTTGGGCGAAATCATCATCAACCGGATTCTTGTTAGCGAAAAAGATGCCGATGCGTCGGCATGAGATGGTTTATGTTTTCTATGAAAAATTACCCTTTTATGATTTATCTTCACATCAACATAAATTTGTAAAAGAACCTGGAGTCTCTAAAGAAAGTTATCAAAAGGCTCTACCGACATCAGTCCTTAAAGAAGATCTTTACGGACAAACGACTGATGATAAAAATAATTATGAAGAAAATTTTGGAATGAATAAAAAAGAAAGGAAAGAAGTTAGATATGATCCACCCTTACCTCATTCATTAGTAGAAATTAAATCCAGTCGTGGAAAACATTCTACAGAGAAACCTGTTGCTCTGATGGAATGGATATTAAAATATTATTCCAAAGAAGGTGATGTGGTTTTAGATCCAACGATGGGGTCAGGTTCTATGGGTGTCGCTTGTGAAAATTTAAAAAGAGATTTTGTTGGATTTGAATTAGATGAAAAAATATTTGAGGGAGCATGCGAAAGATTAATACCAAGTTGAGAGATTATCATCCTCAAATAAAACATTATCGCCGACAATATTTTTACCACCACCACGAGGGTCTCTCTTGACTTTTATGATATTCACAAAATATTTATCTTTATCAATTCTTTCTTTCCTCATAACTCTTTCTAACATGAAGTGCCCTGTGGTCTGAAAAACGAATCTACCCCTCCGTTCGCCATAACCCTCAATATTAATTTTTTCATAAAAACTTTTTTCACATTCACACATAATACTTTTGAATAATTCATTCTTTTCTTGCGAACCCATCACAGCATTATAAGGTAATCTTTTTTTATCAGTATTCCAATAAACGAAAAAGAATTCTTTGTCAAATAATTCATCAAAAGGTTTCACAGGTTTAATATCACAATCAAGATAAATTCCTCCGTATTTATGTAAAATACAATATCTTATAAAATCAACTTGCTGAATTGGTTCAAAGAAATCATCCCATAATTTCTGAAAAGTATAAAAATCACTTTTAATTAAATTATCACAATCTTCTTTATTCCACAATTTATATTCAATATTATGCTGATCGCAGATTATTTTAGTGAATTGAGTATTGATATGAAAAATTGGAATATCCTCAATCGTTTGATTTTCTTTAAAACTCCAAAATATTTGATGAATGATTCTTTTCATTATAATAAAGAATATCTTATTTTTGTGATTTTTAAATATAATTTAAATTAAATATCAAAGATGATGGCAACTTTCCCTGAGACCGAAACAACAGCATCAAGAGTTTTATATATAAATTCTAAAGATGCGACAGCTGTTTTTAATAATAACAGAGCGGATTTTGATTTTACTTTAGAAGAACCTATTGTCGTTCCAGATCATCACTCAATTTTAATGAGCGTCTATTCAGCAGAAATTCCTTATAGTTTTTATAATTTTCAGGCTGGAAAAAATACCAGACTTGATTATGTAATAACAAATTACGGAACTGCGTGTAATTATACTGCCGATGGGTTAGTAGATATGACACCCTTAGTTCCAGGGAATCAGGCATTAACTTATACTCTTCCTGAAGGAAATTATAATGCCGTTGAGTTGGCGAATATATTAACCGCAAGTATCGCATGGTTGAGTGTTGTGTTTGATCCGATATCTTTAAAATTTGAGTTTGAATGTGTTCTACCTGGAAATCGCATAACTCTCGCTTTACGGAATGGGCCGAACACAGGAACACCAACCGCACCTGGGGATGATATGAATGAAGAATTAGGATTTGATTGGTTTAATATTCAGGGTGATCCTTATGTGGAACTTGACGGCGCTGGCGCAACTTGGTCGGCAGGATATTGTAATGCGACAGGTGTTCCTGTCGTTCCAGGCCCCGGAACTGATATTGTTGCTGTAAATTTTCCAGCCATCGTTCGACTTCTTTTACCGGCGGATGATGTCGTGGATATGACGAATAGTATTCGTAGTTTATTCGTCCGAACTAATTTAAGCACAACATCAGTTTTAGATTCACACATAGGAGGTGGTTTCTCAAATATTTTATGCAGAGTGCCTATTAATGCGGAACCCGGTGGTATCATTACAATCCAACCAAACACCGCCTCCATTCATCAACTATTATTAAAATTAAAAGCGATTACAAATATTTCAATACGATTAACAAATCAAAAAAATACCACAATTGAACTGAATGGATTAGATTTTGATCTTTCATTAAAATTAGATTTTATAGAATCAAAATTTTTACAAGAACCACCAACTCTTCGTCAATTGATTGATATGGATAATCAAGTCGCAATACAAGAACAGGCGAAAATAGATGAAAGAAAAACTAAAAAGAAAAAAAAGTCATCTCAAAAAAAAACTAAATAAAATTATAAATAATGGGTTTCTTTTCAACGTTAGGAAGTAGAATAACTGGAGCAGTTCATTCCATCGGTCAAAAAGTAAAAGGTGCTGTTAAAGTAGGAAGAAAATTCGTCCATGATCACGCGGCTCAAATTGAGCGTGTGAGTAAGACCATCGGCGACGTCGCGGGTGTTGTCGGTAATGTAGCGAGCGCCGCTTTACCTTTCGTCGCCGCCGTTCCAGGTGTCGGTGAAGTCGTGGGTGGGTTGGCGGCTGGAGGAAAGGCGGTGGAAGCAGGAGCAAGGTGGGTTCAGAAAGGAGCAGGAACCGCACGCAAAGCGGAAGCCGCATTAACTTCAGGCGAAGAAGCATACAGACACGGCAGATCCGCCCTAGATAGGGCGAGACACGGACAATTAGTTTCGGCGTATAAAGAAGGGAAACAGGCTTATGCTGGTGCGAAAAAAACCAGAAAAGAAATTGAAGCTATTCGTAAATAAATATATATTTAATTAATATAGATGAATTATATTGTAGCAATTCCATCATATAATAGGTCTGATGAAATTACTAAAAAGACCTTACCAACCTTAAAGGCTGGAAAAATTAATAAAGATAAAATTTATGTCTTTGTTGCGAATAAAGAAGAAGAAAAAAAATATCGTGAGAAGATGGATAAATCAACATACAATAAAATCGTTGTGGGTAAAAAAGGAATCGTTCAGCAAAGAAAATTTATTAGTCAATATTTTCCAGTTGGAACTCACATCGTTTCGATGGATGATGATGTTAGAAGTCTTGTAAAATTATCAGGTGATAAATTAACAAAAGTATCTAATTTAGATTCGTTATTTAAACAGGCTTTCAAATTGTTAAAAAATAAAGGATTATATTTATGGGGTGTTTATCCAGTTAAAAACGCAAAATTTATGAAAAATAAAATTACTACAAATTTAAAATTTATTATAGGTGTTATTCATGGATATATTAATCGTCACGATAATAAATTATATCCAAATCTCAAATCTACCTCAAAAGAAGATATAGAACAATCTATTTTATTTTATCTCAAAGATAAGGGTGTATTAAGATTAAATAATATTTCATTCACTACAAATTTTAACGCCCCAGGTGGATTAGGAACTGATAGATTTCAGATGAATAAAAAAGCACAAGAATATTTAGTAAAAAAATATCCCAATATCGCAAAACCTAAATTTAGAAAAGATGGAACACCTGAAATAACATTAACTCAAAATCCTAAATTTTAAAAAAACAAAATAAATTATTATTAGAATTTATAATGAACCCCCAAGATCGGATGGATATAAAAAAATCTCGGAATGTTTTAATACAAAGTAATGATCCACGATTTAATTTCGCGATTCACAAACAAGAAGATATTGATAATTTTCATAAACAACCTGATATCATTACAGTTGATCGATATGATTATGGGTTTAAGAAAACTGATGGTTCGGATACTCAATTACCTGAAATAACTCCTTTTTCTTTATTAGCATCTTGTCAAAATTTAGAAGACTTGGAAGAATGGTATCGTCAAAAACATCCCAATTTACCTGAAGAATATTATGGAGTTATGGCAAGATATTCAATCGGAGAAGAAATCACCAAAAAAGAAGCAAAAAATAGTATCAAAAAATATAAGAAAAAAGGCGGAGGTAAAGAACCCCCTGTTGGATTTAGTATCATCAAGGGGAATCATGTCGTAGATTTTGACTAAAATAAATTATCAGTATGAATCTTTATTATTATTATTAATGATATTATATATATGTTAGGAACAGTATTAGGATTAACAGCGGCTCATCACTCATCAATTGGTCTCAAGGAAACTTGGAAAGCGAGGCGTGGAGTTAAACATCCTCGCTAAAATAAATAATTTATACTAAAATATCTTTTAAACCCATTCATTAAAAAATCTATTTTAAATTTATAATGAACGTTGATGAAGCGAAGAAGCGTGGCCCAGAAAGACACCTCACTAAAAATTATAATTTCGCTGGCCCTGGAACTTTTTATAAAGCAAGAATGAAAGGATCTGATTTCTATGAAAAATTAATGAAAGATAGTGGTCGCCCTGTTGTCGGAACAAAACCATACAATAAACCTTATGATAAATTAGATCGGTGTGGATACACCCACGATGCGGTTTATGCGAAACCTAATGCGACAGCGGAACAAGTAAAACAGGCGGACAGAAATTTCCAGAAGTGCGCTCAAGGTGTCACCCTCAAAGATGGCGTTAGTGATAAATTAAGATCTATCGCCTCTCGAGTTGGATTTGAGGGAAAGATAGCATTAGAATCAGCTGGCGTATTAAGAAAAGGATCTTTTGCGGCTGGAGGCACAGAGAAAGGAAAATACGGAAAAGGTGAAGTCGGTTCAGAGTTAGGAAAGGTCGGTGCGAAACTTGGATCACTCGGTCGCAAAGTCGCCAAAAAAGTCGGCATTGGAGTTAAACGAAACTAAATTTTTTAATTTTTTTATTTTTATATATTTCACATAGTATAAATAATGTCCTTAGATTTAGCAGAGATGAGAATGCTTCCTCGCAACGCCGATTACCGGTCTGTTTTACCAGCCGCGATGCACTCAGAGGTTCGTCAAAGAACCTTCTTCCCCACCAACGGAGATAATTTCACCTCTAATGGAAATAATATTATGAGAATTGATGTTTCAGGAGAAGATTTCTTAGATCCGAAACATAGTTTTTTAAGATGGCGTTTCACCAATAATAGCGGTCAGGCGTGCGGAATTGACTACGGAGGCGGCCACGTTTTCATCCGTCGTCTGCGTATTGAACAAGCAGGGAACATATTATCTGACGTGAATCAATACAATAAATTGATGTCGGCTGTTGTCTTACCTTCGCAGGGTAGTCGCGATTCATTACAGCATCGTTCTATTACAGAACATTGTAGGTGGGCGAATGACGTCACGAACGGAAACTCTACCGACCCTGACCCTCCAGGTTCGGCGAATGGTGCGTCCCTCACTACCCCAACGAATTCAACTGGATTAATTCTTAATGGTGGAACTGCTGATTTCTGTATTCCGCTTGTGAATGGTCTTATGGGTCTCGGTCAAGATAAGATGATCCCCCTCGCTTTACTGGGGAGTTCGCCTTTGACTATCGAAATCGAATTCGCACCACAATTGGATATTGGTGTTTTCGCCGCCGCCCCAGCAGCAGGAACTTCATATTCGATTGATAATGTTCGCTATATTGCGTCAATGGTCGAGGCACCTTCGGCAGTCCATCAACAAATTCGCATGGTTCAACAGATGAGCGGAGGTCGTTTAGTTTTGTCGGGTCAAGATTTTACACACTTTAACGGAAACGTCTCCGCTGGTGCGACAGGTCAGCAAAATATTAATGTTCCTGCTCGTCGTAGATCAATTAACACTATATCTTTCGTTGGTGCTTCGCAGGATTACGCTGGCGCAGGTATCGGACAAGACGCTGTCTATAATTTATCCTACGGAGGAAATTTTAATATGACGGACTTTAATTGTAAAATCGGATCATTACAAGTTCCGCCCACGCCAATCCAGTGCGACTACGGAGCGGCTGCTTGGAATGGCGAATCTCGTTCGGAACATATGATTGAATTACAGAAGTGTTTAGGAACTCTTTCCTCCACGCATGGTGCCGGTTCATTATCAACCACTAACTTCGCGACGGCTGACTGCGACGTTGGTAATTTCTCGGCGGCCACCGCCCCAGGTGCTATATCGGCGACTTACCTTTTCTCGCCATTCTCGATTGACCTGAGATCCTTCGCACGCGTGGCGACTTCCTCAGGATACAATACGGCTGATCGTTCTACTCCCATCACTTTACAAATGAATATTGGCGCTGCGAACGGCGAGGCAATAAACGTTGATTGCTACGTGAATTATGATTCATTATATTATATTGATGAATCTGGAACAATTCGTGTTTCTCTATAAATTATTTTATAAACTATATATATCATGGAATTCATATTAATATGTAGTTTAGTTGCTAACTTCTTCTTCGCTTATCCAAAAGTTAAAAATTATTATTT